>ORMF011208802.1_pt1 | contig 18896 bp, 16 predicted proteins | sample 1779871 | NCBI WGS metagenome assembly ORMF01 (sample SAMEA104232316, study PRJEB22302) | groundwater metagenome | biome: forest; feature: aquifer; material: groundwater | place: USA | collected 2011-08-07 | depth 5.4 m | reverse complement strand
CGCCGGCGTGATAGACACCGAGCCCGGCGTTATAGAGCATCGCCAGCGCAATCCCCGCCAAGCCCGCGGCGAGAAGTTGGCGCGGCCATTTTGCCAGCGCACCGGCGGCGACCAGTACGGCCAGCGGAATCACAACGTAATAAGGCACGCGTTGCTGCAGACAGAGCGGACACGGCGCATAGCCCAGCACATATTGGAAGAACCAGGCGCCGAGGATGGCCGCCATGCCGCCAAGCGCGACGGCAATCGCCGCCGCCGCCACCGGCTCGTCCCGGATCACATTTTGAATGCCTGCGCGCATGTCAAATTATTGCCGCCGTAGCATCGGTTGCAAAACGTTCTGTCCGGTATCGAGTTGAAATGCGACCGCATAATGGAACGCAGCTTCGCGCGCTTGAGTTGAGAGTTTTGGCAACGGCTGACCCAGATAGGGTGAGACTTGATAAATTTCTGAAGTGGCCCGTCCCAATGCGGAAGGAGCCATGGCCCAAAGGGCAACAGGCGCGGCCAGTAGCACCGCGAGGCAAAGCGTTGCGCCGTAGAACCAGCTTGGACTGCAGGCGATCTGTGTTCGCACCCAGCGGAGAGCCAGAATCGTCAATCCAACGAAAAATGCCGGCTGAAGCATGGCAAAGCTGCGGGGAATGAGATCGGACCAGAAAAACACGGCGGAGTAGGGATCCCCCACATGGTTCATCAGAATCGCAAGAGGGATGGTCATCAGGCATAAGCTGAAGCCTACCGTCAGATCGCTTCCGATCGGACCGAGTTGATCGAGCCTGTTCCTGAAGGGAAGCAACAGCCGGTTTTCGAGGCTGTCCAAGGGACGAAACCTAAGTTCTTGGCGACGAGCAAGCCATAGCGCCACAAGCAGCGCCGCCAGCACACTGCCCGCCACGATAAAGGGCCACAGGCGCAAGTCGGCCAAGATGGTTCCTCGCGCCAATGCACTTCCCAGAGCCAGAATACAAATCGTGATGATCCGCAGATCAAAAATCCTGGGGCGGACTATGATGTCAATCGCGATAAGCCAGGCGAGAAACAGCGCCCCCATGCTGTGATGAAACAGCAGGAGTGCGGCAGCCACCCCATAGGCGGCGAGCCAGGCGCCGCGCCATCGCAGGAGGAACACTGCAAGTCCGATCAAGAAGACTTGGCCCCGAGGCGTGTATCCAAATATCGAATATTCCGAGCCGCCGACGAGAAAACTCTTCACAATATAAATGATGCTTTCGAGCGTGGACGGCTTGTTGCCTCCCAATGCGGTGAAGGATGCAGCAAATGGGCGTAAAAGAACTCCCTTTGAGGCGAACAGGCTGAGAGCGGCCACGATCGCCATGCCAAGCGCCGTGCCGCAAGCCAGGATCGGATCGCCGCTACTGATGATCGCCCACCTGAGAATTGTGGCAGCTATTATTGCTCCCACAATGACGCCGAAAGCTACCGACAACGAGATGATCAGCGCATAGTCGAACTTAACGCCGTCGGCAAACATCCGGACAACCCGGCTCGCGCCATAAATAGCGGTGTTCATCACCAGATAATGCGTGGCGTTGTTGACTCTGAAATTCCAGCGCCGGAGAAAAAAGTCTGCGTTATCCTGCTGTGCGAAATAGTTGAGGATTTCCTTGTGAAGGGGCGCAGACTCTCCCGGATGAAATTGCTCGACGGCCATCTGGTAGAAATAAATGGTGTCATCGTTGCCGCGGAACGAGCCGTCGAACATTCGTGCAAAGCCGAAGAAAAAGATCACGACCGCAATGGTCGCGATAAACGGCACGAACCAAACCCGCTCAGACCCCCTCGTGTTGATTTTTTCCACCATCACCCCCCGGCTTTCTATAACTCAGCAGGGGTGATAAGTCGTCAAGTGGCGGCTATTTGAATCGGCTGTTTTGTTGATTGGGCTTCCGTCCGCACCGGATCGCAGGCCGTTGACCTTGCGCGGCCTGCCGGTATGATCCGTCCCTCTTGCCCCTGTGGCGGAATTGGTAGACGCGCCTGACTCAAAATCAGGTGATGCAAATCGTGCTGGTTCGAGTCCGGCCAGGGGCACCAATCCCGCAAGTATCGTCGGCCGAAAGCCCGCAGCGCTCCTCATTGGCACATGGCGCGGGTGACGAAGGATTCGACCGGACATTCTCCCGATTCCGGCGAGCGGCCGGAGAACCAGATCCGTGCAGGGCATTTTTGCGCCGACTGAATATCCAGGCTGGTGCCGGAGCCAAAGCCCTTGCTACGGCAAACCGCCTCGGCAGCCGCACGGCAGTCCGGAGCGCCGTTGGCGGCTATGGTGCAGCGCTCACGACCATCGACCACGCGGGCATGCGGCAACCGCGCGACGGTATCCGCGGCATCCTTCGCGGCCCCCTTGGCGGCTTCGGCCGCGCCTTTTGCGGCGCCCTTGGCGACGTCGGCTGCTTCCTTGGCCGTGCTGCTGGCGCGGCCACCCAAATCCTTGAGCGTGCCACGGGCATCTCGAACGTCCGACTTCAGCCTATTAAAGGAATCCTGAAACCAGCGGCCGATGCTTTCGAGCATCCCTGGTTCGGCGGGTGCAGGTTCTTGTTGCGGGGCTGTACGCGCGGGAGGCGTGGGTTGCATAGACGGCGTTTGCTGCGCCGCCGCAGCCAGGCTGAAAAGCAATAGGGCACCTATCGCGGCCGAAGCCACGGCGAGGCCACGATGCCGCCGGCCAGGTAGATTGAAGGATTTCTTGCCGCTCATCAGGGCGTTCCCGCCGGGGCAATGGTGGCGCCACCACAGCATGTTACCAGTAGTGTGTCACTTTACGCCGGTTCCGTGGCAAATTTGGGGAAGACTCCAGACGGCCCAGGCGTCCTAAAAAAGATAAGCCGCGCCGATGATCCCCGCGACAAGGATGATCGCACCAAGACCCACCCACAATTCAAGCCTCTCCTCCAATATGACCCGGACCCGAATGCCGTACCGATTCAAAAGGAAGGCGACGATATAGAAACGCATCCCGCGCGCGATAAACGACAGCAATATGAAAGGCAGCAGCGGGTAATTGGTGAATCCAGAGGCGATGGTCACGATCTTGTAGGGGATCGGCGTCATGCCCTTCAACAGGATGATCCAGGCGCCCCATTCCCTGTAGGCTTCGCGAAAGGCTTCGATATTGGAGCCATAGCCGTAGAGCTGAATCAGCCAAAGGCCGAGGGACTCATAGAGATAGGCGCCTATGAAATAACCCAGCAGCCCGCCGGCTACCGAGGTCACTGTGCAGAGCGTGGCATAAAAATAGGCCCGGTCAGGCCGAGCCAGGGACATGGGGACCAACATCACATCCGGCGGCACGGGAAAGAACGAACTTTCAGCAAAGGACACCACGCCCATGATCCAGGAGGCGTATGGCTTGCCGGCGGCGTCGATGCACCAGTTGTAAAGGCGGCGGAGCATGGAGGTCTTTAACGGTGGTGGCGGGGGGTGTCTACGTTCGGCCCCTTTGAAGCCCAGCGGCCTCAGCGCTGCTTGCGAACGCGACGGCTTTCGAGGGCAACGACTTTGCGCCGCGCGGGAGGCGCAGTCTGAAGCTTTTGCCCCTTGGGCAGCTTCTCGGCGATACCCATAAGCTGCTCGCGGCGCGTCATTTCGTCCCAAACATCTTGCGGCCGGACCCCGGCGGCAACCCACAGCACAACAAGGTTATAGATGAGGTCGGCGCTTTCGCGCACGACGGCGTCGTTATGGCCGTGCATGGCGTCGATCACCACCTCCACCGCCTCCTCGGCCAGTTTTTTCGCCATCTTGGCGCGGCCGGATTGCAGCAACCGCGCGGTACGCGATGCGGTCGGGTCGCCGGAGCGAGCTGCCAGGACGGCCTTATGCAGGCGGGCAATCGAATCACTCATGCTGCCCACCATAGCGCGAACTCACAGTCCCTTCGTTAACGAAGGCATGATCCGCAACGTTAAGCCTAACGGCCTTAAGCGCGAGGCTGCAAGCCGGCCTGCTCGCGACCAAGGCGGCAACCGCTCTGCCGAGCGCCGGCACAGCATAGCATGGCTCACGCAACAACACGGCGGCGAGACCGTTGTTAGGGATGGTCGCCGCTATTTCCGGGACCCGTCTTGCTCTTTGGATTGCCATGATCTTTGGTAAAGCAGATAGGTGGGCGACAGGAAAAGAAAGATGAGCTTGCGTCATCTCCCGCTCATTCGTGCCGGACTCGCCGCTGCGACCATTGTTGCGGCCGCTCTCGCGGCATGCCCGGTTGCCGCGCAAACACCAATCAAGGTCGCGCTCGAAGGCAGTTTCGAGGGGCCGTCCACGCCGTTTTTTGTCGCGCAGGACCGGGGCTATTACCGCGCCGCGAAGCTGAATGTTTCGATCGATGCGATAAGCGCGACGCCCGACGCGATCAGCCGCGTCGCTTCCGGCGCCGCCAATTTCACAGTGGCCGACATCAACACCGTCATGAGATATCGGGACCAGAATCCAGAGGCTCCGATCAAAGCGGTATTCATGGTCTCCAACAAGACGCCTTACGCCATCGTCGCCCGCAAGAGCCGCGGCATTACCAAGCCCAAGGATCTTGAAGGTAAGAGACTGGGAGCACCCGCCGCGGACCCGGCCAGCGTGCAATGGCCTCTCTTCGCCAAGCTCAACGGGATCGATATTTCCAAAGTGAAGATCGAGAATGTTGCCGCCGCGGTACGCGAACCTATGCTCGCGGCCGGTCAAGTCGATGCCGCCGTCGGTACCTCCTATTCCGTCTACCTCAATCTCAAGGAACGCGGCGTTCCCGTCGATGACCTGCTGATCCTGCGCATGGCTGATTTCGGCCTGCAGCTTTACGGCGACGCCATTGTCGTCAATACAAAATTCGCCGCCGATCATCCGTCGGCGGTAAAAGCATTTCTTCTCGCGTATGTGAAAGGATTGAAGACGACGATTCAGGATCCCGCGCGCGCGGTGAACTCAATGATCAAGCGCAACGACGCTGCCAAGAAAGATGTCGAGCTTGAACGGCTGCGCATGGCGCTCGACGACAACATCGTTACCGACGAGGTTGAGAAGAACGGTTTGGGCGGAATCGACGCGGGGCGCTTCACCAATGCGATCGAGCAGCTTGAACAAACGTTCAAGTTCAAGATGAAGCCAGCCCCGAGAGATGTTTTCGATGCCTCATTCTTGCCTCCGCCTTCACAGCGTGTTTTGGAAGGACGCAAACGGCAGGGCTCGCGCTTGCCGAATTTTGGACGTTTTCCTGGGTGAAATAGCTTTAATGACGGGGGCTCGCCGACGTTAGGCTTGTTTTCCAGCCGCCTTTGCCTTCCAAACCGGCATCATCTTAAATAGAATGCCCGTGGAACCTGGAGTTCCAAGGCCCGAGAAAACAGGACGGACCGCGACCCGTGACATTTTGTGCAAAATTTCTAACCGGCGCCGCACTGTTCGGCTGCACCAACATCGCAGCTGCGATGCTGGTCGCCACTCCAGCTTCCGCCGAGGCGTTGCTTCTTGTCGAAGCCGATAGCGGTAAAGTACTGCATGCCGAGAACGCTAGCTACCCGTGGTATCCCGCCTCGCTCACCAAGTTGATGACGCTGTATGTGACGCTCCAGGCAATCAAGGAACAACGTCTCGCACCCGATGCACTCATCACCGTTTCGACGAGAGCCGCGACGCAGGCGCCCGCGAAAATGGGCTTCAAGGCCGGAACTCAAGTCACCGTCGATAACGCACTGAAGATGCTGATGGTGAGATCGGCTAACGATATGGCAGTAACGCTTGCCGAAGGCGTGTCCGGTTCGGTTGAAGCCTTTGCCGATGACATGAACGCGACTGCAAAACGCCTGGGAATGGTACAGAGCAGTTACGTGAATCCGAATGGCCTTCCTGCCGACAATCAGATCAGCTCGGCGCGCGACCTTGGCATTTTGGCGCGGGCTCTTATTCACGATTTTCCGCAATATGAATTCTACTGGCACCTTCCCGCGATCAGGTACGGCAAGCAAGTGACGCGCAACTACAACAAACTGATGCAGCGCTATCCGGGCACTGACGGCATGAAGACAGGCTACATTTGCGCGTCCGGATTCAACCTGGTGGCCACGGCGACGCGGAATGGAAAGCAGCTGATCGCCGTCGTGCTCGGCGCGTCATCCTCGGCCGCACGCGCGGTGAAGGCCGCGCAACTGCTGGAGCGTGGCTTCAACGGCAGCGGATTGTCCTGGCTGACGCCCTCCCTCGGCACCGTGGATGCGCTGACACCGATCGCCGCCGCGCCCCCCAATCTGCGCGACGAGATGTGCGGCGACCATCGCAAGCGCCCGCATTCCGAGGACGAAGACGACGCCGATGAAGTCGTTGCCTCCAACTCCGCTGCCGCTGAACCGCCTTCGGTGATGCTGTCCGCGCTGCGGGCCCCGGCCGGAAAACTTTCCCTGGCAACCGATTTGCCGCAAGCGAACGCCGAGCCGATCGAGGTCTATGCCGGCCCGGCGAAGGCCCCATCTCGCGCTGCGTTGATCGCCGCCGCAGCCGCTAAGGGAAATACCCCAAAGGCGGTTGCCGTGCAGCCGGTGCCGATCACCACGGGGTCGGTCGGCGCAAAGGGGACGGCAAAGGTCGCCGCGGCCGGCAATAGTGCTTGGACGAGCCTGACGCCGACAACCTTGGCCAACGCACCACCGCCGTCGATGGCGGCCGTGTTGGCCGAAACCCCCGTTACCGTCCCGCTCCCGCGTGCCCGGCCGCAGGTCAAGCCCCGCAAACCGTAAGGCTTAAAAGGCCGGCTTGCCTGCGGGAGAGAGACGGCAGGCTCTTGCCACGCCTTAGCGCTTTGCCCAATCTGGCTTGAAGCCATACCGCGTCGATTCACATTGATTCGCGCGGAGGGGGAGCGCCTTGGAACGCATCTGGCTCAAGCACTATCCGCCGGGAGTTCCCGCCGACATCCAGCCGTCGCAATATCCTTCCGTTGTGGCAATGTTGGAGGAAAGCTTCGCCAAGTTCAGCTCGCGGACGGCGTTCGTCTGCATGGATAAGGCGATCACCTACGCCGAGCTGGACGATTGGTCCCGCGCGCTTGCCGCTTGGCTGCAAGGCAAAGGGCTGAAACGCGGCGCGCGCGTCGCCGTCATGATGCCGAACCTTCTACCCTATCCGGTGGCGATCGCGGCCATTTTGCGCGCCGGTTTGACAGCGGTGAACATCAATCCGCTCTACACGCCGCGCGAGCTTGAATTCCAGCTCAACGATTCCGGGGCCGAAGCCATTATCGTGCTGGAGAATTTCGCCGTCACGCTGCAGCATGCCATCGCCGGCAGCGCAGTGAAGCATGTCATTGTTAGCGCGGTCGGTGACATGCTAGGGCCGATGAAAGGCTCCTTGACGAATTTTGTCGTGCGCCATGTGAAGAAGATGGTGCCGCACTACGATCTTCCTGGCGCAATCACGTTCAGGCAAGCCATCGCCGCAGGCTGGCACATGCGCCTGCAACCGCCGGATATCGGCGCGGAAGACGTCGCCTTCCTGCAATATACCGGCGGGACAACCGGCGTGGCCAAGGGCGCCATGCTGCTCCATCGCAATATGATTGCGAATGCGCTTCAAGTTGAAGCCTGGCAGCAGCCGCTATTCGCGAAAGAGCCGAAGGTCGAGCGGATGATGGTTGTCGCCGCGCTGCCGCTGTATCACATCTTCGGATTGACGGTCTGTTTCCTCTGCAACATCCGCAGCGGAGGCATCTGTCTTCTGATTCCAAACGCGCGCGACCTAAATAGCCTTGTCAAAGAGTTGCGCAAATATCAGGTCAATTCATTTCCCGCCGTGAACACGCTCTATAATGTCCTGCTGCATCACCGGGACATGGCGAAAATCGACTGGAGCTTGCTCAAATGCTCCATCGGCGGCGGCATGGCGGTGCAACAGGTAGTGGCCGAGCAATGGCTCAAGGCCACGGGCTGTCCGATCCTCGAAGGTTACGGGCTGTCGGAAACTTCGCCGGTGCTCACGTGCAACCGCGCCGACAACAACGCCTGGACCGGCACCATCGGCCTGCCGCTGCCTTCGACCGTCATTGCAATCCGCGACGACAATGGACAGGAGGTTCCGCTCGGCGAAGCGGGCGAGATTTGCGCATATGGACCGCAGGTGATGGCGGGCTATTGGCAGCGGCCGGAGGAAACAGCCGATGTCATGACAAAAGACGGCTTCTTCCGCACCGGAGATATCGGCGTGATGGACGGCACCGGCCAGGTGAAGATCGTGGACCGCAAGAAGGATATGATCTCAGTCTCCGGGTTTAAGGTCTTCCCCAACGAAGTTGAGGCCGTGGTCGCCAGCCATCCCGGCGTGCTGGAATGCGCGGTGATTGGCGTGCCGGACGAACGCACGGGAGAAGCCGTGAAGCTCTTCGTGGTCCGCCGCGATCCAAAGCTGACCGAGGGACAGCTGCGGGAATATTGCGCCACACAACTCGTGAGCTACAAAGTACCGAAATTCATTGAATTTCGGCCCGATCTGCCGAAGACCAATGTCGGCAAGATTCTCCGGCGCGCGTTGCACGGGGAGTCCTATAAGCCGAATATCTCAGCCGCCTGACGCCCGTGAATATCACTGTTCCCGCCGACGTGCTGACCTTCTGGTTCGATGCCGGGCCGACGAAGTGGTTCACAAAAGACGACCGCTTCGATGCGGAAATCCGCGAAAAATTTCTGCCGACCTACGAAGCCGCCGCGCAAGGAAAGTTCGCCGGGTGGGAAGCAACGGCGGAAGGAGCGCTGGCGCTCGTCATCCTACTCGATCAATTCCCGCGCAACATGTTTCGCGCTTCGCCGCGCGCCTTCGCGGCTGATGAGCTAGCTCGCGCTGTTGCCGACCGTGTTATCGCACGCGGCTTCGACAAGCGGCTGGAATTGCCGAAACGAAACTTCTTCTATCTGCCGTTCATGCATTCGGAGAGCCTGGCCGACCAGGAACGTTGTGTCGAACTGTGCCGCCGTTTAGGCGATGCGAATACGTTGAAATACGCTGAGCTGCACGCGGGTATCATTCACCGCTTTGGCCGCTTTCCGCATCGCAACGTTGTCCTCGGCCGCCCTATGACCGCGGAGGAGCAAGCATTTCTCGATAGCGGCGGCTTCGCCGGCTGAACAGCGAGACGAAGGTAAAGAAAACCTAAATGAACTGCCTCAAATCTTAACATCTTCGAACTGAATATTAAGGATTCCTTGCTAAGCCATCCACGCAACGCGCGCCTTATCCGGCCGCGCGGTGGAGATGGGTTTGGCCTTCATCGGCACTGGAAATAATCGTCCGCCGCCGGCACACTCCGTGGCCGCGCTGGTTGCGCAAGTCAGGTTCTGGCTTGTGGGTGGCAGCGAGTCCTCTCGCGCCAATCGCATGGCCGGAACGACCTTCGCCATTCGCGCCACGGGTGCGTTCCTCGCCTATGCCTCTCAGGTTCTGTTCGCCCTATGGATGGGTCCGTTCCAGTTCGGCGTGTATGTCTATGTTTGGACCTGGGTCATGCTGCTGGCTGGGGTGATCGACGTCGGTCTATCGGCTGTGGCGCAGCGGTTCATCCCTGAATACACCCAGCACAAGAAAACCAGCTTGCTGCTGGGTTTTCACGCTGCCAGCCGGTGGCTCGCGACCAGCATTTCCAGCGTCATCGCCGTGGGCTGCGTGCTGGCTATCTCGCTGCTGCAACCTTGGCTGAACGATTACGAGCGCTGGCCGCTTTATCTCGCCTGCCTCGCGTTGCCGGCCTGCGCACTTTTACAGGTGCAAGCCGGCATTGCGCGCGCTCATAATTGGGTGCAGCTCGCGCAGCTTCCGACATTCGTTATTCGCCAACTTCTACTCATTGGCCTGATGGGCGGCGCTTATCTCGCCGCCTTTCCGACCGGCGCGGTGACCGCCGTGCTGGTGTCGGTCGCGTCGATATGGGCTATCGGGATTGGCCAGCTTGTCGTCCTGAACCGGAAGCTCGCGGCAAAGATGGAGCCGGCCGCGAAAACCTATGAGATCAAGAACTGGCTCACGCTATCGTTGCCGATGGTCATGGTGGACGGGTTTTACCTGCTGCTGACCTACAGTAGCGTGCTGCTGCTGCAACTGTTTCAAACCCCGCAAGACATCGCCGTCTATTACGCAGCCGAGAAGACTCTGGCGCTGGTCGCCTTCGTGCATTTTGCCGTCACTCAGACGACGGCGCATAAATTCAGCCAACATCATATTGCGGATGACCGCGCAAAACTCGGAGCCACTCTTACGCATGCGATCAAGCTGACGTTCTGGCCGTCACTCGCAGCAACTATCCTTGTATTGGCCGCCGGCGTGCCGCTGCTCTGGCTGTTCGGGCGCGAATTTGTCGCCGGCTATCCGCTCATGTTCATCTTTGCCGTCGGTCTGCTGGCGCGCGCCGCCGTAGGTCCGCTGGCGGCTTTTCTCAACATGATCGGCGAGCAGCGCGCCTGCGCAGGCGTATTCGCGGGCGCTTTTGCCGCCAATGTTCTGTTGTGTTTCGCGCTTATTCCTTCCTTCGGGATTTTCGGCGCGGCGATTTCGATCTCGGCGGCGCTCGTTATTGAATCCGTCGCTCTCTTTTTTGTTACCAAGCGCCGCATCGGCTTTCATGGCCTGATCTGGGGCGCGGCTGAAAATGGCGTTTCGCGATGACCGCGCTTCACAGCACCACAACGGCAATTGCCACTGCGCGGCGCGCCAGCGCACCAGACCGTCAGGTGGCAATCACCGCATTCGAGGTCGAGGTGCGGCCGTTGGCGGCGCTTCGATCCTTGACCGAACCTTGGCGAGAACTCATCGCGCACGCCATCGAGCCCAACATTTTCTATGACCCCGCCTTCGCGCTGGCAGCCGCGCCGCTGCTAGGCGCCGATGTCGTCGTGGGTCTGGTATGGAAAAGTGGGGGCCCGCGACAGCTTGCCGGACTTTTTCCAATGCGGATCGAACGCCACCGTTACGCCGTACCGATGCCTGTGCTCGTGGCATGGACACATCCCTATGCGCCGCTGGGAACACCCCTCGTTCATCGCGACAATGCAGAGGCGGTCGTCAGCGCATGGCTTGATCACGTCGCGCACGACAAAACGCTGCCGGACCTTGTGTTGATGCGCCTTTTCGATGAAAAAGGCCCCTTCGCCGCCGCCCTTACCTCCGTACTCGCGCGCAAAGGTTGCGATGCAAAATCGTTTGACCGCTATCAACGAGCTTTGCTCGCACCGGGCGATAATCGCCTACGCTATTCCGAACGAACCTTGGCGCCGAAGCGACTAAAGGAGATACGCCGGAAAAGGCGCCGGCTGGAAGAACTCGGAACGGTCAGCGTCGAGCAGGTCAACGATGGCCCTGAACTAGCACGCGGCTTCGACGATTTCCTAAGGCTGGAAGCAAGCGGCTGGAAGGGCCGTGCCGGCACCGCCGCGCTGAACAACGGAAAAATTCTTCAGTTCATGCAGCAAGCCGTCAGGGCGCTCGGCAGCGACGGAAAGATTTTGATGCATCGGCTGGTGTTGGATGGAAAGGCAATTTCCGCGAGCATCACGCTTAAGAGCGGCAACACGGCTTGGGGCTGGAAGATCGCCTACGACGAAACGTTTTCCGGCTATTCACCGGGCATGATGCTTCTTTGCGCGGTAACGGAGGCCTTGCTGGCCGACAACACAATCGTTCGCACGGACTCTTGTGCCGTCAGCGCGCACAGCATGATCAATCGTGCCTGGGGTGAGCGCCTCGCCGTAGCAGACTGTCTCATCACCGCAGAGGCTGACGCAGGATATTCTTTTGCGCTGGCATCGCGGCTCGAGGGGTTGCGACGCGCGGCCATCGCAGCGGTGAAGTCACTGCGCGCTCAGATTTGGCGCTCCTAATACATCTACGGTGACGTCCGGAGGCGGCGCCCCTCCCCGGTCTTTCGGATCCGCCGGCGCCGCCAGCACGAGCGCCCAAAAGACCTTGTATTTGGTGTTTGGCTGGTAGGCGGCGGCGATGCCGATCCGGGTGACATCCTTCAGCAGCATCTTGGCGCGGTGCGGCGGGGAATCGCGCCAGCCGGAAAAGGCTTCGGCCAGGGTATAGTAGCCAGCCCCGATATCTTCCGCCGCCGACTTGTAAAGGTAGCCGGATGCTTTCATGCGGTCATAAAAAGGCCCGCCTGCATTGTGATCGAGCTTATCGCTTCGCGCCATCGCGGCCGCCTGTTGCTCAGCCAGGCGCGTGAGCACCGGGTCAAGTGTGACCGGACCGAGGCCATTATTCTTTCGGTAGCCGGAGATCATCGACGCAGCCGCGCGGGCATCGAGCTGGATTCCGGTCTGGGCAAGGTTGCGGTAAAAGCTCGGCTGACCCGTTCCCGCATCCGGGTCGGCGCAGCCAGCCAGCATCACGGCGGTAAGAGCCCAAAGGGTCATCATTTTCGCCAAGGACTGGCACGGTGTCATTGAGGGGCATCTCCGAATCGGTGGCTACTTTACCCGAGCGCGGCAGAGGGATGGGCAACGGCCATGGTTAAACACTCGTTAACCGCCGTTAACCGCAAAAAAACCCTTCAGACCTAGCATCTTTCCATAAGCCCACCCAGGACAAACATGTTCCAAATTTACAACTGCCTGACCACGCAACACGACTGGCGGCTTGTTCTTATCGCAGCACTGGTTTGCCTTGTAGCAAGCCTTGTCACGATCACGCTGTTCCGCCGGGCAAAGGCGACGAGCGATCGTGCGCGCATTGTTTGGCTGATCATCGCGGGCGCTGTTTCTGGTTGTGGCATTTGGACGACGCATTTCATCGCTATGCTCGCCTATGATCCTGGCGTCGCAACTGGCTATGACATCAGCTTGACGTTGCTGTCGCTGCTCATTGCCGCTGTCGTCACCGGCTTGGGTCTCGCTGCCGCAGTCTACGGGTCCAACCCTTGGGGTAGTGCCGCCGGAGGCGCGCTGGTGGGTGCCGGCGTTGCGGGCATGCACTATCTCGGCATGTCCGCACTGGAAATTCCCGGGCATGTGCACTGGGATTGGACGCTTGTGGTGGCGTCCATCCTGCTCGGAGGGCTGCTGGGGGTCGCAGCGCTCATAGTCGCGGAACGCCGCGTTGATGTTTACGGAACGGTTGGCGCGGGCATCTTGCTGATGCTGGCCATCGTTTCTCACCACTTCACGGCCATGGGCGCCGTCCAGATCGTCCCCGATCCTTCCCGCGCAATCAATCCTTTATCGCTGTCTCCGATCTGGCTTTCCATGGTGGTCGCGAGCGCGACAATGGCGGTGCTCGGCACGAGTGCTGTGTCCGCTTTCGCGGACGGCCGCGTGCGCGAGCAGAATTCTCGTTTAGAGACGGCGCTGAACAACATGGCACATGGCCTTTGCATGTTCGATTCTACAGGCCGCCTTATGATCTGCAATGAGCCTTTCCTGCGCATGTACAAATTGCCGCCTGAAGTCGTTAAGCCTGGCTGCACGCTTCTCGACTATTTGAAATATCGAGCCTCTACCGGCACCTTCGGTGGAAATCTTCAGCAATATCATGACAACGTCATGGCTCAGATGGCGAAGGGCGGAAGGGTCGGCTCGGAAATCGCGCTGCCTGACGGGCGCATTATCAGTGTGTTGAATCAAGCCATGGCCGGCGGCTGGGTCGGTGTGCACGAAGACGTCACAGACCGCCGCCGCGCGGTTGAAGAACGCGCCGCGATGATCGAGCAGGAGCAGCGGCGCACAATGGTTGACGCCGCGATTTCCGCTTTCCGTGAGCGGGTCGAGGCGGTTCTCGGAACTGTCGGCGAAACCACGACTTCCATGCGCTCGACGGCGACAAAGCTGTTCGGCTCTTCGGACGACACGTCCCAGCGCGCTGAAGGCGCGTTGAAGACCTCCAACGAAGCTTCCGCTAACGTGGCTACGGCCGCCATCGCCGCGGATGAACTCTCTAGCTCAATTGCGGAGATCAGCCGCCAGCTTCACCGTACCGCCGATGTCGTGCGCACGGCCGTGACCGAAGCGCAAACGACCAACCAGGAAATCGCAGGACTGGCCAGCGCCGCGGAAAAGATCGGCGAAGTCGTCAAATTGATTCAGAACATCGCAGGCCAGACCAACCTGCTCGCGCTCAACGCCACGATCGAGGCCGCGCGCGCGGGAGAAGCCGGCCGAGGCTTTGCTGTGGTCGCGTCTGAGGTGAAATCGCTTGCGGTGCAGACGGCGAAAGCAACCGAAGAGATTATCAATCATATTTCGGCGGTGCAGGCTTCCACCGGCGGGGCGGTGGATGCCATCCGCCGCATCGCCGAACGCATGCAGCAGATCAACGAATATACTTCGGACGTCGCCGCTTCCGTGGAGCAGCAGAATGCCGCCACCAGCGCCATTTCTCAGAACGTCTCGGGCGCCGCCGATGGCACCAAGGTCATTGTTTCGGTGCTCGGCCAAGTCGCTGGCGCAGCCACCGGGGCACGGTCCTCGGCGCAGACAATGCTGGCCGCCTCCGAGGTGATGGAAACCGCAGCGGAAAAGCTGCGCACGGAAGTGGAGGATTTCCTCCACAAGGTTGCCGTTTGAGCTCCCGGAATCGGCGCCCCGCTCAATTAAAAAAGCCTACTACCCAATAGGTTAGCGCACTGATGGCGGCCGTGGCCGGGATCGTGATGATCCAGGCGATGACAATATTGTTGGCCACACTCCAGCGCACCGCCGAAAGCCTGCGCGCGGCGCCCACGCCGATGATCGAGCCGGTGATCGTATGGGTCGTGGACACCGGAATGCCGAGCCACGTGGCGCCGAACAGCGTCAATGCGCCGCCAGTCTCCGCGCAAAATCCTTGCACCGGCGTCAACCGCGTGATGCGCGAGCCCATGGTGCGCACGATACGCCAGCCGCCAAAGAAGGTGCCGACCGCAAGGGCTCCCTGACAGGACAGAACGACCCAGAACGGCACGTAAAATTTGCTGCCGAGGAGGCCTTGCGAATAGAGCAGCACGGCGATGATGCCCATGGTTTTCTGCGCGTCATTGCCACCGTGGCCAAGCGAATAGAACGACGCCGAAACGAATTGCAGCACACGGAAACGGCGGTCCACCGCGTAAGGCGTGGCCCTGAAATGAAACCAGGAAACGATAAGCACCAGCAGCAAGGCGAGGATGAAACCGGTTAGCGGCGAGAGCACGATCGCGGCGGTGGTCTTGCTCAATCCGCCCCAGACGATCGCGGCTGTTCCCGCCTTGGCAAATCCGGCGCCGACCAGCCCGCCGATCAGGGCATGGGAGCTGCTGGACGGAATGCCCAGCATCCATGTGAAGACGTTCCAGAAAATCGCACCAACCAGCGCGCCAAAAATCACCTGCGCATCGATTACGTTCGCGCCGACAATACCAGTGCCGAGCGTTTCCGCCACATGCAGACCGAAGAACAGGAAGGCGATAAAGTTGAAGAACGCCGCCCAGGCCACCGCGTAGAGCGGCCTCAGCACGCGCGTGGAGACGATCGTCGCGATGGAGTTGGCCGCGTCGTGCAGGCCGTTGAGGAAATCGAAGATCAGCGCGACGGCGACCAACCCGATCAGCAGCGGCATGCTGAGTGCAACGGCCTGCATCAGATTTTCTCCGCCGGGATTACACGTGGTCGAGGACGATGCTTTGCAGCTCGTTGGCGACATCGTCGAATCGGTCCACGACCTTTTCCAGGTGGTCATAGACCTCATTACCGGTGATATAGGCCATCGGATTTGCTTTCGACTGAATATACAATTCCTTCAGCCCAGCATCATGCATTTCGTCGGCTTCCCCTTCGATGCGGGAAATCTGCTCGGCAATCGCACCGATGCGCGCGGCATGGGTGCTTATGGCCGCGAGCAGCGGCACGGCTTCCTGCACGAGAGTCGCACATTTGACGATCGCGTCGCCCATCGATTTCATTTGCGGCGTGAACGAGCGGATTTCAAACAGCTTCACCGCTTTTGCCGTTTTCTGCATCATATCGATGGCGTTATCCATCGACGTGGTGAGATCCTTGATGTCTCCCCGATCGAAGGGAGTGATGAAGGTGCGGCGGACCGCGATCAGGACTTCACGCGTAACATTGTCCGCGTCATGTTCGCGGTCCATGATGATATCGAACTGGCTGTGAATTGCCTCGCCACCTTCGAGCATGGCCCGCAGCGCCTCGGCGCCGGCGACAATGGCTTGCGCGTGCCGCGCAAAAAGCTCGAAGAAACGCTCCTCACGCGGCAACAGGGCATGGAACCAGTTGAGCATCGGATGTCCCAATAACGAAGGCGGGTGTCGGTGCCCATATCCGTTAGCCTGCGGTAGTTCGTCTTAGCAAGGCGCTGGCTGGCCGGATCACAGCGAGTTCACATCATTTTAGGCTAATCCTGACCGTGAGATTCGGCTTCATTTCAAGCCGAATATCCGTTGAGCGTTGCGGAAGCAGATTTGTTCCCGCCGTTTCGAGGGCATCTCGATCGATTCCAGCACTTTGATGGTGTCGCGGATATAGCCCGGGCCCCGCTCCGGATCGAACGGCGAATCGGAGGCGAACAGCACCTTTTCGGGGTGATAAAAGGCGAGCCCACACACGGTGGCCGCGCGCGAGCCGAACACCGCCGTGTCGGCGTAAAAATCCTTGAAATAGTCGAGCGGGCGTTTTTTCAGCCGTTTCAACACGAGCGAAAGGTCTTCATCCGACGTCCGCTTGCCGAGCTGATCCATGCCCGGCCCGACGCGGCCTTCGAAATAGGGAATCATCGCGCCCAGGTGGTGCGCCAGCACCTTCAGATCGGGCAGCTTGTCCATGATGCCGGAGAAAACGAGCCGCGCCATAGCCGTGCTCGTTTCATAAGGCCAGCCGAAGGCCCACCAGATTTCGTATTTCGATTTGCTCTCGGTCTTGTAGTCCGGCATGTCGGCGCCGCGGCTCGGATGCAGCAGCACCGGCTTGTCGTATTGCGCGGCGATCTCAAACACTGGAAAGAATCGCGGCTCGTCGAGCGGTGCGCCGTTGACGTTGGAATGAATCTGCAAGCCGTTGGCGCCTGCTTGGGTAAAGGCGCGCTCGGCTTCTTTCACGGCAGCATCGGAATCATTCATCGGCAGCGAAGCGACGTAGCCCGAAAAGCGATCGGGATATTTCGCCACCAGCTCGGCCATGCCGTCATTACCGAGCCGCGCAAATTCTGCTGACTCCCGCGGCCCGCCAAACGCTTCCAGCGGCGGCATGCCGAGCGAAAGAATTTGCGTGTAGTTCTTGTCCTTGAACAGATCCATGACCCGGAAGCGTTCATCGAGATCGTAGATGCAGGGAATGCCGCGCATGCGCTTGCCGATGTCGCGCGCGGCGCCTTCCGACGCCAGCATCTTGTCCCACAGCGGCTTGGGGAAGAAATGATTAAAGGCGTCGATGTAGCGCATGAAAGCCGCTAACCCTTGAGTAGCACGACTTCGTCCGGGCGTTCCTGCATCTTACGCCCCGCACGACGGCACCAATTTTCCCAGGCGCGGTTGAACGAATAAGGCCCGGTGCGCTCGATAATGTTGTCGACTTCACCCGGCGTCAGGAAAGTGATCTCGCCCATGCTCATGGCCTGCATCTGCAATTTGGCGCCAAGCTCGAGATAATAGGCAATGTACACTGCCTCGCGAATGTCGCGGGCGGCGACCACGCAGCCGTGGCCGCGCATGAGGGCAGCGGGGCGGTTGCCCAAAAGCTTTGCCAGATCGCGGCCCATCTCTACATTCGACACCAGCAGCGAGGTGTCGCCAAACTGATCATGCGAATCCCACACCGGCACTTCATGGCCGAAGCAGCCACACATGTGATGCAACGGCTTGAGCTTCTTCTTGGTCACGCCGAAAGGAAGCACGCTCGGGCTGTGATTGTGGATGACGGCATTGACCTCCGGCCGCGCTTCATAGACCGCGCCGTGAATGAAGCGCTCCAGATAGGGCTTGCGATTGCCGCCGCTCACCGCGGTACCGTCGAGCGTGAATTCCATGATGTCGTCGGCTTCGATCAGATCGGGCGCGCGCGCCCGCGACAGCAGGAAGCGGTCCCGCCGCTCCGGATGGCGGATGCTGGGATGGCCGAAGGAATCGACAATCCCTTCGCGGGCCAATATCCGGTTCGCGGTCACAAGCTCGTCGATCACGGCATCGAGTTTGGTCATCCGGTTTTCCTTGCCGAAACGAGGGAATCTGCGCGGAAGGCGGGGCTGTCTGGACTTGTGCCTTTATCCTATATAACTCACGTTTTCCCAAGCAATCGGAGTTTCCATGGCCAGCCCGGAATCATTGCACAATGCCTCGCATGCGGGCGAAGTCCGCATCGAAAAGACCGAGGCGCGCTACCAATGCGACAGCATGGACACCATTACCCGCGCGGGGCTCAAGGCCGGCCTGGGCATGCCCTATGAGTGCAATGCGGGCGGCTGCGGCACCTGCCGTTTCGAACTGGTTGAAGGCGAGGTGGAGAACTTATACCCCAACGCACCAGCCCTGACCGAACGCGACCGCAAGCGCGGCCGCCAACTGGCCTGCCAGTCCCGGCCTAAGGGCAATGTCGTCATCCGCCAGCGCCTGGAAGATATCTATATCCCGAAGGTGATGCCGCGGCGGCAGAAATACGAACTTGTCAGCGTCACGCCACTTACCCACGACATATCCGAATTCAAATTCCGCGGAGAGCCGCATCGCTTTCTGCCCGGGCAATACGCGCAGCTCTATATTGAGGGTGTGCCGGCCCCGCGCGGCTATTCCATGAGCAATATCGCCAATGAGCCGAACGCGGATTGGGAATTCCAGATCCGCAAGAAGCCGGGCAGGGCGGCGACCACGGCTTTGTTCGACCGGCTGAAGCCCGGCGCCACCGTTCACATCGACGGTCCCTATGGCCACGCCTATTTGCGCGAGG
>ORMF011083592.1_pt1 | contig 18898 bp, 20 predicted proteins | sample 1779871 | NCBI WGS metagenome assembly ORMF01 (sample SAMEA104232316, study PRJEB22302) | groundwater metagenome | biome: forest; feature: aquifer; material: groundwater | place: USA | collected 2011-08-07 | depth 5.4 m | reverse complement strand
GGGCCACCGACGCCCACGACAGCCTGCGCGACATGGCGCTGGCGGCCAAGGCGCTGGGACTGGAATATCTGGCCATCACCGAGCACTCGCGCCGCCTCACCGTGGCGCACGGCCTCGACCCGGTGCAGCTGGCGCGGCAGTGCGACGAGATCGACCGCATCAACGCGCAATTAAACGGCATCACTCTGCTCAAGGGCATCGAGGTGGACATCCTCGAGGATGGCAGCCTCGACCTGCCGGATACGGTGCTGGCGCGGCTCGACCTGGTGGTGGGCGCGGTGCACAGCCGCTTCGACCTGTCGCGCGCCAAACAGACCGAGCGCATCCTGCGCGCGATGGATCACCCGCACTTCACGCTGCTCGCCCATCCCAGCGGCCGTTTGATCGAAAAGCGCGAGCCCTATGACGTGGACATGCTGCACATCATCCGCCATGCCAGGAGCCGCGGCTGCTTCCTCGAACTGAACGCCCACCCGGAACGCCTCGACCTGCTCGACAGCCACTGCCAGAGCGCAAAAGAAGAAGGCGTGCTGGTCAGCATCAACTCGGATGCGCACAGCACCTTCGACTTCAGCAACCTGCGCTACGGCGTCGGGCAGGCGCGGCGCGGCTGGCTGGAAAAAACCGATGTGCTCAACACCCGCCCGCTTGCCGCGTTGCGCAAGCTGCTCAAGAAGACCATGTGAGAGTCTGCTGGGATGATAATCATTCTGGAAAAAACTGTTGATGAGTTTGTAGGTGCGAATTCATTCGCACGTGGCTGCCTGTGCGTGCGAATGAATTCGCACCTACAACTGCAACGCAATATGTAAAGGGAACAATATGAGCAATCTCATCGTGGTCAACAACCCGCGCGACTGGCCGCTCGATATTCCCGGCGTGACCGTCGTGCCGGCGCGCGCCTACCTGACCGATCCGGCCTATGGCGGCGACTGCACGGCCCGCGTGTTCAACCTGTGCAAGAGCTACCGTTACCAGACACTCGGCTACTATGTCTCGCTGCTCGCCGAGGCGCGCGGCCACAAACCGCTGCCGCGGACGAACACCATCGAGGACCTGCAATCGCAGAACATGGTGCGGCTGCTGACCGAGGGGCTGGACGACCTGATCCAGAAATCGCTGGCGCCGATCAAGTCGGACGCATTCGAGCTCAACATCTACTTCGGCCACAACGCGGCGAGCCGCCATGAGCAACTCAGCCGCCAGCTGTTCAACCTGCTGCATGCCCCGCTGCTGCGCGCCGATTTCGAGCGCCGCGGCCAGCACTGGCGCATCCGCAGCGTGCGGCCGATTGCCGCCAGCGACATCCCGCCCCAGCATCAGGAATTTGCGATCCGGGCCACCACGGAATACTTCATGGGCCGCAGGCGGCGGGCACGCAAACAAATCGCGCCGCGTTACAACCTCGCCATCCTGCACGACCCTGCCGACCCCGAGCCGGCCTCCAATGCCAAGGCACTGCAAAAATTCGAGAAGGCGGCGCAATCCCTGGGCCTGCATGTGGAATTCATCACCAAGGCTGACTACGGGCGGCTGACCGAGTTCGACGCGCTGTTCATCCGCGACACCACCTTCGCCAACCATTACACCTACCGCTTCTCGCGGCGTGCAGCCGCCGAAGGGCTAGTGGTGATCGACGATCCGGACTCCATCCTGAAGTGCAACAACAAGGTCTATCTCGCCGAAATACTCGCCCGGCACCGCATCCCCGCACCCAAAACCCTGCTGGTGCACCGCGACAACGTGAACCAGATCATCCCCGCCCTCGCGCTGCCCTGCGTGCTCAAGCAGCCGGACAGCTCGTTCTCGCTGGGGGTGGTGAAGGTGGAATCGGAACAGGAACTGCCGGCAAAGGTGAACGGCCTGCTGGACAAATCGGAACTGATCGTCGCCCAGGAATTCCTGCCCACCGAATTCGACTGGCGCGTCGGCATCCTCGACCATCGGCCGCTGTTCGTCGCGAAATATTTCATGGTTCCCGGCCACTGGCAGATCATCCGGCACGGCGATGAGAAGCACGATTTCGTCGAGGGCAAAACCGAAGCGTTGTCCGTGGGCGAGGCGCCGGACCGGGTGGTGAAAATGGGGCTCCGGGCAGCCAGGCTGATCGGCGACGGATTCTACGGCGTGGACATCAAGCAGGTCGGCAAGCGCCTTTACGTCATCGAGATCAACGACAACCCCAACGTGGACGCCGGCAACGAGGACAGCGTGCTCAAAGACGCGCTTTACCGCGAAGTGATGGGCGTGTTCCTGAAGCGCATCGAAGCGCGCAAGCGGGGCGCTGCCCGATGAGCACAATCAGGTGATGAAAAAATATTGATGCTGGCCCCTTGATTCGCTAGACTGCTTCGAAACGAACAGAGCCATTATTTCCTTGCCTACCATCACTTACTTGCCGGACAACAAGAGCGTCGAATCGGAGGCAGGCGAAACCATCCTCCAGACATCCTTGCGGCTCGGGGTTCCCCATACCCACGTATGCGGTGGCAACGCGCGCTGCTCCACCTGTCGCGTCATCATCCTGGACGGGCTGGAGAACTGCTCCCAGCGCAATAGCCGCGAACAGGGGCTCGCCAATCGCCTGCACTTCACTCCGCAGATTCGTCTCGCCTGCCAGACCTTGATCACTGGTGACGTGACTTTGCGCCGCCTAGTGCTGGATGCAGAAGACGTAGAGCTCACCAGCCAATTGACGCCGGACAAGACTCCCATCTCGGCAGGGAAAGAGCAAAAGATTGCCATTCTGTTTGCCGATATCCGCAAGTTCACTGCGTTTTCCGAGCCCCTTCCTCCTTACGATGTCATCCATGTGCTGAACCGCTATTTCGATCAAATGGGCAAGGTGATTAACCGGAACGGGGGGTATATCGACAACTACATGGGCGATGGCCTGATGGCGTTATTTGGCGTCGACCAGCCGCAGCAGGCCACGCTCAGAGCCGTACGGGCCGGGCTGGGCATGCTCGAAGCTGTCGAGCAACTCAGGGCATATCTGGAAAACATTTACGCCATGAGTTTTCAAATCGGCATCGGGGTGCATTACGGAGAGGTCGTCCTCGGAAGCATAGGCGCCAAAGATGCGCGGCGGATGACTGCAATAGGGGATGCGGTCAACCTCGCCAGCCGCATTGAACAGGCCAACAAGGAATATGGAACGCATTTGCTCGTGTCCGAGCATGCTTACGCTGAAGTCCGGCAACAGGCCCATGTTGGCAGAGAGTTCGCCGACGCTGCCATGAAGGGGAAGAGCGGCAAATACAAGCTGTATGAAATTGTCGGATTGGATAGCTAGCCCACGTTCTGGCATTTAGAAGGCATTCGGGTATTATCAACAAGGATGGGGTTGGAATTGAAATGGTGCTTGCCCAAAGGGATGCTCATGCGTAACACGCGTGCGATATTGTTTGCGGCCGCAATCCTGCCAGGCCCATCGGCATGGGCCGATCTGGTCTATAAGTGCAAAAACCCTGATGGCGGCATGCTCTACCAGGAGACGCCCTGCGCGACGGAGGCTGAATCAGTTTCGTCTTGGCCATCGAAATCCGGGCCGAAGACGGAAGATTCCTCTGCTGACACGCTGGTCATCGCACAGGGCCGCAACGGGGGTTATTTTGTGGATGGGGCGGTTAACAACCAATTCCTGGTCTTCGCTATTGACACAGGCGCTACACTCGTCACGCTGCCGCAGGCCGTAGCGACTTCCGCAGGGATTCGCTGCCAGAAGATGGCGATAATGCAGACCGGGAATGGCACAATCACAGCCTGCACGTCGATTATCCGGGAACTCAAGTTCGGACCCTTTACGGTCGGGAATGTGGACGTGATGATCGCACCCAACCTCAGTCAACCTCTGCTCGGCATGAACGTCTTGAAACGATACCGTGTCGAACAGGACGGCGGTGAAATGCGTCTTTCGAAAAGATATTAAGCCTGCGGCGTGAAGGTGAACGCACCCGAAAAAACGCCGCGTCAGGCACGCCAGTGCCGTAGCCCGGATGCAGGCCATGGGCCGAAATCCGGGATGATGGTGCACGTGTCCAATGTTCCCCCGGATTACATTGCATTTCATCCGGGCTCATGGCTGCGCCGCTTTGGGCTTGCCGAAATTGGCGCAGGGATCGGGCCGTTCGGCACGCGGCGTGAACCAGATCACGTCGAAGGGAGCGTCGCCCGTGGCTCTTTCCGCTTCGTAGGTATTGGGGTCAGTGCTTTCCGCACTGACCTCGACAAAGCCGATCGAAAAAATGCGCGCCGACGGGGCGCGCGCGGCCAAGTAAAGCGGCAGGCCGGTGTCACGGCGGGCGTGGTCGCGGCCGACGATGGCGACCACGCCGCGCACCATGCTTGATAGCGCGCTATCGGCCATCAATGCATCGCGCAGCCGCTGGCTGCGGGTCAGTCCCATGCGCAATTCATCCCTGAGCTCGCCGCAGTGCGCTCCCCCCATGTGCGTGGCCAGATAATCCTGGCGGCTCTCGCTCCACACCTCTTCCACAGCCAGACGCTTCAACTCGCCCGCATCATAAGCAGAATAGCCGTGCCAGATGACCGGCTGCAAATGCTTGCTTGAAACATTGGCGGCGATGACCGGCAACTTGTTGTCGATGGCGATGGCCAGCAGCGGGCGGTAGGGCTTCCAGTCGGCGAACTTGATCAGAGCGGTGGCGCTGTCCAGCGCTTCGTCACGATTGCTGCCGGCCAAAGCCTGATCGAGTGCCGGCTGGTTTTCGGCATTCAGCTGCTCCATCACCAGCGCCGGGCGCGCTCCCGCTTCGATGCGGGCTTTCAGCAGCTTTTGCTGGTGCTCGTGATGCTGCGGATTGTCATGCGTCTCGCCGAGCAGAAGCACGTCGGCGGTGCTGATCCTGGCAAGCAGCGCAGCCTCGTCCAAATAGCTGCGGCTGCTCATGTCCCATATCTTGCCCACCAGCTGGTGATCGATAAGAAGCATGTTCCCGGCATGCGCCAGACTCGCGCATGACAGCAAAGAAAGGGCGAGGCAAAGTTTGATACTTGCGATGATTTTCATGATGAACTCATTATTGATATTTACATAATCCGCAACATACATGCCGTCATTGGTGGTTTTATTATTTTTTAAATGCCATTCTGAGCGATGCAGCACTGCCTTCAGTTAAATTACCCCCGGCAAAGCCGGGGGCTTATTGGGTGAGCCCCTCAAAGGGGTCGATAAAACCGTGAGCCGCCTGAAGGCGGCGGGCTTTTTACTCCTTCCTCCTTGCAGGGGGAAGGTTGGGATGGGGGTAGAAATTTTGAATATGCTCACGCTTAGTTTCTACCCCCTCCCTATCCCTGCAAGGGGGAGGGAATGATGTAGCTGAATTTAAATATTGCTTTTTAATGACCGCCGGAACGGTCAAACCTAACTGAGTCCCCCGGCATAGCCGGGGGTTTACCTAACTGAATTATGCAAACTTCAATAAGTGATATTCCGGCTCGCAATAAATCGTGGACTGCCCTGGATTATCAAGATTCATCGCTTGCGCAACGGTTCAAGCAGCGAAGACAAGCCGTTGTAATCCAACTCCTGCATCAGCGCCAACAGCAGGCCGATCTCGCCGGGAGGAAAGCCTTTACGAGCGAACCAATTGAGATACTGACCGGGCAGATCGGCGATCAACCGGCCTTGGTACTTGCCATAGGGCATCACGCGGGTAACCAGCAATTCCAGGTGTTCGTGATTCATCTCGATAGGCGGCTCTTGTTGATTCATTCGTCTGCAATTCCAGCAACTATTCAAGCTGCCCATCAGTCTTGCGCTACGCCTTGCATATAACTGCGCAGCTTGCCCCGGCGAGAAATAATACGGTGTTTTAGATAACAAGGATAGAATCAAACAACCAGCCGCTGCTGCCCCTTTGTGCTCCGGCTATGCGGCGGATGCGGAACTTTTGGCGCTGTCAACAAGTCAAGGACAGGGCGATAAAATCCATCTGAATTTTTTACGGGGAACTCAAGAATGAAAACAATAGTTGCAGCGATATTGCTGGCATTGCTTGCCGCCTGCAAGAGCGCACCCAGGCTGGAAGAGGACGCGCGCTACGTGCGGTTCGCGACAGTGGTGGACATACATGAATTCACCGAAACAGAGCGCAAACAAGCGGAAGCGAACATGCCTCGCGACAGCGGGCTCGGCGGCGGCATCAGCCTCGGGGTCGGCGGAGGTAGCGGTGGCGGCATCAGCTACGGCGGGGTGATGGTGGGCATCGGCAGTGCGCTGGGCGGCCAGCGCGATGAATCGCCGCAGATCGCCAAGGGTGCAAACCGTTACACCGTGCAGCCGCTTGGCAGCACGGAGCGCATCGAGGTGATGAGCTACGGACGCTACCAGCCGGGAGATTGCGTAAAAGTGCTGGCGGGACACCCCAAGGAGTTCCCACGTTTCTTTGAGCTGAAGCCGGGCGAGCGTTGCGAATAGCGCCTGCGGGGATTTTCATTCAGGGCGAATCGGCTCGCTATTTAATGGCCGACTCTATAACGCAATGAGTTCAGCGCGTATTCGGCACCCAAATCTGCACCGGGCGCAACCCGGCTTCCCGCAATGCCGCGCGATGCTTCTGCACGCGTGCTGATGTGTTGCTCTTCCAACATTCGGTGTTACATGAAACGCATGGTAACCAACTCTTTCGTTACATGTAACACCTTCAATGCACGTCATGCCGGACTTGATCCGGCATCCAGCGGTTTGATTGAACTGGATTCCGGCCTTCGCCGGAATGACAACTGAATTTGCTCACAACTCCCCCGTGAAAGCCTGATGCAGAAGCGACTCCCTCAAGTCGGCGATCAACCGTCCCTTGTATTTGCCGAACGGCATCTCGCGGGTAACCAGCAGCTTCAGGTGTTCGTGGTTCATCCCAATAACCCGCTCTTGTTGCAGCGCGGCTGATTCACCTGGCTTTAGTGCGCATCTGCACATGTAATTTCGTGGCCTCGCCGACTTCGATGCGTTCGTATTCCGCAATCACCTGCGCACCCAGCAACAGCAGCGCGGCGGCCACTTCCAGACTGATCAGCACGACTATGGCCGTGGTCAGCGAGCCGTACACGACACTCACTTGCGACAGCCTGCCGAAATACCAGCGCAGTGCAAAGCGGACCACTTCCCACAGCAAGGCCGCCGTGGCGCCGCCGATCAGCGCGTGATGCACCACAGCCTGCCTACCGGCATGAAGTAATAGATCGCAGAAATGAGCAGGATTTCCCCGATGAGGCCGACGCCATAGATCAGCAAGTGCGAGAAGCCGGTCAGCGACCAGCTATGCCCCAGCAGGACGAAACTCTCGGCGCCCATCGCCACCAGATCGGCGATCACGATCGCACCCACGAATAGCATAGTGCTGATAAAAACGATGTAGCCGAAGGGCAACAGCAGAGAAACGAGAAAGTGCCGCTTGCGCTCCTGCACACGGTGCCGGAATATCACCGAAATCGCGTTCCCCAGCACCTTGAAGCCGAGCGAGCTGAAAAACAGCATCGTGATCAGCAGCACCCAGCCGATCACCGCGCGATGTTTGAGGAACGCCTTCAGCTCTACCACCACCGCCTTGCCCTCGCCCGGCGCCACGTATTCCAGCGCCCTGTGCAACGTCGCCAGGAGCACGTCCTGATCGATGACTTGCGACAGCGCGATCACTATGAGGATCAGCAGCGGCACGATGGAGAGCAGCGCATAGTAGGCCACGGCGCCCGCAAGCAGCATGCCCTGATTCGCCCGGAAGGCTTTCAGCACCTGAAGCGCGAAAGCGGCGGGATTTCTCAGGACATGCACTGTGCGTGGGCTGATGAGCTGCATGGGTGTCCGGGTAGAGATTATTTCCTGGCAGATAAAAAATGAATCGAGCCATGCCTATTTTATCTTACATCCCTCTTCACTTACGCAGACATGCGCAGCCGACCCCATAAACCCTAATTACTTTCCCGGGCCTCTCGCCCGGGAAATGGCGGCAGCAAACCTGTTGCGCAAACAAGGATGACGGTGGCATTATAGACGCCGGCATTGCCACACATCCCCGGATGCAGGCGCCCGCCTTGCCACTGCTGGAACAATCATGGAAGCGCCCCTTGCGAAACCATCGAAGGAAAGGAGTTCCAAATGATCCACCATCGCGTAAAGAGAAATGATTTTCGTCTTGGGAACGGAGCGACCGTCACGATCGAATCCTGGATAAACTCGACCACCGTTCATGTAGCCGCGTTCGGCATGGATGGACACCAGCTTTCGCTGGCCACCTATCAGGCCCACCTGGACAATCCCGATCTATTCACGCCTAAGACGCAAAAGTCCTTGATCGACAGCCTGGCTACCCAGCTTGAATACGACCTCATCAATAATCCGGAGCTCCATATCCGAAAGCGGTAACGGCGCGGGCAACACCGCCTCGCCCGGCAAGAAGAAAGCCTCGCATTGCTGCGAGGCTTTTGCTTGAACAGTATTCGCGGGCTGTGCTTAGTTATTTCAGCATCAAGCCGCCTTTTCCAGCGCGGCATCCGGTAATAGTCTGTTGTGGTACAAATCGGCGATGGGGAAGCACAGGTCATAGTCGCCCCACACCAACTCGCCGTACTCGATGCGAAACGCCGCGAAGCGCGCAGGTTCGAGATAGGCGCGAATATCGGGATGGCGCGAGAGCGACAGGAACGGCTTGAAGTCGACTGTCTGCACCGTGCCGTCGTCGAAAGACAGGCGCAGCGCATAATCACCCACCTGTGCAGCGGCAGTGATGTTGATCGTTGCAGGCGTCATTTCAGTCTCCTCGTTGCTGCCGTTGGCTCTCGATTTGGGGCGCGATTAACGGGTTAAAAAAATAATTCAACCTGACCCTATCTACACTTTTTTCAGGCGAGCCTCTGCGTCTGAATCCTGATAGCTTTATTTCTTCACCCGCTTTTTCCTGGCCGGAGGCAAATAATTTTCTGACGAAACAACCCGCTTGCCCGTTTTGCCTTCCAATTCAAGCCGTGCCTTCTTGGCGATACCGCCTCCCGTCTTGGCCGCAGCCTCATTCTCGTTCATGCCAGCCGCCTCCATGCTCTCGGCAATCTGGCGTGTGGACAATTCAGCCAGCGCGGTAAAAATCAGTTCCGCCTCACTCATGTGGTCGCGCAGATTATGCGTTTGCAAACCCTTCATCTCCTTGTGCGCCTTCACGCTCACATCTGCCCACTCCTGATGAATGATGTTGGTGAGGATCGCATATTCCTCGCCCTCCTTGATGTCGTGCTCTTTCCAATAATCGGTCAGCTTGTTGCGTGTCTCCTGCCCGGTCATGCGCTGCTGTATCCACTTCTCGCTGCGCCCGTGCTTTTGCCAAGTCTCGCGGGCGCGCTCCAGAGACAACGCCGGGTCGGCCATTTCCTGCATCCGCTCATAACCCACCTTCGCCAGCCACAGCTTGATCGGCTCGGCCTTCGGGCTGGGCACGGACTGCACCAGCCGCAACAAGGTTTCTGCAGTCGCCACATCGGTAAGGTAATTTTTACCGTCTGCGGCAGGTAATTTCAGTCGGTGACAATTTGTCACCGACTCGCTGCCCTCCTTGCCCAGCCGCTCTTTCAGCTTGTTCCAATATTTGCGCGCCGTTTGATAATCCGTCTGCTGGGTCAACACCTGCACAATATTCACTACCGAAAACCACCAGGTTTTCGTCGTCTCGTCATACACGCGGCGGATTTCGTGCTCTTCAAAGATGGCTGGCTGGGGTTGCACTGTCAGGACTCCTTGTTCATGGATGCCGGGGGACTCTCAAGCGGTGATAAATTGTCACGGGTAGGCTAAACGATAACCGCATCGTAGAGAACGGGCGTTCTGTTGTCAACAAGAGCATTGGCGGGTATCGGAACTTAAGCGGGCGGCGTGATCAAGGGTTAAAGAAATAACTCAACCTGACCCTATCCTGCACTCGACCACCGCCCATGTAGCCGCGTTCGGCACGGATGGACACCAGCTTTCGCTGGCCACCTATCAGGCCCATGTGGACAATCCCGCTCTATTCACGCCCGAGGCGCAAAAGTCCCTGATCGACAGCCTGGCTACCCAGCTTGAATACGACCTCATCAATCATCCGGAGCTCCATATCCGAAAGCGGTAATGGCGCTCCGGCCACACCGCATCGCCCGGCAAGAAAAAAACCTCGCATTGCTGCGAGGTTTTTGCTTGAACAATATTCGTGGCCTGTCCTTGGTTACGCGTACAGGGGTATTCAACGCTTGAATTAACCACCGGCAACTTGGAGTCTTTTAGTGAAAACTGATTCACGGTCACAACTCATGATCAGCTGAGATGTCGCTCGCGTCATAGCCACGTAGAGCAACCTTGCTTCGTCTTCTACGGCGGCATCCTTATCGGGCATTAATCCAATACCAGGTATCGCGACCACTGGGAATTCAAGACCCTTCGAGGAGTGCATGGTGATCAGCTTCACCGTATCTTGCCCACCAACAAATTTTACTTCTTTTTGCCAACTGACTGGCACCCCAGCCAACTTGAGCTTTTGGATCATTAGCTTTCCCATTGGGTCGTAATGCCGATACAAAACCGCCATATCTTTCCATGATGTCCCCATGCGGTTTGCCTCCTTCAGCTGATTGACGATCCACTCTGATTCATCACCTAGAGTAGGTAAATTGATGAAAATCGGCCGTGGCCCATGACGCCCTGCACTCATGGGATGCAAGAGAGGAACGTGATCCTCATCCGCTTCCGCAGATGAGAGTAGTTCTTTGGCAAAAGACGAGGCTACATGGAGAATTTCTTGGGTGTTTCGATAATTTATCTTCAGTATGCTGGTGCGACCTTGAGCTTGGATTCCAACGGTCTTGAAACTAAATTTCTGCTTCTTGCTGCGCTCGTAGATGTTTTGAGCATCATCGTATAGCACCAAAAGAGAATTACTTTCAGGGTTGACCATTTGCACAATTAGCTTAAACCACTCTGGGCGAAAGTCATGTCCTTCATCGATTAGCACAGCATCATACTGCCCAGAGGGGATGAGCTTATTGTCTACAGAACGGATGAGTGTCTCAACCATGGCATCATAAAATGCATTGTCATCCCCATTGTTTACTGGAATATCAATATGGTAGGTACGCAACTGCGCAGCGCACCACGCATGGAAGCTTTGTACTGATACTTTACTGGCCAGATTTTTATCTTCCATCATATGGCGCAGCTTCTTCGCAAGTGGATTGCTAAAGCAAAGTGCCAGAATGGGTTTCGTGCAAACCTGCGCCAAGTGCATTGCACGATATCCCAAGATAAGCGTCTTACCAGAGCCCGCCACCCCGTGGATAACCCGATGGCCTTCTCCGAGGCTTCGTGCCAACTGCTCCTGCTGTATATCCATAACACGTAGCAAGTCAGGAATTTCCATATCATTGGCATCTGAAGCATCTGCAAATAAGCTGCCGCTACTTGGGCTAGCAATACGCACCTCCGGGAATATGTGCCAGCGGATGCGATCGAGTTGTGGGAGTGAAAGGTGGCCCTTGAATTTGAGTGAGAACATGTTCCAGAGACTTTGCTGAAAAACTTCAGCTTCTACGCTTTCAAACATTTCGTCTTGGCAGATTACCCGGCTTGGCTCAATAACTTCGCCAAGCCCGGATTCTTCAAACACTCTTCGCATGATATTAGGCAATACCACACCATAACTCCACGGAAACAGAAGATAGCCGGCGTGTGACCCCGTAGAAATTGTAAGTTGCGGATCTTTTTGTAAAACGTTGGTTACTGCATGCGCGTATTGTCTCGCTTGCTCAAGCGGATTAGGCACATGCTTAATTCCTGTTGGAATTCTGATTTCAAATGATTGGCGATCTGCGTTTTGGATCGTTTCTTTCTTCCAGTCTTTGACTTCCAAAATAAGAATGCCGCGTTGCGGATGCAGAATAATGAAATCAGGATGGCTATTCGATGGGCCTATAGGCACGTCATACCAAAGCAGATAATCATCCTCCAACTTTGCTTCAAGGCGTTGTGCGACACGCTTTTCTCCGCCAGTCATTCTGGAAAGGCATGTATTTAAGCTTGGTATCAGTATGGCCACGACATTCCTTTGGAATTAACTTCTGTAAAAATCAATGAGGTCAGATTGAGCTAACCCTTACCCTTTCTTATATTTCTGTAAAACCAATTTCTTTAAGGTAGCCAAAAGTGCCATCGTAAAACTGGGAGCTTCGAGTATGGTCGTCCGCATCGCCTTCTGGAACCACCAACACCATCCCTTGACGAGCTCTAGTCAATAAAACTCGATAAGCATTTTTTAAGTATTGCTTTCGCTCTGCCTTGTTAATGTTGTTCCATCGGTTCCCGCAAAACGAATGATGGCTCCAACCGGCTGGAAAATACCTGAAATCTGCATCCCATATAACGCACGCCCAATCCAGTTCCAGACCCTGGATGTGAAATTCAGTAGCAACATCCTCCAGGTAGTACGACGAACGCACATCATCCTTTTCGTCCAGAAACCAGTGAACAGGATCCATAGGCGATTTCACATCTATTGCATGAGGTTTAAGCCGCTCAGCTTGCGATGAAACGACCAACCCGTAGCGCTCTGAGCCGCGTGCCTGCCCTTTCAGCCACTTCTTTGCTTTGCTTAAATCGCAAGTGATTACAAGTGGATATTTGTCTCTCACCTTCTTATAAGTTTGCCGAGCAGAATCAACCTCAAGGTCGAGCATCTGTTTAACTAGAAGCGAAACATCTTCTGCCCGGAATGAGCGCATCGACACCGCCAAGTGAAGACCATCATGGTACTTCACATGTTGGCGCGTCTTCAGTTCATGCAGAACTTTCTCTGCGTTGTATTCGCTATCGGTAAGGCGCGATGAAATATAAATATGCCAGTCTGGAAATGACCGATTTATAGATTCAATCCACTCCCCAATGCCAGCTTCACCCGTATTGATTTCCTGTCCACCGCCAACAAGGCAAACAATGACAGCCCAATCTTCGTGCCGATTCATGCAGGAAATCAAAAACTCAGGCTCTGATTGGTTGAAGTTTGGAGTATTTTTCTTACGGCGCATGAAAGAAGATGTTTGCTCTATATCCCATGCACGTTGCGCTTCATCAAATATTGCAACGTGCTCTAAAGGCGCCCCCAATTGGTCAAGAAGACATTCATCACGGAAGTGGTGAACATTCTGGATAAATGACTTAACGGAACCCCGTGCCTCGCCAATCCTTATTTGTTCTCCCACTTCACCACAACGCCGGACCTTATCTCGTGCGAGTGCTTCGCATAGTATTTTTACGAGCGGTCCATTGCCAGATAAGTAAACGCTGTACAAGTCATCTTCCGCATCAATGTGCTTAGTGGCGACATCAAGCCCCACCAAAGTTTTTCCTGCGCCTGGCACCCCCGTTACTAAACAAATCGACTTATGAGATTTATCTCGCGACGACTTAATAACTTCAGAGATTGCGGCAGAGGTTTGGCTCAGATTGGTAGCACTGGCGTCACTACGTGTTATTTCGGAAACCGAATGATTGTTGTAAAGCGCCATTGCTGCTTCAATAATTGTTGGGGTTGGGCAATAGCGACCACTCTCCCATTGCTTAATGTTTATATCGTTCCCGTCGACAAAACTAAGCGCGCCTTCAATCACCTTACCGAGTTGCGCTATGTCAGTCTTTATTGGGAAAAGAAGCTTGTCATTTTGTGGCGTTACCGCAATAACCGGAACAGCATCTCTTGCATCAGTAGCAATGAGGATTGGCACAATGAACTGCTGATGGCTAGAGTCATGAAAGTTCTTTAAGTCCAAGGCATAGTCAAAAACTTGGTCAATGGCATAAGAAGTAAAATCCCTTTCGCCAACCTTGAACTCGAGTACAAAAATCACAGGCCCAATCAAGAGCACAACATCAATTCGTCGACCCATGCGGGGGATTGAGTATTCGAAATAAATCGAACCTTTGTATGGCTTAAGTACTTCGTGAAAAATTTCTATTTCAGCTATCCAAGCATCACGTTGAGTTTGGATTAGAGCAAAATCATTATTGCGAGCGAGTATGCCAAGTATCCCCTCGGTTGAAGACTGAAGGAAGTTGAAAATTGAATCAGAGTAGTACTCTCGCTTCATACGTTTAGTATCCACCAGCCAAATGGGTCTGCATCATTAACAATCCAACACCTGTTTATATAAACGGCTCAGCAGAAACACCAAAACGCACAGCCAGTGTCTGGTCTACCGCACATTGATCTCGCATTTGCCGCTTCGCACTACATCATGATCGCCCACGTTCACCGGAATACTCTCTTCATCATGAATCAACTTGAGTTGCGGTGGGCAGAAGTGCCGCTTCGATTTGCTGTAAAAAATGATTCATTATCACCCGTCGATTATTTAATGCGTTTTGTTGCCGCCAGATATGCGGCGCTGTCTTGGCGCTTGCCGACAGACAACACCAGCACAACCAGCTCGTCGTCTTCGACTATGTAAACCAAACGGTAGCCTTGCTTGAGCAGTTTGATCTTGTAACAGCCCGCCAATTCGCGGTGCAGAAGTGCGCCGGGGACATGCGGGTTTTGCAGGCGCTTTGCCAGCAGCGGTTTGAGTGCCTGCTTGATGGAGCCGTCCAGTGCTTGCCATTCGCGCCAGGCATCCGGCACGAACTTGAGGCGGTATTTCGTGGCAGCTTTGCGCGCGGCCGGTTTAGAGGTCATCCAGCGTCACCCCGATGGCGCGGTCTTTTTGTTTCAGGCGTTCCTTGACCACACGCACGAGGTGCAGATCGTCGATCTCTTCCAGCATGGCTTCGTAACGGTCGGGCGGCACCATGTAGAACGCGGGCTTGTTGTGGCTGAGCACGGCCACCGCCTGCCCGCCCGATTCCCTGAGCGCCCCGTTGGGGTTTTTCTTGAATTCCGTCATGCTTACCGACAAGCCGGACAGTATCGTTTCCATTGACATTATATAGCTCCTTAATTAGCTCATATTACGGAGCTGATTAAGCCAGCGGTAATGCATTTAGTCAAGTCCCAAGGCAGGCAACTGAGGACTGAGGACTGAGGACTGAGGACTGAGGACTGAGGACTGAGGACAAGAGACAAGAGACAAGAGACAAGAGACAAGGGACAAGGGACAAGGGACAAGCAAGAACAAGTTAAAATGGGTCAGCATCGGTTAGAATTTCGCGATTGGTCATACGGGATTTTTCAGAATATGGATGTGATAAGTTTGCTTTTCCTGCTGTTGTTAGCCGCGCTGGGATGGTTCTGGTTCGACAGCATGCATGCACTTGAGATCGCCCGGAATGCGGGGCGGCAGGTTTGCGGCAAGTCAAACGTGCAGTTTCTCGACGACACGGTGTCCAGCACTGGGCTGGCGCTGGTGCGCAACGAGTCCGGGCGCAGGGTGTGGCGCCGCACCTATCGTTTCGAATTCAGCGAGACCGGCAACTCCCGGCTTGAAGGTAGAATAATCTTGCTTGGCAGCAAGATCGAATCGGTAACGATGGAGCCCTATCAAATAGTGCCCGCAGCAGACACCAGTTGCGATGCGGCGCACGCCCTGAATTCATGCGATGACAAGAATACTTTTACTCATACTGGCGGTGCTTATGGCGGATCTTGCGGCGGCGGCTGCGGAGGACGGGGCGGGTTCGGCGGCGCCGGGTGTGCGCCTGCCTCCACCGCCCGCAATGGGGGCGATGAGCCTTGAAGAAGCGCTGGTGCACCGCCGCTCGGTGCGCGAATTTGCTCCGGGTGCGCTGACACTGGCGGAAATTTCGCGGCTGGCATGGGCGGCGCAGGGCCTCACCGCGCCGGAGCGGCGCACGGCGCCTTCTGCGGGCGCGACTTATCCGCTGGAGGTTTATCTGGTGGTGGGCGATGCCGAGAATCTGGCCGCCGGTGTCTATCGCTACCGTCCGGGCCGGCACCGTCTGGAGGTGGTGACCGCTGGCGATATGCGCCTGCCTCTGGCCGCCGCCGCCCTCGACCAGCAATGGATAAGCCACGCGGCGATGGTGGTGGTGATCGCCGCCGTGTTCGAGCGCACCACCGCGCGCTACGGCATGCGCGGCGAGCGCTATGTGTACATGGAAGCCGGCCACGCCGCGCAGAACCTGCTGCTGCAGGCGGCGGCCCTCGGGCTGGGGGCCAGGCCGGTGGGCGCTTTCAACGATGCCGAGGTCTCCCGCCTGCTGCACCTGCCGGGCGGCGAGACGCCTTTGTACCTTATCCCCGTGGGCAGGAGTCCCCGGCCATGAGCGCGTGTCTCCATTCAATGGGGGCGGCATCATTCATGTGCGGATCAATAATTAGGGAAACGCTGAATAAGGTTGTCATCGCGAGGAGCGAAGCGACGTGGCGATCCAGGACTATGTGATCATTGAGACTTTCTGGATTGCTTCGCTGCGCTCGCAATGACGGTTTGTAATCTTTGACGCTTTCTGGATTGCTTCCCGCCGCGCTTCGCTCGCAGCTAAAGGCTTTTCGCGATGACATACTTATTGAGCAGTGCTATGCCTTAACAACTTCGAACAGGAGAGTAAATCATGATCCGCAATCCGATTGACATCGCCAGCCGCACCAGCCCGGAACTATCCAGCCTCATCGAGGCCATCATCAACCGATTGGACAGCGACGAGCCGGTAACGCTTGCCGCGGTGCGTTCATTCGTCGAGCATGAGTTGCCTGCCGGAATCAGCGAAGACGAACACCTGCACCACTTCGACATGAACGAATCGCTCGTCGACGAGCTGGATGCGCTGATCGAGGGCTTCGGAGAATCGGCGACGGCAATCGACTTCGTGTCAGTCTATGCCAGCGAACCGCTGTCGCGGGCGATCGAGACCGTGATGGACGACGAGAACCGGGAAAACCCGCCCACCCTTGGAACGGTCAGGGAAGCGCTGTCCAACGGCCTCGCCGCCCGCCTGATCGGCGACGGTGTTCTGGAAGATGATGAGGCCGACATGCTGATGCCCGAAATCGAGGAGCTGATTGAGCACTTCGACGCCGAGGCCCTGGCGGAGAATTTCTTGCGCTACGAGTAGCGAAACTGGTCCGGCATGGCAAAGGTGCCGGAACCAGGTTGTTTCAGTCGATCATGGATTCCGCGGCGTGATGCTCCAGGCCGAATGCCTCGGCAACTTTCCTGTGGGTTACTTTGCCGCCGATGATATTGAGCCCCTTCAGCAGTGCCGGAGATTCCTTGAGCGCCTGCCGGTATCCCTTGTTTGCCAGTTGCAGCACATAGGGCAGGGTCGCGTTGGTCAGCGCCAGCGTCGAGGTGATCGGCACGCCGCCGGGCATGTTGGCCACGCCGTAGTGAATGACACCCTCGACGATGAATGTCGGATTTTCGTGCGTGGTCGGATGCATCGTCTCGACGCAGCCGCCCTGGTCGATGGAGACATCCACGATCACCGCACCCTTGCGCATGGTGTTGAGGTCTTCGCGGCGGATCAGTTTGGGCGCGACGGCGCCGTGCACCAGCACCGCGCCGATGACCAGATCGGCCTTGGCGATCTGCTTCAGCAGCGTGTGCCGGTCCGAAAATATCAGCTGCACGTTGGCGGGCATCACATCGCTGAGGTAGCGCAGCCTTTCCAGCGAGACATCGAGGATGATGACACTGGCGCCCAGTCCGGCCGCCATTTTTGCCGCATTCACGCCGACCACTCCGCCGCCGAGTATCACCACCCTGGCAGGCGGCACGCCCGGCACGCCGCCGAGCAGAATGCCGCGCCCGCCATACAGTTTCTCCAGATACTTGGCGCCTTCCTGCACCGCCATGCGCCCGGCCACTTCGGACATCGGTGTCAGCAGCGGCAGCTCGCGCGAGGGCAGCTCGACCGTTTCATAGGCGATGCACACCGCGCCGGAAGCCATGTGCGCCCGGGTCAGCGGCTCGCTTGCGGCGAAATGAAAATAGGTAAAAACAACCTGGCCGGGCCTGATGCGTTCCCATTCAAGCTCGATCGGTTCCTTCACTTTCACGATCAGGTCGGCTTCCGCCCACACCGCATCGGCCTTCCTTGCGATCTGCGCGCCTGCCGCCAGATATAGCGCATCGCTGAACCCGCTGCCCAGCCCCGCTCCCTCTTCCACAATGACCGTGTGCCCGACCGATGTCAGCACCTCCGCCCCCGCCGGGACCAGCGAGACGCGGTTTTCGTTGGTCTTGATTTCTTTTGGAATGCCGATTTTCATGTGTGCCTCTGTAAGCTGTGTGGTTATTGAATATTTCATAATCCATTACACCGTTGGCCCTGAGGTATCGAAGGGCATTGGTCAAGTGGTTCGATACCTCACCACGAACGGTTAAATGAACGGCATTGGGATTAGGAATATCCGCTCTCAACATTTAAGTCAACCTGCTCCGCAAGTCTGTGCAGCGCAGCGGAAATCTCCACCCGGTAATCATACGGCTCCTGCAGGCGGCGCAGCGGTTCCGGCAGCAGCGCCAGATTGGTGGCTGCGTGGCTGCGGGTGTCCGCGAGCGCCGCGGCGGCGATGCGCTGCCCGCCGCGCATCACCGGCTTCAGCAGCGGTTCGCCGGGCTGCGCATCCCCTTCGACAGTCACGACATCCAAGGCCATGCGGCCAGCGGCATCGTAGTTGCGGTACACCTGCTTGCGCCCCGGCCAGGTCTGCTTGCCTTCGGAACGCTTGCGGCGCGCGTGGTCGGCGAGGTTGCCGGAATCGATGCGCACGCCCTTGATGCGGATGCCTTGTTGCTCCAGTTGCGGCGCGAGCGCCACCACCTTGCTTGCCGCCGCCTTGGTGTCGTAGGTGTCGATCAGCAGCACGACGTTGCCCGGCTGGTTATGGGCGAAATGCTCGAAGTCGAGCGTCTCGCCCTCGTGGGCCGGCACGAAAGAATGCGCCAGCTTCCAACGCAGCATCATCGCCTC
>ORMF010958285.1_pt1 | contig 18901 bp, 11 predicted proteins | sample 1779871 | NCBI WGS metagenome assembly ORMF01 (sample SAMEA104232316, study PRJEB22302) | groundwater metagenome | biome: forest; feature: aquifer; material: groundwater | place: USA | collected 2011-08-07 | depth 5.4 m | reverse complement strand
GCATCCGCTGCGCTCCGCCGACCGAGAGCGTCGTCACACCGCGGCCGAGCTGCAAGTAGCCCAGGCCGACCTCGCGCAGGAACCTCAGCCGCTCGCGAATCTCCGGCAGGATGTCGCGCGCGATCTCAGCGGAACGGCCCTTGAGTTTGAGCGTGGAGGAATACTCGAACGCGGCCTTGACGGACATCTGGGCGAAGGTGTCGATGGTAGGACAATCCTCCCGCCTGTCCGCTCCGCCCGCCGTTTTATTGCCGGCACGTCCGAAACCGAGCAGCCGGGAGGGCTGTCCCACGTTGAGTCGGACGGCGCGCGCGACGGGCTTGAGCCGTGAGCCTCCGCAGTCGGGGCAGATTTCGCGTTTGCCTTCCATCCACTCGAACCACGATTCCTCGATCGCCTCCGCGCGCGCGCCGCGGTCCACGTCGGGCAAATAAAACAGCTCGCCGAAGCCGCGGCACTTCGGGCACCAGCCGCGCGCGGAGTTGTAGGAAAAATCCTTCGGATCGAGCGGCTCGAAAGACTTGCCGCACGACGGGCACACGCGCTCGGTCGAATGCACGGTGAGCTGGCCGCGGTCATCCAGCGCGAAGAGCGTGCCGTTGCCGAGACGGAGCGCTTCATCGACAAGTTGCTGAGGAGTCTTTGGTGGGCAGGCCGCGCTGTCCCCAGCGCGGCGTTCTGCGTCTTTGCGTGAAACCGGCGCGCTGAGGCCCCCGCGCCCTGCCTTGCGAGGTTTCGTCTGGAGCACGCCGACGACGACTTCGACATCGTGCTCACGGAAGCGGTCCAGCCGCAGCCGCTCGCTGGTCGCGTAAATCTTCCCGTCCGCGCGCACTTCAGCGTAGCCATGCTTGGCGGCCCACTCGGCGACATCGGTGTGAAAGCCTTTGCGGTTGCGGACCACCGGCGCGAGCAGCAGCAGGCCGCCGCGCTTCTTCAGTTCTGTCAGGAGCGTGCGCCCGACCTGATCGCGCGTCTGCGCCTCCACCGGCTTCTGACATGCCGGGCAATACTGGGTGCCCAGCCGCGCGAACAGCAGCCGGATGAAGTGGAAAATCTCCGTGACGGTCGCCACGGTGCTCTTGCCGCCGCCGCGCGAAATGCGCTGCTCGATGCTCACCGTGGGCGGGAGGCCGGCGATGAGATCGACATCCGGCCGCGCGAGTTGCTCGACGAACTGCCGCGCGTAGGCGTTCATCGAATCGAGGAACCGCCGCTGTCCCTCCGCGAACAACAGGTCGAAGGCCAGCGTGCTTTTCCCGGACCCGCTCACGCCCGTGATGACGACGAACTTCCCGCGCGGGATCGCCACGGAGAGGTTCTTCAAGTTATGCTCCCGCGCGCCGTGGATGGCGATCACGTTGCCGGTCGCCGCGAGGTTGTTGATGTCGTCGAGCACGGGAACACTCTTAACAGCAGCAGAGCGGTTGGCAATTGAGGAACGGTGGCGGGCCTGACCCAGAGAGTCACCACACAGATTCGGGACGGAACGCAGATTGGAAAGACACTTCCCCAACAGGGCTACGCACTTCATTCCCCTTGCCGCTGGTTCCGCGGTCAGCCTGAAGGCTGGACACCCAACACCGCCGGACCTTTTCGCGGCGGTGTTTGGTGTCCACGCTTCAGCGTGTTCAAGGGGAAGGAAGTGCATAGCCCCGTTCCCCCAACCGGAAATCTGTGTTCCGTCCCGAATCGGTGTGGAATCTTCTCGCGAACGCGGACACCGCCCCGCCGACAAACCGTTTGACAAAACGGCTCGCAGCATCCCAGTTTCTGGGCATGACCCAACCAATCGGGCGAACTTGGCATCGGTCGCGCACCGCTGTTGCGCTGGCGACTGGGTTCGCGCTGCTGTCATTCTCGATTTCCCTCCAAGGCGTGACCGCGACGCGCGCCAAGGCCGCGGCGACGGTGGATTTCGCCCGCGACATCCGGCCCATCCTTTCGGACAACTGCTTCGCCTGCCACGGCCCCGACGAAAAGGCGCGCAAGGGCAAACTCCGCCTCGACTTGCGGGCCGAGGCCTTGAAAGCGGCCAAGTCGGGCGAAATCGCCATCGTCCCCGGCGAGCCGAGCAAGAGCGAACTCATCCGGCGGATCACCACCACGGACCCGGATGACGTGATGCCGCCGCCGAAGAGCGACAAGAAACTCACACCGGCGCAGATCGAGAAGTTCCGCACCTGGATCGCCGAAGGGGCAATCTGGCCGACGCACTGGGCGTTCGAGACGCCACAACGCCCACCCGTGCCCGAAGTCAAAATCAGGCGCTCCGTGCGCAACGAGATCGACAATTTTGTGCTCGCCCGGCTGGAGAAAGAGGGCCTTGCACCCGCGCCCGAAGCCGACAAGCCTGCGCTCATTCGCCGCGCTTCGCTGGACCTCACCGGTCTTCCCCCGACCATCGAGGAAGTCGATGCCTTCCTCGCCGACAAAAGCCCGAAGGCCTACGACAAGCTCGTCAATCGCCTGCTCGACTCGCCACGCTTCGGCGAGCATCAGGCGAAGTACTGGCTGGATGTGGCGCGCTACGCTGACTCGCACGGGTACCACATCGACTCGCAGCGCGACATCTGGGCGTACCGCGATTGGGTCGTGAGCGCTTTCAACGCGAACAAGCCGTTCGACCAGTTCACGACCGAGCAACTGGCCGGGGATCTCCTGCCGAACGCGACTCCCGAGCAGAAGATCGCTTCCGGCTACGTCCGCTGCAACATGAGCACGGGCGAAGGCGGCGTGATCGAGGCGGAGTACGCGGCCAAGTACGCCTTCGACCGCGTCGAGACCAGCGGCACGATCTGGCTCGGCCTCACGCTCCTCTGCTCCCGTTGCCACACGCACAAGTACGATCCCATCGCGCAAGAAGAGTATTACGGGCTTTACGCCTTCTTCAACCAACTCGACGAGCCGGTGATGGACGGCAACCGGGCGAATCCCGATCCCTTCCTCAAGCTGCCGTCGAAAGAACAGAGCGAGCGCCTGGAGTGGCTCAAGCAACACGTCGCCGATGGCCAGGCGAGGATCGACGGGGCCGTGCCCGAGCTGGACCGCTCACAGGAGACGTGGCTCAAGCAATGGCATGAGCGACTCCGCGCCGACTGGACTGTCCTCGGGCCGACGGTGACGAAACCCGTTGCCGGCAAAGCGAAAGTCGAAACGCCGTTCGGCTCGGCGACGTTGGAAGCGACGACGGCGAAATCCGAAGCCGGCGGCACCGCCGAGCTGACTGTGCTCGACGATCAATCCGTTCTCGCGAGCGGGCCGAACCCGGAGAAGGACGTTTATCATCTGACTCTCAAACCCAGGCCGGGGAGCCTCGCCGCGCTGCGCCTGGAAACTTTGCCGCACGATTCGCTGCCGCAGAAAAGCGCCTCGCGCGCGGAAGATGGGAAGTTCCAGATCTCGGAGTTCGAGGCGGAACTCGTCGCGCCGGCCGCCGACGGCAAGCCGGGCGAGCCGCAGAAACTCACGTTCACGCAGGCGCTCGCCGACGCTGCCGAAGCCGAACACGGGAGCGACAAAGCCATCGATGGCAACGCCGGCACGGGCTGGAGCTGTGAAGCCAAGTCTGCGGGCGAGCCGCACGTCGCGCTCTTCCGCCTGGGCGAGCCGCTGAAAGTGCCCGCGGATGCGGAGTTGCGGGTGCGCCTGCGATTCGAGGCCTCGAAGGACAAGCGGGCCATCGGCCACTTCCGCCTGGCGGCCGCGCAGGGCGAAGAACTGGTGGGGCTGCTGAACCCGCCGAAGTTTGCGCCGTGGCAGGTGCTCGGGCCTTTCAAAACGGACGGCCTGCGCGCAGGCTTTGACCAGGTTTACGAGCCCGAGAAGGAAATCGACTTGAAGAAGGGCTACGCCGGCGTGCGCGAGGAGATCAAGTGGAAGGAACGCGGCGATTTGCCCGACGGCAAGACGCACCTGCTCGTCCACGATTTGCACGGCGTGCACGGGGCCTACTACTTTTATCGGACGGTCCAGGCGCCCACGCCGACGAAGTTTGACTTCAGCGTGCGCGCCGATGACCTCTTCAAGGTGTGGGTCAACGGCCAACTCGTCCTCACGCGCGCCAGCGAGGAGCAGGACAAGGGACTTTCGACCAGGGTCAGCGTGGACCTTAAGCCGGGTGAAAACAAAATCCTCATCAAAGTGGTGAATCACCAGGGCGCGAAGTATTTCGCTTTCAACAAAAATCCCGCGGGCGCCGACACCGTGCCGGCGGAAATCGCCGCGATCGCTTCCACCACAAAGCTGGTTGCCGGCGATTGGCACGTCCGCGTGCGCAACTTCTATCGCCGCCAGTACTCGCCGGAGTTCAAGGAGCTGTTCGACAACCTGGACGAGTGGCGTGAAGAACAGGCCGCCATCGACCGCGAGATTCCCACGACGATGGTTGCCAAGGAACTCACCGACAAGCAGCGCGACACGTTCCTCCTCGCGCGCGGCGAGTACGACAAGCCGGGCGAAAAAGTGTCCGCTGGCGTGCTGTCGATCTTGACGCCGTTCCCGAAGGACGCACCGACCAACCGGCTCGGCCTCGCGAAGTGGCTCATGGACCCGTCGCATCCGCTCGCGGCGCGCGTGACGGTGAATCGGTTCTGGCAACAGTACTTTGGCGTCGGCTTCGTGAAGACGACGGAGGACTTCGGCGTGCAGGGCGAGCGGCCTTCGCATCCCGAGTTGCTCGACTGGCTGGCGACGGAGTTCATCCGGAGCGGCTGGGACGTGAAACACCTGCAGCGGCTCATCGTGACCTCCGCCACGTACCGGCAATCGTCGAAAGCCCGGCCCGAACTGCGCGCGAAGGACCCGGAGAATCGCCTGCTCGCGCGCGGCCCGCGCTTCCGCGTCGATGGCGAGGTCGTGCGCGACACGGCGCTGTTTATCGGTGGGCTGCTGGTTGATAAGCGTGGCGGACGGAGTGTGAAGCCCTACGAACCGCCGGGACTTTGGGAAGCTGTCTCTTTCAACAACTCACAGAAATACGTTCAGGACACCGGCGACGCGAACTATCGCCGCAGCCTTTACACGCACTGGAAGCGTCAAAGCCCGCCGCCGAACATGCTGATCTTTGACGCGGCAACGCGCGAGTACTGTGTCGCTCGCCGGCCGCGCACGAACACGCCGCTGCAGGCGCTGGCGCTGTTGAACGATCCGCAGTTCGTCGAGGCCTCGCGTTCTTTTGCGCAACGCATCCTGCTGGACGGCGGCAGCTCGATCGAGAGCCGCATCGCGTATGCATTCCGCCTCGCCACGGCTCGCAAGCCGACCCGAGACGAAATCAGGGTCATCCGCGAGACTCTGGAGAAACAGCGAGCCGCTTTCCGCGCCGACAAAGAGGCTGCTGAGAAGCTGCTCGCGGTCGGGAGTTTCAAGCCGAAGGACGGTCTCGACTGCGGCGAACTGGCCGCCTGGACGACGGTCGCCAGCATGATTTTGAACTTGGATGAGACGATGACGAAGAGTTAGGGTTCCCAAGACTGGGAAGTCGCATGTATGCCATTGAAGTCGCTGAAGACGCACAAGCTGAACTGGGTGATCTGCGAGCCTTCGAACGGGTTCGGATCGTGGCAGCCATCCGAGCGCAGCTCTCGCATGAACCGGTTCGGCCAGCGCGGAACCGCAAGTTGCTTCGCGGCTTGCAGCCACCCTGGCAACATCTGGAACCTGTCTGGGAGTTGCGAGTCGGGGAGTACCGCGTTTTCTATGATGTCGATGAAGCGTTGAAGCTCGTGATGGTGCGCGCCGTGCGCCGCAAGCCACCGCACACCACGACCGAAGAGATTTTATGAAGACCGTCGCCTTGGAAGAAACCACGCTGGACCGCTGCATAAAGCAGGCCCAGAAAGACCGTGTGATAGTGATGCGCAAGGGCAAGCCTGTGGCCTTGATTGTCGGGGCAGGTGGCTTGGATGCCGAGCAGTGGGAACTGTGTTCCAGCCCCAAGTTTTGGAAGTTCATCGAAGCGCGGCGGAAACAGAAAACCATTCCCCTGGAGGAACTCGAACGTCGCCTTGCGGAAAGGGATCGCCGCGCGGGAAAATCTTGACCGACTAAGTTCATGAGCCCTCTTCGCGAACACGCCCTCCTGCTCACCCGCCGGCACTTCTTCAGCCGCACCGCCACCGGCTTCGGCGCCGCCGCGCTCGGGTCGCTGCTGAATCCCGGCCTGCTTTCCTCGTGGGCCGCGGAGGCCGCTCCCGGTCGCGGCGCACTCGGCAAGCCGCACTTCACGCCCAAGGCCAAGCGCGTCATCTACCTCTTCATGGCCGGCGGGCCGGCGCAGATGGAGTTGTACGACCACAAACCCGCACTCGAAAAGCTCCACAACTCCGAGCTGCCCGAATCCGTGCGCATGGGCCAGCGCATCACGACGATGACGTCGGGACAGAAATCTTTCCCCGTCGTGCGGCCGATCTTCAAGTTCGCTCCGCACGGCAAATGCGGCGCGTTGGTGAGCGAGTTGATTCCCAACATCGCGTCGATCGTCGATGACATCGCGATCATCAAGACCGTCAACACCGAGGCGATCAACCACGACCCGGCGATCACGTGCATCCAGACTGGCTTCCAACAGCCGGGCCGGCCGTGCATCGGTTCGTGGCTCAGCTACGGCCTGGGCTGCGACAGCGAGAACCTCCCGGCCTTCGTCGTGATGATCTCCAGCGGCAAGGAGAGCGACCAACCGCTCTACACGCGCTTGTGGAGCGCCGGCTTCCTGCCGAGCGAGTATCAAGGCGTGCAGTTCCGCGGCGGCAGCGATCCGGTGCTGTTCCTCAACAATCCTCCCGGCGTCAGCGCCGACGTGCGCCGCCACATGCTCGACGGCCTGGCGAAATTGAACGCGAAGCAATACGACGCCTTCGGCGACCCGGAGATCAACACGCGCATCGCCCAATACGAAATGGCCTTCCGCATGCAGACGTCCGTGCCGGAGTTGGTGGACGTGGCCAGCGAACCGCAAAGCGTGCGCGACCTTTACGGCCCCGACGTGACGAAGCCCGGCTCCTTCGCCTACAATTGCCTGCTCGCGCGACGCATGGCCGAGCGTGGGTGCCGGTTCATCCAGCTCTACCATCGCGGCTGGGACCAGCACGGCAATTTGCCGAAACGCATCCGCGAGCAGTGCAAAGACACCGACCAGCCCAGCGCCGCGCTCGTCAAGGACCTCAAGGCCCGCGGCATGTTGGAGGACACCTTAGTCGTCTGGGGCGGCGAGTTCGGCCGCACGGTCTATTCGCAAGGCAAGATCGAGCCGGACAACTACGGGCGCGATCATCATGGCCGCTGCTTCTCGATCTGGATGGCCGGTGGCGGCATCAAAGGCGGCATCACCTACGGCGAGACCGACGACTTCTGCTACAACATCGTCGAGAACCCGGTCCACATTCATGACCAGAACGCGACGATTCTCCACTGCCTCGGCATCAACCACGAGAAACTGACGTTCCGCTTCCAGGGCCGTGACTACCGGCTCACGGACATCCACGGGAATGTGGTGAAGGAGATTTTGGCGTGAGAAACTCAGCGCGGTTTTGTTAGGCCTGCCCTCGCGCATGACCAAACTGACATTCGAGTTGCTGGTTGTTTTTGGCTGCCAGTCTTCGATGGCGTGGCTCTTCTACCGGAGCAGAGCGTTGACGCATTCGTCGTGGACTGATTCTGACGCAGTCGTCTTTGGCGTGCCGCTCGTCGCGGGTTTTGCAGCTTCAGCTTTGATGATGTTCCTCTCCGCGTTTCCTCAGGCGCCGGCTTCCAGGCGCATAGCAGCTATTCTCGGCCTCGCGGCGGGTGGCTCACTGATTTCTTCTTTTGTTGGTACGGTAATCGCATTCAATCTGTATGGGACGTAGGGCTAAAAGCGCGCTGGAACATCTGCCAGCCGCCTGCTCTTTCGTTGTGAGCGGCTTTGGGAGGTTCGGCGCTACCCTTCTTCCGGCGCGTGGTTCTCGGGGGCCGTGGCTTTGGCCCAGGCGGAACCGCCAGGTATGAAAGACCGGATCATGTATATCGAATACAAGGGCGACGACCTGACTGGTCCGGCGCGCATCGGTCGCGTTACGTTCTCGAAAACAGGTCGGACGATTTACTATCGAGGCAGGAGTTTCCGCAGCCTGAAGGGCCAGGGTTTCAAGGCAAACTACTACGATGTGGAGACGGGCGAGAACTACTGGATTTCCGGCCCCAGGAGAGATGGCGCAGACAGGCTGTATGGTGAGCGAACGCCGGTCGAGATCGACGACGACGTTCGCGAGGCGTATTGGCGGGAGATCAGACGGAAGTCAGGGAAAGTCCGGGAACGTGCTGCCTGAACCGGAATGGGGCCAGAAGCGGCGCGGGATTGCCATCATCGCCCAACGGTTCGTTGGCGTGGGCTGTCTGGTTTGGCTTACTTCTTCTTCTTCGCCTGCTCCTCGTCCCACTTCTTGAACTCGTCGAGCTTGGCCGCCGCTTGCTTGTTGCCGTTCTTCGCGGCTTCGCCGAGCCACTTTTTGCCGAGTTCGTAGTCCTGGTCCACGCCGTCGCCGTACGCGTAGCGCAGGCCGAGATCGTACTGCGCGGAGGGCGAGCCTTGCTCGGCGCGTTTCTTTTGGAACTCGACCGTCTTCTTGGTTTGTTCGGCCTTGGCCTCGGCGGCTTTGGCAGGATCGACCGGCGCAGCGGGAACGGCCGGCGCGGCGGAGACTGCGGGCGCGGCGGGGGCGGGGGGCCCCGGGGGGGGCGGGGGTGGCGGCTGGATCGGTTTGCCTTCGCCGGTGATCCGTCGCGTCAACTGGCGAGCCGACTGCGCCCACGAATTCGACACGAAGACGACTTGCGCGAGCACCAAGAGGAGAACTGTGAAAGCTTTCATAGCTGTGCAAACGCTCCCATATCCGGCCAGCCCCGGCAAGGGCAAAGATGAGAGCGCGAGATGCGCGCTGCTCGGGCGCAGTCATCTGCGCCGTGAGCTTCGCGCTTCTCTCCCGCCCGCAGCGTCAGAGATCGACGCGCAGCAGCACGCCTTGTCCAGGCGCCAGCCACGTGTGCTCGCCGGAGAAGTCTTCCAGGTTGCCGGAGTAAGGCGACACGAACCGCACGCGCTTGGGCGGCGCGCGGAACTGCACCCGGCAGTAGCGCGAGCGGGCCAGGTCTTTGTTGACGATCATCACGTAGCGCGCGCCGTCCGCGTGCATGAAGTCTCCGACCGCGAAGTCTCCGCCGCCGGCTTCTTTCACGAGGCTCTGGTCGCTCGGGCCGCGCGTGCCGGTCGGTTGCGCGCCGAAGTGATAGACTTCGTCCGACCTAAGTTTCAACAACGTCGGGCCGAGCTTCTCGATCTGCTTGTTCACGTGCTGGAGGTGATACCACGTCGGCGTCGGGTTGCCGAATTGGTCGATCGGGGCCATGCGATAATTCCCGACCGACGGAGCGAAGTAGGCGAAGTAGCTCAAGCCGCGTCCGCCGTAGGCCAGCGTCGAATAGACCTGGAAACGCAAGTCCGCCGCCGTCGGCTCGCGATAGCTGAAGTGCGCGACGGTGAGCACGATGTTCCAGAACGGCAGGGCATGCTGCCTGGCCGCCGCGCGCATCTGCTCGAGGTTCAGCCAGTAGCCGTCGCGCAGCGTGCCGTCCTCCATCAGGGCGTAATGGTCGTAACTCAAGATCGTCGGCTTGACCGTCGCGATGAAGGTCTCAAGATGATTGGTGTAGGTCGCCGTGCCGAGTTGTTGCTGGTTGGCGTAGTTTGGAAAGAGATTGATGTAGGCCCATTTGTCCGGCGCCCGTTCGCGGACGAGCGCGGCGACTTTGGCCAGGCCGGGGAACAGCGCCGCGCCCGGCTCGTCGATCAAATAGTAGCCGAACACCGCCGGGTGTTTGCGGGTCTCGGCCAACAGATTCTCGACATTTTTGCGTGCCGCCGCCTCGTCCACGTTTTTCCAGTCGTAGCCCGAAGTGCGCGCGTCGGACACGATCGCCTTCAGACCCGCCGCGTGACACGCATCGAGCGCCGCGGCCGGGACGAAGCCCGCGACCGTCAGCCCGCACTCGCGCATCTTGCGCAGCACGGCGGGATCGTTGGGCGCCCAGTTCCAGGCCATGACGGGGAAGAAATCATCTTCGGCCTGGCTGCGGGATTGAGTTGCCACGCCCGCCAGCCCGAGGCAAAGGGCGAAGGTGAGCCGAGTCAGTGATTTGCTGGCGATGACACGTTTCATAGTTCGAATGCAGGTGGCAAGAAAGTCTGACTTGGAAGCGAGGAGAAATCTTCACCCCCAGGCGGTGGCCGCCGCCGACAGAGCCGCCATTTCGCGCAGCGATCTGCGTGCGAGATTCGCGTTGACCCGCAGCACGGCCTTTTCGTAGGCTGGCGGCGCGAACCAATTCGGCAACCAAACAGAAAACTATGAGCAAAATTGTTCCTCTGATCAGTTCCGGCGTGGCCGGACCGCTGGGCGTGCTGCACCTGCCGCGCCTCTGGCTGAAAGTCTCCCTCGAAGCGTGCGGCAAACTCGCCGACGGCTATCCAGGCATCGGCCAAGGCTACGACATAATGACCATCAACGCCCTCGGCCTGAAGGCGGACGCCGTGGCCAGCTTCATCAAGAGCAGCCGGCCGACTTATGCGCAGTTCGAGGCCTGGATCAAGAGCCAGCCGGGCGTGAAGCTCGACAAGGCGACCGTTTATAAACACAATGCCTCGATCCTCGGCTACATCCACGAGGACGCCACGCGCAAGGGCATCTTGAGCGCGAACGGCATCCCCGACGACGGCTCGGTCAACCCCGGCGCCGTCGATTTGAACAACCTCGACGACTGGTTTGAATTCCACCAGGCGGAGTTGAAGTAACGCGAGCGAACAGATCGTTTCTTGAGGCCGGCGCGGGCTGCTCCCGCGCCGGCTTTTTCTCGTGCGGCGTGGGCGTCCGGAGGCGCGGAGCGGGCAACGCGCGTCCAAGTTCCAGCCAAAAGGATTCGAAATCCCCCGGCCCCAGGCGACCCGACGGCGGTGGGACCTCCACCTTAAAATGATTCTGTCCTCAATGATTCTGCCAGCCGGGCGCGGACGCGAAGCGACCCCTTCGGAGAGACAGAATCATGGAGGGCAGAATCATTCTGTTCACAGGGCCTTGTTTGGCCAACCGTCAGGGTTGGAAGGTCAGAAGTTCAAATCCTTTTGGCCAGCGCTTGGAACTGCTTTTGAACTTTGAACTTTGAATTTTCAATCTTGAATTTCTCTCGGCTTCCCTCTCGCACCGAAGCCAACCGCGCGCCGACCGCGCCGAGATTGCAATCCGCCGCCGGTCTGGTAATCGCATGGCGTGCCCGAAACTGCACCCAGCTTGTTGCTGCTGATCCCCGCTTACAACGAAGCGCAGCGGATCGGCCCGGTCTTGCGCGCCTATGCGCAGCATTTCCGCCAGCATTACTCCGGCAAGTTCAACCTCGTCGTGGTGCTCAACGGGTGTGTGGATGACACGCTCGAGGTGGTGAAGCAGGTGGAAGCGGAATTTCCCGAGATCGGCCACCGCGAATTCCCTGAGCCAATCGGCAAGGGCGGCGCGCTCATCGAAGGCCTGGCGCTGGCCGCCCGCGCCGACTTAGTGGGCTTTGTCGATGCCGACGGGGCGACCGCGCCGGTTGCGTTTCTCGACCTCGTGCGGCAGTGCGACCGGGCCGACTGCGTGATCGGCTCGCGCTGGGTGCCGGGTGCGGTGCTCCGCCAATCCCAGCCGCTGGCCCGGCGATTCCTCAGCCGGCTGTTTCATCTGTTCGTGCAAGTGCTGTTCGGCATGAACATTCGCGACACCCAGTGCGGCGCCAAGGTCATGCGCAGCGCCGCCATCCAACAGATCCATCCGGCCCTGCGCATCGCCGACCTCGCCTTCGACATCAACCTGCTCTACTCCCTCCAACGCGCGGGCTTCACCGTCCGCGAGGTGCCGACCGAATGGACCGATCAGGCCGGATCGAAAGTCCGCCTCGGGCGCAGAACTCTGGCCGTCCCGCTCTCGTTGATTCGGTTGCGGTTGGTTTACTCGCCGTTCTACCGTTGGCTGCACCCGCTGCGGCCCTTGGAAACCTGGATTTACAAAACGCTCCGCGCCCCGCCGCCGCGCCCGCGAACGAAGCCGGAAAACTAGTCTCTCTATTCAGCGGAGATGGACACTGAGCCGCGCGCCTCACCTGTCGGATGGGAGCGGGAGAGAACCAGCCGGGCGTTGGACCCATCACCAATCGGTGCCCGTCCGACGCCCGGGGAGCAGAAGGCCCTCGGCCCATTCTGATGGGGAGAGGGCTGGGGTGAGGGGCGCGTGCCACTGCATACTCACGGCCTGGTCTCTTCAGGGAAGGGCAACCGCCGACAGCGCACTCTTCGAGGCGATCCAGAACTGAGCCGGGGTTGCTGGAACGAGCGCTCAAGAGGAAAATCCTCGCCGCGTTCGGCGAGGCTTGCCATTCGCGCCCAAGGGCCGACGTTCGCTACGCCCGACGTCGCTCAACCAGCGAGGCAAGCGGAGCCGCGCTTTGGAGTTGCCATCCCGGCGCGGCGGACGGTCTAATCGCGCTCGACAAGCCGATGCGCCGACTGAACTGCTTCCTGCACTTGCTGGCCCCACTGGCTCTCCTGCTCTGCTCTTGCAGGGCGACCGCGCCGAGGCAGACACGCGCGCCCACGTCCGTCGCCGCGACTCCGCAGCCGGCCCCCGCCGCGGTCTTCCATGCGGCAAAGCTCCACGAGATGGACGACGCCATCGAGAAGGCCATCGCCGACAAACGCACCCCCGGCGGCGTCCTCTGGGTGGAGCGTCACGGCGTCGCTTACCATCGAGCTTACGGCCAGCGCGCGCTCCTCCCGCGCGAGGAGTTGATGACCGAAGACACGATCTTCGACGCGGCGTCGCTGACGAAGGTGATCGCCACGACGCCGGCCGTCATGCTCCTGATCGAGCGCGGCCAGGTGAAACTCGACGAGCCGGCGCGCACCTACATCCCGGAGTTCAGTGGCGACCGCAAGGAGGCGATCACCGTGCGCCAACTGCTCGTGCACACCTCGGGGCTGCGGCCCGACGTGAGCCTGACCAACCAGTGGACGGGCTACGACACGGCGATTCGCCTGGCGTGTGAGGAGAAGTTGCAGTCCAAGCCCGGAGAAGTCTTTCGCTACAGCGACATCAACTTCTTCCTCCTCGGCGAACTCGTCCAACGCGTCACCGGGCAGAAGCTGAATGAGTTTGTCGCGCGCGAAGTCTTTCAGCCGCTGAAGATGCTGGACACCGGCTTTCTGCCGCTGAGTGCAACCTCACGGCAAGACGCTCCGAGTAAACCCGCGCCCGCCGTCCTGGCTCCCTCTCCCCTCCGAGGGGAGCGGGCCGGGGTGAGGGGCTCGTCCGACTCCACGCTCGCCTCCCACCTCCCACGCATCGCCCCGACCGAGAAACAAGGCGACACCGTGTTGCGCGGCGTCGTGCACGATCCCACCGCGCGCCGCATGGGCGGCGTGGCCGGGCACGCAGGCTTGTTCACCACCGCGGCGGACCTCGCGCGTTTCGCCCGCATGATGCTCAACGGCGGCGAGCTGGACGGCGTCCGCATCTTCAAGCCCGAGACCGTCAAGCTCATGACCAGCGTGCAAACGCCCGAGGCCTTGCGCGAGCGACGCGGCCTGGGCTGGGACATCGACTCACCCTACGCCGGACCGCGCGGCAAGCACTTCCCCATCGGTTCCTACGGTCACACCGGCTGGACTGGCACGTCGCTCTGGATCGATCCGTTCTCGCGCACGTTCGTCATCTTCCTCGCGAACCGCAATCATCCGACCGAAGCCGGCAGCGTGCTGACGCTCCGCTCCCGCCTCGGCACTCTTTCGGCCGAGGCGGTGAAGGACTTCAACTTCGCCTACGTGCCCGGTGCTCTGCCCGCACGGCCAAGCGAAGAAGCCTTGAGCACGGCGTCCGCGAGATCTACGAAGCCACCCGCCCCGCGCGAAGTGCTCAACGGCATCGACGTGCTGGTGAAGCAAAACTTCGCGCCGCTCAAGGGCCTCCGCGTCGGCCTCATCACCAATCACACCGGCCACGACCGCCAGCGCCGCCCGACCATCGACCTGCTCAAGGACGCGCCGGTTGTCCAACTCAAAAGCCTCTTCAGCCCCGAGCACGGCATCCGCGGCGCGCGCGACGAAAAGGTGGGCGACAGTGTCGATGAGCAAACCGGCCTGCCGATCTTCAGCCTCTACGGCGAGCACCGTGCCCCGACGCCCGAGCAGTTGCGCGATCTCGACGCGCTCGTGTTCGACATCCAGGACATCGGCTGCCGCTTCTACACCTACATCTCGACAATGGGCCTCGGGATGGAAGCCGCAGCCAAGGCGGGGAAGAAATTCTTCGTCCTCGACCGCGTCAATCCGATCAACGGCGTTACCCTCGACGGCCCCGTGCTCGCAGGCGAGACCAGCTTCACCGGCTTTCACACGATCCCCGTGCGCCACGGGATGACCGTCGGCGAACTGGCCCGCCTGTTCAACGTCGAGCGCGGCTTCAACTGCGAGCTCACCGTGGTCCCGCTCGAAGGCTGGACGCGCGACTTGTGGTTCGATCAAACCGGCCTGCCTTGGACGAACCCCTCGCCGAACATGCGCAGCCTGATCGAAGCGACGCTCTATCCCGGCATCGGCCTGCTGGAGACCACCGCCCTCTCCGTCGGCCGCGGCACCGACACCCCCTTCGAAATCATCGGCGCGCCTTACATTGACGACCTGCGACTCACCGCCGAACTCAACCGCGCCGCGCTTCCCGGCGTCCGCTTCATTCCCGTCCGCTTCAGGCCGAAGGCGAGCACCTTCAAAGACCAACCTTGCGCGGGCGTGAACGTCCTCCTCACCGACCGTGATCGCTGCGACATCGTGAGCATCGGCCTCCTCATCGCCCAAAACCTCCACCGTCTCCACCCGCAGCACTTCGGCTTGGAGAGGTTCAATCGTCTCCTCGTTCACCGAGCCACCGTCGATGCGATCCGCGGGGGCAAGTCTCTCGCGGAGATTCGCCAGGCCTGGTCCCGCGATGTCGAGGAGTTCAAGGAGCGGCGCGCGAAGGGTCTGCTCTATCGGTGAGTGCCGTTTTCATCCGTAAGACGGAAGTTGAAACCACAGATGAACCCGGCGCGGCTCCGCCGCAATCCAACGGAGTGCGCCCGTCCGCCCTACTCCTTACACGGATCTGCCGACGTCCAAGAAAAAGCAGAATCCCAAGGGGATTCCGGCACAAAGCCCAGGGTTGCGAGGAACGAGCTACCCTGGGGAAAAGGGGACAATGAATACTACCCTGAAAGGGTTGCGGCATCAGGCGATGGGAACAACGGGTATGGCCGCAACCCCGTTGGGGTTGTGGATCCTTGGCGGGGCGTACCCAGGGTAGCTCGTTCCTCGCAACCCTGGGCTGGGCTGGAAGACACAATCTCGTTGGGATCGGAGATCCGTGTAAGGAGCACCGTCCTCGAGCGCAGCTATGGCCGAGTGGAGAATGGCCTGGGAAGGCTCCGGGAACGATCGGGCGGGCCGGACGTCGCTGCGGCCGAGGACGACCGCACTCCGGAGAAGTTGTGTCACCGGCGGACATTCTCCGAGGGACGCCACCCACCCACTCGTTACTCCTTCCGCGCGCGATAAAAGCGCTGCCCAAGCCCTGCCGTCGCCGAGTCGGTGAACGTCAGCGTGCCGTCCGGTTTCACCGTCTCCGTGCGCAATGGCGTCCAGGCCTTGAGATCGTCCGAGAACTCGATCGCGTACGGACGGTCCGGCTCGCCCAGCAGCGTCACGCGGAAACTCCCGTCGGCCAACACCTCTGCTGACCTGAGCGACGCCAGCACGGTGAAATCGACCGGCAGCGAGATCGCGCTGTCCCCGTGCTCATCAGTCGCCTTGGCGGTGAGCGCGTGTTGCCCGGCCAGCACGTTCTCCCAGCGCATCGCATACGGACGATCCGTCGCCTCGCCGAGCCGCGTGCCGCCGTCGAAGAACTCCCCTTTGGCGAGCGCGCCTTCGGGATCGCTCGCCGTGGCCTCGATCTGGATCGCCGCCGGGGCGATGAATTGCGCGCCCGGGGCCGGCACCGTGATCGCCACCGTCGGCGGATCGTTCACTTCGTTGACCGTGATCGTGATCGTCTCGCTGGCGCTCAACGGCGGTGTGCCGTCGTCCGTCGCGGTGAATGCGACTTGCTGCGCGCCTTGCTGCGCTTCGCCGGGCGTCCACGAAAACGCGCCGGTTGCGGGATCGAAGCTTGCGCCAGCCGGGAGGCCCGCGGCGCTCAAGGTGATGCCATTTGGCGGGCGGTCGTTGGTATCCGACGCGGCGACGGTGAACGCCAGGGCCTGATGCTCGTGCACCGACTTGTTCCCAATCGCCGCCAGCACCGGCGGAGCGTTCACTTCGTTGACCGTGATCGTGACCGTCTCGCTGGCACTCAACGGCGGCACGCCATCATCCGTGGCCGTGAACGTGACCGCGTAGCTCCCTGGCCCTTGCGCCTCCGTCGGCGTCCAGCGGAACTCACCGGCCGCCGGATCGAACGTCGCGCCTTCCGGTAGGCCCGCGACGCTCAGCGTGACCTTGTTCGCCAGCGCATCGTCCGAATCCGACGCCGTAGCAGCGAACGTCAGTTCGCTCACCTCATCCACAGATTTCTCCCCAATCGCCGCGAGCTTCGGCGCGGAATTCACTTCACTGACGGTAACACTGATCGTCTTGGAATCGCTCAAGGCCGGCGTGCCATCGTCCGTGGCCGTGATGGTCACAGGATAACCCCCCGGCCCTTGCCCCTCGCTGGGCGTCCACGTGAACGCGCCCGTGGCTGGATCGATCGCCGCCCCGCTCGGTGCTCCTGCCGCCAGGCCGAACGTGAGTTTGTTGAGGGGCAGATCGCCATCCGTTGCCGTAGCCGCGAACGTCAGTTCGCGCAACTCTTCTGACACCTGATCCCTGACCACTGACAACTCTGGCGCCCGGTTCACCTCCCTCACCGTAATCGTGACCACCTCGCTGACGCTCCTGCTCGGCACGCCATCGTCCGTCGCCGTGAACGTGACCTTGTAACTGCCCGGCCCTTGCTCCTCCGTCGGTGTCCACCGAAACTCACCCGTCGCCGGATCAAAGCTCGCGCCTTCCGGTAGGCCCGCGACGCTCAGCGTGACCTTGTTCGCCGGCACGTCCGCATCCGTTGCCGTGGCAGCGAACGTCAGTTCGCTCAACTCGTCCACCGACTGATCACTGACAACTGACAACTGCGGACTGCTGTTGGCCTCATTGACGGTCACGGTGAACATCTTGCTGTCGGTTTCGGCTGGCGTGCCGTCGTCCGTCATAACCACGGTGATCGGAAAGACGCCCGGCCCTTGCGCCTCGCTGGGCGTCCAGACGAATGAGCCGCTCGCCGAGTCAATGCTCGCTCCGTCAGGCGCACCGGGGCCGAGGCTGAACGTGAGCTGGTTGGCCGGGAGGTCGGGATCGGTGGCCGACGCGGTGAATTTAAGTTGCGTGCCTTCGTCGATCACCGAATCGCTCATCGGGTCCAGGACCGGCGGCGAGTTCACTTCGTCAACTGTGATCGTGATCGTCTCGCTCGCGCTCAAGGGTGGCTGGCCGTCATCGGTCACGGTGAAGGTCACTTGATACGTGCCCGGCCCTTGGACCTCGTCTGGTGTCCACGCAAACGCGCCCGTGGCCGTGTCGAAGGCCGCGCCGGGCGGAAGCCCAGTGGCACTGAGCACCAGCCTATTCGGCGGAATGTCGTTGGGATCGGAAGCGGCGACGACGAAGTTGAGCGCGCTGCCTTCATTGACGGTCTTGTTGCCAATCGGCTCCAACACCGGTGCGCTGCTCACTTCGCTGACGGTGACCGTGAAGGTCTGCTCAGCGGTGAGCGGCGGAGAGCCGTTGTCGGTGGCTCGAATCGTGACCGGGAACACACCTGGTCCCTGCGCCTCGCTGGGCGTACAGACGAATGTGCCGCTCGCCCCGTCAGGCGCACTGGGGCCGAGGCTGAACGTGAGCTTGTTGGCCGGGATGTCGGAATCGGTGGCCGACGCGGTGAATTTGAGTTGCGTGCCCTCGTCGATCACCGAATCGCTGATCGGGTCCAACGAAGGCGGGCGGTTCGCTTCGTTGACCGTGATGGTGATCGTCTCGCTCGCGCTCAACGGCGGCGTGCCATCGTCCGTCACGGTGAAAGTCACTGGATACGTGTCCGGTCCTTGGATCTCGTCTGGTGTCCACGCAAACGCGCCCGTGGCCAGGTCGAAACTCGCGCCGGGCGGAAGCCCAGTGGCGCTCAGCGCCAACCTATTCGCTGGAATGTCATTCGGATCAGATGCCGTGACGACGAAGTTGAGCACGCTTCCTTCGTTGACGCTCTGATTGCCGATGTGCGCGAGCACCGGCGCGCTGTTCACCTCGTTGACCGTCACAGTGAATGTCCGCTCCGTGGTGAGTGGTGGCTCGCCGCTGTCGGTCACGCGCACGGTGACGGGAAACACCCCGGGGCCCTGTGCTTCGTTCGGCGTCCAAGCAAACGTTCCAGTGCTCGGATCAATCGCCGCACCCGCAGGCGCCTCAGGAGCCAAGGAAAACGTAAGCGCCTGGGCAGGGCGATCTGAATCCCGCGCGGCGAATCGGAAGCTCAATTAACCACCCTCGTCCACGGTTTGCTCTGACAATGGGCCGATGTCGAAGAATGAGTTGAGATAGTCAGCGAATCGTGCCGTCACAGACAGGTCCGGCGTGTTTATGTAGTGGTCGGCATTCAACGCGCGAGGAGAGCGGTGGCCGTGGGTCTGTCGCTGATTGGAGCGCGCGAATGTTCGCACGAGCGTTGAAACTTTTGGCCGGATTCGGTGTCTCAACCCGTAACATTCGCCATGCGCCAACGCT
>ORMF011984093.1_pt1 | contig 18912 bp, 13 predicted proteins | sample 1779871 | NCBI WGS metagenome assembly ORMF01 (sample SAMEA104232316, study PRJEB22302) | groundwater metagenome | biome: forest; feature: aquifer; material: groundwater | place: USA | collected 2011-08-07 | depth 5.4 m | reverse complement strand
CGTCGAGCTCGTGCTGGAGGCCGTTAAGGCCCTCTGCGCCGACGTTCAGGCCGTCGGCCATGACGATCGCGGCTCGGATGCGGCTGTCCTTGATGGCGGAGGCGAGGTCAGCCACGCCCGTGCCGCGCTGTGCCGTGTCCGGCGCGCAGGCCATGTCGTATGCGCCCTGGGTGTTCGCGCCTGCAAAGAGCGGAAACAGTCCGCCGCCGTCTTTCACAGCGTTGCCGGTGAGAAGAGCGAGGTTCACCACGGCGTCCGTGAGCGCCTCCCTGCCCTCTCGCGGCATTGTGTCCACGCCAAAGACAAGGCCGGCTGGGGAGCTCTTCGCGTAAAGTCGTGCGGCCTTGCGGAGGAGGCCTTCGCTTATGCCGCATTCGCGGGCCACGACAGCCGGGTCATAGTCGGAAAGCAGTGTCTTTTTCAGTCCGTCGATACCGGCTGTGCGGTTGGCGGTGAAGTCTTTGTCTTCCAGAGTTTCGTCCACGATGACGCGGGCGATGCCCCACAGGGCGAGAGTCTCCGTCCCCGGCTTCACGCGCAGCCATGTCGAGGTGTACCGGGTCAGTTCGGTTTCGCGCGGGTCAATGACGACGATGTCTGCGCCTGAGCGAGCGGCCTTTTTGATGTAGACGGCGAGGACGTTCTGCTCCTCGGTCGGGTTGCCTGAGACGACCATCACACACCTGGACCGTTCAAGATGGGCCGCAGGGTGCGTGCCTGCCGCCTGGCCCAGTCTCCTTCGGAGCGACTTGAACATTTCCGGGACGGTGTTCAGGCCGGAGTCAATGTTCTGGGTCTTGAGTACAGTCCTGGCGAATTTCTGAGCGGCGAAGTGGTCCTCGTTGGTGCCACGCGGGGATGAAATCACGGCCACCTGGTTCGGGGCGAAGACCTTGAGCTTGGCGGCTACGCGCTCGAGGGCGTCCTCCCATGTCACGCGCTTCAGCACGCCGTTCTCACGCACATAGGGGTACTTCAGGCGTTTTTTTGAGTTTGGGTAGTCGTAAGCGAATTTGCCCTTGAAGCAGGCCTGGCCGTTGTTGGCGTCTCCCTGGAGGTCGGCGACGAAGCGGATGACCTTGTCGAAGCGGTTGACCTCGGCGATCATCTGGCACCCGACGGGGCAGTTCGTGCAGACGGTCTTGACGCGGCGGGCGGCCTTCTCCCACTTGTAGTCGCGCTCGACGAGCGCGCCGACCGGGCAGACGTCTATGCACGCGCCGCAGAACTCGCACCCGGACTCAAGGAGCGACGAGCCGTGCGTCGTGCCGACCAGGGACACGCCGGAGCGGTTGGTCAGCGTAAGGGCGGTGTCGAAGCGCACCTCCTCGCAGACACGCACGCAGCGGGCGCAGACGATGCAGAGGTTATAGTCCCGGTCGTAAAACGGGTCGTCCGTGTGGACCGGGAGGTTACGCCTGTGGTAGTTGAGCGGCGTGCGCAGGTCAAGCTCAAGGGACCGCATGGTGTCCTTAAGCTCGCACCGTTCATTCTTCGGGCAGATGGTGCAGCGGTCGGTGACGGAGACGTGGCGCTGGCAGATGTCCTGCGGGCCGCAGAGTTCGATGCGGTGGCATGTCAGGCAGCCGTGCGGGTGCTCGGCCATCAGGAGGTCGAGGACGCCCCTGCGGAGGTCCGTTATCGGTTCCGTATTCGTGCGGACGACGACGTCCTTCTGGACGGGCGCGGTGCAGGAGGCTACGGTGGCCTTCTGCACCGTCACCTGCTCTTCTTCGACCTCCTGGTCGCCCTTCTTCACCTTGACCTTGCGGACGATCTTGACCTCGGTCTCGACAAGGCACATCCGGCAGGCCCCGTAGGGCTTCATCTTGGGGTAATAGCAGAGGTATGGGATATAGACCCCGGCGTCCATCGCAGCCTGGATGATGGTCTGGCCGGGCTTTGCGTTTATGGGCTTGCCGTCGATTGTGAACGGCGTCAGAGGCGCTGGGTCGGGCATTCATTCACCTGTGTAACCCCTCGCCGACCTGTTGTTTCCCGCTCCCTGGGAGGGAGAGGACGCTCAGCGAAGCTGGGCGGGTGAGGGTTGAAGTCTGATGTGCGGTAGTTGCGTCTCTTAGTAACTGTCCGAGCACGAATACGCCGGAGTTCGGGACGCTGTCATTTGAGTTGGGGCTTCTCCCTCATCACCCGCTGTGTCAGGTACCCGCTCTCTCCCGCTGGGAGAGGGGTTTCAGGATGGTCTCTTGGCTCTAAGGCCTTGTCCTCGTGGGCAGGATCATCGAGCCGTCCTGGAACGAGCCGAGCGGCTTCTGCCCTGTCTGCCCTCGGGACTTGAACTCGTCGCCAAAGAACTTTAATGCGGACGAGATCGGGTTGTACCCGAGCTGGCCATGCCCGCACAGCGAGCCGACCTTCATCGCGCTGCCTATGCGCGACATGAGGTCCAGGTCGCCTGTCCGGCCGGTGCCGCGGCACATGCGGTCCAGCACTTCGACCATGTGTGTGTTGCCGAGCCTGCACGGGAAGCACTTGCCGCACGATTCGAACTGGCAAAAGGCCACAAGGTTGCGGATGAGGTCCACCACCTCGACGGTCTCGTTGCCGACGATGATGCCGCCTGAGCCCAGGATGGCGCCCGCTTTGGACATGGCGTCGAAGTCAATTGGGGTGTCGAACGCTTCAGGGCCGAGCACGCCGCCGAGGGGCCCGCCAGTCTGGAGCAGCTTGATCTTCTGCCCTACCACGCCTCCGCCTATGTCCTCAAGGACCTGTCGGATCGTGAGGCCCATCGGGATTTCGTACATGCCGGGCCGTTTGATGTGGCCTGTCAGGCAGACTATGGCGGTCCCTGAGCTTGACTGCGTGCCGATGCCTTTGAACCACGCGCCGCCGTTCTGCACGATCTGCGGCACATAGGCAATCGTCTTTACGTTGTTGATGTTGGACGGCCTGCCCCAGACGCCGAACGCGGCAGGGAACGGAGGCTTGAACCGGGGGGCGGAACGTTTGCCTTCTATGGCCTCCATCAGGGCCGTCTCTTCCCCAGCCACGTAGGAGTCGCCTGTGAAGGCAACCTCAATGTCAAAGCTGAAGTTCGTGCCCAGGATGTTTTTCCCGGCCAGGCCGAGTTCATAGCACTGCTGGATGGCGCGCTTGGTGGCGTTGACGGGCAGGTCGTGGCCGTGGCGGATGAAGACGTAGCCGTAGTTCGAGTTCGTGGCGTACCCGGCGAGCAGCAGGCCCTCGATCAGGGTGTGCGGGTCGCTTTCCAGGATGCCCTTGTCGTTGAACGCGCCGGGGTCGCCCTCCTCGCAGTTCACGAGGACGTATTTCAAGGGCGCTTTGCTGGGCGCGAGGAAGCCCCACTTGACGCCGGTCGGGAAGGCCGCTCCCCCGCGGCCGCGCAGCCCTGAGCCTTTGACCTCGTTTAGGACCTGATCTGAAGTCATTGAGGTCAGGGCCTTGTTCAGGGCCGAGTAGCCGCCGCCGGCGACGTACTGGTAGATGTCATGCGGGTCTATGTCCCCGCAGTTGCGCATGGCGAGGCGGACCTGCAACTTCCACTCCGGCAGGTCGGCCAGCTTCGGGATGCCGTCAAGGGCTGTTGTCCCGGCGGGCTGTTGCGCGAACGCCCGCGCCGTAACCGGTTTGCCGCCTTTTGCATGCTGCGTGACAATCCCGGCGACCTCATCCGGACGCACATTGGCATTGAAGACACGCGGGCCGTTGGGCAGCGTGATATCGAGGATGGGTTCCAGGTAGTTCAGGCCGAGGGAGCCGACCTTCGTAACCTCGGCGTCAACGGTCTGATGCTTGCAAGCAGCGACGGCGGCGTCGAACACTGCATCAGCGCCTGCGGCCTGCCCGGAGATGGCGTAGCCAACGCGTATCCACGGGCGTTTTCCCGCGATGAGAGCCTGCCAGCGGGCTTTTGCCTGTTCAGCTATCTGCTCGAATGTCGCTGGCATGGGTGGGACTCCGGGGCCTAACGCCCGAGCAGCTTGCTTGCGATCTGAGCGGCGGACTCCGCCGTGACACGGCCGGTGACGTGGTGGTTGACAGCAATACAGGGAGCCTGTCCGCACGACCCGAGGCATGTGTTGTAACGGAGGGTGATTTTTTTGTCGGGCGTCTCGCCCTCTTTGTCCAGGCCGATCTTGTTCTGCACGGCCTTTAGTATCTTCTGTGCGCCCATCAGGTGGCAGGTTGGACCCCAACAGATATCAAGCGTGTATTCGCCGGGGGGCGTGAAGCGGAAGTTGGTGTAGAAAGAGGCGACGCTCCACACCTCGTTGGCCGTAGAGTTGCAGAACTGGGCCGTCTCTTCGATGGCCTCGTTCGGGATGTAGTGGAACTCGTCCTGGATGGCGAGCAGGCACGACAGGACGGTCTTCGTGGGCTGCTTCTGCCCCTTGAGCGCAGCCTTGATCCGGTCCTTGTTGGTGCCCTGGCTCCCGCCGTGTCCGGTGTGCGAAGTTCCGGGATGAGCAATCGTCAAGCTGTATGCCCGCCGCGTGGGAAAGCCCCGGCAGCTTGCGCTCCGAGCCTCCCTTTGAGTTCATAACTGAGAGCGATGGAGAACCCGGCCACCATGCTAGCAAAGCAGGGTTGATGCCACAATTCGGCCCAAGTTCAGCCAGTCATGCCCCCACTCTCGCGTTTCCCCCGGCTAGAATCTCATCTGTTCAAGACTAAAGAACAATCCGATTCTCTGTGTCACCTCTCCGCTCTCTCCGAGCTTGTCGAGGGGCCCCGTTCAGATGCCTATCCAACTTGCATGGGCGAGGATGTAAGCGGAGCCAAACTGGCTCATTAGTCGCTGAGACTTCCACCCCGACCCTCTCCCGCTGGGCGAGGGAATCTACGGAGCAGTGCCTTGAAAATCCCCAAGATCGAAACCATCCACCTGAAAGAGTTCCCGGCGGCGACGTGGGTCCAGATTTACACGGACAACGGGCACGTAGGGCTGGGGGAGACGTGGTTCGGCCCGCGGGCCGTCGCCGGGGCGGTGCACGAGATCTTCGCCCCCATGCTCATCGGCAAAAGCCCGCTTGAGATCGAGAAGCACTGGCGGGACATGTTCGACATGGCGAACGCCTTCGGGTATGCCGGGGCCGAGATGCGCGCCATCTCCGCCCTCGACACCGCCCTATGGGACATCGCCGGGCAGGAGGCGCGGCAGCCCATATACAACATGCTCGGCGGCGCATGCCGGGACCGCATCCGGACCTACAACACCTGTGCCCAGTACGGCGACAACAAAGACATGGACATGGCGATGCTGGACGCCGGGACCCTCGCAAAAAGCCTGCTGGACGACGGCATCAGCGCGCTGAAGTGGGCGTTCACGGACTGCTTCGCCGACCCATCGCGCGGGACCGTCCTCAAACCCGGCGACCTGGACCTGATGTGCGAGCCCATGCGGCAGATACGCAAGGCCGTCGGCAATCAGATGGACATTGCCAACGACGGCCACGGCCGCTGGAACCTGAACAACGCGATACGCATCGGCAAGGCGATGGACCCGTTCGATATGTTCTGGCAGGAGGAGCTGATACAGCCGACGAACGTCGAGAGCCATTTGATTCTGGCGCACGAACTTGTCGCCCCGGTCTGCGTGTCGGAGCGGCTCGTCACGAAGTACCAGTTCAGGGATTACATCCAGCGCGGCGCGGCGGAGGTCGTGATGCCTGACCTGATCTGGACAGGGGGGATCACGGAGACGCGCAAGATCGCCAACATGGCTGAGGCCGAGCTTCGCCCGGTGGCGCCGCACGACTGCACCGGCCCGGTGAACGTCTTCGCCTGCGCCCACATCTGCATGAACGCGCCGAATGCATTCATCATGGAGACCGTCCGGGCGTTCCACGGCAAGGGGGGATTTTACGACAAGCTCGTCGAGCCGAACATCAAAGTCGTGGACGGCTACCTGCTCGCTCCCGAAGGCCCCGGCCTGGGGACGCGCCTGAAGAAATCTGTTCGTCAGCGTTCAGACGCGAAGATAGAGGTGACGGACGAGCCTGCACGCTACGACCACTGGGGCGGGTTCACCGCGCCGTATGAGGTGGTCGAAGAACGCGGCCGGCGGTTCGTGCGCCGCAAAGACGCTGCGCCAGCGGTAGCCCGGCGCACTACGAAGCGATAACCTCACCTCTCCCCTTGGGAGGACGGTTTAGGGTGAGGGCATCAAGACCAAGTCCCAATGCCGCCATCCACGCTGCGTCCCCTCTCCCCTTGCGGGAGAGGGTTGGGGTGAGGGGTCAATCTCATGCCAACCGACTCATTCCAGGTTTCCGCAATCATCCCGGCCACGCCTGAGAAGGTTTACAAGGCGTGGCTCTCCGGCAGGGAGCACGCCGCAATGACGGGCGGAGGCGCGACGGGGTCGGCGCGAATCGGCGGCAGGTTCACCGCATGGGACGGGTACATCGAAGGCAAACACGTCGAACTCGAACCAGGCAAACGCATCGTCCAGACGTGGCGGACGAGCGAGTTTGCGGCTGCTGACCCGGACTCCCGGCTGGAGGTCGTCCTGACACCCGCGAAAGGTGGCACGAAGGTCACGCTCAAACACTCGGACATCCCCGCTGGGCAGGGCGCGGGTTACAAGTCAGGCTGGGTCGAGCACTACTTCGAGCCCATGAAGGACTATTTTGGCGGCAAGTAGCCTGGCAAGCTGCTACGCGACCGCGACCGGCCGGTTTCAGCCGCTGGGTAAACGGACTTCAGAGTTGCCGTGGCGAGACCACATCCGCTCATGCTCCGGGGACCGCAGGCGCGGTCGGGCATCGGTCAGCCGGTCAAGCCCCAGAACTCAACGGCATGGCCGTCAGGATCGGAAACATATAAGTGCGGCGACCCGTCCCCATGAGGCATCGGGCCGTCCACCTCGTAGCCCGCCCGCGTTAACCTCCCGGCCAGCCCTGGCACATCGTCCCTGTGCACGCCGAACACCAGGTGGTACTGCCCGGGCTTGTGACCGAAGTAACTGCTGTTCCGCTCAGGCGACAGGTAGTTGCTGCGCCACACGCCCGGCTCCCAGAGCCCCATGTAATGGCGCGGCCCGGTTTTTACGATCGCCGCCCGCGGCCCAACGTCGTGCGCCGTCTTCTCAAAGCCGACGACATCGACGTAAAAGCTCAGAGCCCGCTTCAAGTCCTGCACGATGATCGCGGCTTCGATGACACCGAAGAAACGTGGCATGACAGCCTCCTTCACTATTTGAGCGTTTGCCCGGGGCGCGCCGCCGCGAGCAGGCGCAGTGCGGGACGAGAGGTGCCACTCTGCCATCACATCTGATGATGAAACCCGGCGTCGGCGCTAACACACTAAACCGTTCCAGGCGGCGCACCCGCCTTCCGGGCGGCCTCTATGTCCTTCGACGTGTCGCGCTGAAAGGTCGGCATCATCACGATCTCGGACACCAGCGTGCGGGACGGCATCGTCGCGCAGAGCATGATCGCCTCGGCCACATCTTCGGGGCGCATCATCGTCGAGCGGGCCTTCTCGTCCGGCGGCAGAGGGCGCTTGTTCAGGATGGGCGTGTCAACCTCGGCGGGGATGATCGTGCAGGCGCGGATGCCCCTGTTTCGCAGCTCAGTATTGATCTCACGCATAAGAGCGAGCGATGCTGCCTTGGCTGCGCTGTAGGGCGCGCCTCCCAACAGCCCCGGCGTGAGAGCGGCCATGGAGGACACTGTGATGACCGTGCCGTCACCGCGCTTCACCATGTCCTCGATGACGGACTGCGTGAGCCGGTAGACGCCCTCGACATTGACCTTGAAGACGCTCTGCCACTCTTCGGCGGCGACCCACCGGATTGAGCGGGCCTTGCTTGAGTGGCCGGCGTTGTTGACGACTATGTCCACGCGGCCGAAGTGCTTCAGCGTCCATCCACCGAGAGCGGCGGCGGCATCACCGTCTTCGAGGTCGGCGGCGCGCGCCACCACCCTTCCGTGCGAGGCGTTGATCCCGGCCACGACTTCATCTAGAGGCTGCTGGCGGCGCCCTGCGATGACGACCTTCGCTCCCTCTGCGGCCATCATCCTCGCCGTCTCCTTACCGATGCCCGTGCCGCCGCCGGTGACTATCGCCACTTTGCCGTCGAGTGTGCCCAATGCAGCCGCTCCTTGAAAAACTCCCCAGTTTCATTTCGTGATGAATCCGGTTGCCTGCTAACACCTCACCCGCAAACTACACGACCCACACCCTGGCCCTCTCCCTTGCAGAGAGAGGGGGGAATTTCCCCCGGCTGAGAGAGGATCGTAAACAGAGCGGGCCCTGTCCCACAGTTTTCCGGCTAAGCCGGCCAGTCCCTGAACGCCGCCTTCTCGTCTTCGAGCATCATCTTGCCGACTTCCCGGCCCATGCGGATGGAGTAGTTCGTGCCGCGGTCCTCGGGGTAGATTTGTGTCGTGTTCGCCAGGTACAGACGCCGCACCGGCGTGCGGTGCGACGGGATGCGCTCCGAATACTTCGCGCCGATGACCGGCTGCGCGGCGGACAGGCTGTTGTAATGCATCCGCTTCACCCATGACTTGTCAAACGCCGGGTTGAACTTCTTCAGGTGTGGCAGATAAACGTCAAGCAGTTCCTCCGGCTTCATCAGATAAAGCGGGTCCTTCCTGTCCAGGTAGTTCGTCAGATAAAGCACGTAGCTGTCGCCGTAGAGTTCGCGCGGGATCAGGTTAGTATGCTCGATGATGCCCAGGAAGGGCACGCTGCGGTCGGCGATGTTCATCCAGTAGATGCCGGTGAGCGGCTGCGACAGTTCCAGCACAATCACAACCGCCGCCAGGTAGTGGACGCTTTCCAGCCGTTCACGGTAGCCGGGGGGCAGGTCGGCAAGGCCAGGCACAACGTAGGACGGCGCGGTCATCAGCACGGAGTCGAAGCGTTCTTCACCCGCCTGCCCGTCGCTCCGCCTGAAGCGCAGCCCGGTTGCCGCGCCGCCTTCGGCAAGCACGCGTTCCACGGGCGTCTCTATCAGGACCTTTGAGCCTTTGGATTCGATCTTCGCGCGCAGCACGTCAAAGACCTCATCGAAGCTCTTGATGGGATAACCGAGCTTCTCGCCGCCGAGGCCCTTGCGGGACGCGACGCGTGTCTGGATCTTGGACCACAGCCACGCCATGCCGACCTTGTCGTACTGCGCGCCGAACTTGCCGCGGAGGAGAGGGCTCCACACGGCCTCGTAGGCTTTGCCGCCCAACCGTGTACGCAGCCATTCATCGGCGGTAAAAGGTTCGAGGAGCCGCCAGTCCTTCTGCCTCTGCAAGCGCACGGCCATCAGGCCGAGCTTAATCCGGTCGGCGAAAGGCACCGCGCCGAAGCGAAGGATATCGAGAGGGGTCGTCGTGGGCCAGACGCGGCCTCCGGCGTAGGTGCCTACCTTAGACGGGAACCACTGGAGGCTCGCGCCGATGCCCAGCTCGTTCATCAGGTCAATAATCGCCGTATCGTTCGTGAACAGGTGGTGGTAGCCGCGTTCAAGCCTGCCTCCGCCGACCTCGATTGTCGAGGCCTGTCCACCGATGAAGGGCGCAGACTCGTACACCGTGACCGAATGTCCGGCGTTGACCAGGTCGTATGCCGCGGACAGCCCGGCGGCCCCGGCTCCGACAATCCCGACTTTCATGGCCTCGACTCCGGCCTGCCCGGCGCAACTTGAGCATGCCCTGAGGCCTTCGCCGCCGTGCTTTTCGCGCTGCGCATGAGCCTGCCGAGAGAGGTACCGTCGGCGATGAGGAGGATTAGGCCCAGGACTGTAGGCGGCACCCAGAGCGCGACGTGAACAGTGAGGGCGTACGCAGTCGCCACGCCGCTTGACACGCCCGCCGCGATGAGGGCCGCTGCGCCGAAGAAGTCGAACGGGCCCCAGCTGCCTGCACTTGAAGGGATGATGCCTGCCAGGTTTGCCGCCGCAGTGAAAAGAAGCAGCAAGGCGACGAACTCGACCTGGCTTGTGCCGGCAAGGCGCACGTCGAACCCGAGCGCGATCAGGTAGTACATCGCCGCCTCGGCAGCCCAGACGGGCAACGACAGCAGGAAGACCTTCGCCAGCCCGGAAGGCGTCCGGATGACGGTGAGGCCCATCAGCAGGCGGGCAGCAAGCGAAATGGCGCGCAGCCGCAGCCGTTCGGGCAGAGGAGAAAGCAGACGCTCTACTGCGCGGGTCACTGTGTCGTTGGATAGCAGGGAGATTGAGACGACGATCCCGGCGACGATCACGAACGGCAGGAGGGCGAGTATTACCAGCGCTGCCGCTCCCCCCGGAGTCTTCTCTGCAACCCCCCCAAACGTCCCGCCCACAGGCAGCACGATCCATGCAACGGCCAAGAAGAAGAGCAGGGCCAGCACGTCAGATGCTCTTTCGACGGCGACGGTGCCAAAGGCTCCTGCTGTACTGACGCCCTCCCGCAGGCTCAGGTAGTACGACCTGAGTACCTCCCCGATACGGACAGGGATCAAGTTGTTGGCTGCGTAGCCTACGACTACGACAGGGAATATCCCGCGCTTGGGGCGGCCCATCAGGGGGCGCAGGAGGAACCTCCAACGCATCGTGCGGAAATATACGGCAGCGAAGTAAAGGACGACCGAGGGCACGACATAAACATAGTTAGCGTCGCGCAGCACGCCGCCGATCGTGTCGAAGTCAACGAAGAACACGATGAACAGCGCGAGCATGAGCACGCTGCCGAGCGCCCCGAGCAACAGCCCGCGCCTGGAGATCAAACCGCCACCGTGAAATTCCCTCCACCTCGATGGGGGAGGGTTAGGGAGAGGGTGAAAGATGCGCCCGCAAGGACAGGAAGCCTGGAAGCTATCCCGAAATCCCCTCCCCCTCGATCTGGTGCCCTATGGGAGAGGGTGAAGGATGCGCCAGCGTTGCCAATTTCAGGATAGCTTCTAATTAAACGGGCGGGCAGGTAGTGCTTTGCTGAAGTAAACGTATGCGTCTTCCGATCCAAGCTCGGGGGTCATCTTGCGGTACAGGAAGTAGTCTATGTACTTGTCCCATGTATCGGGGTGCTTGAAGGCATCGGTGAATTCGCTCACGGTCAGGCCCTTGTACGTTTCGTTTTCGGGAAACCACCAGCGGTGCGGGAACAGGCGGCCCGGCTCGTAAGCGTCTCTCAAGAGGGGTTCCATCCTGGCGTTGTCGTCACGGTGGACTATGACGATCATCGCTCCGTCTGCCGGCACTCCCTCCGGCTTGGTCAGGTCCGGATAGCTGGCGTTCGTGTAGTTCCGCAAATACCACGCCTACGGCCACGTGAAGCCGCTCCGAGAGTCGACTGAAATCTTGATCTTCTCTCGCTGGCCCGTCACGCGGCCCGCCGCCTCGATTTCGTCCACCAGGCTGTGCAACATCGGCGAGGTCTGCGTGTAGACCAGCATCTCCTTCGGTATGTCTCCGTTGTAGTAGGAGGCAACCACGCCGGTGCGGACTGTAATCAGGAACATGAAATTTGCCAGGGCAAGGGCCACGACGCCAAGTGCGCCCTTCCAGCCTATCTTGCCCGAGACCGCCCAAAGACCGAGCAGGAGCAGGCCCATCCCGGCCATGATCATCCACAGCACCCAGAACGACTCGCGCCATCGGTCAACGTGAGTCAGCCGGTACGCCAGCACGATGAACATGGGCGCGCCGAAGAATATGAGCCATGCCTTCGCTTCCATTGCTTTCCGCCATGGCACGGAGTTCGCCACGTCGTTGATGACGCGGGCCGCAAGAATGATGAGCGGGAGAACTATGTTGACCTCGAGCCAGGGCATTTTCTCGCCCGCGAGTGAGTAGGCCATGAAGGTGGCCCCGGTCCAGAAGAACAGGAACTTCACGAACCTGTCCGCCCGGATGAACGGGATGGTGGCGATGAGGAGGATGCCCGCAGCGGTCCACGGGTATGACGAGCCGCTGCCAACCTGGGAGGCGATGATCAGCGCGAGGCCGGTCCAGATGACCAGCAACCACCTGAACATGCCGCCCTTCGCGATGGCGTAGTAAAACACTGCGCCGATGGAGATGACCCAGGGCAGGAATTCATAGATCGAGGTGAGGATGAAGAAGTAGTACCAGGGCTGGTCGCCGCGCTTGACGCCGTGTTGCGCCAGCCAGTAGCCCAGAGACTGCCATACGCCCGTCGCGACGCCCGCCGGGTAGGTGAGGAAGTTCGAATAAAGCGCGACGAATATGACGGCAAAGACGGTCCAGGCGACGATCCAGGCCTTCCGGTTCCACATGAAGCCCATGACCACCGAGACCGCAGTCAGGAACACGACGACCGCCACTGCCAGGGGCCGGAGGCTCTTTTCTGGTTCGCCGGGAGCCAGGCCTGGATAGTTGTCCGGCGCGGCGAGTTTGATGTTGAACACGTCCTGGAAGACGGCGATCCCTGCGGCGAACAGCGGCAGCGACAGCCCGCCGATGATGACAAGCGCCTGCGCGGGCCGGCCCCACTCCTTGATCGATCCCCTGCCCCAGACCCAGCGGCCAACGTCCTTGATCCCCATGACAAGCAGCGCCACGACCATGATCGCGACGAAGATGTACGCCGTCTCTTTCGTCGTGAAGGCGAAGGCGAGCAGGCCGGCGGCGAAGTAGAGGTAGCGGTTCTTACCCTCGTCTATGAACTTCCAGACCATCGCGGCGACGCCGAGAAACCAAAAGGCCATAAAGATGTCATTGCGCGCGAAACGGCTGTAATACAGAAGCGACGGCGAGAAGGCGAGCATCACCGACGCGGCCAGCGCGCCGACAGTGCCCAGCCTGGGCCTGAGGAACCACGGCAGCAAGACAAGGGCGGCGCCGAATAGCGCCTGCGGGAGCCTGAGAGTGAAGTCGCTGTCTCCAAACAGGAAGAACCCGCCCGCTGTTGTGTGGAAGATGAACATCCCGTGGGTCAGCGGGTTGTGCATGTAGCCGTTGCCGGTGAACACCTGCCAGGAGAAGTAGCCGTGCAGACTTTCGTCGTGATGGACAGCGCGTTCGCCCAGCTCCCAAAGACGCATGAACAGGGCGACCAGAAACAGGCTGGCGTATGCGCCAACTTCCCACTTGAAGGGTATGGAGACGCCTTTCTTGTGGAGGGCGGTCCCGGGCTCTTCGGGTGGCGTCTCTAGGGCACCGGACGCGGCAGTCGCCTGCGATGAGGCGAGCGCGATGGCGCCCTCACCCTCAACCCACCTGTTGCCTACCCACTTGCCCGGCACTGGCGCGGGTGGTTCGATAGCCGGCGGCTGCTCTGTCAGAAACGAAAACGTCTTTGGTGCTTCAGGACCGCCTGAGGAACCAGCCGGCGCGGCGGCTTGCTCAGGCGGTTCCGGCCTCTGGGCCTCCCCAGTCTCCGGAAATGGGTGAGCCAGCGGGACGGCGGGACGGCTTTGCGGCTGCTCAGGCCCGGTCCCTGAAGGCGGAGTCTGCTCAGTTTCCAACGCCGGCCTCACTGATGCTGTAGATCGCAAAATCTCCCTGACGGAAAAATACCTGACCTATCAATTCAAACTTCTCCGTATTCAGTCCAGGATATTTCTGAAGCTCGCGCTTCCCGGCGATCACGTAGTCAATACCGTATTTCGCGATGATCCCGCGGGCCGTTTCCGCATCCGGTGTTGAATACAGTTGTTCGACATCCGCTTCCCGGCCACGGAAAGCCTCGTCAGAGCCATGCCACTGGTTCTCATGGCCGGGCCAGCCAAGCACCGTCGCAAGCCCGGTCGCTGCGGAGACCCTGCCGAAATCAGTGTATGAGCCCCCTACGGCTTCGACTATCCGCTCACCAGGCTTGGATTCTTGCAAAAGTCTTGCGATTCCCGCAGCCTCCGCCGGGTCGGCCCGTCTGACATAGGCCAGAGCGTCAAGTGTAGGCGACGCCCTGAAATCAGGCTTGCTGAAGACGGCGGCAACCGGATAGTACAGCGCGCCCACCAGTAATACCCACGCCAGGACGGTCGCGGCGCGGCTCGCCCCCCTGCCCCACCCGGAGAAGCTGCTGTGCGCCCGCCACCACCAGTAGATGCCGTATCCGCCCACTACGGAAAGTATGATCCACACCTGGTAGTAGAACTTGAAGACTGTGTTCATCCTGCCGCCAAAAAGGTCATGCACATAGAAAAGTTCCGCGCCGAACAGCAGGTAGAAGGCGAGCAGCCCGGCAAGCAGGACGAACTGCTCGCTGTCCGACGCGCCTGCCCGCGCCCTCGCCGTGAGGGCCGTGAACAGCACGATGACCGCGATCATCCAGGGCAGTGTCGAGACCAGGCGCGAGATGGCGTCTCCGGACTGCGCCAGGTCGTTGTAGCGCAGGTGCGTGACCGACCATGCAAGGTATGGAAGGGCGATGCCTGCGAATACCAGGAAAACCGGCTGGAGGGCGGGCCTGGCTTTCAGCAGCCGTCCCTCCGCCCAGAACATCCGGGCCGCACCCCAGTAGGGCCGCACGGCAGGCAGGGCCAGACCTGCAAGGGCGGGGACGGAGACCAGGAGCATCAGTCCCCAGACTGTGAGGAAGTGGATGGCGCGCGTGCCAAATTCAGCGGGACCTATGGGCGGCGATTTGACCTGGCTTTCAAACGTGCCGAAGTAGAACCCAGAGAAGGCGGCTACTCCTATGGCTGCGATGAGCAGGAGCGCAGGCATGCCCTTGATGGCGGAAACGATGATGCTGCCGTTCCTCTCGCGGTGGACCTTCAACGTCACTGCGCCGAAGAGGAGCGCGCCGAGAAAGGCGATGTCCCACGCGTTGATGAACCCCGCCGCGCCTACAAGGAGCACGAGGGCGGCGGCGGTCCACGGCATAGACGCTATCCAGCCGAAGCCCCACTTCGCTTTCGACACGAGCAGCGTGTAAACAGCCGCCATACCTGTCAGCACGAACGGGATGGACATCAGGTGCGGGTGCAGGTCGCCGAGCAGGAGACTGAAGAAAGGGAACTCCTGGATGGTGAAGTCCAGCCCGTTGCCGCCTGCGTCGAACGTGTTGATGACCCTGGAAGACCGCCACCACCACCAGAACGAGTCGGGCCGCCAGTTATCTACCTGGTCCACAGGGTGCAGGTCCTTGATGGCGAGCCAGTTGTAGAAGCCATGGCTGCCCGCCTTGAAGTTCGCGAGCATCTCCCACCAGCCCGCTAGGCTGGCCGTAACAAGCAGCAACCCTGCACCAGCGAGGCCCGCCATGAGCCCTGACTTGACGCTGCCCCCCGCTTTGCGGACAAGTGAGAAGATGAGCGAGAAGATCGCGCCCCCCGACATCGCTGCGATGAGGGCCAGCGACAGGTTGAAGGCGATGGACAAAGGGACCGCGCTCAACTTCGCCATCCCTGCGAACATCCAGTATCCGAAGTAGTAGTAGGCGACAGAGTGTCCGGACAGCCACGCGTCTTGCGGTGGGGCGGCCACCGTGTGGTAGGAGGCATTGAGGACCATGAAGTTCATCGGCTTCTCAGTGCCGGAAGCCGCAGGGTCGAACGACCTGTATGCCGCCCAGACGGCGAAGACGATGATGAACAACGCCTCGCCAACGGCCACCGCCCGCGAGTTTTCTCGAAGGCACGCCCCTAGTTCAGACCGGCGGCGCAGGAGCCTGGACCAGCCGATGATGCTCATGACGCCCGCGATGACCAACCATGCCCATACCGTGTTGGTCAGGACTCCCGCGTAGCTGAGCGCCCAGACGCCAAACCCGGCGGCGAGCAGGCCGAGCGGCTTGGCGACGCCCCAGCCGCGGTCTGAAAGGGCGGGGAAGGCTGCGTACGCGAGGGGAAACGCGGCGAGTCCGACACCCTCGGCAGCGAGCAACCACTTGAAAACGTCAAGCATCTTTCATGGCCTTCACTACCCCTGCTCCGGTCGCACGGGGGCATCCGCTGGCCGTGCCGGAGCGGACGCGGGTGAAGGGGGGTGAACAGGCATGCATTCAGGACATTCTTGCAGAGACAGCCTCGCGGGGGCGTGGGACGGTCGGCTATGCCGCGGCCGGCTCGGGCAGGATCGCCTCTGCAAAGCCTGCCGGGTCGAACGCTGAGAGATCATCTACGCCCTCGCCTGTGCCGATGAACGCAACGGGCAGGCCCAGTTCACCGGCGATCGCAATCGCTATGCCGCCCTTCGCGGTGCCATCCAGCTTCGTCAGGACTACGGCGTCGCACTTCACAGCGTCCATGAAGGCGCGGGCCTGAGCCAGGCCGTTCTGCCCAGTCGTGCCGTCTATCACGAGGAGCACCCGGACGATGAAACCCTCGCCCTGCCGGTCAATGATTGTCCGTACCTTTCGCAGCTCCTCCATCAGGTTGTGCTTGGTGTGCAGCCGTCCGGCGGTGTCCACAATCACCAGGTCTGCGCCGCGCGCCCGTGCGGCGTTCATGGCGTCGAAGGCAACTGCGCCGGGGTCGCTGCCGGCCTTATGGGCGATAACCGGCAGGCCGAGGCGGTCGCCCCAGACCTTGAGCTGCTCGATCGCTCCGGCCCGGAAGGTGTCGGCGGCGGCCAGCAGCACCTTCCGCCCGTCCTTCTGGGCAGCGCGTGCGAGCTTGGCAATGCTTGTCGTCTTGCCCACTCCGTTGACACCAACGACGAGCAGTGCAGTCGGCTGGCGTTCCGGCAGGATGTCTCCTCTGTCAGGCCTGGCAAGCTGAGCTGCGACTGCCCCACGGAGCAACGAACGCACCTTGTCCGGTTCGTTCAATTTCATCTGCTCGGCCTGCGTCCTGACAATCTCTACGAGCGCGGCGGACGTCCGGACGCCCACGTCGGAGACGATCAGCGCCTCTTCCAGGTCTTCCCAGAAAGCGGCGTCCAGCCCTTTGCGGTTGAATACGCCTCCAAGGAGCCGGGACCAAGCCGCGCCTGTCTTCACCGACGACTCGGCGGTCTTTTCTTTTTTGTGAAACATCCCGAACAGGGCTGTGCCTCCAGACCGTCTATTTTGCAGTCTCCGGACCGCTGCCGGCGTGTCGCAAAGCCTCGATCTTGCTTACGGCATCCAGAGCGGCGGCGCGTTCAGCGGCGATTTTGCGCCTGCCCTCGCCGCGGCCCGCAGACGCGCCGTCCACACGCGCTTCTATGATGAACGTCCGGTCATGGTCGGGCCCTGCGGCGGATACGAGCGCGTATTCAGGCGACTTCAGCCCGCGTGCATGGAGCAATTCCTGCAGGACGGACTTCGGATCTTTCGGCGTGCTTGCCACTGCGACGGATGCGATCTCGGTTTCGAGCGCGTGGCCTATGAATTCGCAAGCCGCCTCAAAGCCCCGGTCAAGGAATACAGCGCCCGCCACCGCTTCAAAGGCGTTCGCCAGGTTCGATGTCCTGTCAGCTCCGCCGCTTGAAGCCTCTCCCTTGCCCATGACCAGCCAGGCGCCGAGGCCCAGCTTCTGCGCCGCGACGGCGAGTGTCTCCCGGCGCACCACCTGCGCCCGGCACGCTGTGAGTTCCCCTTCCGGCGCCCCTGGAGCTTGATCGTAAAGCCGGAAGCCCACGACGAAGTTGATGATGCTGTCACCCAGGAACTCCAGCCGTTCGTTTGACTCAATTCCCGCCCCAGGGTCCTCATTCACGAATGACTTGTGGGTGAAGGCAAGCGCAAGCAGTGGCGAACCGGAGAAATGCAGGCCCAGCGCCTCCTGTGCGGCGCTGATCTGCTCCTGGTCAAGGGGTTCGGTCGGCATGAAGTAGCGCAGGCCCCCTTGGGCCTCGGCGGCCAAGGCCGTCTGAGGTTGCCGGAACGGTCGCCGCAAAGCGCGGACCGTGACAGGAACTGGAATTGACTGGAATTGAGATGATGTACCGCGGTCAGTTTACCAACCGGGCGGTTTCATCTGGAGCTTGCCCTGCCCGTTGTTAGAATCGCCGGGCTGAATTCACTCAATCTCAAACGGTGCCTGACCGAAGGGACCAATGCCAAACGCCGGCCAACTCCTGGAGAAGATGCTCTCCCGTGAAATGCTCGCTGCCATACGCGCCGCCGGGCAGATGACGGGCGAGCCGGACGCCCACGCGAGCGAGGTCTATCTGGTCGGCGGCGCGGTCCGTGATGTCTACATGGCCGTCCGCCCCCTGAATCTTGACCTGAGCGTTGTCGGCGACGGCGAGGCGTTCGCCCGTCGCTTTGCGGACAGGCTTGGAGGAAGGATCGAGTCCACATCAGAGTTCGGCACGGCGCGTGTGGCTCTAAGCTTCGGCGAGGCCGATGTGGTCACAGCTCGCTTTGAGACCTATGCCGAACCCGGCGCCCTGCCCCGCGTGACCCCGGCAGGCATCCGGGAGGACCTGGCCCGCAGGGACTTCACAGTGAATGCAATGGCCGTGGCCCTCTGGCCCGCCCGCTGGGGCGATGTGGTTGATCCGCAACGCGGCTCTGCGGACATCGTCCGCAGACAGTTGCGCGTGTTGCACGACCGGAGCTTTCAGGATGACGGCACCCGCATCCTGCGCGGCCTCCGTTACGAGGCGCGCCTTGGCCTCAAGTTTGACCCGCACACCCTTGACCTGATCGCCAGAGACAGGGACTTCATCGGACACATCAGCCCGGTCCGCATCAGGGCTGAACTCCAGAAGCTGCTCGCCGAGCCCGCCCGCGCTCTTGCGCTGCGCCGTGCAGCCGAACTAGGCGTACTGGAGGCGATACACCCTGCGCTGAAGCCTGAAAGGCGCGCCTTCGAGGCAATCGAGAAGAAGCAGGGGGACGGCGACCGGCTGCTTTACGACCTGTCGCTCCTGACAGCGTCGCTCACAGAAAACGAGGCGGCGGCGCACATCGCCCGGCTTGACCCTCCGTCAGAGTGGAGGGACGTCATCAGCGCCGGGCCGAAAATGCAGGCCGCCGCTCCCCTGCTTGAACGCGACTCACTCTCGCCGAGTGAAGCCGTGAAGTTGCTGGAACCGTTGCCGCTGCCTGTCGTCCATGCCTGGAGGGACCTCGCGCCGCCCGGCCGCATGCTCGAAAGGCT
>ORMF012314757.1_pt1 | contig 18914 bp, 21 predicted proteins | sample 1779871 | NCBI WGS metagenome assembly ORMF01 (sample SAMEA104232316, study PRJEB22302) | groundwater metagenome | biome: forest; feature: aquifer; material: groundwater | place: USA | collected 2011-08-07 | depth 5.4 m | reverse complement strand
GTGGGCAACGCCGACCTTATCAACGCACTGACGCGGGTGAAGTCCAACCTGGACTCCGGCATCCCCCAGGCCATCCAGTACGCCGCAATGGAGGCGCTGGACGGCTCCCAGCAGCCTATCCAGGACAACATCGCCGTCTACACCCGCCGGCGGGACAGGGTAGTCGCAGCTGTACATAAGATAGGTCTGGAGATCGTGCCGCCTAAGGCCGGCCTGTACATCTGGGTGCATGTGCCTCGCGGGTACACCTCCGCTGAGTTTGCGACGCTGCTCCTGGACCAGCAAGACTTGGTGGTGACGCCCGGCAACGGCTATGGGCCGCAGGGCGAAGGGTACATCCGCTTCTCGTTGACCATCAACGACGCCGACCTTGACCGCGGCGTGGCCCGCCTGGGAGAGCTAAAGATACCGGCGAAGGTGTAACATAATGTGTAAGGGCGTCCCGATGCATCGGGACGCCCCTGCGTGACGCGAACAAGAAGACGCGAGGTAACTGCCATCCCAAAAGGCATTCCAGTCAACACTGCTTCCGCCCCTGAGCGCGCCTACCTGGTAGGCGTTGCGTACAAGAGCCGCCGCGATCTTTGGCCCCTGGAGGAGTCCTTAGACGAGCTGGGCCAGCTCGCCGCCTCCGCCGGGGCGAACGTTGTTGGCCGCATGACCCAGCGACTTGAAAGCCCCGCCAATACCTATCTGGGCAAGGGCAAACTGGATGAGCTAAAGGCGCTGGGCGAGCTGTACGACACCGTCATCCTGGACGACGAGCTGAAGCCCACCCAGCAGCAAAACATAGAGGCGGCTTTGGGTGAGAACGTTAAGGTCATTGACCGCACGGCGCTGATCCTGGATATCTTTGCCAAGCGAGCCCAAACCCGCGAAGGCCGCCTGCAAGTAGAATTGGCCCAGCACCAGTACCTCCTGCCGCGCCTGGCGGGCCAGTGGTCCCACTTGGAGCGACTGGGCGGCGGCATCGGTACGCGCGGCCCCGGCGAGTCGCAGTTGGAGACGGACCGCCGCCTCATCAACCTGCGCATCGTGAGGCTGAAGAAGGAGCTGGACGATGTGCGCGCCCATCGTTCCCGCTATCGGGAACGCCGTCGCGAGCGCGAGGCCCCGGTGGTGGCCCTGGTTGGCTACACCAATGCCGGCAAGAGCACGCTGTTCAACGCCTTGACTTCGGCAGGCGTCCTGGAGTCGGCGCAGGTCTTTGCCACACTGGACCCTGTCACGCGCCAGATCCGGCTGCCCAGCTCTCAGCAGGCGCTCCTCACCGATACCGTCGGCTTCATCCACAAGCTGCCGCCAATGGTCGTAGCCGCCTTCCGCGCAACATTGGAGGAGCTAAACGACGCCGCATTGCTGCTGCACGTGGTGGACATCAGCCATCCTAACGCGCCGCAGCAGGTCAAGGTGGTGGGCGACACCCTCGGAGACCTGGGACTGAAGGACAAGCCGGCGTTGCTGGTGTTGAACAAAGTGGACGTGTTCCTCAACAGCGGTCCCGATGGTCTAGCTGCTCTGGAAAATGCTGTGACGAAAGCCCTGGAGATGGCGGGAGGACTTGAGGCGGTGCGCGTCTCCGCCGCCACGCGGTACGGCATAGATGTACTTCTGCGGCGCATTGACGTGCGGCTGGCAGAGGTGGCACCCGTCAGCGCGAGGGAATAACCCCGTTGTCGGTAGGGGCGCAGCATGATGTGCGCCCCTACCGACAACGGGTTAGACATCACGTGGTTCGCACTATGTATGTTATGTAGTGTTGAATCAACGGCTGCTCAGGGGTTGAGGGCAGCTTGCACGTGGTCTGCTTCGTATACCCATACCGCTTCCCGCTGCATCGTTTGCTTAAAGCGGCCTTGCAATCGCTGCCATTCGTCCGCCGTGTACACCAACAGATCAGCGGCGACCGGCAGCGACAACGTGTTCCACTGCACCGGTCGTCGTTCAAAGGGCAAGTCCGCGCTTTCCACCACGACGATGATATCCACGTCGCTGCCGACGCCCCAGTCGCCTCTGGCGTAGGAGCCAAAGTAGCCGATGCGCTGGACGCCTGACGGAGCCAGTCCATGTAGCGTGTAGCCATCTTATGCGTCACTATACTGCAAAGGGATAGCACGCAAAAGGGGCCAGTCCCGACTTATCGGGACTGGCCCCTTTTCTGATGCTTCACACCCGTAGGCCAGTAATCGCTTCTTATCCGCGCTGGCTGAGTGGAACGTACTTGAGGTCCATAGGGCCGCTGTAGTCCGTCAGCGGGCGGATCAGGATGTTGCTGCGGTATTGCTCCGCGACGTTCAGCGTCCAGCCTGGAATGCGGCCCAGGGCGAAGATGGAGATGAACAGGTCGTCCGGGATGCCCATAAGGTAGTAAACGGAGCCGGCATAGAAGTCCACGTTGACGTAGATGCCCCGCGACTGGTAGGGCTTCATGACCTCTTGCAGCTTCGTGAGGATCTCAAACCATTGGGGTTGGCCTTTGGAGATGCCCAGGGTGCGGGAGCGGTCCCGCATGTGGCGCGCCCGGGGATCCTCTGCCTTGTAGACGCGGTGGCCGAAGCCCATGACGCGCCCGCCGTTGTCCAGGATGTTGCGTGCATAGGACTCGGCATTCTCCGGCTTGCCGATGGCCTCAGCCATCTTCATGACCTCTTCTGCTGCGCCGCCGTGGGCCGGACCTTTGAGAGTGGCGATGCCGGCGACGACTGCGGAATGCAGGTCGGTCTGGGTGGATGCAGCCACGCGGGACGCAAAGGCCGATGCGTTGGCGCCGTGTTCGGCGTGGAGGATGAAGTCCACGTCCATGATGTGCATCTCTTCTTCAGAGGGCATCTTGCCGCTGAGCATATACAGGAAGTTGCCGGCGTGGTTCAACTGGGCGTTGGGCTTCACCGGATTCTTGCCCTTGCGCAAATGCTCGTGGGCCGCCACGATAGTCGGCGCTTTGGCGGTGAGGCGGAGTCCTTTGCGAATGATGGCGGCCTCGGAGTTGTCCTTGACCTCCGGGTCATAGGCCGACAGGGCCGAGACGGCGGTGCGCAGGACGTCCATAGGATGCCCATTCTTGACCTTGTTGATTATGTCAAGAACATCGTCGGGAATATCACGGTCCGACCTGAGCTGCTTGTCAAAGGCGTCCAACTCCCTGCGTGCTGGGAGCTTGCCATTAAGCAAGAGGTAGACCACTTCTTCAAAGGTGGATTCCTCGGCTAACTCATGGATGTCATAGCCGCGATAGAGCAGTTTCCCTATGGTGCCGTCTATGAAGCAGGAATCGCTTCTGTCAAAATAGACGCCCATGAGGCCGCGACGGATCTCTACCTTGCTTGCGCCTGCGCCCGGTGCTGGAGCGGTGGTGGTCATGGCAACCTCCTGTGGTGAATGTGGCCAGTTTAGTGCCTGGCTTGCACTTTATGCGTTACTTAAGAAAACGGCTCGGAAGATGTTTCTTACCGAGCCAACCTGAGTCTATGTGCGGAAAGGGATACGTCATCTGCGTAGTCGCTGTTGAGGGAGTGTTTGTTATTGTCAAGCATCGGCGTACGCGTGAAGGAGCTAGTCATGTCTTTCTGCAATGCGCCCTAAGTGACACACAGACAGCTTTCATGCCAAGAGGCATGTTGACTCCATGCTACCAATGGCTAAGCTGGGTGTCAATGTGCGCGGCCTGACAGTTTTACGTGGTTTGGGATGCTGTACCGCCTCGCAAACCCCGACTAGTTTGGACATCAAGCCGTACCCTTCGGAGCACGGTGACGCCGGCCCCAAGCAAATTGACACGGCGCAACAGCTTTGCAGGTCTCGCCTTACCAGCGCCGGCGACGGTGGGCTGTGGTGCGGGGCAGCGCATGGGCGGCGCTGGCCTTTGCCTTGGGGGTCTTCCTGTGTGGCGCATGGCCTTCCTCGCCGCCTTTGGCTTTGGCAGAGCCTCTGCCGGCGCCTTTCCCCTTGCCGCGCGCTGCCATGACCCCGCCCGCCACTGCCCCCAACGAACCGCCGCCGATCATGCCCAGCACCGCAAAGAGAAAGGTAAAAAGCGCTCCCCAGCCAGTGGGATTGCGGCTGTCTTGATACCAGCCCCACAGTCCCATGAGCACGCCGCCGACCACCGCTCCCAAAAGGCCGCCTGCCACGCCGTAGCCCAGAATCTTTGCCACAGGCATCACTCCCAGCACCAAGATGGGAAACTATTGCCCCTATTTTGGTCTGAACTTTAGTGCAACGCAAGCCATCCACGGTTCTGATTGTTCTGGCGTGGCTTTGCACAAAAAGTCCGTTTCGGCAGTGCCCCCTGACCCCCTCGCCTTCGGCGGGGGGAAGGAATGTATCGTCCCGATGCATCGGGACTGTACTTTCTTAACCTTGAAGGCAACGCTGGGTTCCGTTTGCTTTTAGGTGGTGTTGATGTGTCCTGGCACTAAATTGCCAGATTTAGCTTATGTTAACCCCCGACTTTAGTCCGGGGGGTTGAATAACACGCCAAGGCATACGGAACCCCATCCAACGCCCACTAGCAGTGCAGTCTACCCTTTGGTATACTCCCAGAGGTGCGCGCCCCCCAGGGGGGCGATTCTGTGTCAGGGGACCGTTATGCCTGGATATGCAGTGATTGGCGGACAGTGGGGCGATGAGGGGAAGGGCAAGGTTATAGACTTCTTAGCCCAGGATTCTCAGTACGTCGCCCGTTACTCCGGCGGCAACAACGCCGGCCACACCGTTATCAACGATAAGGGCAAGTTCGCCCTTCACCTCGTGCCTTCCGGCATCTTTTGGCCTCACGTGACGTGCGTCATCGGCAATGGCGTGGTCGTGGACCCTTCCGTGCTGCTGGAGGAGGTGCGCCTCCTGGAAGACGCTGGCGTGGACACCTCGCATCTCATGGTCAGCGACCGCGCTCACGTCATCATGCCGTATCACGTGGCCCTGGACGTGTTGGAAGAGCGGTCCCGCGGTTCCAGCGCCATCGGCACCACGGGCAGAGGCGTCGGCCCGGCCTACGTGGACAAGGTGGGGCGCATCGGCATCCGCATCGGCGACCTGTTGGAAAGCACCAATGAAGACGCTTTTCTCCCCCGCCTGGAGCACGTGGTAAAGCAAAAGAACGCCCTTATCACCAAGGTCTACGGCGGCGAGCCGCTCGTCTTGAGCGACCTCTATCAGAAATGCCTGAAATGGGGCCAACTCCTCAAGCCCTACATCCATCCAACGGAGATCGTCCTGCAAGACGCCATGGCGCGCGGCGAGAACGTCCTCATAGAGGGCGCGCAGGGGGCCATGCTGGACATTGACCACGGCACGTATCCCTTCGTTACCTCGTCTTCGCCGTCCATTGGCGGGGCCTACACCGGCCTGGGGATTCCACCCAGTTGCATCGCAGGGTCCTTGGGCGTATTCAAAGCCTACTCCACCCGGGTAGGCGCAGGCCCGCTGGTAACGGAGCTGCTGGACGAAACGGGCAACAAGATCCGCGAGCTTGCTTCGGAGTTCGGCGCGACCACCGGCCGCCCGCGTCGCGTGGGTTGGTTTGACGCCGTGGCCGGTCGTTACAGCGTGAACCTCAACGGCTTTACCTCCCTGGTGCTCACGCGCCTGGACATCTTGGACCATTTCTCTCCTGTCAAGATTTGCACCGCCTATGAGTTGGATGGCAAAGCCATCACACAGTTCCCTTCCAGCGTCTCCGCCCTGGAGCGGTGCAAGCCGGTCTACGAGGAGTTTGACGGCTGGGACCAGCCCACTGCTTCGGTTACGCAGATGAGCAAACTGCCTGCCAACGCCTTAAAATACGTGCGACGCCTGGAGCAACTGCTGGGCGTGCAAATGGACATCATCTCCACCGGCCCTCACAGGGAGGAGACCGTTGTCAATAAGCCGTTTATTGTCAAGGGATAGCAAATACCGGGCTAGGTAACAAGCGAGAGGGAGGGAACCCATGAAACTGGTGGTGTACAACAATTTTCGCGTGGGCGTGGTGCGAACCAGCTCCGTGGTTGACGTGATGGATGTTATCAGCGACATCCCCCACATCAACCCCGGCCAGCTTATGAACGGCCTAATTGAGCACTGGGACCAGTACAAGGCGAAGATTGAGCAAAAGGTGGCCGGCTCTCAAGGCATCCCCTTGAACGGCGTGGCGCTCCGCTCGCCGCTGCCCAAGCCGCCGAAGCTGGTGTGCATGGCGGTGAACTATATGGAGGACGGCACCCGCGCCGAGCCTGCCCCCATCAACGCATTCCTCAAATCTCCCACCGGTATCGTTGGCGATGGCGACATTGTGGAGCTTTGCGAGGACAATGCCACCGTGTTTGAGAACGAGGCGGAGTTGGGCCTAGTCGTCAGCAAGCGCGCCTCTAAGGTAAATGCCGCCGACTGGCGCAACTACGTGTTTGGTTATGTAAACTTCATTGACGTGTCCTCCCGTGGCCTGGGCGCTCCGGGCATGGACAGCTTCTTCCCCACCAAGTCTCAGTACACCTCCGCGCCCATCGGCCCGTACCTCGTCACCGCCGATGAGATCCCCGATCCCCAGAACCTACAGGTCCGCCTGTGGATTAACGGCGACCTGAAACAGAACTACAACACCAACGACATGGGCCATAAGATTCCTCGCGTCGTGGAGTGGTCTTCCACCATCACTACGCTGCTGCCCGGCGATGTCATTGCCACCGGCACCAACCACTGGGGCCTCGGCCCCCTCATGGACGGCGACTTCATGGAGATGGAGACCGAGGGTCTGGGTCGCCTACGCCTCAAGATCAGGGACACTCGCCAGCGCCAGTGGGTGCGCGAGACTCACCGCGAGCGCGCCGCCAAAGGGTTGCCCCCCGCAGCCCCGCGTATCTAACTCTCGCACACTTACACGCCACACAAGGAGTAAACGAATGAAGCTGGTCTTCTACAACGACTACACCCTGGGCGTCCTGCAAGGCAACATGGTGCACGACGTCTCCAACGCCGTGAAGGAAGTACCCCACGTGACCCCTCAGGACCTCATCTCCGGCGTCATCTACCACTTTGACGTGCTGCGCAGCAAGATAGAGGCAGAGGCATCCAAAGTGCGGGGCATCCCCCGCTCCCAGGTGCGCCTGCGCGCCCCCCTACCCCGCCCGACCCACATGGTCAACATGGCGGTGAACTACCTGGAGAACGGCGCCATCAAAGAGCCGCGCCCCATCAACGCCTTCCTGAAGTCCCCGGAAGCCGTCATCGGCAACGGCGATACCCTGGTGCTGCCGCCGGAGAAGGCAACCATCTTCCACCACGAGGCGGAGCTTGGCGGCGTCATCGGCAAACCGGCGCGCAACGTCAGCGCCGCCAATGCCTACGACTATATCTTCGGCTACGTCAACTACGTGGACGGCTCCGCCCGCGGCTTGGGCAACGGCTCCTTCTACTGGGGCAAGTCCTATGACACCTTCTGCCCAATGGGCCCCTGCATCGTCACCGCCGACGAGATCAAAGACCCCCAGAACCTGCGCGTGCGCATGTGGAACAACGGCGACGCCCGCCACGACTACAACACTAACGACATGGCCTACAACATCCGCCGCTGCGTGGAGTATGCCACCCACATCACCCTGCTGGAGCCGGGCGACGTCATTGCCTTCGGCACCAACCACCAGGGCATCGGCGCCATCCAGGACGGCGACCTGGTGGAGATGGAGATTGAGGGTCTGGACCGCCTGACCTTCCGCGTTAAGGACGACCTCCACCGCGAATGGCCGCGCGGCATTGACCACAACATGGCCGACGCCGTGGCGGGCCGCAACCGGCCAGCCGCAGGTGCACCGGCCCGGTAAGGTAACCAAGGTTGAAATTGAGTCAGCCCCCTTTCTCATAGGAAAAGGGGGCTGACTTGTCTTGCACAAGGTACACGCGAGACAGGAGATTCCTAAGAGCCTCTTTAGCCCGCAGGTCTTCAACCATCCCCCTAGCCCTCTTCCCTTCGACTTCGCTCAGGCAGGCTCTACCAGGAAGGGGGAAATGAACTTGAGGGGGCACCCCTCAAACTCCCCGGCAGGGAACTACGGTTCGCCCCTCTACCTAATGGTCACTTTGCCTTGGGAGAAGAGTGGAACTGCGGGCTGACACTGGTCCGTAGGAACTGGTAGCCACGACCAGTCACCGTAACGATATACCGTGGCTTCTTCCAGTTATTATTCAACTTGCGACGCAGATTGCGAACATGCACGTCGACAACGTTGCTGCCCAAGTCGCGATCCGGCCCCCAGAGATGGTCGGCAATTATGTCCCGGCTCAGGACCTCCCCCGGGTTGGCCGCAAAGAGATAGAGCAGTGTCATTTCCGCTATGGTGAGGTGCAGCTCGTGCCCCCCGGCGCGGACCGACCGGGTCATGATGTCGAAGTCCAGATCGCCCACAGTCATGACAGGTAAGACCTCAACGTTGGCCTTATGGATCCGACGGGTAACCACCACCGCGCGCGCCAGCAACTCCTCAGGCGCAAACGGCACGGTAAGGATATCCTCCGCCCCCGTGTCAAAAGCATCCAGCTTCGTCTTGAGGTCGCCTCGACGGCTTAGCGCAATGACAGATACGCTACCCTGCGGCAATGGGTGCCTGCTCATGCTCGCAACGGCCTCAGGCCCCCCAGCAATATCCAGATCAATAACGACGATGTGGGGTTGCCATGTTGCCACCAAGTCCGCGGCCTTCGATAAGTCATCGGTGTCTTGCAACTCAAAGGAACCATGATTGAGCGCCAGGCGCATGGCACCGGCTAGCGCCCGCTGGTCCGTGACCAAAAGGGCACGGGGGCGAGGGCTAGGAGACAGTTTGTTCAACATGAAATACTCCTACAAAGCGAACACGAGAAACTAACAAAAGATGTTCTCTCGTGAGAATAGTCTAGACACCCAAAGCGTACGTGAATAATCCCCCGCGTAAATGAAGGCTCTTCATTAGGAGGCTTCATGAATTCCTGTTGTTAAGGTTCTAGGATCACCGTAGCTAAACGACCAACAAGGAGGCGACTAGGTGTGCTACCACAAAGTGTAATGGAACGGGCCTGTTACCACAGTCTGGAATATGCGGAGTGGTAAACAGTCGCGCTCACGGCACGCACTCTCGCCTTGGGGTGCTCCTAGTCGCCTTTAGTCCCGTTGTCCGGGCTGGCATCCGTGCCATCCTGGCTGGCGACAAAGGCATCGTGGTCGTGCGGGAGGTAGAAGACAGCGCAGATGCCTTGGACGAGATCAGGCGGGCACGTGACACGGAGCAACCGATCCAGGTAGTGCTCACGGAGACCCGCACCACCAAGCTGGACGGCGCGCAGGTCACCAGGGCGATCATGGACGAGTTCCCCGAGATGGCTGTGCTGGTACTTGCGGAAAACCCGAACGATTCCTGCGTCATCGACGCCATCCAAGCGGGCGCTGGCGGCTATATCTTCTTGATCAGCACGACTTCCCGCGACCTTCTAAACAGTGTCCATGGCGTCATCGAAGGGTGGACCCAGATGAAAGCCGCGCCGCTGCGAAGCGCGGTGGAAGCCCTGATTCAGAATCGCCACAAGACCCTGGCCGAGCTAGCGCTGGAGGCACATCTCACAGAGCGCGAAGCGGATGTGCTGCGCTTGCTCGGCAATGGCGACTCGAACCAGGTCATCGCCGAGGCCTTGAATATCACTCTCGATACCACGAAGAAGCACATCCGCAAGGTGACAGAGAAGATCAGGGCGCGCAGCCGGACGCACGCAGCCGTTATTGCCGCCCAGGCTGGGATTTGAGACAAGCCTGTCCTTGGCGCAATTTACCCCGAAGCTCCGATGATACCCGTCCATGCCTTGCCGTGTCTTAAGCGCCCCTCGTAGGACCCCGTCCGGCGCGTGCTCGGTCCGGGCTGGGGTGGCTAGCCCGACATATCTATTTCCATACGTATGGCCGCTGGGGATGAGTCCCCACTCGCGCCACGCCCCTGCGTCACCACCAACATTGATTATCAGCGAGTTGATAGCGTCCCGATCTCCCGCATAACAGCTTCACGACCCAACGCCAAGCGCCCCCCATTGTCCCTCTCTCTGTTGAGTCGGCTTGTTATCGCCGAATTCCGAGATCCCTCGTTTCCATCAGAAGCACGAATGAGCGACCGCCTGTCCAAGGAACATCGCCAAAGGCGGTTGAGATTCCTAATGGAAACCACCAGATCCTTGCACCCTCCTTGAACGGACGGACAGCTTACATGCAAGGCTGGGGCTGCCCCCAAAAGTCCATTTGGATCGGGACTGCCACCCTTCTGCCAACACCGCCACTTTTGTGATAAGCTGGGCTGACTGCTAACGAGGAGGCCCCTCATGGTGCAAACGCCGGAGGACACCCGCAAGCCTCTAGATTGGGAAAAGCTGGAAATCGGCGAGACCTTCCCTTCCTATTCCTACGTCTTGACCCAGGAGATGCTGGACGAGTACCGCCTGGGCGTTATGGACCCCGAAGCCGCCTTCCCTACTATCTCCCACAAGGTGGACGTCGGAGGGTACAACCGGACCTACAAGGACGCAGGCTCCGTCAATGCCCGTTGCGCCTTCCATTGCTACAACCCTCCCGTTCCCGGCAAGCGCATCACCGTCCAGGCATGGATCGCCGACAAGTACGTCCCCCGGGGCAAGACCTACATCTGCACCGAGGCCGTCTCCGTGGACGAGGACGGACGCCTGCTGGACAGGGTCATCACCCACGAGCTTAAGCAACCCTGGGAGGTAGGCAAGAAATGGGGATAGTGCGCACCTACACCGCCGGCGATGAGTTGCCGCCCCTGGTAAAGCACATGACCCAGGAGGCCATTAACCTCTTTGAGGGCAGCGCAGGCCATCGCGGCCCCAGCCAGTTCACCGACGAGGCAACGGCCCGCGCGACTCTGGGCACACGGGGCACTGTGGCATCGGGCCGCATGTCGCTCACCTTCTCGCTGGAACTGCTGCGCCGGTATTTTGGCGCAGACATCTTCAACCGGGGCGGCATGGCAGACCTGCGCAATCTTCGCCCGGTACGCCCAGGCGACACAATCACACTTAGCGGCAAGGTGACGGGCATTGCCAAAGAGGCCAACGGCAGCCGCGTCAGCGTGGAGATCACCGTCGTCAACCAGAAGGGCGAGACGACCGGCGTTGGAACGGGCAACTGCCTTGTGCCCGCCGGCTTCCTGCCCCCGGAAGAGTAGCTACATGACCCTCGGCGATCCCATCGGAGCCTCCATTGGACGCCCAAAGCAATTGGAAACACAAACAGGGAGCGCCGAGCGCATCGGGGCTCCCTCGCCAGCAACACCAGGAGCAGCCGCAATGACCCAGGAGCAGCAGGAGCCGTACCGCCGTGGCATGGTGGTGGTGGCCCATCCAGACGACGCCGAGTACGGATGCTCCGGCACCGTCGCCAAGTGGTGCCGTGAAGGCATGGAGGTGGTGTACGTGCTCGTCACCGACGGCAGCAAAGGCACCGAGGACCGCACGATAACGCCACAGCGCCTTTCGGAGATACGCCGGCAGGAGCAGATCAGCGCGGGCAAGATCCTGGGCCTGAAGGAAGTGGTCTTTCTTGGCTACCCGGACGCCTACCTCCAACCTACCCTTGAGGTGCGGCGCGACATCACCCGGGAGATCCGCCGCCACCGTCCGGACGTGCTCATCACCCTTAACCCAACGCGCACCCTATCCAACAACTTCTACATGGGCCATCCCGACCATTTCGCTGCGGGTGAGGCCGCGCTGTGCGCCGTCTTCCCTGCGGCCCGCGACCACTTGACCTTCCCTGAGCTGTTGGCAGAGGGACTGGAACCGCACAAGGTGCGCGAGGTGCTCATCATCGGCCACGACCGTCCGGACAAGTGGATTGACGTGACCGACTCCATGCACATTGCCATGCAGGCGCTCGTTGCCCACGCCAGCCAGATAGGCCCGGAGGGTCTGGAACGCATGAAGGAGTGGCGGACGGAGGCGGGCAAGGAGCGGGGGATGCAGTATGCCGAGGCGTTCAAGCACATTCTGTTGAGGTAGGCGCAGGTCGTCCAATGGGGAAAACAGTCTTCTATTTCATCGCCAGCACCATCGTGTACGGCATCGCCTATGCCCTGGGATTTGGATGGGAAGTATCCCTGCTGGCAAGCCTGATTGTCCCGCCCCTTCTCCTCATCTTCTTGACCATCGCCAAGTACAAGCACTGGGTGTGAGCCCCTGTGTCGACCGAGACATTGCCTAAAGCGCCCACCCCTGTAAAGGGGTGGGCGCTTCTTTGCCGTTAACCAAACGCAGCGTTCCTACCGGAATTGGAACCCTGTGATCGCCAGAACCGCATCCGCTTCGCCACGGGCGCCCAAATAGAGCGTGCCCCCGTCTTTTGTGAACCATAGCCCCTGCACCACGTCCATGCCCGTCAGAAAACGGTACACCCCATCCGATAGCGTGTCTTCGTCCGGACCATCGGGCAGTGCGGCCCACACATCTCCAGCACCCGTCACAAACAATGTCCCGTTGGGTGCGAACACCAATTGGTCGGGCCGCTCAAACCCTTTCACTTTCGCCGCAGTGACGAAGTTGGATAGTTTGCCCGTCACCGTGTCTATGGATACCACCCTGGTCTCCGCCTGGGCGCTCATCACCACGTACAGCTTGCCGTCAGGCCCCATGCGAATGGCCTCGGCCCCATAGTATTTCGTCCCCTCCTTGCCCGTATCCGGCGTTTCCAGGTACGCCGTCTTCACCCACCCCTGGTCCTCCTTCAGCGTGTACAGCGTCCCCTTGCTAAGGTCTGGCGGCACATCCAGCACATACTTGTACAAATGCCCGCCTTCCGGCAAATCGTCCCCTAGATAAATGGTGTCCGCCCCCACGGGTTCCAAACCCTCTCCCCGGTGCTGGCCCATTGCTCGCAGCGGCGGGGGCGTTGGCTGATCGGCAGCGACGGGGTCCACCGCGCGGAAGAACCCAAGCTCCCGTTCCAGTGGGCCGACACCTGTCCCCTCCTCGGCCACAATCACCACGTTGCCGGGGCCGTAGTACACAATACCCCCGGGCCGGTGCAAGCTGGTGGTCAGGCGAGTGATCTCGCCCGTAGCAAGGCTCACGCGGTACAGCGCGCCATCAGGGTAAGCCAGGTGTGTGATGAAGAAGAGGTTCTGCTCCTGGGGGTCCAGCGTGAGTAGGTCGGTCTCGTCGTACTTCCCTGAAGGTACTACCTCCCTGTAGGAGAACCCATCCGGCAGTCCGGGTTTGCCGATCTCCCCCTTGTGTTCCGCTTCTACAGTTGCAGGGTCAAACCCCAATTTTCCTATGACCTCTTGACTCACCTGGCTTGGTGCTGCTCCCTGGGAGCATCCCAGCAGAACCAGCGTTGCCAGTGCCACGGCAAAGTATCCTTGAATTCTTGTCAGCAAACGCACGAAGCACACCTCAGTGTCAGCTAGTACTTGGTTGCGAAAAACTGCGATACACCTACTTAGATGGGGACCGTTCGCGCTGAGTCGGGCGAACCACGAACAGGGCCGCCCTTCTACAAGCTCAGGGCGAACAGATAACCTAACGGCTAATTGCGACACTTGGTACTAGGACGAACAAGGCGCGATTGCGCTATCGGAATCGCCCAATCTGAGGCATGACGAGGAAGATGACAATGGCCACCAATCCCGATACTGACGCGCCAATCAGCATTGTGTTGGCTGCGCCCGCCACCTCTGCAAGAGCACCAAGCATGAGGACGCCGATCCACGAGAACCCTTGAATGGCAACACGCAAGCTCATCACACGGCCACGCATCTCGTTGGTGGCCAAGAGTTGCATCAGCATCTCTACCGTCGTTCCCCGCATCGTCTGGAAGAGTCCCATAAAGAATGTCAGTGCAATGGAAAGATAGAACACGGTTGACAAAGCGAAGCCGATGCTGAAGGCGGTAGCCAGCAACGTGCCTATGACCAGCACCATGCCCCGGCGATGGTAGTTTGCAAGGGCCATGGTAGCTGCCGCGCCAATGGAAACTCCAAGCGTGCTTGACAGCATCAGTGTGCCAAGTCCTTGAGCGCCCACACCCAGAATATCCCTGGCAAAGATTGGCATGAGGAAGCTGGCCCCGCTAAACAGGGTGGCCGCAATAGCCACGAGCACCATGCCGATAATAACAGGCTCGCCTTTGACGTAATTGATGCCTTCTATGAAGCTGCCTCGGACCGTCTGTTTCTTTGCCTCCTCCATAGGCTGCGGCTTCCATCTCATTGGCAGCAGGGAAAGGGCCGTGAATAGCTGTAAGATCGCAGTGAACCAGAAGAGACCCTCGGTGCCAATGGAGGCAATGAGCAGGGTCGCCACCAACAAGCCAATAGCCCGAGGCCAGTGGTCGGCGACGGAGTCAATAGCCGCCGCGCTGGCAAGTTGCTCCTTGCTCACCACGCTGCCCACCATGGCGTGGTGCCCCGGCCTTCCAATGGACTGAATGATGCCGCTTAGCACCGACGTCACCATCAGGTGCCACCATTCGATCCAGCCAAGGGTAATCACAAGGGAAGTAGCGGCCCACAGGACCACCAAAGCGAATTCCGTGAAGATGACCAACTTCCTCCGGTCAATGCGGTCCGCCAGAACGCCGCCTATGAAAGGCATGACGAGCATAGGAAAGGACAGGGACGACGTAACAAGGCCCAAGAGGAAGGGCGAGTTGGTCAACTCCAGCACCAGCCACGCCCGCGCGAAGACCCGCATGTTGCGTCCCATGTTGGAGGTCACCCGCCCACCCATGAGGAAGGCAAAGTTCCATTCCTTCAGTGGAGCCACCGCAAGGCGCACCGAAGCAAGCATTCCCTTATTCTCTTCAGCCGCCGTTGCCATGACTCACATCCCTTCAATCGCAGTACATCTCAGGACCGACTACAGTGTTTCTGAGGAGACAAATTCCTCTTCCGTAAGGATTGCCGGCACACCTTCACTAGGGCATGATCCCCTGTGTCAAGCTAGTTGCCTTGCTTTGGCGGCGCATACACTCCTCCTCGCGCTGGAGGAGGGGCAGGCGATGTGGGCATCGGTTCGGTATCCGGTCCTCTACCCCAGCGCCATCGCTTGGGCAGCACCCCTTGCCAGAAACGAAGCCACGAGCCTATTCCAGTGTCGTTGTCCAGTCCTTCGCCAGAGTCGTGGTACCACGACTCCTCGTCTGAGCAGTGCCGGGGGTTTTCAGCGGACATGGCGCACTCTCACTTTTCAACCTGTGGATGACTAGGCGGCTGTTCTAGACCCATTGGTGCGGCAACACCAAATCAGGTTGTTTTGAATCCAACACGAAATGCGCTTCTCGTACCAATAATGGCGTATTGCACTCTATTTCAGTTGCGGTATAATCTCACATCATCGTTTTCATGTCAACAATGCCTGTTCATTACGAAAGTAGTGATATGCAAAACAACCGAGATGGTAATGACCTGGTGACGTCGGTGGAGGTGGCCGCTTGCTTAGGGATTCACCGCGTCAACGCTGCTGCATTGCTCCGTAGCGGCAAGCTCCCGGCGAACAAAGTGGGCAATACGTGGTTGGTCCGCTTTGCTGACCTAGAGGCCTTTGCCCGGTCCTACGTCAAAGGCCCGGGCCGTCGCACCAACGGCGTCGCTGCCGATGGACGAGATACCGCCTGATGCTGGGGACACCGGGCTTCCGTCAATGCCGGCTCATGGGTCACCAAGCAAGGGGCAAAAGAGGGGGATGGAGCGCAGGCAACCGGGGAAAAGTATTGCTACACGCGAGAAGGCGGAGGGCAGAACTACGATGGACAAAAGATTGGCCCTGGACGCTAGTGCCGCTACTATCGTCTCAGGGCCGAATGATATTCCTCGTTACGGGCTATTGCCGTAAGCTTACGTCACCACTGCACAAACATCGGCATGATGACGTGGGTGTAGCCGACCGTGCCATGAAATAGAACACGCATAGGCTGGACGGGCAACGCCCATTCAAAATGACGTCTCCAACGCAGACCGAAAAAGCGGGCGTAGTCACCATCGGTGCTGATCCATTCGCTCCCCGATTCCATAGCCAAGGCTGCCAAATAGGCGTCAGGGATCAAGTTCCCTCGTATGCCGTTAGTTCGGCAAATGTTTGCAAAGATTTGCCAATGGCGGGGGCCTGGCGCCATCACAATGCAGTTCGGCTGGCTCCTTATTTGCTCGGCAAAAGCTAAAGCGTCCTCTATGGGGCTGGGAGGATTGAATATGGACGAGTGAGTGACAATTCGGAGAAATCCACTAAACACAAGGTCGGACATACCATAAGCCTCATCGCCATTGACCAGGCTTTCCAACCAATCCTTGAACCGCCTATGATCGGGGGCATCTTCTCTATAGGCGTATACCAGGATGTTTACGTCAAGAAGGAGCATTTGATGAACTCATCAAATCCAGCAACGCAGCAGAACTGTCCAAATCAACACCGGGTCTAAGGCCCCTACCCTTGAAGGTCCTCAGGGTTATCCTCGCACGACTTGCCCCAACGCGCCGGCGTGCCAGTGCTTCCCGGAGTGCATCCTCCACAAGTTCAGTCAAGGTCCGGCCAGCGGCCTCCGCCGCGCTCTTGGCCTCTTTAAGCAGCTCGTCGTCTATTTGAATTGTGGTCTTCATGCTCAAACCCCCTGTCATGACGTCAAGTGCCTTGCCATTACCACTGCACAAACATCGGCATGATGACGTGGGTGTAGTTGTCGCTGCCTACGGGGCGGATCACGCCGGGGCTGGAGGGCGTCGTCGTCTCCAGCGCAAGCTCCTCCTGAGTCAGCACGCCCAGCAGCTCCACCAGGTACTTGCTGTTGAAGGCGATCTTTGCCTCGCCGCCTTCCGCCTTCACGTCCACCTCGCCGCTGTTCTCGCCCAATTCCTCGGCCCGCGCCGAAATCACCATGCGCCCTGGAACGCTGCCGTTGCCCGGGATGACCTGCAGCCGCACTATGCCGCTGCCGTCCCGGGCAAAGATCGCCGCCGTGCGCGTCGCCCGGGTAAACTCCTCGCGAGATACCAACGTGCGCGTGCCGAAGGTCTGGGGAATAAGCTGTTTGTAGTTGGGGAACGTCCCCTGCACCAGTTGCGACACCAGTTCCACGTTGGACAGTTTGAACAGCGCCTGGCTCCGTTGGGGCGTCACCATGAACGTCACCGGTTCCTGCTGGTCGCCTGCCAGCCGGTCCAGCTCGCGGAGGGTCTTGGCCGGGATAATAAAGTTGAGGGGCTGGGCAACCGGCTCGGCCAATGCCGCAGTGTAGACAGCCAGACGAAAGCCATCAGCAGCGGCAAAGACTGCCTTTTCGCCTTCCAACTCCACCTTCACCCCGGTCAACACAGGGCGCGAGTCCTCCGTAGCCGCGGCGAACACCACCTGCGCGATGGCCGCCCGCAAGGCTTTGGCAGAAATAGAACCGCCGATGCCCGATTCCACCGTAGGTATGGGGGGGAATTCTTCCGCGTCCGTGCCGTGGATGGTCGCCTCAAAGCGCCCGGACTTGATGTGTACGCCCAAGGGCCGGGGCGTCGTCGTCATCTCTATCTGGCCTTCCGGCAACGAGTTGACGAAGTCCGTGAGCAGGCGCGCGGGGATGGTGATGGCCCCTTCGTCCTGTACCTTGCCGCCAACCCAGGTGCTGATGGCAATCTCCAGATTCGTTGCCGAGAGCTTCAGACGCCCCTGGTCCGAGGCCATCAGGACGTTCTGTGTAACCGGCAGCGTGGTGCGCGTCGCCACGGCGCGGCCCACAACGCCAAGCGCCTTGCTCAGGTTTTCCTGCAAACACGTGACTTTCATTTCTGCGCTCCCAATGGTGGTGAGGCTAGTATAGAGGATGGGCGCTCTCCAAAGTCAACGAAAAACCGCCTCTTTTGCCACGCACTGGAATTGTGCACCACATCTTGGGGCGATGCAAGACCATCGCACCACGCCTATTGCCTCTCTACGGAAAGAATCCTAAGTACCAATCGTACAGCCATTGCCCCCAGAACAGGCCAATCATGCCCGCCCCGGCAAGAAACGGGCCAAAGGGTATGTATTCCCCCGGGCGCCGCACCTTGAACACCCAAAGCCCTACGGCTAGCAGGCCACCCACAACAAAGGCAAGGTCCAGCGTGACTACTGTCGCCGTGAACCCGAGCATCAGTCCCAACAGCACGCCCAGTTTCACGTCGCCCAGGCCCAGGGCCTCTTTCCGCATGATAGCCATAGCCCCAAGGTAGATCACCAGCAATATGGCCCCTGCCAGCAGCGCACCATAGAAAGCCATGAAGAAGGCTTCCCGTGGCGGCACGGTCCCCTGCCCTACCGGCCCCCACGGAACTGTCGCCGCTGCGAAGACGACGCTGGGCAGCGTGACCGCATCCAGTATCAGGTGGTGCTCCAGGTCAATCACGAACACCACCACCAGAATACTGAGGTCGGCCATCAGGATCACGGCCAGGGGCGTTGCCCCATGAGTCAGGGCGGCAATGGCGTATAATGCACCCGTGGCGGCTTCCACCACCAGGACGCGCCTAGGGATGGCGGCCCCACAGTACCGGCAGCACCCGCGCAGCGCCAGGTAGCTGGCCACCGGCACGAGGTCCAAGGGCGACAGCACGTGGCCGCAAGCATCGCAATGGGAACGCCCCTTGGCAATGGAGGCTCCCGCTGGCAGGCGGTCAATCACCACGTTCAGGAAGCTGCCGATGGCCAGGCCGAAGAGCGCGGCAAACACGACAAACACGAGAAACGGCATGAACGCTCCAAGAAAAATGACTGGCCTGAAGATACTCCAGGCCAGTCATTATCGTCCACTTTTTTGAGGACTTCCAGGTGAGCGCTCTACACCTTTTGTCCTAGCTCTATGCCGTACCCTTGAGGGTGCGGTGAAGTGGGTGGCGGCTAGTTAGCTTACCGTCACGGTACCCGTCATACCAAGGGCCTCGTGGGGGATGCACTTC
>ORMF010186561.1_pt1 | contig 18921 bp, 16 predicted proteins | sample 1779871 | NCBI WGS metagenome assembly ORMF01 (sample SAMEA104232316, study PRJEB22302) | groundwater metagenome | biome: forest; feature: aquifer; material: groundwater | place: USA | collected 2011-08-07 | depth 5.4 m | reverse complement strand
TCTGCCTTGTCGATGGCTTCGCGCGAGGCGCCGATCATTTCCACGCCGTATTTATCCAGCCCCCCGTGCCGCGCCAGATCGAGCGCGCAGTTCAGTCCCGCCTAGCCGCCCATGGTCGGCAGCAGCGCGTCCGGCCGCTCCTTGGCAATGATGGACTCGACCATCTGCCAGGTCACGGGCTCGATATAGGTGACATCGGCCATCTCCGGATCGGTCATGATGGTCGCCGGATTGGAATTCACCAGGATCACCCGGTAGCCTTCCTCGCGCAGCGCCTTGCAGGCTTGCGCGCCGGAATAGTCGAACTCGCAGGCCTGGCCGATGATGATCGGCCCGGCGCCGATGATCAGGATGCTGCGGATGTCGCTGCGTTTTGGCATCAGCGATCCACCGCCACCGACGCCGACGACGAGCGAAACGAGGAAATGCCCCTGCGCCCCTGGCGGTTCATGCTTTCTTCGCTTCCATCAACTTCACGAAACGGTCGAACAGATAGCCGATGTCGTGGGGACCGGGGCTCGCCTCGGGGTGCCCCTGGAAGCAGAACGCCGGCCGGTCGGTGCGCGCCAGACCCTGCAAGCTGCCGTCAAACAGTGAAATATGTGTCGGCCGCAGCTTGGCCGGGAGCGTCGCCGGGTCGACGGCAAAGCCATGGTTCTGACTGGTGATCACCACCTGGCCCGTGTCGAGGTCCTTCACCGGGTGATTGGCGCCGTGGTGGCCGAACTTCATTTTCATGGTCTTTGCGCCCGAAGCGAGGCCCAGCAACTGATGCCCCAGGCAGATGCCGAACGTCGGCGTGCCGGTCGCGACAATTTCGCGTATCGCCTCGATGGCGTAATCGCAGGGCTCTGGATCGCCTGGACCGTTGGAGAGAAACACGCCGTCAGGCCTTGCCGCGAGCAGTTCCTTTGCCGGCGTCTGCGCCGGGAACACCGTCACCTTGCAGCCGCGCTCGGACAGAAGGCGCAGGATATTGCGCTTCATGCCGTAATCGTAGGCGGCAACATGGAAACGATGGCCTTCGATCGTTCGATAACCCGTTGCCAGTTCCCATGCGCCCTCATTCCACTCATAGCGCTCGCGCGCGGACACCACCTTGGCCAGGTCCATGCCGGCAAGCCCGGGAAACGCACGCGCGGCAGCGAGCGCAGCAGCAGCGTCCGCCCCGCCCAGCGTGGCGCCTTGCGCGGCGGCGCGCACACATCCTGCCTGCGCCCCATCGGTGCGCAGGATCCGGGTGAGCTTGCGCGTGTCGATGCCGGCGATGGCGACGATCTCGTTGGTCCTGAGATAGTCCGACAGGCCTTGCTCGCTGCGGAAATTCGACGCGCGCAACGGCAGGTCGCGGATCACCAGACCGGCCGTGTGCACCTGCGCCGATTCCTGGTCTTCCCGATTGACGCCGGTATTGCCGATGTGCGGATAGGTCAGCGTGACGATCTGACGGCAATAGGAAGGATCGGTAAGGATCTCCTGGTAGCCGGTCATGGCGGTATTGAACACCACCTCGCCAACCGTGCTGCCCGCGGCGCCGATGCCCGAGCCGTGAAATATTGTCCCGTCGGCGAGCGCAAGGATAGCGGGCGGGAACGGCGAAGGCACGGCTAACTCCAGGATTTATATACAGAAACGGGACAGGAACAGCCTCTGTCCCGTCCCGTCAATCTTGACGATTATAACCCGGAACAGGGTTTCTCGCCAAACGCGGCGCTCAGTTCAGACCGAGCACGTCCTGCATATCGTAGAGGCCCGCTCCCTTGCCCTCGAGGAAGCGCGCAGCCCGCAGCGCGCCCTCGGCATAGGTCACGCGGCTTTGCGAGCGCACCGTGATTTCGACGCGCTCGCCGCTGCCGGCGAATATCACCGTGTGCTCGCCGACGATGTCGCCCCCGCGGATCGAGTGAAATCCGATCGCCTTGGCGTCGCGCGCCCCGGTGTCGCCCTCGCGCCCATACACGGCGCAGCGTTCCAGGTCGCGACCCAGCGCCGCGGCGACCAGTTCGCCCAGTTTGAGCGCCGTCCCCGAGGGTGCATCAACCTTGTGCCGGTGGTGCGCTTCGATAATTTCGACGTCGTAGGCGTCGCCCAGGATTTTCGCTGCGACCTGCGCCAATTTGAATGTGGCGTTGACGCCGACCGCCATGTTGGGCGCGAACACGACTGCAATCCGCTTCGCCGCAGCGACGATATGCTGCCTGCCCTCGGCGCTGAAGCCGGTCGTGCCAATCACCAGATTCGTGCCCGACTTTACACAGGCATCCAGGTGCAGCAGGCTGCCCTCGGGCCGGGTGAAATCGATCAGGCAGTCGGCAGCGGCAATGCCGGCGGCATAATCGGCGCTGATGGCGACGCCCGCGGCGCTGCCCAGGGCTTCGCCCGCGTCCTTTCCCAGGTAGGGACTGTCCGCGACTTCCAGCGCCGCGGTCAGCTTCAGGTCCTTCGCGGCCAACACCGCCTCGATCAGGGTGCGGCCCATGCGCCCCGCGCTGCCAGCGATAGCGATTTTCATGCTGGCCCTATTTCAGTCCGGCAGCGCCCACGCCGGGCGCAGGTATAACGTCGCCGTCGATGCGCTTCAGTTTTCCGCCCTCGAAAAACACCGCGAGTTTGCGCTGTTCCAATTCCCTGGAATTGGCCATCTGCCGCCGGAACACGTAATCCCAGCGGTCACCGTGAAAGCTATCGGTGATCAGCGGGGTGCCCATGACGAAGCGCACCTGATCCTTGCTCATGCCGGGCTTCAACTTCGAAACCATTTCCTGGGAAACGAAATTGCCCTGCTGGATTTCCATGCGATAGGGCGCCAGGTCCGGCATTGGCAGCCGCCCGGAACCGCAGGAAACGAGGAGTAATGCGGCTAATGCCGCCAGTGCGCGTGAAAACATGGATTGAATTCGTTCTCAAAAACGATAAAACGCTATATGATAACCCAGTTCACAGCCCTCATCGATCAGCGCATGAGCAAACCCCAGGATCTCAAGACCATCGGCCTCAAGGCCACGGCGCCGCGCCTCACGATTCTCAACCTGTTCGAGAAGAGCAAGGTGCGGCACCTGTCCGCCGAGGACGTGTACAAGCTTCTGGTCGCCGACGGGCTCGATACCGGCCTGGCCACGGTATACCGCGTGCTGACCCAGTTCGAGCATGCCGGCCTGCTGCAGCGGCATCATTTCGAATCCGGCCGCGCCGTGTTCGAACTCAACGCGGGCACGCATCACGATCATCTTGTGTGCATGCAGTGCGGGCGGGTCGAGGAGTTCTACGACGCCGAGATCGAGAAACGCCAGAACAAGATCGCCAAGGAGCGCGGCTTCGTCATCACCGAGCACTCGCTGCATCTGTACGTCGATTGCATCAAGACCGATTGCCCGCACAAATCTTAATACCGGACAATACGGGAACAAGCAAAGTGCCTCCGACCGAGGAAAAGCCCTTATCCCACGAACAAGGGGGGGCGCGCCCCCCCTTGTCCCCCAAGGGGACTTCCTACAGAGCGTAGATCCCCCCGCGGATGTGCCCGGGTTGTTTCATGCTGACCTGCGTTACGCGCCGTCCACCCCTTGGACTTGGAAACCTTCCTTACCTCGACCTTGCTCGTTGCCGTAGCCGAAATCGGCGACAAGACGCAACTGCTTTCCTTCGTTCTTGCCGCGCGACTGCGCCAACCCTGGGCGATCATCGCCGGCATCCTCGTGGCGACGCTTGCCAACCATGCGCTGGCCGGTTCGGTCGGCGCCTGGTTGGCGCACCTTGCCGGACCTGGCATGATGCAGTGGGTAACGGGACTCCTGTTCATCGGCTTCGGCCTGTGGGCGCTGCATCCGGATGCGCTCGACGGCGATCCGCAAATCCACCGCGCCGGTGCTTTCGTCACCGCGCTGATCGCCTTCTTCCTCGCCGAGATGGGCGACAAGACGCAACTCGCCACGGTGGCGCTGGCAGCGCGCTTCGACAGCCTTGCGGCAGTGGTGCTGGGCACGACGCTGGGAATGATGCTCGCGAACGTGCCGGCGGTGATGATCGGCGGCAAGCTCGCTACGCGCCTGCCGATGCGGGCGATACGCTACTCCGCGGCAGGGCTGTTCATGCTCACCGGCGTGCTGACGCTGCTCGGATGGCCGGCCTGACGCGCTGGCCCGGCAAAGCAACCGGATTGAGATCCAGGTAGATTATTGCGCAGGCCGACCACCATGACCGAGAACAAATCCGAACACACTATCGAGCTGTTGCTTTGGCGTCATGCCGACGCCGAAGACGGGATTCCCGACGCGGGTCGCGCGCTCACCAAAAAAGGGCTGAAGCAGGCAAAGCAGGTGGCTGCCTGGCTCAAACCGCGGCTGCCGGCCGACTGTCTCATCCTCGCCAGCCCGGCCAAGCGCGCGCAGCAGACGGCAGCTGCGTTGGAGTTGCCATATGGCACCGACAAGCGCATCGGCGTGCAAGCCGATATCGCCGACCTCGTCGCCGCGGCCAACTGGCCCAAGCGCACGGGCACGGTCGTCCTGGTCGGCCACCAGCCTACGCTGGGGCGCCTCGCCGCCTGGTTGCTTTCGGGAGAGCCGGCCGACTGGGCCGTCAGGAAAGGCGCGCTGTGGTGGTTTTCCGGTCGCGCGCGCTACGGCGGCACGGAGACCGTTCTGCGCGCGGTAGTCAGCCCGGACCTTCTGTAGGGGCGCGCAGGAAATCGGCGTTTTTTCAGGCGGCCTTGGCCGCGGCGTCGCGCAGCGGCTTCACATCCAGGCGCAGTCCGATCGATTTCCATTCGTCCGCTTCATCGGCAAGCTCCGCCGCGCTCAAGGGGCGATTCTCCAGGAAGTCCTCCGGCAGCAACAGGCGAAAACCGCTTTCGGTTATTTCGCAGGCGAACTGCGGCAGTTCCAGATCGGCGCGGCTGCGGCAAAACAGGCTTGCCAGGCGCAGACAGAACACCAGCGCCCAATCGGTCGGAACGGGGCTCAGGTCCTGCAGCTTGGCGAGCTTGCCGCGGTGGGCGAGCACCAGCCGCGCCAGCTGCGCCTGCTCCATGCGCGAAAAACCGGGCATGTCGGCATTGGCAATGACATAGGCCGAGTGCTTGTGGTAGCCGTTGTGAGCGATGGAAATGCCGATCTCGTGCAAGGCGGCGGCCCAGGCGAGTGCCTGCCCGGCATGCGGGTCGCGTTCGGTCGCGCTCAGATGCCGGCGCAATCTGGCCGCGAGCTCCGCCACGCGCTGCGACTGAGCCGTATCGACATGATAACGGCGCATGAACTGGCGCACCGTCACCGCGCGCATGTCGTGCTTCTGCACCCGGCCGAGCAGGTCGTAGAGCACACCCTGGCGCAGCGCGGCGTCCGACACGCTCAGATGTTCGATGCCGAGTTCGGCAAACGCGGCGCACATGATGGCCAGTCCGCCCGGCAGGATGGCCGCGCGGTCCTCGCGCATCCCCGGCAGCAGCAGGCGCTCCATGTCGCCCGCCTTGAGGAAGGCGCTCCTGAGCTTATCCAGGCCGGCCGCCGAAACGCCATGCTCGCTCCAGCCGTTGGCTTCCACGATCGAGGCAATCGAGCGCGCAGTCCCGGAGGAGCCCACCGCCTCGGCCCAACCGTGCTTGGTGTACTGCTTGACTATGGTTTGCAGCTCGCTCCTCGCGGCAAGCTCGGCCTGTTTGAATGCGGATTTATCGACTTTACCCTCGGCAAAATATTTCAGGCTGTAGCTGACGCAGCCCATGTACAGACTGTCCATCAGTTCCGGCCGCACACCGGTGCCTATGATGAACTCGGTCGAGCCTCCGCCGATGTCCATCACCAGGCGCTTTTCCGGGCTGAGCGGCAAGCTGTGCGCGACGCCGAGGTAAATCAACCGCGCTTCCTCGCGCCCGGCGATGACTTCTATCGGGAAGCCCAGCGCTTCCTTGGCTTCAGCCAGGAACTGTCGTGAATTCTTGGCCACGCGCAAGGCATTGGTGCCGACAACGCGCACCGCTTCCGCCGGAAAGCCGCGCAAGCGGTCGGAGAAGCGCCGCAGCGCATCCAGCGCACGCACCTGAGTGGCGCGATCGATGCGCTTGTCGCGTGTCAGCCCCGCGCCCAGGCGCACCTGCTCGCGCAAACCGTCGAGCAGATAGATCTGATCATCGACGACACGGCCGATCTGCAGATGAAAGCTGTTGGAGCCCAGGTCGACCGCGGCAAGAGTCTCGTATTCCATGGCGCGATTACCTTAGCACCGGGAACCTGGGCGCGCAACGGATTTGCACTGGAATCAAGGGCGAATCGCGCGCGGTTTTCATATACTCCGGCAAGGCGTAATATTTCTGCTACATTGTGCCGCTGCACCACGATTTTCAACATTACCAATGCCTGCAAAACCAACCCTGCTCCTCAACCGGGAAATCGGCATCCTGGAATTCAACCGCCGAGTGCTGGCGCAGGCCGAGGATGCGGATACGCCGCTGCTCGAACGGCTGCGTTTTCTTTGCATCGTCAGCAGCAATCTGGACGAGTTTTTCGAGATCCGCGTCGCCGAGCTGAAGGAGACGATCCGCGTCAATCTGCCCGGCGTGGGACCCGACGGCATGAGCCCGCGCGAGGTCTTTGTGGCGGTCAACCGCATCGCGCACGAGCTGGTGGAGCGGCAGTACCGCTTGCTCAACGAAAAAATTCTGCCTGAACTGGACAAGGCGGGCGTGCGTTTTCTGCGCCGCAACGACCTCAACGAAGCGCAGCGCGCGTGGATACGCGATTATTTCTTCAACGAAATGATGCCCGTGCTCACGCCGATCGGCCTGGATCCGGCGCATCCCTTCCCGCGCGTATTCAACAAGAGCCTGAATTTCGCGGTGGAACTGGAGGGGCGTGACGCCTTTGGCCGCGCCTCGCGCGCCGCCATCGTGCAGGCGCCGCGGATCCTGCCGCGGATGATCAAGCTGCCGCCCGGGCTGCGGCATGGCAAGGAGCAGAACTTCGTCTTCCTCTCCTCCGTCCTGCACGAGCACGCGTCCGAGTTGTTCGCAGGCATGAGCGTGCGCGGCTGCTACCAGTTTCGCGTGACGCGCAACAGCGATCTGTTCGTCGACGAAGAGGAAGTGAAGAACCTGCGCACCGCGCTGCAGGGCGAGCTGCCGCAGCGCAACCTGGGCGCCGCCGTGCGCCTGGAGGTCGCCGACAACTGCACCCCGGGCATGGCGGAATTCCTGCTGCAGCAGACCGAGCTCAGCCCCGACGACCTATACCAGGTCAACGGACCGGTTAACCTGGTGCGCCTGATGCAGATCCCCGAACTGGTCGACCGGCCTGATCTGCAGTTCCGGGCGTTTCGTTCCGGCCGCCCCGCAACATTGGAAAAACGGGCCAATATTTTCGCCGCGGTGCGCAAGGGCGACGTGCTGCTGCACCACCCGTTCCAGTCGTTCACGCCCGTGGTCAATTTCATCCAGGAGGCGGCCAAGGACTCGAAGGTGGTGGCGATCAAGCAGACCGTATATCGCATCGGCACCGACTCCGCCATCCTGGAAGCCTTGATCGGCGCGGCCAAGCGCGGCAAGGAAGTGACGGTGGTGGTGGAGCTGATGGCGCGCTTCGAGGAAGAAGCCAACATCAACTGGGCGGAGCGGCTGGAGGAGGTCGGCGCGCACGTGGTCTACGGCGTCGTCGCGCACAAGACCCACGCCAAGATGGCGCTGGTGGTGCGGCGCGAGGACGGGAAGCTGCGGCGCTATGTGCACCTGGGCACCGGCAATTACCATCCGCGCACTGCGCGCCTGTACACCGACTTCGGCCTGTTTACCTGCGACCGGAGCGTCTGTGCCGACGTCAACGAAGTGTTCAAGCAACTCACCGGACTGGGCAAGTCGGAAACGCTGCATCATCTGTGGCTGGCGCCCTTCACCCTGCACGCGAAAATCATTGCCGCAATCAAGAACGAAACCCGCCTCGCCAAGGCCGGCAAGCCCGGACGCATCATCGCCAAAATGAACGCGCTGCTCGAGCCGACGGTGATCGAAGCGCTGTACGCAGCCTCGCAGGCCGGCGTGCGCGTGGACTTGGTGGTGCGTGGCGTATGCGCGTTGCGCCCCGGCGTTCCCGGCCTGTCGGAGACCATAAAGGTACGCTCGATCGTGGGCCGGTTCCTGGAACATACGCGCATATTCTATTTTCATGCCGACGGCGCCGAAAACGTCTACCTCTCCAGCGCCGACTGGATGGACCGCAACTTTTTCCGCCGCGTCGAGCTGTGCTTTCCGGTGCTCGACAAGAAACTGAAGCAGCGCGTGATCAAAGAGGGGCTCAAGCCCTACCTCAAGGACAACCGCCAGGCCTGGGACATGCGCGCCGACGGTCACTACGTGCGCAAGAATCCACGCGGCACCCTGCCGCGCTCGGCGCAAATGATGTTATTGGGGGAACTCGCCCAGGAGTGAGAGCCTCGAAATATCCACACAGCCCTCGGAAAAATCTTCGCGCCGGCTCTCGCCGCGCCCGCAACCCGTCAATTTGAAATGACTTTTTCCAGTCGACCTGGGAAATGGGCATCCTTCGTCACCGCGTTCCTGCTCTCATTTGCGCATAACATGGTTTTTTCTCTTGGGACAGCGCTCGCGCCTGTTGTTACAATTTCGTCCCGAACCGGCGCACATTCAAAAACGCTTCCAATCCCGCCAAAGCCAATAACCCCAATTTCCAGCCGAGGTCGCCATGTTCAGCCGCTTCATGCCGCGAGAAGGCAAATTTTTTGATCTGTTCAACGAGCACGCCGCGCTGATCGTGGAGGGCAGCCATGAGCTGGCCGCCCTGATGGCCAGCGGCGACGATCTCGAGCGCCGCGCACACAAAGTCGAGTCAATCGAGAAGCGCGGCGACAAAATCACCCGCGGCACGATCGAGCTGCTGCACAAGACCTTCATCACGCCGATCGACCGCGACGACATCCACCAGTTGATCTGCGAAATGGACAACATCCTCGATCTGATCGAGGACTCGGCGCAGCTCATGTTCCTGTACGACGTGCGCGTGCTCCCCCCGGACGCAAGGAAGCTTGCCGACATCTGCGTCGACTGTTGCGAGAAGGTGAAAAGCGCCGTGGTGCTGCTCTCCAGCATGGACAACGCGGATACGATCATGGCGATCTGCCAGGACATAGACCGGCTCGAGTCCGAGGCCGACCACGTGATGCGCGCGGCCATGGGACGCCTGTTCCGCGACGAGCCCGACGTGCGCGAGTTGATCAAGCTGCGCACCGTGTACGAGCACCTGGAGACGGTGACCGACCACTGCGAAGACGTGGCCAATATCATCCAGGGCATCGTGATCGAGAACGCTTGATTCCCGCTGCACATCGACGCGGAGCCAGCCGGTGAGCTTTCATATCCTCGTGTTCTTGGTCGCGCTCGCGTTGGCGTTCGATTTTCTGAACGGCTTTCATGACGCCGCCAATTCCATCGCCACCATCGTGTCGACGCGCGTGATGCGGCCGCAGTGGGCGGTGCTGTGGGCGGCGTTTTTCAATTTCATCGCCTTTCTGTTCTTCGGCCTGCTGGTCGCCGCCACCGTGGGCAAGGGCATCATCGACCCGGCCGTCGTCGATCATTATGTCGTGTTCGGCGCGCTCATCGGGGCGATCAGTTGGAACATCATTACCTGGTATTTCGGCATTCCCTCGAGTTCGTCGCATGCGCTGATCGGCGGACTCTCCGGCGCGGCGGTGGCCAAGGGCGGGGTGGGCTCGCTGGTGGCGTCCGGTTTCCTCAAAACCACGGCAGCCATCGTGCTGTCGCCGCTACTTGGCTTGATTCTGGGCGGGACGCTGATGCTCGCTGTATCCTGGATCTTCTCGGGCACCACACCCCGCCGCGTCGACCGCTGGTTCCGCCGGCTGCAATTCGTCTCGGCCTCGCTCTACAGCCTTGGACACGGCGGCAATGACGCGCAGAAGACCATGGGCATCGTCTGGATGCTGCTCATCGCGGCCCAAGTGACCGGACCGAAGGACCCGCTGCCGTTCTGGGTGGTGATGGCCTGCCAGACGGCGATGGGCCTGGGCACGCTGTTCGGCGGCTGGCGCATCGTCAAGACCATGGGCCAGAAGATCACCAAGCTCAAACCCGTGGGGGGCGCCTGCGCCGAAACCGGCGGCGCCATCACCCTGTTCCTTGCCACCGGATTGGGCGTGCCGGTCTCCACTACCCATACCATTACCGGCGCCATCGTTGGCGTCGGCTCGGTGAACAAGTTCAACGCGGTGCGCTGGGGCGTTGCCGGAAACATCGTCTGGGCCTGGGTCCTGACCATTCCCTGCTCCGCGTTCATCGCCGCGGTCGCCTGGTTCCTGGGCCAGCAATACCTTTAGCTCCGTCCGGCGGCGGACAGCGATTCCCGCGCACTGCATTCGGCGCGAGTTTGATATAAAGCAACAGGCGCGGGATCGCTTGAGGGCATCATTGCCGGTGCAGGCACGGCGAAGCGCCGCGCACACTCAAGGAGAATCCGGATGAGCAGAGAAGTCGTGGTGGTGAGCGGTGTGCGCACCGCAATCGGCGATTACGGCTGCGCGCTGAAAGACATTGCGCCGACCGAACTCGCAGCCAGGGTCGCGCGCGAAGCTGTGGCTCGGGCCAAGATCGACCCGAATGATGTCGGCCACGTCGTCTTTGGCAACGTTATCCACACTGAGCCGAAAGACATGTATCTGTCGCGCGTGGCGATGATCAACGCGGGCCTGGCCCACCACACGCCGGCGATGACACTGAACCGCCTCTGCGGCAGCGGCATGCAGGCCATAGTCAGCGCGGCGCAGGCGATCCTGCTCGGCGACGCGGACATCGCGCTCGCCGGCGGCGCGGAATCGATGAGCCGCGCCGGCTACCTGATGCCGACGCTGCGCTGGGGCCAGCGCATGGGCGACGGCAGCACGATCGACATGATGGTGGGCGCGCTCACCGATCCGTTCGACACGGTGCACATGGGCATCACCGCCGAGAACGTGGCCGAGAAATGGAATATTTCGCGCGCGCAGCAGGACGAGTTTGCGGTGGAAAGCCACCGGCGCGCCATCAACGCCATCCAGAGAGGCTATTTCAAGGAGCAGATCCTGCCGATCGAGCTGAAGACGCGCAAGGGTGTGACCCTGTTCGACACCGATGAGCACCCGCGCGCCGATGCGGGCATGGAAGGCATGGCCAAATTGCGGACCGCGTTCAAGAAAGACGGCACGGTCACGGCCGGCAACGCCTCGAGCGTCAACGACGGCGCGGCAGCAGTGGTGTTGATGGAAGCCGGGGCTGCGGCGAAAAAGGGCCTGAAACCGATGGCCCGGCTGCTCGCCTACGGGCACGCCGGGGTCGACCCCAAGTTCATGGGCATCGGCCCCGTGCTCGCGGTACAGACGGCGCTAGCGCGCGCCGGTCTCAAGGTGAACGACATGGACGTGGTCGAATCGAACGAAGCATTCGCAGCGCAAGCCTGCGCCGTGGCCAAGGACCTGCAATTCGACCCTGCGAAAACCAATCCCAACGGCGGAGCCGTGGCACTCGGCCATCCCATTGGCGCAACCGGCGTCCTGCTCACGGTCAAGGCGCTATATGAACTGCAGCGCAGCGGCGGCCGCTACGCCCTGGTGACCATGTGCATCGGCGGCGGGCAGGGCATCGCCGCGGTGTTCGAGCGGATGTAACGCCGCGCTTGGACGCGTTAGACTGCCTTGCGTGCGGCGCATGCTGCGCCTACTCGGAGTCCTGGCCGGCGTTCATAGGCGATGGCGATGGCGAAGGCATTCCGGATGAACTGATCGATGTCGAGCAGCGGAAGATGCTGTGTCATGGCAATCGCTGTTCGGCGCTGGTGGGCGAACTCGGAAGCCGGGCGCAATGCAGCGTCTATGTAAACCGGCCCCTCGTGTGCCGGGAATTTCAGGCAGGGTCGGAAGACTGCATCATGGTGCGGCGCAGCTTCGGTCTGCCGACGGCGTAGCGGCCGCCGCGCGTTCAATCGCGGGCTTCCAGTGCCAATTCCTTGGCACTCAGCGCATTGCGAAGTACGAGCCTTGAAACAGCCCGCGCGCGGGCCGAGCGGGGCGGAGGGGCCCCAACCCTCCTTTAGCGCGGGCGGTCCCTAAAATTCCAGGCTCTCCTGGATCGCGGCGATGCCCGCCTTGGCGCAAGCCTCGTCCGCCGCGGCCGGTGCGCCGGACACGCCGATCGCGCCGAGCATTTGCCCGCCGCCCTCAATGATCACGCCGCCGCTCAGGACCACGACATGCGGTAGCTGCCGCACGCCGCTCTCCGCCTTGCCCGGCTGCGTCAGATCGACCAGCGCGCCGGTGTCGGTGCGAAAGCTCACCGCGGTCCAGGCCTTGCCGGCTGCGGTGCGCGGGGTATGCGGCCCGGCGTAGCGATCGCGCAGAATCACCTGTACGACGCCGCTGCGATCGACCAGCGCCACCGCGACCTGCCAGCCGTTGTCGCGGCATTTCTTCAATGCCGCCTGCGCCGCTTTGAGCGCGGTTTCGACAGTAAGATGGCGTGTGGCAAAAGTGGCTGCCTCCTGCGACAGAACCTGGCCGGGAGAAATCAACAGCCCCGCACATAGCACCATGCCTGCTCCTGCTTTCATGTTTCTCTCCTCATGTTCTGCCAGCGAGCCAGCGGCATGCCGGCAACACCGTTACCCTCGAATTGCCGTTCCACGCCGCGACAGCCGCTGTTCCAGACAAAGCATCAGAGCGCGGCCTGCATCCGCTCGACGATGGTCCTGATGATCTTGAGGCGCGCGAAATACTTGTCCTCGGCTTCGACCACCGTCCAGGGCGCGATCTCGGTGCTGGTGCGGTCTATCATGTCGCACACCGACTGCTCGTATTCGTTCCATTTCTTGCGGTTGCGCCAGTCCTCCTCGGTAATCTTGAAGCGCTTGAAGCTGGTCTTCTGGCGCAAAGTGAAACGCTTCAACTGCTCCTCCGCGGAGATCTGCAGCCAGAACTTGCACACGATCGCGCCACCGCGCACCATTTGTTCCTCGAAATCGTTGATCTCGCTGTAGGCGCGCATCCAGTCGGCGACGCCGCAGAAGCCTTCGACGCGTTCCACCAGCACGCGCCCGTACCAGGAGCGGTCGAAGATCGTGATGCGCCCGCGCCGTGGCGCGTGCCGCCAGAAGCGCCACAAATAAGGTTGCGCGCGCTCCTCCTCGGTCGGCGCCGCCACCGGCACCACCTGGAAGTGGCGCGCGTCGACCGCGCCGGTGATGCGCCGGACCGCCCCGCCCTTGCCGGCCGCATCCGATCCCTCGAATAGCAGGATCAGCGAGTGTTTCTTGAAATATTTCTTGTCGCGCGACAGCCGGTTGAGCCGGCCCTGCCATTTCTCCAACTGCGTTTCGTATTTTTCCTTGGCAACCTTCTGCGTCATGTCGAGGTTGCGCAGCAGCCCGAGGTTGTCCATTTCCGGCAATGGCGGCACCTGCACCCGGCGCTCCTTGTAATTGCTTTTCGCCAGCCGTTTTTTCATCGCCTCGAGCAGCAGTTTGCCGACGGTGAGGCTGCGATAACGCGGATCCGCGCCTTCGACCACCGTCCAGGGCGCGTTGGCGTTGCTGGTTTCGCGCAGCGCGCGCTCGGAAACTTGGCGGAAGGCGTCGTACTTCTTGAAGTTTTCCCAGTCCACCTTGGTGACGCGCCAGCGGGTGAGCGGGTCCTTCTCCAGCTCCCGCATGCGCTTCTTCTGCTGTTGCTTGGAGAGGTGGAACCAGAACTTCAGCAGCAGCACGCCCTCGTCGCAGAGCATTTTCTCCAGACGCACGATGTCCTCGAGGCTGGCGTTCAGTCCGGCATCGTCGGACCGCGCCAGCACCCGGCTCACGATCGGGGCGGTGTACCAGGAACCGAACATGATGCCGATCTTGCCCTTGGGCGGCAGTTCACGCCAGAAACGCCACATCCGCGGCCGCTCCGCTTCCTCGTCCGTGGGATCGCCGAAGGCGCGCGTCTGGATATGGCGCGGGTCCATCCATTCGTTGAGCAAATTGACGGTTTCGCCTTTGCCGGCCCCGTCCACACCGCCGATCAGGATCAGCACCGGAAATTTCTTCGCCTGCGCCAGATCGAATTGAACGTTGAGCAGGGCCTCGCGCAGCTTGGGCTCCTGCCGTGCATAGACTTGCTTCGTGACTTTGTGGCCCAGCTCCGCGGATTCGAACATGACCAGCTCCTTTCGGAATTTGCCTACGGTGATTTCCAGAATGGCTTCTGCCGTTGCCAATGATCCCACGCGCGGGAAAGCGCGTCGAGTTGCAGATGCGTGCTGGCCGCGCTCCAGCCCTGGATCATGCCGGCGACGCGCGCATCGGGCGTGCGCGCGCCCGCGCAGGCCTCGGGCAGCAAGCGCAGCAAGGTCGCGGCATCGTTCAGCCCGCCGAGCACCTCCTGCATTGCGGCAAGCGACTGTACGTAGGGCCGCACGCGCCGTTTCGGGAACAGCGCGGCGAAAAATTCCGCTGCATAGCGCAACTTCTTGGCGGCGATGCGCAGGCGATGACGGCCGGCGGCATCGAGCTCCTGCAACCGTTTGCCGCGTTTTTCCATAGTTGTCGCGCGCTGCTGCAACAGGTTTGCGGCGAAGCCGTCCACCGGCTGCGCGAGCGCCGCGGACTCCTGCATCCAGGCGCCTTCGGCCAGCAGCCGACCGAGCTGCAACCACAGGCGCTGCCACGCGGCCGAGGCGACGGCGCCCTGCGCGGCGCGCAGGTGCGTGCGCCCAAGTCTGAGGCAGCGCCGTTCGAACGCGATCACCTCGGATTCGTCGGCACGCTGCTCGCGCAGCGCACGCAGCATCTCGTGCACGAACACATCCCAGTCGCGCGCCTTGCCCAGCGCGGCATTGCGCACGCGCAACTGGTTCGTGACCGGGGCGAACGCGGGCTGCGGGATCACCATTTTGAACAGGCTGAAGCAGGCGCGCAGGCGCCGCAGCGCGACACGCACCTGATGCAGATATTCCGGATCCCTGCCGGCGAGAAAACCGCTCTCGTTCGACTGCAGATGCGCCATGCAACTGCGCACCACGGTGGCGAAAGCGGTGGCCACGCTGCCCTGCGAATCGAGCTCGAGCGGCGCCGCCTTGACCGGATGCGCCGGCATCTTGCTCGCGAGCGCATAGCCGCGCTCGGACTTGCTCGCCTGGCCGAGGCGCAGCGGCACGCCCTCGACCAGCTCCAGCGCGAGTTCATACAGGCGCACCGGGCTGCCCGAGAGCAGTTCGAGTTCTGCCTCGCTGATCGCGCTCGCGCGCCGGCCACAGCGGATTTCCCCGCTGTCCAGGCAGAGCTCGGCCAGGCTGCCGTCGGTGAACCCAAGGCGCAGGCTGGTGCGCTCGAACTCGGTCCTGAATACCGGCGCGAGCTTCGCGCGCAGACTCGGGGCGCGAAACAACTTGGCCACCGGCGTAGTGGCGAGCAGGCCGAAATCGAGCGCCTCGCCGGGCAGCGGCCATTCCCATTCCTCGCGCACATGCAGCCCGGCCGCGGCCTGGCCTTCGGTTTTCAAGGTTTGCAGCCAGCGCCCTCCGTCCGCGCGCAGGCGCAGCGCCAGTCCGGCGCGCAGCAAGGTTCGTGTGGGCGTTTCGTAATAGATGCTGTGGACGCGGCGGGTCGACGCGCGTCCCTGCTGCAGGGCCCTGATCCGGGGGTCGCGGCGCAGCCGGCGCAAATCCTGCGGCGCGAGCAACAGCTTGAGTTCGGTTTCCACTAACGCCTGCTTGCGGTAAGCACGCCTTGCACTTCCCGCACCAGCGCGAGGGTTCGCTGCAACTGCTCCAGATCGGAAATTTCGACGGTGAAGGACATGTACGCCATATGCTGCTTCGATTGCGTGTTGACCCCGGTAACATTGATCTTCTCGCGCGAGAGCACCTCCGAAATATCGCGCAGCAAGCCCGTGCGGTCGTGCGCCTGCACCACGATGTCGACCGAAAACACGCCGTCCTTTTGCTGCCCCCAGGCGGCGTCGATCATGCGTTCCGGTTGAAGCTCGGCCAGGCGCTGCAGGTCGCGGCAGTTGCGGCGGTGAATCGACACCCCGCGACCGCGGGTGACGAAGCCGGCGATGGCGTCAGGCGGCGCAGGCCTGCAGCATTTCGCCAACTGCGTCAGCAGCTTGTCCATGCCGACGACGAGAATGCCACCGTCCTTGGCGTTCGCCTTGCTCTTTCCCGGCAGGAAGGCTTCCCCGGCCGGCTCGGCCGGCGGCCCGCCGCGCAGCGCAGTCTGCAACATCTTCGCCCCGACTTCCTCGCGCCCGGCCGCGGCGAACAAGTCGTCGCTCCTGGCGTAGCCGAGCTGTTGCGCCAGGCGATCAAGATTGGCGCCGGTCATGCCTTCGCGCTGCAGTTCGCGCTCGACCAGCGCGCGGCCTTGGGCGACGGTCTCGGCCAGCGCCTGGGTGTTGAACCATTGCCTCGCCTTGTTGCGCGCGCGCGAACTGTGGATATAGCCCAGCGCCGGATTCATCCAGTCGCGGCTCGGCCCGCCGGTCTTGGCGGCGACAATTTCCACCCGCTGGCCGTTGGCGAGTTTGTAATTGAGCGGCACCATGACGCCGTCGACCTTGGCGCCGCGGCAGCGGTGGCCGAGATCGGTATGCAGCTGGTAGGCGAAATCCACCGGCGTCGAACCCCGCGGCAGATCCAGCACCCGCCCTTGCGGCGTGAGCACGTAGACGGTGTCGTCCAGCGCCGCCTGCTTGAACTGCTCGACCCAGTCGACCGATTCGACGACGTCGTCGCGCCACGCGAGCACCTGCCGCAGCCAGGCGATCTTCTCGTCGAACGGGTCGGGCCTGGGGACGGAAGCCGGTCGCCCCGCTCCCGCCTCCTTGTAGCGCCAGTGCGCGGCCACGCCCAGTTCGGCGTGGCGGTGCATTTCATGGGTGCGGATCTGCACTTCCAGCGCGCGTCCATCGGAGCCGAATACCGCTGTATGCAGGGAGCGATAGTCGTTTCCCTTGGGACGCGAAATATAGTCGTCGAACTCCTTCGGAATCGGCGTCCACAGGTTATGCACGATGCCAAGCGCGGTGTAGCAGTCTTTTACCGAATCCACCAGCACGCGCAGGGCGCGCACATCGTAGAGTTCGGAGAAGTCCAGGCCCTTGCCGCGCATCTTGCTGTAGATGCTGTAGATGTGTTTGGGCCTGCCCTGCACTTCGGCGCGCACGCCCGCCGCACGCAACTCTGCGTCCAGCGCGGACAAAGCGTCGGCGATGAAGCCCTCGCGCTCGTCGCGCTTCTCGTCCAGCATGGACGCGATTTTCAGGTACAGCTCGGGCTCGAGGTAACGGAAGGCATAGTCTTCCATTTCCCACTTCAGCTGCCAGATGCCCAGGCGGTTGGCGAGCGGCGCAAAAATGTCCAGCGTTTCCTGCGCATAGGGCCGGCGCAGAGTGTCGGGCGAGCGCGCCAGAAAGCGCAGCGTCTGGGGGCGGCCCCCCAGCCGCCCCAGCACCACGCGGATGTCTCCGACCATGGCGATAAGCATCTTGCGCAGCACCTCGGCCTGCGAGCTGTGCGCCGCTCCGGTTTCCTGCCCCGCCAGCGCGCGGGTGACTATGCGCAGTTGGTTCAGCTTGGCGAGGCCATCCACCAGCGCTGCAACGGCCGGGCTGAATTCCGCGCTGAGTTTGTCACGGCTATCGGCCAGATATTGCGGCACGGCGAACAGAATGCCGGCGATGCGCGTCTCGGCATCCAGCCGCAGCGCCGCGAGGGAGGAGACTATGCCAAGCGCATGCTCCAGCGCCGGCTCACCCGTGCCAAGCAGCTTGCCCGCGTATACTGAAACGGCAAACTCGCAGGCGCGGCGCAGCCGGGCGGCTTCGGCTTCGGGCAAGCCGGCGGCGATCTGTTTGAGCTTCGGTTCGCCCAAATCGAATTCTGCGGTCTGCACGGCGGTACCCATGCCTGAATTATACTCGCCGCAACAGGGTGATCCGCCGTGAGCAAACGCAAGTCGAAGGCAATATTCATATGTTCGGATACTTCAAGACCTGGCGCAGAAAGCGGGCGCTGCGCGAAGAACGGCTCGACCAGGCGCTGTGGCAGCGCGTGACCGGCAGCCTGCCGTTCCTGCAGGGACTGACGCCTGCGGAAGCGCAGCGTTTGCAGGATTGCGCGGTGCTGTTCCTGGACGAGAAGGAGATGCACGGCGCGCGCGGCTTCGTCCTGACCGATGCGGTGCGCCTGTCGATCGCGGTGCAGGCCTGCCTGCCCATACTCAATCTCGGCCTGGACGCCTACCAGGGCTGGGTGGGCATCGTCATTTATCCGGGCGAGTTCAAAGTGCGGCGCGAGGAAATGGACGCGAGCGGCGTGGTGCACGAATTCGACGATGAACTCTCGGGTGAGGCCTGGCCCGGCGGGCCGGTGATTCTTTCCTGGCAGGACGTCACACTCGGCGCGGCCGGCTACAACGTGGTGATCCACGAATTCGCGCACAAGCTGCACATGACCAGCGGTGACATGGACGATTTTCCGCTGCCGCACGCGCACATGGACCGGGAGCAGTGGCTGGCGGCGTGGGACAAGGCATATGACGAATTCTGCGCGCAGGTCGACCGCGGCATGGACACCGTGATCGATCCCTATGCGAGCGAGCAACCGGCGGAGTTCTTCGCCGTCCTCTCCGAGGCCTTCTTCACCCTGCCGCAGGCGGTGCGCTCGATCTATCCGGAGTTGTATACCCAGCTGGCGCTGTTCTACAAGCAGGACCCGGCTGCGAGATTACCCGAGTAGTCAGACTCACGCCGCAAGCAGGAAATCGCGCACGATCGCGATCTGGTCTCCGTGCATCAGCGTCGGCGCATGGCCGACGTCGGCAATCTCCACCGTTCTCGCCCGCGGGCCGCGGCCGGCCATGTCCTGCAGGGTTTCGCGCTTGAGCAGGTCGGATA
>ORMF011323533.1_pt1 | contig 18935 bp, 17 predicted proteins | sample 1779871 | NCBI WGS metagenome assembly ORMF01 (sample SAMEA104232316, study PRJEB22302) | groundwater metagenome | biome: forest; feature: aquifer; material: groundwater | place: USA | collected 2011-08-07 | depth 5.4 m | reverse complement strand
CGGCGCCCGCGCGAGGCGCGGAGGCGGGTGGCGAAGAACGCTCGACCGGCACGGCGCGCGGCTCGAGGATGGGGGTCGCCGCGACCGGTTCACGAGGCGGGCTTGCGACCGGCGGCTGCGACGCGCAGGCCGACAGTAGTGCAGCGGCGGCCCAGGCAGCGCAGCGCAGCGCGGCCCGCGCCCGTCTCATCGACCGAATCGCTTCGGCAGTGGCGCGTTCATTCGCGAATCGAGGCGGGAGCGCAAGGCGCCTCGGCGGGCGATTGAGGATTCAGGGCGATTCGCCAATGCCCGAGGGGCAGCGCCGACGGGCGATAATAGGGGATGCATTCATGCTTGCGATCGGAAAACAAGCGCACGCGGACCGAGGTTGCGCGCCCGGCGCGCGCCACTGGAAGAGTTCGCATCGGTTCGGCCGCGCCGCGTCCGTCGCCGGGATTCCGGTTGTCCTGAAACGACGCAACGGGCAGGATATTCGACATGGACCGCCAACCCTTCGTGGCCGAGAGCGGGCACAAGTATAACGGCGGGCGACTCGCGCTGGTGCCGTGGTTCTCGACGGCGCAGGGACGCTATGTGCTCGAGTTCGAACTCGGGCAATTCGACCTGGCCACCGAAGACGTGTTCGGATTCTGCGCCGTGCAGGTCGGATTGCCGGGAATCGATTTCCTGCGCCGCAACCGGATTTCCTTCCGCTTCAATCTGGCGCTCGAACCCGGCGCTGCCGTGGCGGCCGACGCGATCCAGTTGCCGCTCGCAAGCCAGAGCATCGATCTGCTCGTGCTGCCGCACGTGCTCGAGTTTCACAGCCATCCCGACCAGGTGTTGCGCGAAGCCGAACGCGTTTTGCGCGCCGAAGGCCAATTGGTGATTTCCGGGTTCAACACGCTGTCGCTGTGGCGCCTGCGGCAGATCTTCGCTTCGCGTGCCTCCGGCTCGCCCTGGGACGCGCGATTCGTAGGCCTGCTGAAACTCCGGGAATGGCTGCGGCTGCTGGGTTTCGAACTGAACGGCGGGAGGTTCGGCTGTTACGCCCCACCCTTTGCCAGCGCGGACTGGCTGGGACGCTCCCGGTTCATGGAGAGCGCCGGCGCGCGGTGGTGGCCCCACCTGGGCGGCGTGTACGTGGTGCGGGCAATCAAGCGCGTGCACGGAATGCGTCTGGTGACGCCTGCGTGGCGGCGCGAACGCGCGCGGCGCCGGGCACTTGCCGCGATTCCGCAGCGCAACGGGTCGACGCGTCACCAGCATGACTGAAGCGGTGGTCGAGATTTATGCCGACGGCGCATGCCGCGGCAATCCCGGGCCCGGCGGCTGGGGCGCGCTGCTGCGCACGCGCGGGCGCGAGCGCGAACTTTGGGGCGGTGAGCCCGCGACCACGAACAACCGCATGGAACTTCTCGCCGTAATCCGCGCACTGGAGACGTTGCGGCGGCGCTGCGCGGTGCGCGTCTATACCGATTCGCAGTACGTGCAGAAGGGTATTTCGGAATGGATCCTGGATTGGAAGCGGCGCGGCTGGCGGACTGCCTCCAAGTCGCCGGTCAAGAATCTCGATCTCTGGCAGCGCCTCGATGCGCTCGCGCAGGGACACGAGATCGAGTGGCACTGGGTTCGCGGTCACGCCGGTCACGAGGGCAACGAACGCGCCGACGCGCTCGCCAACCGCGCCATCGACGAGATGGCCCTGCAGCGATGAGACCGATCGCGCAGAACGGCGACTGCGTGGCGCGCCGCCCGGCCGTGCGCTCCCCTGTAGGGCGGTGCGGATGAGCACGCGCCGGATCGTGCTGGACACCGAGACCACCGGACTGAACGCCCGCCTCGGCGATCGCGTGATCGAGATCGGCTGCGTAGAGATTCTCGGGCGCAGCGTCACCGAGGGGAGTTTTCACCGCTACGTCAATCCCGAGCGCGACGTGGAGGAGGGGGCCGCGCGGATCCACGGCCTGACCAGCGAATTCCTCGGCGACAAGCCGCGGTTTGCGGAAATCGCCGGCGAGTTCGTCGATTACGTCAGGGGCGCGGAGCTGGTGATTCACAACGCGGCGTTCGATCTCGAGTTCCTGGACCGTGAGCTGTCGCTCGCGGGGCTCGGAAAGACGCTCGATCATGCCGCGGGATGCATCGACACGCTCGCCCTCGCGCGCGAACTGCACCCGGGCCGGCGCAATTCGCTCGATGCGCTCTGCGAGCGCTACCTGATCGACAGCAGGCACCGAACGCTGCACGGCGCGCTGCTCGACGCGCGCTTGCTGGCCGAGGTCTACCTCGCGATGACTCGGGGGCAGGAAAGCCTCGTCATCGAGCTCGACGCGCCTTTGGCCGCAGCCGCTTCCGGCGCCGAGGTCGATCGGTCCAGGCTGCGCGTGCTACGCGCGAGCGCCGAGGAAGCCGCGGCGCATGAAGCCGTGCTCGACGGAATCGACGGGGCAGCGAAGGGCGGCAGTCTCTGGCGCCGGCCGCGAGTGGTCCGTGAATCCTGAGATTTCCCCGTGGACGATATAATTCCTGCCGTGCCGACCGGTTCAAATCCCTACGATCGCGACCTGGAAAAGAATCCAGCGAACCACGCGGCGCTGACGCCGCTGTCGTTCATCGAGCGGACCGCTGCGGTCTTTCCAGGACGCCTCGCCGTGGTGCACGGCAATCGCAGTTTTACCTGGCGCGATACCTACTCGCGCTGCCGGCGGCTGGGCTCGGCGCTCGAGCGGCGCGGCATCGGCCTCGGCGACACCGTCGCCGTGATGCTCGCCAACACGCCGGAAATGTTCGAGTGCGCATTCGGCGTGCCGATGTGCGGGGCAGTTCTGAACACGCTCAATACGCGCCTCGATGCCGAGGCGATCGCGTTCATGCTCGATCACGGCGAAGCGAAGGTGCTCATCAGCGACCGCGAGTTTTCACCGACGGTGCAAAAAGCGCTCTCGAAGTGCAAAGTCCGGCCCCTGGTCGTCGACGTGGACGATCCGGAGTGCGCCGCGCCTGGGGCGCGCCTCGGCGAACTGGATTACGAAGGATTTCTCGAGCAAGGCGACCCCGATTGGGGTTGGTCCTGGCCTGCCGACGAGTGGCAGGCGATCTCGCTTAATTACACCTCCGGCACCACCGGCAATCCCAAGGGGGTCGTCTACCACCATCGCGGCGCGTACCTGAACGGCGTCGGCAACATCCTTTGCTGGGGCCTGCCGCAGCATTCGGTGTATCTGTGGACGCTACCCATGTTCCATTGCAACGGCTGGTGCTTTCCCTGGACGATGGCGGCGAATGCCGGAACCAACGTCTGCCTGCGGAAAGTCGAGGCCGGCGCCATTTTCGATCTCGTCCGCAGGCACCGCGTGACGCACTACTGCGGCGCACCGATCGTTCACCAGACGCTGATCAATGCGCCGGCAGAACTGCGCAAGGGCATCGAATGGACGGTGCACGGCCTGGTGGCCGGCGCCGCGCCGCCGGCATCGATGATCGAGGGCATGGAGCGCATGGGATTCTCCATCACCCACGTGTACGGGCTCACCGAAACCTACGGCCCCGCTACAGTCTGCGAGAAACAGCCCGAGTGGGCCGATCTGCCGATCGCCGAGCGTGCCCAGATGAACGGACGGCAGGGGGTCCGCTACCCGGTCGAGGAGGGGTTGTCGGTGATGGATCCCGAGACCATGACGCCGGTCCCCGCAGACGGCGAGACCATGGGCGAGATCATGTTCCGAGGCAACATCACGATGAAGGGCTACCTCAAGAACCCGACGGCCACGCAGGAAGCGTTCCGCGGCGGCTGGTTTCATTCGGGCGACCTGGCAGTGCTGCAGCCCGACGGCTACGTCAAGATCAAGGACCGCTCCAAGGACATCATCATCTCCGGCGGAGAGAACATCTCGTCGATCGAGGTGGAGGACGTGATTTACCGCCATTCGGCCGTGATGGCGGCCGCGGTCGTGGCGATGCCGGATCCCAAGTGGGGCGAGACGCCGTGCGCGTTCGTGGAACTGAAGTCCGGGGCGAGCGCGACCGAAGCGGAAATCATCGAGCATTGCCGCTCCAGGCTTGCGCGCTTCAAGGCGCCGCGGGCGGTGGTGTTCGGCGAATTGCCGAAGACCTCGACCGGTAAAATCCAGAAATTCCTGCTTCGCGAGAAAGCCAAGTCGGCTTCCGCGATCGATGCCTGAGAGGAATCGCGATGAATGCCCCTGAGAAGACACTTGGCGCCGATCCGACGATCCTGCGGCGCAAGGAAGGCCCGATCGAAACACTGGTCCTGAACCGCGCGGCGCAATACAACTCGATCCCCGGAGCGATGATCGAGGAGATTCGGATCGCGCTGGAGGAGATTGCGCGTGACGAAGGCGTGCGCGCGGTGGTGATCGCGGGTCGCGGCAAGGCGTTCTGCGCCGGCCACGATCTCAAGGAGATGATGGCCAACCGCACTCACGAATTCACGCGCGAGCTGTTCGATCGCTGCTGCAGGATGATGATGACTATTCAGCGCATGCCGCAGCCGGTAATTGCGCGCGTGCATGGCATGGCTACTGCAGCGGGTTGCCAGCTGGTGGCGATGTGCGATCTCGCAGTGGCCGCGGAAAGCGCGACCTTCGCCACCTCCGGCATTACGCTTGGCCTGTTCTGCACCACGCCCGGCGTCGCCGTCGCGCGCAATCTGCTGCGCAAGAACGCGCTCGAAATGCTGCTCACGGGCGAATTCATCGACGCGCGCAAGGCGCAGGCCTGGGGACTGGTGAATCGGGTAGTGCCCGATGCGGAACTGGATGCGGAATTGAAGCGCGTCGTCGACGCGATCATCTCCAGGCCGCGCGACGCGATTGCGCTGGGCAAAAAAGTGTTTTACGAGCAAATCGAGCTGCCGATCGGGCAGGCCTACGATATCGCCTCGGAAGCCATGGCGTGCAACATGATGCTGGATGACACCGCCGAGGGCGTCGGCGCATTCATCGCCAAGCGCAAACCGAACTGGGCATCCTGAGCACAGGTCAACTCCAGCGTGGCGGCCTTTTTTCGAGAAACGCCGCGACGCCCTCGGCAAAATTGGGAGACTCGGACAGCCGAACCGCTTCGTCGAATTCGATCTTGAGGCCGGCGTCAAATTCGAGCGATCCACCTTCGGTGACGCAGCGGCGGATCGCCGCCAGCGCGTTCTGCGGTTTCCCGGCAAGGTGCTGCGCGTAGGCGCGCACTTCATCGCGCAGACGCGCTGCCGGGACCACCTGATCCACGAGGCCGATCTCCAGCGCCTGCTGCGCCGACAGCAGCTCGCCATCGTAAAGAAAGCGCAATGCCCGATGCCGGCCGATCAGGCGCGCCAGCGCCTGAGTTGCGCCGATCGGGGGAATGTAGGCAATCTGGATTTCGGGCTGACCGATGCGCGCGTCGCTGGCGGCAAAACGCACGTCGCAGTGCCACGCGATCTCCAGGCCGCCGCCAACCGCGATTCCGTTGATCGCCGCCAGCAGAGGCTTTGGCGAGTGGCGCAGCAGCGGCACGATCTGGTCGTGGCAGATGCCGACCCATTCGCGCATGGCGCTGCCGCGCACGTCACGGAACACCTTCAGATCAGCGCCGGAATTGAAGTATTTTTCCAGTGCACTCGCAATGACGATCACATGGACTGCCGGGTCGTCGATCAACGCGCTCAGCGCCATCGGCGCCTCCCGAATCATGTCCCAGTCGAAGGCATTGACCGGAGGGCGCCGGTATTCCAGCCAACCGACCGCCTGCTCCGTCGTGACGGCGTAGTTCCGAAAGCGGTGTTGAGTCATGCGCGCGCGAGGAATTTGTTGCCCGGAAATGGCACCGGAGCATTGTCGGAGGCGCAACATTACCGGATAATCCGCCGACCTTCCATGCATCAAGACTTCATCCTCGAAACCCGCGGCCTGACCAAGGAATTCAAGGGCTTCGTCGCGGTCAATGACGTGAGCCTCCGTGTTCGGCGCGGCACCATTCACGCGCTCATCGGGCCGAACGGCGCGGGCAAGACGACCTGCTTCAATCTGCTGACGCATTTTCTCGAACCGACCCGCGGCGAAATCATCTACAACGGGCGCAAGATCACGGGGTCGAGCCCCGCTTCGATCGCGCGCATGGGGCTGGCGCGCTCGTTCCAGATCTCGGCGGTGTTTCCGCACCTCACGGTGCTCGAGAACGTACGTGTCGCATTGCAGGCGAAGCGCGGCAGTTCGTTCGATTTCTGGCGCTCGGAGGCCATACTGGACAGACTCAACGACCGCGCGCGGGAACTGATCGACGCCGTTGGCCTGTCCGAATACGAGAGCACGGTGGCGGTGGAATTGCCCTACGGCCGCAAGCGGGCGCTCGAAATCGCGACCACGCTCGCGCTCGATCCGGAAATGATGCTGCTCGACGAGCCGACGGCAGGCATGACGCACGAAGACGTTGAGCGCATCACCGCGCTCATCAAGCGCGTCGCCGAGAAACGCACCGTGCTGATGGTCGAGCACAACCTGTCCGTGGTCGCCAACCTCTCGGACGTGATCACGGTCCTGCAGCGCGGCGAGATCGTCGCCGAGGGCGATTACCAGACGGTCTCGAACGACCCGAAGGTGATCGAGGCCTACCTGGGCGGGAGCCATGACTGAGGCGAACGGCGCGCTGCTCGCGGTGAAGGGATTGCATGCCTGGTACGGCGAGTCGCACATCCTGCACGGCGTCGATTTCGAGGTGCGAGCCGGCGAGGTCGTGACGCTTCTGGGCCGAAACGGCGCCGGCAAGACGACGACGCTCAAGTCGGTGATGGGCATGGTGCCGCGGCGCGAGGGCTCGATCAGCTATGCCGGCGCGCAAACGGTGCAGCTGCCCTCGGACCGCATTGCGCGACTCGGGATTGCGTTCTGTCCGGAGGAGCGCGGCATCTTCGCCAGCCTGAACGTCGAGGAAAACCTTCTGTTGCCACCCAAGGTGCGCGACGGCGGGCTCGAACTGGATCGCATCTTCGAGCTGTTTCCGAACCTCAAGGAGCGGCTCTCGAGCCAGGGATCCAAGCTTTCGGGCGGCGAGCAGCAGATGCTGGCGATCGGCCGCATCCTGCGCACGGGCGCGCGCCTGCTGCTGCTCGACGAACCGACCGAAGGCCTCGCGCCGGTGATCGTGCACCACATCGGGCGCATCATCGGCCAACTGAAGAAAGAGGGCTTTACGATCCTGCTGGTGGAGCAGAACTTCCGCTTCGCGGCCACGGTGGCCGACCGCCATTACATCGTGGACCATGGCCGGATCGTGGACATGATTCCGAACGCGGATCTCGGCGCCAACATGCAGAAGCTGCACGATTACCTTGGTGTGTGACCATTTCAACCGGAGGAAAGCATGAACCTGAAGCGTAAGCTCAGCAGCATCGCCGTGGCCCTGGCAGTGTCGGCAGGCGCGGTGCAAGCACAAGTCTCGGATGGCGTGATCAAGATTGGCGTGCTGAACGACATGTCGGGGCTGTACGCCGACCTGACGGGTCCCGGCTCGGTGGTCGCGGCGCGCATGGCGGTGGAGGATTTCGGCGCGGCCAAGAAGGGCATGAAGGTGGAAATCATCTCGGCCGACCACCAGAACAAGCCCGACGTCGGTTCGACAATCGCGCGCACCTGGTACGACACCGACAAGGTGGACGTGATCGTCGACGTGCCGACTTCGTCGGTCGCGCTGGCGGTCAGCCAGATCACGCGGGACAAGGGCAAGGCGTTTCTCGTCTCCGGCGCCGCGACCTCCGACTTGACCGGCAAGGCCTGCTCGCCGAACACCATTCACTGGACCTACGACACCTGGATGCTCGCCAACGGCACTGGCAACGCCATCGTCAAGACGGGCGGCGACTCCTGGTACTTCCTGACTGCCGACTATGCATTCGGGCATGCGCTCGAGCGCGATACCGAGGCGGTCGTGCTGAAGACGGGCGGCAAAGTGCTCGGCAAAGTCCGCCATCCGCTCAGCACGCAGGACTTCTCCTCGTTCCTGCTGCAGGCACAGGCCTCGAAGGCGAAAATCATCGGCCTGGCGAACGCCGGCGGCGACACCATCAACTCGATCAAGCAGGCGGCCGAGTTCGGCATCGTCAAGGGCGGACAGAACCTCGCCGGGCTGCTCGTGTTCCTGACCGACGTCAAGGCGCTCGGACTGCAGACTGCGCAGGGCCTCATCTTCACCGAGACCTTCTACTGGGACCAGAACGACGCCTCGCGGGCGTTCGCCAAGCGTTTCTCCGAGCAGGCGCCGCGCAACAACTACCCGACGATGATCCACGCCGGGGTGTACTCCGCGGTACTGCACTACCTCAAGGCGGTCGAGGCGATCAAGTCGGACGACGGCACGAAGGTGATTGCGCAGATGAAGAAGATGCCCACCGACGATCCGCTGTTCGGCAAGGGCTCGATCCGCGCCGACGGCCGGAAGCTCCACCCGGCGCTGCTGGTCGAGGTGAAGAAGCCCGCAGAGTCGAAAGGGCCCTGGGATCTGTACAAGATCCGCACCACGCTTCCCGCCGAGCAGGCCTTCCGTCCGATGTCCGAGGGCGATTGCCCGCTCGTCAAGTAATGGCGCGAGCGTAAACGCATGACCGAGATCTTCGGCGTCCCGACGCAGGCGCTGTTCGGACAGCTCCTGATCGGCCTGATCAACGGCTCGTTCTACGCGCTCCTGTCGCTCGGGCTCGCCGTGATCTTCGGTCTGCTCAACATCATCAACTTCACGCACGGCGCCCAGTACATGCTGGGCGCCTTCTGCGCGTATTTCCTGCTCAACAAGGTCGGGCTCGGCTACTGGTGGTCGCTCGCGATCGCGCCACTGGTGGTCGGGGCGGTCGGCGTGCTGATCGAGCGCACGATGCTGAAGCGGCTCTACCGGCTCGATCACCTCTACGGCCTGCTGCTCACCTTCGGGCTGGCGCTGATTCTGCAGGGGCTGTTCCAGTTTGGATTCGGCGCCTCGGGCCTGCCGTATCCGATTCCGGCGGAGTTGTCCGGCGGCCGCAATCTCGGTTTCATGTTCCTGCCGAATTACCGCGCCTGGGTGATCGTTGCTTCGCTCGCGGTCTGCCTCGCAACCTGGTTCGTGATCGAGAAGACGAAGCTCGGTTCGTACCTGCGCGCCGCGACGGAGAACCCCCAGCTGGTGCAGGCCTTCGGCATCAACGTGCCGCGCATGATCATGCTGACCTATGGCTTCGGCGTCGGGCTTGCTGCGCTGGCCGGCGTGATGGCGGCGCCGATCTACCAGGTGAGCCCGCGAATGGGGGCCGACCTGATCATCGTCGTGTTCGCAGTCGTGGGGATCGGCGGCATGGGCTCGATCTTGGGCTCGATCGTCACCGGCTTCGGGCTCGGGATCGTCGAAGGGCTCACCAAGGTGTTCTACCCGGAAGCCTCCAACACGGTCATCTTCATCATCATGGCGATCGTGCTGATGATCAAGCCCGCAGGCCTGTTCGGCAGCCAGAAATGAGACACCAGCGCATCGCGTTCGGCGTCATGGTGGCGTTCTTCGCGCTTGCGCCGCTCGCGATGTATCCGATTTTCCTCATGAAGGTGATGTGCTTCGCGCTGTTCGCCTGCGCCTTCAACCTGCTGATCGGTTTCGGTGGGTTGCTGTCCTTCGGACACGCGATGTTCCTCGGCATCGCGGGCTACGGCTCGGCGCATGCGGCCAAGGTGTGGGGGCTGACGCCGGAAATTGCGATCCTGACCGGAACCGCGGCGGCGACCGCGCTGGGACTGATCACGGGACTGATCGCGATCCGCCGGCAGGGCATCTATTTCGCCATGATCACGCTCGCGCTGGCGCAGATGGTGTATTTCTTCAGCCTGCAGGCCAACTTCACCGGGGGCGAGGACGGCATCCAGGCGGTGCCGCGCGGAATGCTCTTTGGCGTGCTCGACCTGAAAGACGTCTGGGCGATGTACGCGACCGTGCTCGCGACATTCGTCGCCGGTTTCCTGCTGATCTATCGCGCGATCCACTCGCCCTTCGGACAGGTGCTGAAGGCGATCCGCGAAAACGAGCCGCGCGCGCTGTCGCTCGGTTACGACATCAACCGTTACAAGCTGCTGGCGTACGTTCTCTCGGCCGGGCTGGCGGGCCTCGCCGGCGCCACCAAGTCGATCGTGTTCCAGCTCGCGTCATTGACCGACGTGCATTGGACGATGTCCGGCGAGGTCGTGCTCATGTGCCTCGTCGGCGGCCTGGGTACGGTGTTCGGCCCGGTGGTGGGCGCGCTGGTGATTGTCGCCATGGCGAACTACCTCGCGCAACTCGGCGCCTGGGTGACGGTGGTGCAGGGCGTGATCTTCGTCGTCTGCGTGCTCACTTTCCGCCGCGGCATCGTCGGCGAGCTGGGCCACTTCCTGAAGAAGCCGCTCTAGGCGCGCCGCACCCGGCGCGGTCTCAGAAGGAGCGCGGCAGGCCGAGTACGTGCTCGGCGACGTACGACAGGATCAGGTTGGTCGAGATGGGCGCGACGAGATAGAGCCGCGTTTCGCGGAACTTGCGCTCGACGTCGTACTCCGCGGCGAAGCCGAATCCGCCATGGGTCTGCAGGCAGACATTGGCCGCTTCCCAGGACGCTTTCGCGGCAAGGTGCTTCGCCATGTTGGCCTGCGCGCCGCAGGGCTCACGGGCGTCGTAGAGCGCCGCGGCGCTCCAGCGCATCAGGTTCGCCGCCTCGACCTCCATGTGGGCTTCGGCGATCGGGAACTGCACGCCCTGGTTCTGGCCGATCGGGCGGCCGAACACGACGCGCTCCCGCGCGTAGTTCGCCGCGCGCTCCACGAACCAGTAGCCGTCGCCGATGCATTCAGCGGCGATCAGGATGCGCTCGGCGTTCAGCCCGTCGAGGATGTAGCGGAAGCCGCGGCCTTCCTCGCCGATCAGGCTCTCGGCCGGAATCTCGAGGTTGTCGAAAAACAGCTCGTGCGTGTCGTGGCTCACCATGTTGCGGATCGGCTTCATGGTCATGCCTTTTTCCAGCGCGGTCCGCTTGTCGACGAGGAAGATCGACATGCCGTCGGTCTTCTTCGCCACGTCCGTGCGCGGCGTGGTGCGCGCGAGCAGGATCATCAGTTCCGAATGCTGCAGGCGCGAGGTCCAGACCTTCTGTCCGTTCACCACGTAGCGGTCGCCCTTCCTGACCGCGGTCGTCTTGATGCTGCCGGTATCGGTGCCCGCGTCCGGCTCGGTCACGCCCATCGACTGCAGCCGCAGTTCTCCGGAGGCGAGTCTCGGCAGGTACTCGCGCTTCTGCGCTTCCGACCCGTGGCGAAGCAGCGTGTTCATGTTGTACATCTGCCCGTGACAGACGTACGAGTTGCCGCCCGATCGGTTGATCTCCTCCATGATCACCGACGCCTCGGCGAGCGACAGCCCGGAACCGCCGTAGGACTCCGGGATGAGCGCCGCGAGCCATCCGGCGCGCGTCAGTGCATCGACGAACTCCTCCGGATAGCCGCGCGCTTCGTCGATCCGCTGCCAGTAGGCGGAGTCGAACTGGCTGCACAGGGCGCGAACCGCGTCGCGCAACTCGACATGTTCGTTCATCGGTTGGGTATCCTCTTCACCGCAGGCTCATTCCTGCATCACGCCGGCCTTCGCGCCTCGCGCGACCCGCCGCGAGGCGGACTGCGGCGAACGAACGTCGGCGTCCGGAGGATAACAGCCTGCGGCACCGAGCCCGTTTCGCCCGACGAAACGTTCAGATGATTCCGTCGGCGCCGAGCTGCGCGATCTCCGCTTCGCTCATGCCGAGCAGTCCGCCGTAGATTTCCGCATTGTGCTGCCCGAGCAGGGGCGGCGCCTGGCGGTAATCGACCGGCGTTCCGGAAAGGCGCATCGGACTCGCGACCATCGGAGCGACCCCGCCCAGGGGGTGCGGCATGTCGATACGCAGCCCGCGGTGCCGCACCTGCGGATCCTCGAACACTTCCTTCATGTTGTTGATCGGGCCGCAGGGCACGTTCGCGGCCTCCAGCGCCTCGATCCATTCGCGCTTCGAGCGCGTTCGCATGACCTCGGCGATGAGCGGGGTCAATTCGGCGCGATGCACGATGCGCTGCGAATTGGTGCGGAAGCGCGTTTCCTGCGCAAGTTCGGGGCAGCCCGCGGCCTGGCAGAAGCTCGCGAACTGGCTGTCGTTGCCCACCGCGAGAATGATGTGCCCGTCGGAGGTGGCGAAGACCTCGTAGGGCACGACCTGCGGGTGCGCGTTGCCCCAGCGAATCGGCAGCCGTCCGGAGCAGAAAAAGCTCACGATCTGGTTGGAATTGAAGGCGATGATCGTGTCGAGCAGCGCGCAGTCGATGTACTGCCCCTCGCCGGTGCGTTCGCGGTGCGTGATCGCCGCCGCGATCGCGACGCTCGCGTACATCCCGGTCAGCACGTCGGTGATCGCGATCCCGACCTTCTGCGGCCCGGCGCCCGGCTGGCCGTCGCGCTCGCCGGTGATCGACATCAGTCCGCCCATGCCCTGGAACACGAAGTCGTATCCGGGCCGCGGCGCATACGGCCCGTCCTGGCCGAATCCGGTGACCGAGCAGTAAACGAGCCCGGGATTGGACCGGCGCAGATCCTCGTAACCAAGCCCGTATCGGGAAAGCGTACCGACCTTGTAGTTTTCGACCAGGACCTGGGAACGCCCGGCGAGTTCCTTCGCAAGGCGTTGACCTTCCGGCCGCGACAGATCGAGCGTGATCGATTTCTTGTTGCGGTTGACCGACAGGAAGTACGCCGATTCACGCGTCTCCCGATCGTCGCCGTCCCTGAGCCAGGGCGGTCCCCAGCCGCGCGTGTCGTCGCCGGTTCCCGGACGCTCGACCTTGATTACTTCAGCGCCGAGGTCGGCGAGGTTCTGGGTCGCCCACGGGCCGGCGAGGACCCGCGACAGATCGAGCACCCGGAGATGTGAAAGCGGTCCAGCCATGGTTCGAACGAGAGTCTGACCGAAACCGCAGGCCAGCGCCCGGGCGATGGCGAAACGCCCGGATCCGACCGATCTCTTTCCGGAGCCACGATTTCGGTGGGGCGCACTCGAGGCGATGGGGTGTCCAGGCGCCGGCCCAAATGCCGTAGCCCGGTCGGGTGTAGCGTAAAAACCACGGCCAGGCCATCAGAGGGCTTCGGGGCAACTCAATATCAAGTCCGGGCATTGACATGATTGGACAGATACCTAAACTGCGATTGGACATATAACCAATTATAAATAGACCAATGCCTATGTGGCACGTACCAGGGGGCGTGACAGAATGATTTCGAGCAAAGACATCATTGAGAAAACAGGAATTTCCAGAGCAACATTAAACAATTACATTACATTTGGGCTATTGCCCAAACCGACCTTGCACCAAGTCGCAGGCGAAAGCGCCGGACCAAAGCTCCTGGGGTACTTCCCGGATTCGGCGCTCGAGCGCATCGAAACCATCCAAAGGCTGAAGCGCGAAGGAATGGCGATGGCGGAGATCATCGCCAGGATGGGCGCTCAGACATCGCCAGGGTCCTCGGTCGCGGTACCCGCACCGGCGTTGCCGGAGCGTGCGCCGGATGCATCTGGAGCCGCGTCACGGAAGGCGCTTTCGGCGGCCGGCGACGGTTCCGAAGAGCCGGCCATCCCGGCAACCGTGCGCGGGCTGCAGTTGACCATGGACGAAATCCCGTACCCGGCTTACATGGTCAATTACAGCTTCGAACTCGCCTGGTACAACGAGGACGCCCGCGACCAGTTTCTCGGCAAGTTCGAAGCGCTGCCGCCGAACAGCGAAGCGCGCAACGTCTTCCTGATGCTGCTGCAGGCGAGCATCGGCAAGCCGGTCGAATACCGCTCGGAGATGCTGCGCCTCCACCTGGCGCTTGCCAAGGACCGCCTCTCGAAGGCGACGATCCTGGGCGCCTGCCGGGGGTTGAAGTCGGGTGACGTCGCGTTGCTCGACAACCTGTACGGCGAGGTCGATCCGCTGCCGGGAAAGGCGGTCGTCGACGCGCCGCTCGAGCTGCATTCCGGCGGCCCGGCAGCGGAACTCTGGCACGTCTACGCAGTGTTCTTCCGCGAGGGAATCCTGTTCGTCTACGTCCCCGGCGGACCCGCAGGCCCGACGCTGCTCGACTTTCTCGCGCGCCGCGACGTGGTCATCCGCAACCTGCTGCGCCGCCGGCTGCCGGTGCTCACGCCGCTTGCGGTGCTCGTCGCGGACCTGCAGAACTCGGTCAAGATCTGCTCGGAGCTGCCGCCCGAAGAGTATTTCGAGCTGATCAACGAAATCTGGGCCGCGATGTCGCCCGTATTCCGCAAGTACTACGGCACGCACGGCAAGCACGTGGGCGACGGCATGGTGTACTACTTCTTTCCGCAGCCCGACAGCAATCACATTTTCAACGCGCTCGCCTGCTCGCACGAGATCCGCGTGGCGATGAAGCGGATCAGCAAGGAATGGCAGCTGCGCAAGAACTGGTTCAACGAGCTGTACCTGAACACGGGCCTTCACGAGGGCACCGAGTGGCTGGGGACCTTCCAGTCGGCGACCGCGATCGAATTCGCGGTCCTGGGAGACACCATCAACCATGCCGGGCGGCTGTCCGATTTCGCGCGTTACGGCGCCGTCTGGGCGACCAAGAACCTGCTGGGCAAGCTCTCGCCGGAAGAGCGCTCGCGGGTCGAATTCGGGATCACCCGGCGCGGCGAAGGCGATCGAGAGCAGTTCGTCCCCGCATCCTATGCGCAGATCGGAAGCCTGGTCGATCTGTCGTCGGAAAAGTACGAGAAGCTGCGCGAGATTGCGCAGCTGCCGATCACCGAAGTGCGTTCGGTGCGCGTGGCGGAGTGAACCCTGTACCTCGCCGAGTCGAAAACGCCCCTTTACGCCGTGCATGGCCCCGCGCTACATTCGCTCGCGGGTGATGCTCGGGGCATGGCCGATCCGGACGAATCGGACGCTGCAGCCGACGCGAAAGGAACGATGGAAGTCACGCGGAATACGGCGGTGCTGTTCGCCGACGTGAGCGGTAGCACGAGCCTGTACGAAACGGCGGGCGACGCGGTTGCCGTCGAGGCGATCGAGCGCTGCCTTGCGGCGATGCGCAAGGCCACCGAAACGGGCGGCGGACGCGTCGTGAAGACGATCGGCGATGCGATCATGGCCCTGTTCCCGACGTCCGATCTCGCGGCCGGCGCGGCGGCCGAGATGCAGCACGCCATCGACCAGCTGCTGCCGGTCGCGAGCACCAAGTTGGGGGTCCGGGTCGGGTTTCACTTCGGCCCGGTGATGCAGCGCGACGGCGACGTGTTCGGCGACACGGTCAACGTCGCCTGGCGCCTCGTCGAGCAGGCGAACCGCGGCCAGATCATCACCTCGCAGGAGACGATGGCGGATCTCGGCCCGGTGTTCCGCGCCTGGACGCGGCGGCTGTACTCGATTCCCGTCAAGGGCAAGGCGTCCGAGGTCGAGTTGTGCGAGGTGATCTGGAGCCAGCGCGCAGACACCACCGCGATTTCCAGGCACCGTGACGCCGCCAAGCCGGCGCAGGTGATCCTGCGCCTGAAGTACGGCGAACTCGAACGCAGGTTGCGGCGCAATCCCGACTCGATCACCATCGGGCGCGAGCTGAGCCCCGGGGGCATGGTCGTGGACGACGCGAACGCATCGCGGCTGCATTGCACGATCGAACGGCGTCAGGACCGCTGGGTGCTGATCGATCACAGCTCCAACGGCAGTTTCGTCGCCGTGGAGGGCGAGCCCGAAGTGATGCTCCGGCGGGAGGAATTCACCCTCCGCAGGCACGGCAGCATCTCGCTCGGGCAGCCGCGCGCGAGCGCCCTCGAGGTGATCGAATTCTTCTGCGACTGACCGCGCGCCGCGCGCGGCTCAGAGCCGCTTGAAGAAGTGCTCGAAGCTGTCGCTCGCGCCGAGCACGTAGGTGCCAAGCTCGTCGAGCGCGTCGTCGGTGAATTCATCCAGCGTCAATTGCGCCTTGAGCACACCGAGCTTTCGCAGGTTCTCGGCGTCGATCCGGATGCGATAGCGGTCGTAATCGCCGCGCAGCACGATTTCGCAGGGAAACGGCCCGGACAGGGTGATGGTGGCACGCACCACGTTGCCGATGTCGTTGCGGGTTTCCGCGGCCGAGTACTGGATGCGCAGCGATTCGAGCTTCTCGCGAACGTACGGCAGTTCGGTTCCGACCACCTCGATGGTGGCGGGTTTCGGGCAGCGGATCTTGTATTTGAACATCACGTAGTCGAACACTTCCGTCCCCGCGACGATGCGCGAGCGGAAATCGGTGAACCCGTCGCACAGGATCGCGCTCTGGATCTTGCCTACGTAAATCGCCGAATAGGGGCGGTCCGAAACGGGTTGCGCGTCGGTGAGCGCGTTGCTCAGCTCGCTCAGGTATTGGAACGCCGCCCGCAACCGCGCGCTGACCTTGGCCGCCGCGTCGACGTCGAGTCCCGCGGTCTGGTCCGTGGCGCGCTTCGCGGCATGCTGACGCGCCAGCTGGATCGCCGCGGAGCGTCGCGTTCCGGAGGGCGTTCCGGTGAGCTTCAGCTCGCGCTCGCGCTCGAATTTTTCCCGCTCCTGGGCCTGGTGCTCGCTCCAGCGTCGCACCTCTTCCTCCTGCTTGCGCTGCACCTCGTCCTCGGCGCGAATTCGCTCCGCCTGCTGCCTTTCGAACGTCTCGGAGAACGTGTCCAGGTCCGCGATCAGTCCCGTCACCGCGGGGACGTGCTCCAACGCCCTGCGCGTTTCGCTCGGCTGGGGCGTCTGGTGGAAATTGCGCAGGTGGCGGGCCATCTCGCCGGCGCGCTGATAGCGGTCCGAGGCGTTCTTCGCAAGCGCGCGCGCGAGGATCTCGTCGAACGCGGCCGGCAGCTTCGGATCGACCTTCGTCGGCGGCACGTACGCGTCGGTCACGATCCGGTTCATCAGCGCGAACACGGTCGACTCCCCTTCGCGCTCGAAAGGCGTGCGGCCGGTGAGCATCTCGTAGAGCACGGTTCCGAGCGAGAAGATGTCCGCTCGAGGGTCGACCGGCTGGCCGGGGACCCCCCCGGGGGGCCTGTCCTTCGGCGAACCGAGGGCTGCACCCGTGTGCGTCATGGATTCGGAGGGCAGGAAGGCGACGCCGAAATCCGTCAGCTTGGCGCGCCCGCCGGCCGACACGATGATGTTCGCCGGTTTGACGTCCCGATGCACGATTCCGAAGCCGAGCGCGTGATCCAGCGCGTCGGCCACCTGCGCAGCGATATCGGCGGCCGTTTCCACCGACAGACGCCGGTTCTCGGCGAGCATCTGCTGAAGCGTGCGGCCCTCCAGCAGTTCCATTGCGATGTAGGCGAGGTCGTCCTGCTCGCCGACGTCGAAAATGGTCACGATGTTGGGGTGGTTCAGCCTGCCCGCGGAACGCGCCTCGCGGAGGAAGCGCTCCCGGATCTTCGCCATCTCCAGGTCGGGAAGGTGCGGCAGCAGCGTCTTGATCGCCACCTCGCGCTCGATCAGCGGATCGATCGCCCGGTAGACGGCGCCCATCGCACCGCGCCCAAGCTCACCGATGATCAGGTAGCGGCCGAATCGTTTACCGTCCATGGCTGCTAGCTTCGCGGAATTCCAGCGCGCGGGCAAGTCCGGCGGTCACTTTCGGCCGAATTCTCAGATCGGGTCCCACGAAAAGACGTCCTGCGAACGATCGAGTGCGTGGAACTGCGCGCTCAGGGCCGGAATCGCGGTTTCCGCGATCGCCTCCGGCGTCCAGCCCGCCGAGCGGTGCACCGACCGCAGCGGCCGGCTCTGCGACATCAGGAACAGCTCGTTCGCGCGGACGGCGAACACCTGGCCGGTCACCGCGCGCGCCGCGTCGCTCGCAAGGTACACCGCGAGCGGCGCGATTTTCGCGGTTTCCATGCGCTTGAGCTTGTCGAGGCGGGCCTGCTGCTCGGGCGTCTCCGCCGGAATGGTGCCGATCATCCGGCTCCAGGCAAACGGCGCGATGCAGTTCGAATTCACGTGGTATTTCGCCATGTCGAGCGCCATCGACTTGGACAGGGCCACGATGCCAAGTTTGGCCGCGGCGTAGTTTGCCTGGCCGAGATTCCCGATCAGCCCGGAGGTCGAGGTCATGTTGACGTAGCGGCCCGAATTCTGGCTCTTGAAGTAGGGCGCAGCGGCGCGCGAAACGTAGAACGTGCCGTTCAGGTGGACGTCGATCACGGCCTTCCAGTCGTCAGGCGACAGGTTGAAGAAGAACCGGTCGCGCAGGATTCCCGCATTGTTCACGACCGCGTCGATGCGGCCAAAGGCATCGATCGCCGTCTTGACGATGCGGTTCGCGGACTCCCATTCGGCCACGCTGTCGGTGTTGGCGACCGCGGTGCCGCCGGCAGCGGCGATCTCGCCGGCGACTCGCCGGGCCGGTGCGGCGTCGTGGCCCTCGCCGGAGACCGAGGCGCCGACGTCGTTGACCACGACTTTCGCGCCGTGCGCAGCCATGGCGAGAGCGAAATCGCGCCCGATTCCGCCGCCGGCGCCGGTCACGATCACCACCTTGCCCTCGAGCATCATGCGGTCACTCCATTCCCGGCCTCGGCCGCGGGTTCGAAACCGGGCTGGCGGCACTTTTCATCACCGGCCTGCCGCTGTCAATGCGAGTGTCGCTATCATGCCGGACCATGACGAACGAGGAATCGGCGCCGCCGCGGCTTTCGGTCGAGGGGCCAATCGCCACCATCGAGTTCTGCCGTCCGCGGCAGGCGAACCGGGTCGAGCCGGGCGACCTCGACGTGCTGCACGAGCATCTGGCCGCGATCGAGCGCGACGATGCGCTGCGCGCGCTCGTGTTCCGCGGCCGGGGCCGGCATTTCAGCGCCGGGTACGCGATTCATGCGCTCGCCGGCGGCGAGGGCCGCCCGGGCGGCGGAGACGGCTTCGAGCGGCTCCCGCCCCCGCGCG
>ORMF012463667.1_pt1 | contig 18936 bp, 8 predicted proteins | sample 1779871 | NCBI WGS metagenome assembly ORMF01 (sample SAMEA104232316, study PRJEB22302) | groundwater metagenome | biome: forest; feature: aquifer; material: groundwater | place: USA | collected 2011-08-07 | depth 5.4 m | reverse complement strand
GCCCCTTCGGGGCTCCGAACCAGGCTCAACGCTGTTTCCCAGGCCTGCGGCCTGGGCTACATTCTATCGGCCCCTTCGGGGCCTTCCCGACCTTCTCGCTACAGTCTCGAGTTGGATAGGTTATTTCGTGACGGGCCCTAACCGTCGGGCGGACGATCTACGTCAAGCTGAACGAGCCGCAGGCGACGACGTTCCTCTCGAAGACGGCCACCGTTCCGCCCCGCCGGTAGCGGTTCCGCCGTGGACCTCGGCGGGCCCCGTGGCGTAGAATCCTGGCGTCCCCGGAGAGCCCCGTGACGCCACACGAGCCCCAGGTCCCCGACCCCACGTTCGTCGACCGGACGCCGTCCGATACGCCGACGATCGCCAGCTTCGGGCCTCCCCCGACGCTCGCGACCCCCGGGCTGCCCCGCGCTGATCTGACGCCGACCCAGGCGACGCCCGGGGTGGGCCCCGGAGCCCTCCCCATCAGCCGCTCCCTGGGTCCGCCCCCGAGCGGTCTCGCGGGGTACGAGGTCCTCGAGGAGATCGCCCACGGCGGCATGGGCATCGTCTACCGCGCCCGCCAGATCGGCCTCGACCGCGTCGTCGCCCTCAAGGTCATGATCGCCGGCGAGCACGCCTCCCCCGAACTCCTGGAGCGCTTCCAGCGCGAGGCCCGCGCCGCGGCGAAGCTCCAGCACCCGAACATCGTCCAGATCTATGACGTCGGGCGCGACGGGTCGAAGCACTTCTTCACGATGCGCCACGTCGACGGGCCCTCCCTCGCCGACCGGATCCGCAAGAAGGAGGTCACCCCGCGCCGCGCCGTCGAGATCGCGCGGAAGGTCGCCCTCGCCCTCGATTACGCCCACGCCCACGGCGTCATCCATCGCGACGTGAAGCCCGCCAACATCCTCGTCGATTCGCAGGGGGAGCCGCACCTCGCCGACTTCGGCCTCGCGAAGGACCTCGCGTGCGAGGGGGTCACCGTGCCCGGGGCCTCGCTCGGCACGCCGAACTACGCCCCCCCCGAGCAGGCCGCGGGGGACACCGAGCGCGTCGACGCGCGAAGCGATGTGTACGCGCTGGGCGCCTCCCTCTACGAGGCGCTCACGGGGCGCCCCCCGTTCTCCGGGGACAGCATCTTCGCGGTCCTCAAGGACGTCCTCTCGACCGACCCCATCCCGCCGCGGAAGGTGAACCCGAAGATCCAGCGCGACATCGAGACGATCTGCCTCAAGGCGATGGAGAAGTCGCAGGAGCGGCGCTACCAGACCGCGAAGGAGATGGCCGACGACATCGGGCGGTACCTGGAGGGGGAGCCGATCCTCGCGCGGCCGGTCTCGTGGGCCGAGCGGCACTGGCGCCGCGCGCTGAAGAACCGCGCGGTCGTCGCGCCGACGGCGATCGCCGTTCTCGTCGTGATCGCCTTCGGCGGCTGGGTTGGGCTCGACGCCCTGCAGACCTCGCGCCGGGTCCGGAAGGAGCTGGCGGCCGCAGCGCAGTCGGAGCGCGAGGCCGACGCGGCCCCCTCGCGCGACGACCGCCGAGCCCTCTACACGAAGGCCCGCGACGTCCTGGTCGGCGCCATCGGCCTCGACAAGGAGAACCGCGAGGCGAACGAGGCCTTCCATCGCGTCACCGCGCGTCTCGACGCCATCACCAGGGAGGAGCAGGAGGAGCAGCGGGCGGCGCAGGAGAAGGCGGACTCGGCCCAGGCGGCGCTCGGCAAGTCGCAACTCGTCTCGAAGGCCTTCGCGCGGTGGTCCCGCGTCTCGGGGGCGCTCACGCAGCTCGAGGCGATCGCCTACGACGACCGCCTCTCGGAGGAAGAGAAGGCCACGCAGGCGACGGCCGCCTGGCCGCCCATCGCGAAGTTCCTGGGGGAGACCCCGGACGACCCCGCCTCGCGCGGCGCGGGCCTCGCGCTGGTCGGCTGGGCGATGCGGTATCGCGGAGACTCCAAGGACGCCGTGATGACGATGAAGGAGGCCGCGAAGATCGACCCCGACCTCCCCTACGGGCGCCTCATGGAGGCCCTGGACATCTTCTCGCAGCTCGTCGAGATCCAGCCGCTGCCGTCGATGGTCATCGGTCCGACCGGCATCCAGGTCGGCGAATCGCACGGCGTGCCGGAGAACATGGACGTCGCTGTGAAGCACCTCGGCAAGCTCCTCACCGAGGCCCGCGCGGCGCGGGTCTGGGGGAAGGAAGGGGCGGAGGACTTCGCGTCGTGCATGGAGGGGATCCTCGCAATGCAGGCGGGCGAGTGGGCGAGGGCCGACGAGTGCTTCACGCGCGCCCTGACCGCGCCCGACCTTGCCGCGTTCGAGTCGGGGCTCCTCCTCGGCCGGTCCGAGGTCAGGTACATGGCCGAGAGGCTCCAGGACTCGATTGCCGACCTCGACGCCCTGGCAAAGGCCCGCCCGGGCTGGTCGACGATCCCCTTCCGCGAGGCCCAGGCGCTCTACGCCCTCGCGCTCGAGGGGGGCTGCAAGGGCGAGGACCCGCGACCGAGGCTGAAGGAGTCGATCGCGCGATTCAACGATGCGGTCGCGCTCAAGGACGAGAACCTGGAGGCGTACGCGAACCGCGCCGTGGCGTGGCAGCTCTTGGGCGAGGCGGACCTCGCCCGCGGGGTGGACCCGCTCCCATCGTACCGGAAGGCGATCGAGGACTTCGCGGAGGTCCTGCGCCGCGACCCGGACCACGTGAACTCCTACGTCAACCTGGGGAACCTCGGCATCCTCACCGGGCAGGTCCAGGCGTCGCACGGCGAGGACCCGACGGCCGCGTTCGACCGCGCGGTCGCGGCGTTCGACGAGGCCATCAAGCGCCGGCCGGACATGGCGGAGATCTACAACAACCGCGGGAACGCGCGGTGCTCGAAGGCGAGCTGGGAGGAGGGGCGCGGCGCCGACGCGCGCGACGGGGTGCGGAGGGCGATCCAGGACTACGACGAGGCCCTCCGGCGCCAGCCCGAGATGGCGTCGGCGTTCAACAACCGGGGGACCGCGTGGAACGACCTGGGCGAGGCCGAGGCCTCGCGGGGGATCGATCCGACGACGTCGTACGAGAAGGGGATCGTCGACTTCGGCCGGGCCGCCTCGATCGAGCCGAAGTACGTCGAGGCGTGGGTCAATCTCGGCCAGACGCGCACGAACCTCGGCGACTGGCTCCTCCAGATACAGAAGGACCCGAGCGTCCATCTCGCGAGGGCGATTGAGGACCTCGAGCGCGCGTTGTCGATCAACGCGGCGTTCGTGGGGGCCTACAGCATCCGTGGGTTTGCGGGGAAGCTGCTGGGGCAGTGGGAGGCGTCGCAGGGGAAGGACCCGTGCGCCACGTGGGATGCAGCGGTCAAGATCCTGGACGAGGGGACGCGGCGGAACCCGGGGCTGGCGAACGCCTACAACCACCGCGGGCTGATCTGGCTCTCGCGCGCGGAGTGGGAGGCGGGCCAGGGGCTCGATCCGCGCCCGTCGCTGAAGAAGGCGATCGCCGACAACGGGCGGCTGCTCGAACTGAACCCGGAGTCGCTCCCCGCGCTCTGCAACCGCGGGAGCTGCTGGGGACGGGTGGCGGAGGAGGAAAAGCGGCTGGGTCTGGATCCGAAGGGGTCGATCGAGAAGGCGATGGCGGACTACAAGGCGGTGCTCTCGATCAACCCGCGCGTCTGGCAGGCGCACCAGTGCCTCGGGACGGTGTTCGAGCTGAGCGGGGAGGACGAGAAGGCGCTGGAGGCGTATCAGAGGGCGTATGGGATCGTGGGAGATGCAGTGCCGACCCTGAGGGAGGCGATCGACAGGATCAAGGCGAGCAAGCGGCCAAGGCGCTGAGGATTGGAATGGGCCTCGATAGCAGATACCCGATAGCAGATACCCGATACCCGATATCTCCCACCTACTGCGTCGGTCTTTGGATTCCGCGCCGTTCTGCTGGTCGATATCGGGTATCGGGTATCTGCTATCGGGTGTCTGCTATCGGCCCCGCATCGCAATGACCTCCAACCCCGATAGCGAGAAACCGACCCTCCAGGGGACGCCGGACCCCGTTCCGACGCTCCTCGGTCTGCCGGATGCGCCGACGCCCGCGACGATCCCCGCGCAGGCGGGCAGACAGTTGCCCGCGACGTTCGCCGGGTACGAGATCCTCGGCGAGATCGCCCAGGGAGGGATGGGGATCGTCTACAAGGCGCGGCGCGTCGACCTCGACCGCATGGTCGCCCTCAAGGTCATGATCGCGGGCGAGCACGCCACGACCGAGATGCTCGAGCGGTTCCACCTGGAGGCGAAGGCCGCCGCCCGGCTGGAGCACCCGAACATCGTGCGGATCTTCGAGGTCGGCGCGGAGGGCGCGCGGCACTTCTTTACGATGGCGTACATCGAGGGGAAGCCGCTCTCCAACCTGATCCGCCAGGGGGAGGTCTCGCCGCGCCGCGCGATGGAGATCACGCGCAAGATCGCCCTCGCCCTCGCCTACGCCCATGCGCAGGGGATCCTCCACCGCGACGTCAAGCCCTCCAACATCCTGATCGACCCCGCCGGGGAGCCGCATCTCGCCGACTTCGGCCTCGCGAAGGACGTCGCGGGCGGCGGAATCACAGCGCCGGGCGCCACGCTCGGGACGCCAGCCTATGCCAGTCCCGAACAGCTCGAGGGGGACCAGACCCAGGTCGGGCCGCGCACCGACGTCTACTCCCTCGGGGCGACGCTCTACGAGATGCTGACGGGTCGCTCCCCATTCGTGGGCGACTCGGCGCTCGAGGTGATCGCCAGGGTCCTCTACGAGGAGCTCGAGCCCCCGCGGAAGGTGAATCCGAAGATCCAGCCGGACATCGAGACCATCTGCCTCAAGGCGATGGAGAAGGACGTCGATCGGCGCTACGCCGGGGCCGCGGAGCTGGCGGCGGACATCGGCCGCTACCTGGACGGGGAGCCGATCTCGGCGCGGCCGACGAGCTGGATCGGGCGGCACGTCCATCGCGCGAGGCGCTCCCCGCGCGCCCTGATCGCGGCGGCGGGCGCGGTCCTCGTGGTGCTCCTGTGCGGGATTTGGATCGTGGCGAAGTCGCAGATGCGCGACGAGGAGGTGCTCCGGGGCCTCGAGGATGCCTCGCGTTGGAGCAAGGGGGCGCGCGCCGCGGCGGACCGGGCGGGGCGGAAGGAGGCGCTGACGAAGGCGCGCCTGGCGCTCGTCGGGGTGCTCAATCTCGACGCGGGGAACGCCACTGCCACGCGGATGATCGTCCACCTCGACGGCGAGCTGGCCTCGATCGACGCGGAGGAGCGTGCGGGACGGGAACGCGCGACGCGGGAGGCCTCGGACGCCGAGGAGGCGTTGAAGAAGGCCGACCTCGTCTCGAAGGTCCTCTCGCGGTGGGGACGGCTCCTCGAGACGCTCCGGAGGCTCGAGGCGAACTTCTACGACAACCGTGCGACAAAGGTGGAGCGCCGCGCGCGGGCCTCGGAGCTCTGGCCCGGGGTCGAGATCTTCATGCGGGAAACGCCGGACGACAAGACCTCGCAGGCCGCGATGAAGGCGCTCGCAGGGTGGGCAAAGGTCTTCTCGGCGGACGCCAACGAAGGTGTGGAGATGATGCGGGAGGCGGGGAAGCTCGACCCCGACGTGCCGTTCGGTCCGCTCATGGAGGCCCTGGTCTTCTTCTGCGCGTACCTGGAGAAGCAGAAGCTCCCGGCGATCGCCTTCGGAAGGACCGGGATCCAGGTCGGCGCCCCGTCGGAGGAGACGACGGAGATGAAGGCGGACCGCGTGCGGATGGAGGCGGCCCTCGCGCGCGCGCAGGAGGCGCGCGTCTGGGGCAAGGAAGGGGCGAGCGAGATCGCCGCGGCGATGGAAGGCCTCCGTGCCGTGAACGAGGGGAGGTACGCGGAGGCGGAGCAGGCCCTCTCCGGCGCGCTGGGCTCGCCCGAGCTGAAGGCCTTCGAGAACGGCCTCTTCTTCGCGCGGTCCACAGCGAGGTACCTGCTGAGGAACTTCAAGGGGGGGCGCGAGGACATCGAGCGGGTTGTCGCCGCGCGGCCGAACCAGGCGAAGGCATGGGACTCTCTTGGGCGTATGAGGTACGCCGAGGCGATCGAGACGGCGTGGCGCGGCGTCGACCCGAGGAAGACGCTGGAGCAGGCGATTGAGGCGCACACGAGGGCCCTGGGGCTGGACGACGGCCCCGCGGAGACCTGGAACAACCGCTCGAACGCCTGGCACGACGTGGCGGACGCCGAGGCGGAGCGCGGGGTCGATCCGAGGCCGACGCTCGCGAAGGCGATCGCCGACATCGAGCAGGTGATCCACCGGCTGCCGAACGCCGCGGAGGCCTGGACCAATCGGGCGAACCTCAGGCTGGCCGTCGGGCGCGCGGGGGCGGCGCGGGGGGAAGACCCGCGGACGGAGCTCGATCGCGCCGTGGAGGACTTCGGCCGCGCGATCGCGCTCGATCCGGGCTATCCGGTCGCGTACCTCGGCCGCGGGAACGCGTGGAAGGAGCGGGGTGAGGCCGAGGCGGAGCGCGGGGGCGACCCGCGGGCGGCGTACGGGAAGGCGATCGAGGACTTCGGGAAGGCGCTCGAGATCCGCGCGACGTTCGCGGAGGCGTACAACAACCGCGGAAACGTCTACATCTCGCTGGGGAAGGAGGAGATGTCGCGGGGCGGTGACGCGCGGGAGCTGTTCCAGAGGGGGATCGAGGACTACGAGGAGATGCTCGCGCGGACGCCGGGGTCGCCGGAGGCGCTGCACAACCGCGCCTACGCGCGGGTGCTGCTGTCCAAGGCGGAGTCGGTGAAGGGGGACGACCCGAGGCCGACGATCGAGAAGGCGATCGAGGACTACGGGAAGGCGATCGAGGCGAACCCGAACGACCCGGCGACGTACAGCAACCGCGGGAACGCGTGGCTGGAGCTGGGCTCGGCGAACGGGGAGAAGGGGACCGATCCGCGCCCCTGGTTCGAGAAGGGGCTGGCGGACTTCGAGAAGGCGCTGGAGCTGAACCCGGAGTACGGCGACGCGTACAACAACCACGGGAACGCCCTCGCGGACATCGGGGAGGTGGAGAAGCGGCTGGGGATCGACGCGCGGAAGACGTTCGAGCGGGCGATCGGGGACTTCGACCAGGCGCTCAAGCGGAACTCCGAGGACGCGGCGGCGTACAACAACCGCGGGAATGCCTGGATGAAGCTGGGCGACGCGCGCGCGGCGGCGGGCGAGGACGCGGTGGGGGCGTGGGAGAAGTCGCTCGCGAACTTCAACGTGGTGCTCAAGCTGAACCCGCGCCTCTGGCAGGGGCACGCGAACCGCGGTCTCCTGTTCGACCGAATGGGGCGCTACGAGGAGGCGGTCCGCGAGTTCGACATCGCCATCGAGCAGGTCGGAGACAACGCCCCCTCGCTCAAGGAGTGGCGCGACCGAGCGAAGGCGAAGATTCCCCGGTAGGGCGGCCCCTTGCCGTGCCCGAGGAAGTAGGCGAGAATCCGACCTCTCGACCCGCGCGAGTACGCATGCCCGATCCTCAACGCCCCACTCCCGACTCCGAGACCCGCCGGCTCATCGGCGCGAAGGAAACGGTCCCGATATCCGACGTGACCGCACTCGCGGGTTGGGAGCAGGCGACGCAGGCCACGCCGGGCGGGACCGCCGCGGCGCCGCCGGACACCACGCCGGGCGAGCCATTCGGCCGCTACCGCCTGATGGAGCAGCTCGGGCACGGCGGGATGGGCGTCGTCTGGAAGGCGTGGGACACCGACCTGCGCCGCGTGGTGGCCCTCAAGCAGATCCTCGGCGGCGACGCCGTCCGGGGGCAGACGATCGATCGCTTCCTGCGCGAGGCCCGCGCGGCCGCAAGGCTCCGCCACCCGAACATCGTCCCCGTCTACGACGTGGGCGTCATCGACGGGAAGCACTACCTCACGGCCGACTTCGTCGACGGGGCCTCTCTCGACAAGCGGATGCGGGAGGAGTTGTCCGTGCGCGAGGCCGTCGCGCTGGCGAGGGCCGTCGCGGAGGCCCTCCAGTACGCGCACGACCAGGGGGTCGTCCATCGCGACATCAAGCCCGGGAACATCCTCGTCGATCAGAAGGGAGTCCCCCACGTCGCCGACTTCGGCCTTGCCAAGGACGCGAGCCCCGGGTCGGGCCCGGCGCTGACGATGAGCGGGGACCTGCTGGGCACGCCGTCATACATGAGCCCCGAGCAGGCGCGGGGCCGCCCGGACGAGCAGGGGCCCGCGAGCGACCAGTTCTCGCTTGGCGTGATGCTCTACGAGATGGTCACGGGGAGGCTCCCATTCGGCGGGACGAGCCTGCAGGACATCCTGAACGCAATCACCGACAGCGACCCGGCGCCCCCAACGAGATATCAGAAGAAGCTCCACGCCGACGTGGAGACGGTGATCCTCAAGACGCTCGAGAAGGACCCAGCGAGGCGGTACCCGTCGATGCGGGCCCTCGCGGCCGACCTGGGGCGGATCCTCGACGCGGAGCCGATCGAGGCGAGGCGGCCCGGGTTCGCGAGCCGCCTCGCCCGCAAGGCCGCGAAGCACCGGGGAGTCTCCGCCGCGGCCCTGGTCGTTGCCGTCGCCGGTGCGGCGCTCACGTGGTTCGCCTGGCGGAAGCACGTCGAGGGGATGGAGGACCGAATCGCCCTCCGGAAGACGGAGTTGGTGCAGTCCGTCCTCGTGCGATGGGGGGGAGTGACCGAGGCCGTCCGCGAGCTGCAGGAGAACGCCTGGGACGACATGCTCACACCGGCGCAGAGGAGGGACCGCAACCGTCGCGCGTGGGAGGACGTCGCGCAGTTCATGCGGGAGACGCCCGCGGACGCGACGAGCCAGGCGACGGCGAGGGCCCTGGCCGGTTGGGCGCGCGTCCTCGAAGGTGACCACGACGAAGGCATGGCGTGGCTCTCGGACTCGCGACGGCTGGACCCCGATGTGCCGTTCGGGGCCCTGCTGGAGGGGCTGCTGCTCCTGACCGAGTACTGCAGGGAGGCGCCGGTGCCGAGGCCCCGCTTCTCCGAGGCCCTGGCCGAGGAGCGGCCGACGGAGAGCGACCTGCAACGGGGGCGGCGCGTCCGCATCGTCGCCCTCGTGAAGGAGGCCGCGGGCGCGCGCGTCCGTGCGGGCGAGCTCGGGGCCGGACTGGAGGCCGCCCTGCGGAGCATCGACGACGTCTGCGCGGGCGACTTCCCGCGGGCGGAGCGCGCGTTGGCGACCGCCCTGGGCAGCGGCGCGACGCAGTGGTGCCGCATCCCGCTCCTGCTGTGGAGGGCGCTGATCCGTCGTCGGCTTCGCGTGTTCGATGGCGCGTTCGAGGACCTGGCCCAGGTCGAACGCGCTTGCCCCCGTTGGCATGGCATTCCCCTCTTTCGCGGGATCGTCTCCCTCGAGGAGGGACTCGCAGCCTTCGACCGCGGCGAGGACCCCGGCGAGCCCTGCCGCAAGGCCATCGACGAATTCACCGCGGCCGCCGGGGCCCCGACGTCCCGCGAATTCGCCCTGGTCGCCCGCGGAGCCGTCCAGGTCCTCCTGGCCGAGTCGAACGCGAGGCGCGGCGTCGACCCATGCCCCGCGTACGAGCTCGCCCTCCGGGACTATGCCGCCGCGGCGGACCTGGACCCATCCAGGCGCGAGTACCGCCATTACCTCGCCCTCGTTCGGATCGCCCGGGGAAACTGGTTGGGCACGCATGGCTGCGACCCGACCGCCGACCTCGAGGCCGGGTTGTCCGACCTCGAAGTCGTGCTCGGGAAGGACCCCGACAACAAGGACGCCCGCTGGCGTCGCGGCGCGACCCGGTCCGACCTCGCGTATCGCCGCATGAGGACCGGCGTGGATTCGCGCGCCGACCATCGCCTCGCGATCGAGGACCTGCAAGCGGCGCTTCGACTCGATCCGGGAAGTGTGCGGCTGGAACACGACCTGGGGTTCGCATGGTTGCGGCTCGCGGAGGAGGAGCAACTCCGCGGAGGGGACGCGACGGCCGCCGCGCGGCAGGCCCTCCCCCACCTGGATGCGGTCCTGGCCAGGGAGGCGGGCGACGCCGGCTCGCTCATGGTCCGCGGTAGCGCTTGGCTCGTGATCGCACAGGACGAGATCAACCGTCGGCAGGATTCGCGCGCCAGCCTCGACCGCGCGACGGAAGACCTGCGGGGACACCTGAAGCGGACGCGGCCCCCCGCGGCCGAGGTGCAGTGCCGGTTTGCGCTGGCGCTCTTCCTGCGCGGGCTGATCGAGGCGGAGGCCGGCGGGGATCCCCGAAAGGCCTGGGAGTCGGCGCGCGCGGAGGCGACGATCGCCGCCGCACTGGCGCCAGGGGATCTGCGGCCGTTGGTGATCCTGGCGAACCTTCACTGGCAGGCGGGGGCCCTCGACGCCGCGGTGGAGGCCTGCCGAAAGCTCGCTGCCGCGTCCCCAGGGAGCCAGGAGGCCGCCGGGACCCTGACGCACCTCGTGGAGCTTCTTGCGCAGGACCGCAAGGAGGGGCTTACGGGATGGCGGCGACTGGCGTGGCTCGCCCAGGACGCCCTCTCGCAGGGGGAGTTTCCGCGAGGTCGGGTGTTCGCGGAGGAGGCCATTGCCTCCGCGCCACCGGCAGCGGAGCTCGATGCGGCGGGGCGCGAGACGATGGGCCGACTGCTGTTCGACCTCGCGCGGGTCCATGCGCGATTGTCCCAGGCGGCGGGGAGGCGTCACGCGGCGCCGTTCGACCTCGGCGAAGAGGTTTGTTCAGGGCAGCGGGACGAGTCGTTCTCCATGCTTGGACGGGCGATCGCGCTTGGCTGGAATGATGCGCTGGAGCTGGCCGCCAACGCGGACCTGGAGGCGCTCCGGGGCGATCCTCGCTGGCAGGGGCTGGTCGACTCCCTCCCGCGGAAGTAGCCTTCCCGTGGCGAGTTCGGCTCCTCGTTCACCGCGGAGGCGCAGAGTTCGCAGAGGAGCGCAGAGGCCGCTCCGACAGGCCGAGGGCCATGCGTCGAATCCCCTGCGTGAGGACGGGTACGTTGAAGTTGATCAGCAGGCCGCGATGCCAGCCGCCGAGCTTCATGTAGGTGAGGAGCTGTGCCTCGTGGATCGGCGCCAGGGCCTCCACGGCCTTGACCTCCACGATCACGGTCTCCTCGACGATCAGGTCGACCCGGTACGCGTCCTCCAGCCGGAGTCCCTTGTACGTCACCGGTAGCTTCCTCTGCCTGCATACCCTCAAGCCCCGCATCTCGAGCTCACGTTGCAGGCATCCCTCGTACGTCGACTCCAGCAGCCCCGGCCCAAGATGCCGATGGACTTCGATACCCGCTCCGATGATCAATCCACTGATCTGATTGGGATGCATCTCTGCGCTCCTCTGCGAACTCTGCGCCTCTGCGGTGAACCGTGAGGGCCTTGGCGCCTCCGCCACCCTCGTACCTCCCTTACGCACCGTCCCTGCCACCAGCTTGTTTGCACCCAAGATTCGCGCAACTCCCTGTCCTGAAGCGCTCTCCGCTCACAACTGCCCGCGCGGCACTTCGCCCCTCGTGCTGGATTTCACCCCACTCGTGAAAGTGAGTGTCGTCGATTCCGCCACCACCCCACTCGTGCTAGAATCCCGCCTCGTCCACAGCACGAGGTGATGCATGCGCTTCCCCGCCCTCCTCCTCCTCCTCTACGCCGCCCCGCTCTTCGCCCTCGACCGCGACGGCTACCTGACCGACGGGGCGAAGGCGGTCGACCCCGCTTCCGCGCGCAAGCTGACCTCCCTCTTCTCGGAGATCGAGGGCCGCACCGGCTACGACATGGCGTTCGTCGTCGTCGGGAAGGCCGAGGGGGGCTCCCAGAAGACCGCCGACGCGCTCCTCAAGGAGTGGGACCGTGGGAACCTGGGCCTCGTCTTCGTCCTAGCCGTCGAGGACGGCGAGTTCAACTTCGCGCACGCCCCGGGCCTCGCGAAGGTCTTCACGCCCAAGTACCTCGCGGAGCTGTCCGAGAAGCAGATGCTCCCGCAGTTCTCCGAGGGGAAGTTCGGCGCCGGGCTCGTCGCGGCCGTGGAGGCCTTCATCGACAAGGTCCCGATCTTCGAGGGGCCGCTGAAGCAGATCGAGTGGTTCCGACTGCTCAAGGACGGCAAGCACGAGGGGTACCTCGGGCGCTCCTGCGAGAAGTCGACCGAAAAGGGGGCACCATCGTGGCTCACGAAGGAAGAGGGCATGCTCCGCGCGGACGGGAAGGAGCTGAAGTGGATCTCGGAGTACGTCGAGACGCACGACGGCAAGCCGATCCGCTCGATCGAGAAGTTCTTCCTCGGCAAGGACCTCGCGTTCGAGGTGAAGGGGGAGCTGTTCTACGACGAATTCCGGGTCGTTCGCACGATGGGCGGGAAGGAGGAGAAGAAGGCGTTCCCCGCGGGCGTCGACTTCCTCTTCCTGCGCGGCCTCCGCGTGCGGATCCGCGACGCGAAGGCGAACTTCCGCTACGAGACGTTCGAGCCCCACGCGCTCGTGATGCTCGCGCACGAGGTGGTGCTCGCCGGCGACGCGACGGTCGACCTGGACGGCGTCGAGACGCCGGGCGTGCGCCTGAAGGAGACCGTCACGCCGCCGGGGAAGGCCGTGGAGCTGATCTGCGACAAGACGGGCGTCTGGCTCCGCTGGGAGGATGCCGCGGAGAAGATGGTCCTCGAGAAGACCACGAACGAGAAGGCCGTCTCGCTGCCGAAGTAGGACGCTTCGACCGTCCCGTCACTCCCCGTCGGGCCGTCCTGAAGCCGCCGGCGTCGCAACGAGGACACCCGCGTCCCCCCTCTTCGCCGCGTGGTGGTTGCGGAAGAAGACATAGAAGACCGACGCGGCGACAAGGTAGAGGACAATCGTCACGTACATCGTCAGCGTGAAGCCATCCCGGACCCCAAGCGTCGAGGGGTCCCAGGGGAGCCTCGACCGGATCTCCTGGAAGTGGTGGACGACCTGGCCGCCGAGGCTGGCCGCCGGCACCCACGGGAGGTTCCAGGCGATGCCCTTGATGCAGTTCGTGAACGCCCGCTGGTCCTCGGGGACGACCTCCATCGCGAAGTTCGAGTTCACGGGCTGGACCATGTTCATGAGCATGTTGCGGAGCAGGAAGGCGCCCACGGCGAGGCGCAGGTCGGTTGTCACGGCGAGGATCGCGAAGAAGGGCGTCGAGAGGAGCTGCGACACCACGACGCTCTTCACGAGGCCGAGCCGATTCGCGATGACAGGCGAGGCCATGAAGCCGAGCATGTTCACGAGCTGCGAGGCGGCGTAGTATCCCGAAATCCGGTCGCTCGGGATGCCAAAGCGGGTCTCGTAGTAGAGGTTGATGAAGGGGATGGTCAGCCCGGCCCCGGCCCCGATGAGGAAGTCGGGCAGGCAGAGCCTCCCGATGGTCCTCCAGTCCTTGTTCCGCAGGGAGGGAACGGACGAGTCTCCCTTCTTCAGCTTCAGCGGCGGCTCCTTGATGAAGAAGAGGGGAGGTCCGGCGAGAAAGCCGACGGCGCAACCTCCCAGCATGACCCACCTTTGCACCTCGGCCGTATCGCCGTAGGCGCGCGTGCACACCCCGGCGATGATCATGCTGAGCGCGCTCCCCAGGGTCGCGACTGCGATCGTCACGCCAAAGAGGTACACCCGTTCGGAGGTCCCCGAGTTCCGCATGACGAAGGGGGCGCCCGCGAGCCCCGCGAGGGAACCTCCGACGCCCGAAAAGAAGGCGGCGAGGCGGATCAGGTCGTAGTCCTCGGTCACGAGCTGCCCAAAGAGGCCAAGCGTGCCTGCGAGTCCCGCGAACAGGAGGAACCCTTTCAGCCGGAGGCGGTCCATCCAGAGGGCAACGGGGGCGGCGGCGACCAGGCCCATGGCGGCCGCCGAGAGGACGTTTCCGATCTGGGCGTCGTTGAAGCCGATCCGTCGGAGGTAGAGGTTCCGGAGGACCCAGACCATCCCCAGCCCCAGGGAGCCGATGAACGTGCTCAGCAGGAGGAGGCGGGCGTTTCGGCTGAACAGGCGCAGGTTTCGGAGATATTCCCGAAACACGGGCGTCTCCTAGGGTTGGGGCGCGCACCGACTCCGGATCGCCCCCGGGGAGAAGGGGTGACATCGTATACCGAGGAGGGCCCTCCCGGCAAGCTCGCGCTTGACACGTCCCGGGGCCGCTGCTATCCTCCGCCCCCCGCAGGGTACCGTAACTCCATGAAGAAGCAGAAGAAGAGCGTCGTCATCGTCGAAAGCCCCGCCAAGGCCAAGACGATCAACAAGTTCCTTGGCTCGGGGTACACGGTCAAGGCCTGCTTCGGCCACGTCCGCGACCTCCCTCCCCGGAAATTCGGCATCGACGTCGAGAAGGACTTCGAGGCCGACTACCGCATCATCAAGGGGAGGCAAAAGGTCCTCTCCGAGCTGAAGAAGGCGGTCAAGTCGGCGGAGCTGGTCTACCTGGCGCCCGACCCCGACCGCGAGGGGGAGGCGATCGCCTGGCACCTGCAGCAGGCGCTGGAACTGTCCGACGAGAAGGCCTTCCGCATCACGTTCAACGAGATCACCGAGAAGGCGGTCAACGCGGCGCTCAAGCACCCCGGCAAGATCGTGATGGACCGGGTGAACGCGCAACAGGCGCGCCGCTTCCTCGACCGGATCGTGGGGTACCGCCTCTCCCCCCTCCTGTGGAAGAAGGTCGCCCGAGGCCTCTCGGCGGGGCGCGTCCAGTCGGTCGCGGTCATGCTCATCGTCGACCGCGAGGAGGAGATCAACAAGTTCAAGGCGGAGGAGTACTGGAGGGTCTCGGCGCGGTTCAACGTCCACCGCGACGTGCAGCCGATCCCGGCCCAGCAGACTCACACGGACACCCGCGAGATCCACCACGGCCCGGAGCAGCCGTTGGTCGAGCCGGGGAGCTTCGCGGCGGAGCTGAGGAAGGTCGACGGCAAGGAGTGGGAGTGCGTCAAGGGGGAGGAGGCGAAGCCCCTCGTCGAGGAGATCTCGAAGGGGCCCTTCCGGATCGTCGCGGTCACCAAGAAGGACCGGAGGGAGGAGCCTCCCCCACCGCTCATCACGTCGCTCCTGCAGCAGCAGGCGTCCATCCGGCTGCGCTTCAGCACGAAGAAGACGATGATGATCGCGCAGCAGCTCTACGAAGGCGTGGAGTTGGGGGCGGAGGGCCCGGTCGGCCTCATCACCTATATGCGCACCGACTCGTTCCGCGTCGCCGACGAGGCGAACGCCGAACTGCGGAAGCTGATCGTGGAGCGCTACGGCGAGCGGTACTTGAACCCCGAGATCCGCAAGTTCGCCGCGAAGAAGGGGGCGCAGGAGGCGCACGAGGCGATCCGCCCGTCGGACCCCTCGCGGTCGCCGGAGAAGCTGAAGCAGTACCTGACCGAGGACCAGTTCAAGCTCTACCGCCTGATCTGGAAGCGGTTCGTCGCCACGCAGATGACGCCCGCGCTCTATCACCTGACGGAGGCGGAGGTCCAGGCGGGCCGCGCCACGCTCGTGGCGAAGGGGAAGGAACTGGGGTTCGACGGCTTCACGAAGATCGCGGGGCACGCGCTCAAGAAGGACGACCAGCTTCTGCCGGCGCTCACGAAGGGCCAGGAGGTCTTCCTGCGCGAGATGAATCCCTCGCAGCACTTCACGCAGCCTCCCCCGAGGTTCTCGGAGGCGACGCTGGTGAAGGCGCTCGAGAAGCACGGGATCGGCCGCCCGAGCACGTACGCGCCGATCATCAGCACGGTCCAGGATCGCGGCTACGTGCGGAACGAGCAGCGGAAGCTCTTTCCGACGGAGCTGGGGATCCTGGTCACGGAGAAGCTGAAGAAGCACTTCGCGGACATCATGAACACGACGTTCACCTCCCAGATGGAGGAGAAGCTCGACCTCATCGAGGACGCGAAGGCGGACTGGGTGGGGACGCTGCGGGAGTACTACGGGGCGTTCGAGAAGGACCTCGCCCTCGCGCAGGAGACGATGGAGTCGGTGAAGTCGCTTGCGCCCGAGAGCGGCGAGTTGTGCGAGAAGTGCAGCAGGCCCATGCTGATCCGCTGGAACAAAAGCGGGAAGTTCCTGGGGTGCAGCGGATTCACCGACAAGGATAACCAGTGCAAGAACACGAAGTCGCTCACGCCGATCGAGACGACGAGCGAGGTGTGCGAGTCCTGCAGCAAGCCGATGGTGATCCGGAGCGGGCGGCGCGGGAAGTTCCTCGCGTGCACGGGGTACCCGGACTGCCGCAACACGCGGAACATCGACCGCACGGGGCGGCCCGCGTTCGCGCCGATCAAGACCGAGGAGAAGTGCGAGAAGTGCGAGAGCATGATGCTCATCCGCCTGGGGCGTCGCGGGCCCTTCCTCGCGTGCAGCGCCTTCCCGAAGTGCCGCTCCACGCGGCCGGTGCCCGAGGAGCTGAAGCGCCTCGTCCCCCCTCCCCCGAAGAAGGACGAGCCCGCCGCTGTCGCGCCGCCTGACGAGGCGACGGCGTAGTCCCCGGTCCTGGTTTCACCGCCAAGGCCGCCAAGCGACGCCAAGGGAGCCTCGAATGGGCAGGGATCGGTCGCGGGCGAGATGGTGCCCCGCGAGCTACTCGTCCTGCACGAAGCAGAGCCGGGTGCCGCCGCTCCCGTCCAGCGCCAGCGTGAAGACCCGGTCGCCGATCCGCAGCGGGACCCCTTCGGGGACCAGGCGGAGGTCCACGCCGAGGTCGATCTCCTCGGACGGCTTCTTGCCGCTCTCGTCCACCGTGGTGGCCCGGAGCGATCGCCCCTGGGGTCCCGACTTCTCCCAGAGGATGAGCAGCGAGCCGTCGCGCCGGCGGGCGAGCTGCGGGGCGTGCGCCCCCTCGCCGGACGCATGGTGCGTCAGCCACTGGACCCCCGTGATTCGCTGAGGAACCCACCGGCCGCCGAAGTCGAAGTAGCCCCCGGTCTCTGCGGCCGCGCCCGGGGGCAAGGCTGCCATGAGGGCGTCCGCCACCTGCGTGCCGCCCGTGCCGCGCTCGAAGTTCTTCACCACCCTCAGCATGGCCAGGTCACGAGGGTCGTCGGGCACGCCGATCCGGCTGCAGTCCAGCACCTTGCCGTCGGGCGAGCGGTCGGCCGAGAACACCACGACGTAGGACGACTTGGTCTCGACGATGCCGCCGAGCTCCGTGTAGGTGTCGTTGTCGTTCGACCACTTGTAGAACTTCCTCCCCTTCCCGCTGATCTCCGTGTAGGCCGGGAAACCGTTGCCGGGCTCCGTCGCGTGCGCGGTCTTGTAGGTGAAGATCACGCTCGAGGCCCGGCTCGCGCGGCCCAGGCGGTGCAGGTGCAGGCCGCGCGGGAAGTTGTCGCCCAGGTCCAGGCCGATGAACTCGCCGCTGGAGTTCACCGTCAGGAGGTTTCCGAACGAGTGGCTGCTGGTCTGGCCGAGGATCTGGAACCGGGAGAGGTCCGCGCCGAAGGCGGCCGCGACCGCGCTCTGGTGCTGGAGGCCGTCCTCGCTCCGGTGCATCCGCCGGGGGAGGATCAGGCAGGCCGTGTCCTTGAAGAAGGCCATGCTGCCCGTCCACCGGCCGCCGTAGTCGGTGACGTTGAGCTGGTCCTGGGATGTGTCGAGGGCGGTCTCGCGGAGCGGCTTGCCGTCTGCCGCGGCCAGGTAGAGGGCCGCGCGCAGGGAGGCGTCGTCCTGGGCGCCCGCGCGGGACGCCTCGATCATCAGGTGGATGAGGTTGCCTCGCGGGTCGGCCGTGCCAGCCGCGAGCGTGCCTCCTTCCATGCCGGCAAGGTCGACCGTGCGGTGGGCCTCCAGCGAGGCGTCCACCCAGGTCACGTGGACCTTCCGGGTCGTCTCGTCCTGCCAGAGCACTCCCACGTCGCCCCGCGCCTCGTTGCTGACGACGACTCGTCGCGCAGCTCGTCCGACGCCCGTCTCGCCGGACAGGTCGTACGAGAAGAGGTGGACCCACGGACGATCGGGCCGCTCCTCGAACCACCAGGGGGTGCGGCACCAGCCGGCGCGCGCGAGGGCGGGAGACAGTCCTCCCTCCACGGCCTTTCCTGCGAGGCCCTGCACGGTGACGCCGGGCGTGTGCTCGCGGAGCGGGAGAAACATCGCGAGCCCCGGCTCGCTGCATGTGAGGGGGGCCTTCGGTGCGGCCGCGATCGCATCGGCGTCCCGGCCCACGTTCCAGATCGCCACGTCGCTCAGGAAGCCCTCGAAGCCGCCCTTCGGCCGCTTCTTGAGGTCAGACAGGGCGCCTATCACCAGCGGGAGCTTGGAGGTCGCGAGCGGCCCGAATCCCTCGAGCTTCTCGCGGACCACGCGCTTGCCGTCGAGGTAGACGAGGGCCTCCGTCCCGTCCCACACCGCGGCCACGTGGTGCCATGCGCCGTCCTTCCAGGTCGTGCGCGCGCGTAGCGTCTTGGGCTTTCCGGCGGCGTTCAGCAGCTCGAAGGTCACCTCCCCTGGACCCACTGAGAGGCAGAACGTCCCGCGGTCCGAGTCCTTCGGCCCCGCGGCCCAGCGGGCGGCCACGGGCGAGGAACCGGGGAGCTTGCCGAGGGTCTTGAAGCGGAACTCCACGGTGAGTCCGGGGCCGTCGTCGGCGATGGCGGGGTCCGCGACCGTGACGGTGCCGCACGGCGCGCCGAAGTACAGCGCGTACGTCCCCTTGTTGTCGTCCTCCTGGGCCTGCGCCGCCGTGAACGCGGCGAGAAGGGCGAGGCAGGGGCGGGCGAGATGCCGCGGGCGATTGCCGTGCATCGTTCTAGGTCTCCTTCCCGAGATCCAGGGCCGAAGTCCCGACTCAGGATCCCAGATCCAGAATCCCAGATCCAAACGAAATCCTGGATCCCAGCGCGGGCTCCGCCCGCAACCCAAGTCTAGAGATCTCGTCAGGCAGCCGAGCGTAGCGAGGCAGCCGTCCTTTCTAAGTAGACACGGCGCTCAACCTCGCGTAGCTGGGGAGTTGTATACCG
>ORMF012431877.1_pt1 | contig 18949 bp, 15 predicted proteins | sample 1779871 | NCBI WGS metagenome assembly ORMF01 (sample SAMEA104232316, study PRJEB22302) | groundwater metagenome | biome: forest; feature: aquifer; material: groundwater | place: USA | collected 2011-08-07 | depth 5.4 m | reverse complement strand
GAGAACATTGTCTGGGGCGAGAACATCGTCTGGGGCGAGAACATCGTCTGGGGCGAGAACATCGTCTGGGGCGAGAGCGCGATCCCGAGCGAGGATGCGACGAGCGTCCCGGTCGACAGTAGCGGCGCCAGTGCGGATGTGGGCGTTGTCGTGGGCGAAACGTCAACGGGACTGCTTCCGTAAGGAGAGGGGAATATACATGGAAATGATGTTGGGAACGCCCAGCTCAAATCCGGTCCGTCCCTCACCCGAGGGCCTGGTCCGGCAACCCCTCGAAACCGTCTCGACGCCGCACATGGCGGCCGTCACAACCTCGGACTGGCGGCAGATGCTGCCTGTGTTGTCCGGGTCGAGGGTCGTTCTTCGCGAGTTACGCGCGTCGGACGCCGCGTCCCTCCTGAAGATGCTCACGACCGAAGAGGTCACGCGGTTCATCTCACCGCCACCAACGACGGTGGAAGGATTCCAGGAGTTCATTGCCTGGACGCACCGGAAGCGCAGCGAAGGGCGTTACGCGTGCTTCGCTGTCGTGCCCGAGGGCACGGACACGGCAATCGGGATCTTTCAGCTCCGCGCCCTCGATCCTGGGTTTGGAACGGCGGAGTGGGGGTTTGCGATCGGAGCGCCTTTCTGGGGCACCGGTCTATTCCAACAGGGCGCGGCGCTCACCTTGGAGTTCGCGTTCGATCGCCTGGGCGTGCATCGGCTCGAGGCGCGTGCCGTGCCGGGGAACGGGCGAGGCTCGGGCGCCCTGCGGAAAATGGGCGCGGTGCAGGAGAGTGTGCTGCGCCAATCGTTCCTGAAGGATGGGCGCTATCACGACCAGATCCTGTGGTCGCTGCTCGCGGCCGACTGGCATCAGGCGAACGGGCTCTGGAAGCCGTCCGGGCGCGGCTTCGCGGAGCACCTCGACACACCGCAGGACCGGATCGATTGGCAGGGTGAACGCACTTCGGCGTGCCGAGCCAGCGTCGGCGTGCACTAACGGAGTTTTTGACACTCCTTCGTACGGCGATAACCCCCTGAACCTTCTGAACCCCAATCGGCCTCGGTTACACGTAGAATCGGCGCCATGCTCAAACTCGCGCCAGGCCTGCTGTGTCTGCTGCTGGCGTCTGCCGTCCTGGCGCAGGGACCGGCGACCAACGACGACATTTTCCGCTATCGCGGCGCAGACCGCGCTGCGCGGCTCGTCGAGCGCGCGAAGCGTGAGGGCCGTGTCGTCCTCTACACGTCGCTCGCGCCGACGGAGTCCACGCCGCTCGCCGGCGCCTTCGAGAAGAAGTACGGCGTCAAGGTGGAGCTGTGGCGCGCGCTGTCGAACCAGGTGGTGCAGCGCGTCATCACCGAAGCGCAGGGTCGGCGGCACTCCGTGGACGTGATCGAGACCAACGGCCCGGAGATGGAGATGATGTCGCGCGAGAGGCTGCTTGGCGAGCTCTATTCGCCGCATCTCGCGGACCTTCCCGCCGCGGCGATTCCCGCGCACCGCACCTGGTTTCCTGATCGCATGAACTACTTCGTCGTGGGATACAACACCGCCAAGGTGCAGCGCTCCCAGATCCCGGCGACGTATGAGGGCTTCGCGGACCCGAAGTGGAAGGGGCGCATCGGACTGGAAGCAACCGACGTCGAGTGGATGGCGACCCTCATCAAGATGTGGGGCGCTGAGAAGGGAATGGATTACTTCCGCAGGCTCTCGGCACTGAAGCCGGACGTGCGCCAGGGCCATGTGCTGCTCGCCACGCTGGTGGCCGCGGGCGAAGTGCCGGTCGGGCTCAGCATGTACAGCAGCAACATCGTGGCGCTCAAGCGCAAGGGCGCGCCAATCGATTTCGTGCCGGTGCAGCCCGTGGTCGCACGCCCGCAGGGGATCGGCGTGGCAAAGAACGCGCCGCATCCGTACGCCGCGCTGCTGTTGGCGGACTACGTGCTGTCGCCGGAAGGGCAACAGCTATTCGAATCGATGGGCCGCGTTCCCGCGAGCATTCGTGTCAAAAGCGAATTCAACAATTTCCCGTTCACGATGATCGACGCCGCCACGGTGCTCGACGAGGCGGACAAGTGGGAGAAGCTCTGGAATGGCTTCTTCCTGAAGAAATAGCTACTGAAGCGTGTCGGTCGCGGCCCGCAACCGTTCGAGGGCAGCGTTCCGAGCGCGGGCCCGCGCCTGCGGGCTCAGGGCGGGCTCCGCATCGCGACCAGATACCAGGCTTCGCCAGGATGCCCGCGTGCACCGGACGCCGTTGGGCCAGACTCGGCTTCTTCCCATCCGCTCCACGCGGTGACTCGGCTCACCTGAGAACGCGGGACGCCGTTGAAGTTGACAAACGATCCAGTCTGGCCCGGGGCCAGCGCCGTATCGGTCGTCACACCGGATGGGAGCTCAATCGAGGAACCGGTCACGTAGGTGAAATCGCAATCGATCACGCGCTCCTGCTCGTCGCGAACCGCGAAGAACACTTCGTTGAAGTAGGTGATCGTGGCGCCGATGTTCGCCTGCTCCCCTGACATCCGCAAGTCGCCAAGGGCGTCGGCACCCTGCACGGCGCTCTGCACCACGACATTCCCGCGCAGAGCCTCTACGGCCGCCGTGCTGAAGGACATGCTCAGGCTGAAGGCTGAAACACTCGCGGCGGGAATCGCCGTGTAGATCGCAAAGCACGCGGACTCGCCAGGGGCCAGTGTCGAATCATCGATTGCACGCGACACCGTCATGCGCCGGCTACGGCCGAAGACATACGAGAACTCTGTGCCGACGGGACTCCCGGTGGGACCTGTGAACGTTCCATCGACCCGCACAAATGCCATCGGACGTGCGCCCCACACGCCGCGCACTTCGCCCGTCACGTATTCGTTGCCAAAGGTGTCCCGACGAGGGGTCACCGACGCGACGACCACACGTGCCGCCGGAATACCCGGCGCCACGAGCGAAGCGCGAGTGGCTGAGGGTTGCGGAGCGTCAGTAGGCCTTGAGGGCTGTCTTGGGTCGCGTGATTTCAAACACGATGAACTTGAGAGTTGTCGCAGCCTCGGTGATCTGGTGCGGCACCCCCTCGGGAATCAGCAGGAGATCCCCAGGTCCCACGCGGTTCGCCGTGCCACCCGTGATCACCTTTCCAAAAACATTGCCAGGCGCCTGCGTCGCGGAGCCGGCGGTGGGTGCCGCGGCGCCACTGATTGTTCCACCCGTGGTGATGGTCGCGGTGCCGTCGATGACCATCCAGATTTCTGCTTCCTGCTCGTGCACTGCGGGACGCTGCGGCAGCTTGCGATGCTCGATCGACAATCGATACGAGCCAACTCGCTCGACCACTGTATTTTCCTGGGTCGGCCGATCCTCGGTCATCTTCATGAGCTGGGCTCTGATGGCGGCGGCCGGCAGGAGTGTCGCAATGTTCTCGTTCGCTGGCGGCCTCGGCCCGGCCGGCGCGGCCCCTCCGGCCGGCGCCTGCTGCGCCGAAGCGGACGACCAGAGCATCAGGATGAAGCTGCACACGCTCGCGATGGTTCGCATCTGATTCCTCCAATGGGTGTGTGTCGACAGCGAAGGGTCCATTCTTCTAACCGCTTCAACTCGCGAAGCTCCCTCGCGTCAAGCCTCGTTTTGTTGCAGTCCCGCCCGAACGATGCCATGAACGAGTATATCCGGTGAATCGGGCTTGTCGATTTGGTGTTTGCCGGCCGTACTACCGAGGCCGGAGAGATGTCATCATCGTGAAGGGCAGCCCGAGTGGACGCGGACGTGGCGGGCTTCGGGCCTGAACCACAGCGTCGCGTCAATCTCGAGCGCGACCTGGCGCCAGTGCGCACGCAGTTCTCTGATGCGGAAGTACTTGGTTGAGGAGCGCAACTGTTCGGTGACGCCGCCGGCGGACGGCCCGTAGAAGCGCGACGGAAGGACCGCACGATGACATGGTCATGGAAGCTCGCGAGAATCGCGGGTATCGACGTCTACATGCACGTGACGTTTCTCGTGCTGCTCGGGTGGATCGCAATGGTTCACTGGGTCGAGGGCCGAAGCGTGGCGGCTGTCGTCTCGGGAGTCGGGTTCATCCTGGCGCTGTTCGGCCGCGTCGTGCTCCATGAGTTTGGCCACGCGCTCACCGCCCGACGCTATGGCATCCCGACGCGCGACATCACGCTCCTTCCGATCGGCGGCGTGGCGCGGACGGAACGTATGCCGGAGGAGCCAATTCAGGAGCTGTGGGTGGCGCTCGCTGGTCCTGCCGTCAATCTCGTGATCGCGCTGATCCTCTTTGCCTGGCTGCAGGTATCCGGAGACTGGGAAGCTCTCGATCGACTGAGCGTCGCGCGTGGTGCCTTTGTCGAACGGGTGATGCTGGCAAATGTGGTCCTCATGGCGTTCAACATGCTGCCGGCATTCCCGATGGATGGCGGGCGAGTTCTCCGCGCGCTGCTGGCGACCCGGATGGATTACACGATGGCGACTCAGCGTGCGGCATGGATCGGCCAGGCCATGGCGATGATGTTCGGATTCATCGGTCTGTTCACCAATCCGATATTGGTCTTCATCGCCCTGTTCGTCTGGATCGGTGCCGCACAGGAGGCCAGCATGGCGGAGACGAAATCTGCGCTCGCGGGCATTTCCGTACGGCAGGCGATGCTCACAGATTTTCGGACGCTCACGCCGGCCAGCACGCTCGGAGACGCCGCGGATCTGGTCCTGAGCGGATCGCAACAGGATTTTCCCGTTGTGCGAGATGGACGCGTCGAGGGCATCCTGAGCCGCGGTGATCTGCTGACCGCGCTGGCAAAACGCGGCCGCGATGCTCCCGCGATCGAGGCGATGCGGCGCGAGTGCCTGACGGCCGATGGGTCAGAGATGCTGGAGCCGGTGCTCGCACGCCTGCAGGGTCACGACTGCCACACACTGCCAGTCACCGAGCACGGCGCGCTGATTGGCCTCGTCACCATGGACAACGTGGGAGAGTTCCTGATGATTCAGGCGGCGCAACGAAAGCGTGTTCCCGCCCGGAACGCGCCCTCCGCTCTTTTCCTGTGAGAAGGGTGATGTGGCGTGATTGACGCTTCGAACATCGCCTGCTTTGTTTGGAGCAGACGCCCCCGGAACGTTATCCTTTCTGAACCATGGCCATTCCTCGCCGACAGTTCATGTTTCTGGCGCTCGGCGCCTTCCTTCGCGCCGACGATCGCCCGAAACGCGACCTGTTGACGATGTCGGCCAGACCTGAGGACCTGGAGATGCCGCTCTCCGGGTTCGCGGACTACCTCACGCCAGTCGATCGCTTCTTTGTTCGGACACACGTCGCAGTCCCGACGGTCAATCTGACCTCATGGCGGCTGAACCTGGAGGGTGAGGTCACCGCACCGCTCACCCTCACCATGCAGGACATCAAACGCCTGCCGTCCGTCGAGCTCGTGGCCGTCGTTGAATGCGCCGGCAACGGGCGGCGGTTCTACGATCCGCCGGTTCCAGGCGTGCAATGGGGTAACGGCGCGGTCGGTAACGGACGTTGGCGCGGAGTGCGTTTGCGCGACGTCCTGAGGAGGGCGGGAATCAAGGACTCAGCGCGGGAAGTCCTGTTGAACGGCGCGGATGTGCCAATCCGAACGATGCCGGACTTCGAGCGATCGATCCCGATTGAGAAGGCGCTCGATGCCAACACACTCCTGGCGTACGACATGAACGGTGAGCCGCTCCCAGTGAAGCATGGCTTCCCGCTTCGGGCAATCGTCCCTGGTTGGGCAGGTGATTCGTGCACGAAATGGATCACGTCGATCCGCGTGCTCGATCGAGAACACGACGGGTTCTGGATGAAACGCGCGTATCGACATCCTGGAAAGCCGGTTGCGCCTGGAACACCGATCGCGCCCGAACGGATGCAACCCGTCACGAGCCTGCGAGTAAAGAGCGTGATTACCGCGCCCGCCGACGGCGAGTTTCTCCTCGTTGGCAAGCCGGTCGTCATTCGAGGTACGGCTTGGAGCGGCGATACGGGTCCGGTCGAAGCGGTGGACGTAAGCGTCGACGGCGGTCGCCGATGGCGCGAGGCGACACTGCACCGCGATCAGCGCACTCAGTTCGGTTGGCGCCAATGGGAGTTCAACTGGACGCCGCCTCAGGATGCGTACTACACGCTTCTGGCGCGAGCACGTGACACAGCCGGCAACATCCAACCCTTGGATCAGGAGTGGAATCCTTCCGGCTACGCGTGGAATGTCGTCCCGCGCGTGAGGATCAACGTCGTACGGGAGTTGCCCGGCGATTCCGCGCCAGCGGGGGTTCCACCTGCGGCGTCGGTGCCCGCTGTCGCGCAGCCCGTCTCGTTCGGCAACGCCTGCGGCGCCTGCCATGAAGATGATCTCATCCGACAGCAGCGTCTTACGCGAGCGGACTGGAATCGCGAGATCGATAAAATGGTTGGCTGGGGCGCGAGGCTGAACAACGAAGATCGCGCGGGGTTCCTCGATTATCTGTCCGCCAATTTCGGTCCCCGCCCTCGTTAGGAACCACTGCTCTCCTGTCGTCCGCCGAGGAGGCCGGTGAGCGCAACGAGCAGTAACACGGCGCCGATCAAGGCCTCGCCGCGAAAAGCCGATCGGGCCAGCCACTGGAGCGCGGGCAGCCCGCTGCGTGCCTGAGGCGCCACGATCATCCAGAAACCAAGCGCCAGCAGTCCCGCCGCCAGCACGCGGACGGCACGCGGGTACGGAACCAGATCCGGCGAGAGTTGCGGTATCGGTAGCACCGCGTTGCCGACTTCGGAGTCCATCAGCCGGTCGTTGACGATCGCGCCCACGAACCCATCGTCGGTCGTGTTGCCAGCCGTGGCGAGCATCGGGATGAGGCCCGAGTACAACGTCACGAACGTCGTGACGAACAAACCTGCATCGGGCACGGCCAGCAGCGACGCGATAACGGGGGACATGAAGACGCCCGCCCCGCCTGGAATGCCGGGCGACTCGAGGCCGAGGAGCATTACCGGCGGGATGAGCACCGCGATCTCGATCATGCTGATGCGAACGTCCAGCAGTGCGCACGTCGACACCGTCACGAGCAGCACGGCCATCGTCGCAACGTTCTTGTTGAGCACCGTGCCGAGCACGATCGAGACGCGCGCGACCTCGGGGCGCAGGCCGAGATCGCGTTCGGCCGACACCAGATTCACCGGCAGCGTCTCGTACGATCCCCCCGTGCCGAACCCGGCCATGTACACCGTCGCGAAGTACTTCCAGATCTGCGGCCAGGTGCGCTTCGTGATCAACCGCACCAGCAGGATCATCGCCGCCAGCCAGACGACGGACACGATGGCCAGGTTCAGCGTGGTGCGCCCGTAGATCGCCAGGCCGCGGGTGCCGAAACGCGCCGGAATGAAGATCGCCAGACAACCGATCATGATCGGGTAGTACCAGAGCAGCGTTGTGAAGCCGTGCAGCGTCCAGTCGGCCGCGCGAATGAGTCCGCGCGCGATCGGGTGCAGCGCGCGCCTCACGCCCGCCAGCGCACCGACGATGAACGCCGCCACGAGCACCTGCAGGAGGGGCTGCTCGGCAAACACGGTCCCGAACGCCACCGCGATGCCGCGCAGCCAGCCGGCAAACCCCGGCAGCGGCTGCCCCGGACGATTCATCGGCAGACCCGTGAGCGTCGGAATCCACGCCGAGACGTACAGCAGCGATACAAACCCCATCGAAACGTACAAGCCAATGACGTAAAGAAGAAATCGGCCCGAGCGACGGTGGGTGAGGAGCGTCTTGGCGAGCGTCGCCGACATCAGCACGAAGATGATGGCGGTCGCGAAGCTGACGATGGTCTTTGGAAACCAGGTCCCGCTCTGGGCGATGCCGAGCACGACGGGATTGCGCGGAAAGAGTAGACCGAGCGCGAGGCCGGCGGCCAGGCAGAGCAGAATCCGGAACGCTGGGTGCGCGACGAGGCCCACAGGACTTTTCACGGTGCCTCGAGCGGAAATCAGCGCGGCCGCTCGCCCTTGATCGTGACGCGCCGGCCTTTGCGCTCGTTCGGCCAGTAGTCCCAGACGGCTCGGTGCATGACGCAGCGGTTGTCCCAGAATGCGACGTCGTTTCGCTCCCATCGGAACCGGATCTGGAAGTCGATCTGCTCGCAGTGATCGAAGAGGAGCGTGAGCACCGCGTCGCTTTCCGCCTCGCTCAGCTCGTTGATGCGCGTCGTGAACGTCCGGTTCACGAAGATGCCCTTCCGGCCGGTCTCCGGATGCGTGCGGATGACAGGATGCGTCGCCTTCGGATAGACCTTCCCCCGATCCTCCACGCCGCGATCGGAGTAGCGGCCGCGGTAGATGTGCTCGGACTCATGAAGCGCGGTGAGGCCGACAAGCATCTGCTTGATCGGCTCGGACAACGCGTCGTAGGCAGCGGACATGTTCGCGAACAGCGTGTCTCCGCCGATGTCCGGCAGCACATGGATCTGCAGCATCGTGCCGAGCGGCGGTTCCTCGTCGCACGACACGTCCGAGTGCCAGAATTCACCGTTGGCCACCTTCGAATCACGCTGGGTATGAATGACGAACAATTCCGGGAAGCCGGGCATCTGCGGCGCCGCCGGATGCATGTGCAGCTCTCCGAACATCCTGCCGATCGCGATTTGCATGGCAGGCGGGATCTCCGACTGCCCTTTGAAGAAAAGCACCCCGAACTGAAGGAACGCCGATCGGACCTCGTGGTAGCTCTCCTCGTCCAGACCGTTCGCCAGGTCGAGGCCTCGCACTTCGCCACCAAGCACCGGCGAAAACGGCGTGACTTGGATTCTTCGACCAACAATTGCTCGAGGTGTTGTGACGCTTTGCAGCAAGCATCCCTCCTGAGAAAGCGTATTCTTACACGACCCGACAGCGCGGCGGCGCTGTCCGATGCTAGACTGCCGCGCGATGCCGTCAACTCTTACGCACCTTGAATGTTCGCGGTCGACGTGTGGAAACGTCCTTCAATATTCGAGCCTCCAGAACCTGTGTCCGGTCTGTCACGGCCCGCTTCTCGCCCGTTATGACCTCGCCACGGCGCGCCAGACTCTGACACGCGGCGCGCTTGCGACGCGTCCCAATTCGATGTGGCGCTACGAAGAAGTCATGCCCGCGGCAACGCCGGTGACGCTTGGCGAAGGCATGACCCCACTGCTTCAGGCGCGCCGCCTTGCAGAGCACGTCGGTGTCGACAGGCTCTACATCAAGGAAGAAGGACAGAACCCGACGAACTCATTCAAGGCGCGTGGTCTTTCGGCAGCGGTCAGCATGGCGAAGACACTGGGCGTCAGCACCATCGCCCTTCCGACCGCCGGCAATGCCGGCGGTGCGGCCGCCGCCTACGCAGCCCAGGCCGGCCTCGGCTGCGTGATCGCAATGCCATCCGATACGCCCGATGCAATCGTCCTCGAATGCCGCGCCTTCGGCGCTGACGTCCACATGATCGAGGGTCTCATCTCAGACTGCGGAGCCTTCATCGCGCAACAGGCGGCGAAACACGGCTGGTACGAAGTGTCCACGCTGAAGGAGCCGTATCGCATCGAAGGCAAGAAGACGATGGGGTACGAGCTGTGGGAGGACTTCGAGGGCACGCTACCCGACGTGATCGTCTACCCCACCGGCGGCGGCGTCGGGCTGATCGGCATGTGGAAGGCGTTCGAGGAGTTGGAGGCGATGAACCTGGCTGATAGCCGCCGCCCACGCATGATCGCCGCCCAGGCAGAAGGCTGCGCGCCGATTGTGAGGGCGTTCGAGCAACGCGCATTGGCGTCGGATCGCTGGAACGACGCCGCAACCGTTGCAGCGGGGCTGCGCGTCCCCAAACCGCTCGGTGATTTCCTGATCCTGGCCGACATCTATGCCAGTGGCGGTGAAGCCGTTGCCACCAGCGATGGCGAGCTGATGGAGGCGTGCCGCGACATCGCGCGCCTCGAAGGAATTCTCGCAGCACCCGAAGGGGGCGCGGGGCTGGCCGCGATCCGGAAACTGGTCGCGCAGGGAAAGATAGGGCGCGACGAATCGGTGGTGCTCTTCAACACAGGCAGCGGGTACAAGTACCTCGAGGCCTGGCGGGCGACGCTCGCCCTGTAGCTGTCACTATGGCTGTGGTGCTGCGGCGGCGGCTGCAGGTGGGGATGACGCAGGCCCTAAGGTTTTGCCATCTGCGAGCATGGCCTGAAGGATGCGCCCCATTGGCCGACCATTCTTGACTGGCTCCACAGTGACAGTAACTTGATCCCCAGCCTTGAAAGAGTCCTTGCGATAGCCAACCGGGAATATGACGTTCGGAGCCTGACCCTCCGCAATCCACTGCACGACTTGGCCGTCCTCACCTTTGACGTCAAGACTCAGCAAACAGTGGGGATTGGAATACACCCATTCCTTGACGGTGCCTTTCAGGGTCACTCTTTTCCCCGTGTCAAACGCCGCGCTGCCGTGATGTGCAACCAGGGGAAGTGGAATCAACAGTCCGACGGCTGCAACCGACGCGATCACAAGTCCACGTCTCATGGTGCCCCCTTGCCGCTCGCGGCGTTGCCGAAAAGCTTGTTGTAGTTCTCCTGCTCTCCGGGCGAGCAGTAGTACTCCATGATGTCGGTACGCGGATCGTGCAATCGCAGCGGGAGTTTCATGGTTTCCCACGGTCTTGCATAAACCTTCGGATCATCGATCGTTTCTGACCACACCAGAGTGTCATTGTCCAACCGGCGGAATGTCTCGGTTACGCGTGCCTGATCGCTGATCGGCCGGCCCGTCGAATCGAGCCACACGCGGTCTTCCGGCATCGTTCCAACCGTCTGGACTTCGAACGTGTAATCATCGATCCACTTGCCGACCGAGTAGCCGAAGAACCGCCGTTCTCGAACCTCGCCGGCGATTTCCACGCCTTGTTCGACCAGTCTGGGAAGTTCTCGACCGTCCGTCCAGATGACGCGCCACCGGTTGTCGTAGTGATACAGAATCACTACTTTGTACTCGTCCTGAAAGATCTGCGTCAGCCTGATGTTGTAATGATTGTAGCGCGGCACTCCTAACGGCTCGCAGCGATTCCTTGGATCGTTATCCTGAGCAGGGAGAACCGCATCGATGCCCTCGAGCGCCTTGTGAGACCGGTACAGTTCCAGGCCATACGGACTGAACGGTAGCTGGTTTTCCGGCCTGCCGTTGTTCGGCTTCAACTGCACGCCACTTCCCTGGGTTCCTGCGCCCGGCCCACCGGCCGGGCCCCACGTCCCCGCAAGGTTGCGTCGCGGAGCCGGCTTCCTGTTCGCATCCGTTATCGGTGGTTTATCCCAATTCGGAGTAAGCCAACCGCCCGGAGAACTGTTCTGGGCAAATGTGTCAACGGGAAGGCCCAGCACCGCAACGAAGAGGCCGACCTTCAAAACCACAAGGGTTCTTGGCATTTTCGGAACTCCCTGGCCCGGCGATTCACTCTTCCAACCCCGCTCCGTTCAGTCTGCTCGTGAATCTCCCCGCGAGGATCCTTGCTCTGTGCCAACGGCTTGCGCATTGTATCCGTCTTTTTTCTTTGTGTTCCAACCTTCGTGCTCTTCGTGACTCTTCGTGGTCAACCCCGTCTTTGTGCCCTGTTCGATCGGATCGCGTCCCGAGTGGATTCAAGGAACTGAAGGACGGTCGAAGACTTTTCGTTTGCACGCCAGACCATGCTGACCGAAATCCTGGAGCCCGGTTCATCCAGTAGCACGGTGGCGATGCCTTGCGAACGGTCCGACGAGAGGTACGAATTGGCCACCATGTTTTCGGATGCCAGACAAATTCCACGCCCGGCCGCGACGAGGAGCAGCGCCGCCTGCTGGAGAGGAAGCGCTGACACCGTCATGATCTTCGGCGCGATCTTGGCCGCGGCATAAAGCCCCAGCCACCGGTCGTAGGCCACGGGCGCGCGCTTCCGTTCGTGCAAGAGCAGGATGTCGTCGGCGAGCGCCTTCAGCCGGACGGCTTTGCGTTTCGCGAGTCGGTGCCCCTGGGGCAGCAGGACGACAAGGCCTTCATCGAACAGCGGTTCGCTCCACAGTCGCCTGGAATTCACTGGATCGCGCGAAAATCCGACGTCAATCCGCCGGCGAAGCAGCGCATCGGGCTGCTCGTGCGACATCAGATCGGTCGCTTCAATCGACACGTACGGAAACCGCTTCGCGTGATGGGCGCGAACGCGGTCTACCGCCTGCCAGAGTCCGGGTCCGATGCCCACCTTCACGAGCCCGACGCCTTCGTCCCGGAGTAGCCGCGCGACGCCGAGAAGATCCTCGCCTGCTGCGACGAGCTCCTGCGCCTGACGCAGGAGCCGATGGCCTGCGGCGGTCAACACGACGCGCGGGCGCGTCCGCTCGAAGAGCGCGACGCCGACTTCCTGCTCGAGTTGACGAATATGTCGACTCAAGGGCGGCTGGGAGATATGGAGTCGCTCCGCAGCCCGCGTGAAGTGCAGCTCCTCGGCGACGGTGACGAAGGCGCGCAGATGGCGGAAGTCCATCGCAGGAGATTATGCCAAATCGGTATCGACGTGTTTCCCGAAGATGTATTGGACAACCGGGCGCGCTGAAAGCCATGGTATGAGCCCGTCTTCAGGGAGCGAAACCATGACTGTTCTGCGATGGATGTCACTGGCGATCTGCAGCCTCCTCATACTGCCGGCCACGCTCTGGGCACAAGCGGCCACGGGGAACATTGCCGGCGTTGTCCGGGACACCTCGGGAGCGGTCCTGCCCGGTGTCACCGTCGAGGCCGCCAGCCCGGCCCTGATCGAAAGGGTGCGCACGGTCGTGACCAACGCCGCCGGCGCGTACCGGATCGTCGACCTGCGGCCCGGCGCCTATACCGTGACGTTCACCCTGACTGGCTTTGCGACCGTGAGGCGCGAGGGCATCGAGCTGACGACCTCGTTCACCGCGGCCGTGAACGCCGAGTTGAGGGTCGGCGGCGTCGCGGAGACCATTACCGTCTCCGGGGAAACCCCGGTGGTCGACATCTCGAGCGCCCGTCAGCAGACGACCGTCTCCCGCGAGGTGCTGGACGCCATCCCCACGACCAAGCGGCTCGGTCAGTACGCGTCGTTCATCCCGGGCGCCACGTACTCCAACCCGACCTTCCAGGATTCGGGTGGCACGGCGGGCGAGGGCGGACAGTTCGGGGTCCACGGTCAGCGGGCGGCCGACGAGATCGTCAACATGGACGGATTGAACCAGAACATGTTCGGCCTCGACGTCTACAGTTACAACTCGCAGACGATTCAGGAAGTCGTGGTCGAGACCGGCGGCACGTCCGCCGAGGCGATGACTGGGGGCGTTCAGCTAAACATCATCCCCAAGGACGGCGGCAACAACTGGTCGGGGAGTTTCAACAGCTCCTCGACCGGTCCGTCGCTGCAGGCTGGCAATCTCGGCGACGAGCTGCGCGCGCGAGGCCTGCAGACTGGCGCGTCGCTCAAGCGATTCCGGGACAACGGCGGGGCATTCGGTGGGCCGATCGCGCGCGACCGGCTCTGGTTCTACACGGCCCACCGGTACTGGGGCTCCCAGAAGTACATCCAGGGCACCTACTACAACAAGAGTCCGAACAGGCTGCTCTACGTGCCGGATCTCGATCGGGTGGCCTTCACCAACTGGTATTACCACGACAACAACGTTCGTTTGACGTGGCAGGCCACGGCGCGCAATAAGATCGCCTTCTTCTACTCGCATGAAGATTCGTGCAACTGTCCGGTCGGCTTGAGCGGCATCGGCGGCGCCAACGCGATCAAGGGCACTCCGGAGTCGCGTCCCAAGCACCTGTTCAACCCGTTGAAGAACGCTGTCGCCAGCTGGAGCGCGCCCGCTACGAACAAGCTTCTGCTCGAAGGTACGTTCTCGTACCAGGGACTGAAGGAGCAGACCGAGGCAATGGAGGGCGCATCGAGAATCGGGATTACCGACGTCGGTCTTGGCCTCGAGTATGGCGGCCTCGCCGGCGGGGGCAACCCTGGCGGCAATACGTTCTTCGGCACCACACAGCGGCGCTACGTCAGCCGGTACACCGGGCGCTTCGCGGCGTCCTATGTAACCGGGTCGCACACCTTCAAGAGCGGCTTCACGGTGCTGCGCTACAACCTCGGCCGCGAAGGCATCTACAACGACCCCGACGCGATCGACGGCGGTCGCTCCTACGTCTTCCGCAACCAGGTGCCCATCCAGGTCCGTCTGTGGGCGGTACCGTACGAGGTCCTGGAACACACGACGAACACCGGGATCTACGCCCAGGATCAGTGGGTGGTCAGAAAGCTCACGCTCAACCTGGGCCTGCGGTACGACAGTCTGCTGGGAACCGTACCGGCGTTCCATCTGCCGGCGGGTTATTTCGTGCCCGCGCGCGACTTCCCGGCGGCCGACAACGTGCCGAACTACAAGAATCTCGACCCGCGGGTCAGCGGGACCTACGACCTGTTCGGCAACGGCAAGACCGCCGTCAAAGCATCGATCGGCCGGTTCGTGCCCTGGTTGGTCGCCACGGTCGGCAACCCTCAGAGCGGTCAACCTGCCTTTGCTAGCGTCACCTGGAACGACTCCTTCTACGGACCCGGCGATCCGCGCACGGGCAATTTCGCCCCCGACTGCGACTTGAAGAACATCAACGGCAGCGGCGAGTGCGGCCCCTGGAGCGACCGCGGGTTCGGCCAGGTCAGGGCCGGGACGCGCTTTGCGAAGGACGCCACCGAGGGCTTCAATAAGCAGCAGTACAACTGGCAGACCTCCGTGTCGCTGCAGCAGGAGCTGCGGCCGGGAGTCGCGCTCAATGTCGGGTATTTCCGCACGTGGTACGGCAACTTCCTCATCACCGATAACGCGGCCACTACCGCGGCGGACTACAGTCCGTTCTGCGTCACGTTGCCCTCGATCGATACCCGCTTGCCCGGCGCCGGCCAACAGCGCTGTGGCTTTTTCGACATCAACCCGGCCCTGTTCGGCCGAGTCGATAACGTGCGGACGCTGTCATCCAATTACGGCCGCCGCACCGAGGCCTACAACGGCGTGGATGTGACGCTGACGGCGCGGTTCGCCCAGGCTGGGCAGTTTTCGGGCGGGTTGAGCATGGGGCGCACGGTGACCGATGCCTGCGAGCTCGCCGCGAAGCTGCCGGAAACGCTGTTCGGCACAGACGCGGCGGTCAACGGCTCTAACACCGGCGCCGCCGCGCTCCTTACGGGGGTGGCCGGATCGTGGAGCTCGATGCTGGCCTGCAAGGTCACCCCGCCCTGGTCGGCGGGAACGCAGGTGAAGTTCCTCTTCGTGTACCCATTGCCATGGGACCTCCAGTTCAGTGCGATTTATCAGAACTTCCCCGGTGTGCCGATCACAGCGACCTATGCGGTCAGTAATGCGATCGTCGGCCCGTCGCTCGGCCGCAACATCGCCGCGTGCGGCGCGAACTGCGCACCTACGAGCAGCTTTGGCAACATCGAGCTGATCTCCCCGGGGTTCTCCTACGAGGATCGCCAGAACCAGGTGGATCTACGATTTGCGCGGCGCTTCAGGGCAGGGCGGGCCACATTCCGGCCAAGCCTCGACCTCTCGAACATTCTCAACGCGGGCAGCATCTATGCGGCCAACACGGGTTTCGGCTCGCAGTGGCTCGTCCCGTACGAAATCCAGGGTGGGCGCCTGGCCCGGATCAACGTCCAGTTCGAGTTCTAATAGACTGTTTTCGCTGTGACCGGATGAATCTCTCGGTGTCTTTGTGTCCTTCGCCGCTGTCGCGCAGAATTGGGCTGATGACATCTAGCGGACGAACACGATGGTCACTCGCAACCGGCGTGGCGCTCTTGCTGGTGCTGGTCTCCCCTGCCGTGGCGCAGTGGCTCAACGTTCCCCAGGCCAACACGCCTCGCACACCGGACGGCAAACCTGATCTGACCGCGCCTGCGCCACGCACGCCGGACGGAAAGCCGGACCTCTCCGGGATCTGGCAGCGGACGCGTGGTGTCCCGCCAACCTCCGGCGGGCCGAACGGAATCGCCGCCGGCGTAGAAGTACTTTTCCAGCCCTGGGCGGAAGCGCTTTACAAGGCTCGCGCGGAGAACAACAGCAAGGGCATGCCGAGTGAGCGATGCCTGCCGCAGGGCATCACGAAGGGCGTCTCGGTGCCCGAGCCGTTCAAGATCGTCCCGACGCCCGGCCTCGTTGTGATTCTCCACGAGGAATTCAATCATCATCGCCAGATCTTCACTGACGGCCGCCGCAAGCCCGAACGTCGCGCACCCACCTGGCTTGGGTACTCCCGCGGCACCTGGGAGGGCGACACGTTCGTAGTCGACACGACGGGATTCGTCAACGACACATGGCTCGATTTTCGGGGTCACCCGGCCACCGACGCCCTGCATCTCGTCGAGCGATATCGACGCCGCGACTTCGGGCATCTCGAGATTCAGTTCACCATCGACGACCCCAAAGCCTATGTGAAACCGTGGAACGTTACCATGGGGTTCGATCTGCTTCCCGACACGGAGCTGATCGAGCACATTTGCGAGAATGAGCGGGATGCCGCGCACATCGTGGGTAAATAGTGGCGTCATGAAGAGTGTCCTTGCGCGGTGGATTGCAGGCGGCATTTCGATCGCGCTGCTGATGTGCGGCGTTTCCGGCGCGCAGGAGCCACGGGTGCCGAGGACGCCGGATCGCAGGCCCGATCTGTCGGGGATCTGGCGAAGCGCCAGCAACCGGTACCTGACGGATCTCTCCGTTGGAAGCGCTCTCCCCTTCCAGCCCGAGGCGGCCGCGCTCTACAAGCAGCGGCTGGCGAGCAAGGGACAGGGCCGACCCTCCGAGCGGTGCCTGCCCCGCGGCGTGCCGAGCATGATGCTTGCGCGAGAACACCCGTGGAAGATCGTGCAAACGCCTGGCGTCGTCATCATCCTCTTCCACGAGTCACTTCATTACCGGCAGATCTTCACCGACGGCCGCCCCTTTCCCGCGGACCCGGCGCCGACCTGGCTCGGTTACTCGATTGGCCGATGGGATGGCGACACGCTGGTGGCCGAGACGATCGGCCTCATCGACGAGACGTGGCTGGACGATGGCGGCCATCCCCACAGTGAGGCGCTGCGCGTGACAGAGCGCTTCCGCCGCCGCACTGCAGGCACGATGGATATCGACGTCACGATTGACGACCAGAAGGCATACACCAGGCCCTGGACCGTGACGGTGCGTTTCGAGTTGGTTCCGGGTGCCGACCTCGGAGAACAGGTCTGCGCCGTCCAGCCCGCTGACGATAGGAAATATTAGGGCCGTTTCGTGGTCGCTTCGCGGTTGACTGGGCGCAGACGCCCACCGCACCGCGGACACGGGTCCCAGCACCAACTCGCGCAGCTCGTTCACCTCCGCCAGCCAATCAGCCGACCAACCCACCCGCCTCGGCACTGAACTCGGCAACCCACCTGAACTGGCTCTCAAACCCGTCGTCGTTGCCGGCGCCGAAACGCCGCGGGAGTGTTCGCAAGCGGGGAGTCGCGACGCTGTGATTACCGGGCCGGGAGGCTTCCGCGAGAAGCGCGAGAAACAAGACTGGCCAGCTCAGCAGGTGCGGGTATATAAGGACGCTATGCGGATCCAACACACCGAATCGTAGGAGCCGAGGATGACCCCTGTCGGATCAACACCACACCCAGCCGAGCCGCCGATCACGGGGCCGGTCTCCGCACGCTGGCTGAATGCGCGTTTGAGGACGTTTGGGCAATATCTAATGGCGCTCGCCCTCTGCCTGTTGGTGCTTGGCGCTGTGTTTGATGTGCGGAGCGAGGCACGTCAGTGGCCGTTCGCGTACGGCGGCGACACGATGTTCTATCAGCTGGTCACCAAGAGCGTGGTCGATCACGGATGGTTCCTGGACGTGCCTTCCCTGGGCGCGCCGGACACGCTGGACCTGCGTGACGCGCCGATCTCGGACGACAACCTGCACGTGCTGATGCTGTGGGTACTCTCGCTGAGTACGTCGCACTACCCGACTGTAATCAACAACTTCTTCCTGCTGGGCTTCCCGCTGGTCTTCCTGTGCGCGGTCTGGGTATTGCGCCATTTCGGCGTGACATGGTGGACGAGCGTCTGCGTGAGCCTGCTCTACACATTTGCGCCGTTTCACATCTTGCGCGGTGAGCACCATCTGTTCCTGTCGGCCTATTGGCCCGTTCCTTTGGCGGTGCTGGTCACTCTGTGGGTGAGCCGTGATGGATTATGGCCCGATGGCACAGGACGTCCGACCTGGCGCAGTCGAAGGCTGTGGCTGAGCGTGTTGATCTGTTTGGTGCTGGCAGCAACAGGTTTCTACTACGCCTTCTTCGCGTGCTATTTCTTGTTCATCGCCAGCCTTGTGGCCGCTGTACGGCGCAGGCGCTGGCGCGCATTGTGGCCTGGGCTCGGTCTGGTCGCGGTGATCGCGGTGGGCGTGTGCGTCAATCTATCGCCGACTCTCCTGCGCTTTCAGGAGGAAGGCTCTGTCCAAGTCGTGCGGCGCTTCTCTCGCGACGCCGACACCTATGGTTTGCGGATCGCGCAGCTTCTGTTGCCGGTGCGCGGGCATCGTCTCGAGCCGCTTCAGGACCTCAGGGCCGAATACGCCCAGCGTCCGCTCATCAACGAGAATGACGATGTCTCACTGGGTTTCGCCGGCGCGCTGGGGTTCGTCGGGTTGTTGTGGTGGTTCTTCTTTCTCAAGCCGGCGGCGGAAGGCGCGAACGAGCCACCCGCCACGGGATTGCTGCACCACCTGGGTATTTTCAATCTGGCTGGGGTGTTGTTGGGTACGATGGGAGGGTTCGGTTCGTTGGTGGCGTTCTTCGGCCTGCCACAGGTACGCGCCTACAACCGCATCGTCACCTTTCTTTCCTTCTTTGCGCTTTTTGCGCTGGCGTTATGGCTCGCTCGCGCGGCCCGCCCGCGCCCCCCGGCGGGAAGGGCGGGCCACTGGGGGGGGCG
>ORMF011173278.1_pt1 | contig 18952 bp, 19 predicted proteins | sample 1779871 | NCBI WGS metagenome assembly ORMF01 (sample SAMEA104232316, study PRJEB22302) | groundwater metagenome | biome: forest; feature: aquifer; material: groundwater | place: USA | collected 2011-08-07 | depth 5.4 m | reverse complement strand
CCTTGAGGTCATGCTTGTAGTGTTCCCAGTAGAAGCGGGAGTTCTGCTCGGTGAGCCCAAACCTGCGTTCGAGTTCAGAACAGAAGTAGCGGTAGGTCTCGGCGACAAGAACTTCGCCGTAGACCCGCAGCTCGATCATGATTTCAAGGTCAATATTTTGGTGCTGACCCTTGACCATGCCGAGCATGCCGCTTGATGTGATCGATGTCCGCAGACTCGGAGGAGTGCTAAGCACTCCCTCTTTGAGGAGGCCAATCTGCTCTAGGTCATAGAGCCTATTGTCCTGATGAGTCGGCATCCCTGCGGGAATTTCGTCCCACAGAATAGTTCGTAGGACGTTTTTTGCGGTTTCGGATTGAAGATACAATTTGGCTGTCTCATAGAGACTGACAAACTGCATCGACAGGAAGCCGTTTTGGATGAGGAGAGCTTTGAACTCGCCATCACCCATCGTAGCGATGTTGCGGAATAGCGGATGGTCGTTGAACTGACGGATCAGCTCATCTTCCAGGGCGCTATAGCGTGCGAAATACGGATTAATGTTCATTCTAGCCCTCCAGCTAAATTTTATTCCCTCACATCCCAAACGATAATTACTTACCGGCTGAAAGTGAGAAGAAACAAAGTAACTTGTTTCTCCAAGGCTTGTTTGAGCGTTGCAGATATAAAAACAAGCCTTTTATAGCTAAAACGCCTATCTCATACTAACCTATGATTATAGCACTTCTGCGACATTCTGTCAATAGTGACGAAAAACACTAATAGTCTTATAATTAGAAAGCGCTTATGATTGTTTTTACCAAGCATGCGGAAGACAAATTTCATCTCCTGAAATCACACAAATTTACTATTACCCGGCATCAAGTCATCAGCGCATGTAGCAATCCTGACTTGGTGGATTATGCCCGACTTCCTTTGTTGATTGCCCAAAAACAACGCAACAAAACCCATGTTTTGCGTGTAGTTTACAAGCAAGAAAACAGTTTGAAAAAAATTATTACTTTTTATCCTGGAAGGGCCAAACATTATGCCAAAACTTAAACAACCAAAAGTACATTATGAACCGGGGGGTGACGTGTTAAGCTGGGAAATTAATTCCCGGGCAATTGACCACGCCAAAGAAATCGGCAATATGATCGTGCATTTTTCTAAAGATAATACTCCTGTAGCGGTGGAAATTTTGGAAGCCAGCAAATTTGTTAGCCAAACCAGCCGCTTAATTAACCGACCCAAAGCGACGATTACTGAATCGGCTTTGCATAAAGCTATGTAAATGTCATAAGTGCGTTTTTTTATACCGCTGGCAAAGTCCATGCCGCTGCAAAGAACTTACACTGCTACGACATTCTGTCAATAGCTTCATTCACCAGTGCATCTGCTTCCTTGTTTTTCTCTCTGGGAATGTGCGTAAAAGTAATATTTTTAAACTTATTCTGCAAGGCAAAAACTTGAGCGGCCAGCTCTTTCAGGGCCGGCTCTTTTATTTTGTATTTGCCCTGCATTTGTCGAACTATTAGTTCGGAGTCCATGTTAATTTGCAAGTGAGTGGCCCCGATTCTGTGGGCTTCCTCCAAGGCTTTAATTAGGGCTTGGTATTCGGCAAAGTTATTAGTGGCATCTCCTAAATACTCTTTGAACTCCGCAATAATTAAGCCTTGGGCATTTTTTATTACCACTCCTAAGCCGGCTGGTCCCGGATTGCCCCTAGCTCCCCCGTCGGTATTGATAATTAATCTTTTCATATTAATTTCCTACGAATACTAATTATACGAATATACTAAAATCTTTTAATGAGTATTAAGAACAGGATAAACTAAATCTTTTTTCTGCAAAACCATAAATTCGTATATTGGTAAATTTTCGTATTGGTAGGAGTTAATGCGAAGCGTCTTTAATATCGATAATCTTTAATTTTAATTTTTCCGCGCCATTCCAACTGTCTGCCATTGGTTCTACGGCCAGGTCAAAATTTTTGTTTGCACTAAATAACGGCTCCGCGTAAGCCAAGTTAAACCCAATGCCATCTACAATTTTTTCACCCACCGCAATTTTTACTTGCACATGCTGGCCACTAGTGCCCACTTTTCGATAAGACATAATTTTGGCATTTTTAATAAGGAATTTCGGCTGTGGGTTATCGGCGCCAAATGGTGCCAGCTTTTCCACTAACTTTACTGTCTCTAAGCTTAAATCTTCCTCTGAAAGTTCTGCTTCCAGTTCCAAAAAATTTTCCGTAGATTGAATTAAATTCGTGTCGGCGAATTTTAAAATTTCTGTGTAAAACAAATCCAAATTTTCACTCCGCAAGGTTAGCCCTGCGGCCTGTTTGTGACCACCATATTTTACTAGCAAATGCTCTGAACTCCTGAAACATTCCACTAAATTAAAACTGCCTACACTGCGCGCTGAACCAGTTGACTCATTTTCTCCGCGCTCCAAAACCACGACTGGCCGACGGTAAGCTTCGGCGAGTCTTCCAGCGACAATACCCACCACCCCTTTAGGCCAGTCGCTGCCTGAAACCATTAAAATTTTCCGGTCCAAAATAAGTTCGGCCTGCGCCTTTGCTTCAGACACTATCCGTCCGGTTAAATCTTTTCTGCGCTTGTTAATTTGCTCCAGTTGCCCAGAAAGAACAACGGCTTGGGCAAAATCTTCCGCTAACAGCAAATGAAGAGCGACATTGGCGTGTTCCAAACGTCCGGCCGCGTTAATGCGCGGGGCAATAATAAAACCTAAGGAGTAAGTATCTAAATTGTTGAAGTCCAGCCCTGCGGTTTCCAATAACTGCCGCAATCCCAGCCATTTGGTTTTTGCTAAAACTTTTAAACCATAATGAACTAAAATTCGGTTTTCACCCAAAAGCGAATGACAATCGGCCACTGTCCCAATAGCCACTAGGTCAAGTAGCCACTTGTCCCACTCATCAACGTATGTTGATGAGTGTCCTGAGCTTGTCGAAGGGACTAATGATTCAATTTGGGCTATAACTTTTAATTTATCGCTCAAAATCGCTTTAGCCAGTTTATACGCCACCCCTACTCCGGTAATTTGATTGTCCGGGTACTTATCATACAGATTTTTCGGGTTAATAAGCGCATAAGCCTGTGGGATTGCGCCGGTAATTTCATGGTGATCGGTAATAATTAAGTCTATGCCTTCTGTTTTGCAAAATTCTGCCGCGTCAAGCGAGTTGGTGCCGCAGTCCACGGTAATAACCACTTTTACGCCTTCCGCGGAAATTTTTCGGAATGCTTCCAAGTTAAGGCCATAACCCTCCGTGAACCGGTCTGGCACATAGCTTTCTACCGCTACCCCCAAATAGCGAAAGGTTTGCTGCAACACGGCATTAGCCGTAACTGCGTCGGCGTCGTAATCGCTGTAAACCAGAATTTTTTCATTCTGCTCAATAGCTTGCCAAATTCGTTCGGTGGCTTTCTGCATATCTTTAAACAAAAAGGGGCTGTGGAGCTCCTCATATTTTGGATTTAAAAATTTGCTAATATCCTTTTCCGTAACCAAGCCCCGATTATACAACAATTGCAACAGCAAAGGAGGAATTTCCGGAAATTGATTCACTAGCTCTACGGGAACTTCAGATTTGACTTGCCACTGTTTGTTCATAATACAATTTTACCATACCACTACAACTAAATACAGGCATGCGTTGGCGGCGCATGCCTGTAAGCTTCGATGAGTGATTTGTCCAGTTTTGGACCGATATTAATTTATGATAGTCCTCCGCTTTGATAAAATTATTGCTCGTTGGCAGTCTTGTGTTGGTCCGCCCTACAAATATGGACCTTGCGGTCACATATTGCGTCCTTGGTGCTTCACAAGGCTGCCTTTCCAGACAGAAAATTCTGCCTTTTGGAAGATTTTGGCAGTCAGCCTCCGTCTCCAGGTTTGAGTGTGGTTTCCCCTGAGACTCTCTGTGGAGTCAAGCACTCTTTACCTGCATCCGAAACGCAGGCGTCTGATGACACCACAGGTGCACCTATGGTTTCCTTCGGCATACGAGCATACCGCATCAAACCTTTAGGGTTCAGCCTAAGCCCACGGGGGAAGGCTGCTTTCCTCGTTAGAGGAACTTTATGATTTGAACGATTGCAGGAATGCGGAGGATCCACCGCCGCACTCCTGTGGTTACTGTCCTCACCCCAGCAACCATTGCTACGGCCATCTTTACGAGGCCTCCTCCCCCGAAACCTCTAGGCTGGCGCGTAGCTCTTAAAAAATATTATATATTAAGATAAAAGTCTGTCAACCCCGTTAGAGACAAGCCGCCCCAAGGCGGCAGTAGCCGTGCCTGCGGCAGGGCGGTCTCTAACGGGGTCAACCCTACAAAACCAATTCATTCAACAAATTTATCCCGGTCATTTCCTCGGGCTTCTTTAAGCCAAACAGGTCCAAAATAGTCGGGGCAATGTCGGAAAGCACTCCTTCGGGAACTCGGCCGGACAGCGACAAAAATTTTCGGTCTTTCGGGATTTTAAATTTAAATTCGTTGATAATAAAAATTAGCGGCACCGGGCTTGTGCTATGGTCCTTATCTATTTGTCCGGTTTTAACGCTTAACATTTGCTCAATATTGCCATGGTCTGCGGTAATAAGCACTGCGGCATCCACGCTTAAACAGGCTTGCGTTATTTTTTCCAAGCACTTGTCTATGAACTGCACAGCCTTTATACCTGCATGGAGATTGCCAGTATGCCCAACCATGTCTGGATTAGCAAAATTGGCAACAAAAAAATTCGTTTCTGTTTTGAGTACTTTCTCCAACAAAAAATCAGTCAATTTATCGGCTGACATTTCCGGATGGTCTACGTAATTTTTTGTGTTACTGGGACTGTTAACAATTAACCGTTCTTCTTTGGGCCACACCTCGTTCCGGCCGCCGCTAAAAAACGAAGTGACGTGGGCATATTTTTCACTCTCCGCAATGTGAAATTGGCTAAAACCGTGCTGCGACAGCACTTCGCTTAAATTGTTGGCCAAATTCTGAATGGGAAAAGCAACATGCACCGGTAAACCAACAAAATACTGCGTCATTGTAACAAAAAACAAATTCTTGAAGCTCGCGTGCTTGCTTTGTATGTCCATGGCAGCGGGCTCCACGAATGCTTTAGTTAACTGCAAAGCGCGATCAGAACGAAAGTTGAAAAAAATAGCTGCGTCGTTGTCACGAATGGTTGCAATTGGTTTTTTTTCCGAGCTGTTAGGCACTTTTTCTGCAATTACTGTTGGGGGGGTCATTTCGTCGTAAATATTTTGATCGTAATTGGACAAAATGCATTCTTCTGCGCTGCTGGCGAAAGCTCCGACACCATTGACTATGGCCTGGAAGGTCAGTTCAGTTTGGTCCCAATGCCGGCCTCTATCCATGGCATAAAAACGCCCCGTTACAGTAGCAATTTTACCCACTCCAATTTGCGCAATTTTATCTCTGAGTTTCTGCAGCGCATTCAGAGCAACTTTTTCGCCGGTATCGCGCCCGTCGGTAAACATGTGAATATAGACTTTTTGGAGACCCCGCTCACTAGCCAGCCCTAACAAAGCATAGAGGTGCTCGTCTGAACTGTGGACCCCACCGTTGCTAACAAGTCCTAGCAAGTGCAAAGACGAGTTCTGCTTTTTCACGTGCTCTATGGCTTCTAAAAAAGCCGGGTTTTTAAAAAAATCGCCGCGCTCTATGGACCGATTTATTCTAGGGAGGTCTTGGCCCACAATCCGGCCGGCGCCAATATTTAAATGTCCCACTTCGGAGTTACCCATTTCGCCCCACGGAAGTCCTACCAAAGGACCAGAGGCTTGCAAGGTCATGGCCGGAAATTGGCTAACCAAATGGTTTAAGCCTCCTGGGTCGGCTAAAGCAATGGCGTTGCCGCGGCTATAAGAAGCCACGCCGAAACCGTCTAAAATTATGAGAACGACTTTTTTGTAAATTTTATGTTGCACTTTTGTTTCCGGGCTCTGCTCTAAGACTTGTTTGTTTAGGAACACTAAAATTTTATTTATCCAGTGCTTCAATGCCTGGTAACTTATTGCCGGCTAAAATTTCCAGCATGGCTCCCCCCCCGGTTGAAACATGGTCAAAATATTCTTCCTGCCCCGCTTGCCGAACAGCGTCTACGGTTTCCCCGCCGCCGACTACGCCATAACACTGCCCCTGGCTAATGCCGCCAATTACCTTGGCTAAAGCCATAGTGCCAGTGCGGAAAGGTTTTTCTTCAAACAAGCCCAAAGGCCCGTTCCAAACAACGGTTCGCGCAGTGCGCAGGCTATTGGCGAACTCTAAAATAGTTTTTGGCCCTATGTCTAATACGAAATCCCCTTTCCCAATTTTGTGCGGCAGGACAGCACGAATAGAAGCTTTATCATGGCTCTGGTTAGCCACCACAACATCCTGCGGTAAAACAATTTTATCTTTAAAATTTTTGTGAATTTGCCAAGCCAGTTTAGTATCTTCCTTTTCAATTTTAGACTGTCCGACTTCCAGACCGGCAGCAGCAAAAAATAAATTTGCCAAACCGCCTCCAAGTAAAATTTTGTCGGCTTTTTTAGCTAAATTGTTTAGTGTGGCAACTTTGTCCGAAACTTTAATGCCGCCCATTAATATCATAAACGGCTGCTTGGCGCGATTGAGCACATAGTGGAACGCCTTAATTTCTTGTTCTAAAGTTAGGCCGGCGTAACTAGGCAAATACTTTGTTATAGCAACCATGGAAGCATGGGCCCGGTGGCAATTGCCAAAAGCGTCGTTTACGTAAACATTGGCCAAGCTGGCCAATTGTTTGGCAAAAAAAGCGTCGTTGGCTTCTTCGCCTTCGTAGTATCTCAAATTTTCTAAAAGCACAAGGTCCTTGCCGGCAATTTCCTTAATTTGCTCGCGGGCTTGTTCTTGCTGAATGTTTTTTTTATAAAAAATTAAATGGTCTACCGGATAATCGGGAAGGATTTTGTCAGTTTCTATAAATTTGCAGTTCAACAATTCTGCCAAGCGCAGGGCAACAGGGGCAAGACTGAATTTTGCATCCCAGTTCCCTTTTGGCCTGCCCAGGTGACCGCAAATAATTACTTTGCAGTTTTGTTTTCGCAGGTAATCTATGGTCGGTAACAAGCGGCGCAGACGGTAATCACCTTCCAAACTTCCGCCTGGCATTATTTCTTCGTCCAAATCCGCCCTAAGCAGAACGGTTTTACCTTTTATTTTGGCTGAATTTAAATATTTTATCATGGACTTTGTTATTGACCCCGTTAGAGGCAAACCGCTCCTAGGCGGCTGTAGCCATGCCTATGGCAGAGCGGCCTCTAACGCGGTTGACAATTTTTTGTTTTTATGATTTAATTATACTGACAACTTCAGGAGGACAACTAAATGATAACTGGAATTGGAAACACAGAAGTCATGATAGGAGGTCGCGTGCCAACAGGAAAATGTCAATTCTGTTCGCAGATAGTTGCAATGGAGTTAGATAAGGCATCGGGTAAACTTTTTGCCTTTGCTCATGATCTCCATGGCTCGCCTCTGCAAAATGATACGCTTGAGGGATACTGCTTTGGCTCTGGCAGTATTGTCGAGCCGGAACCTGACGGCTTCGTGGAGATGTAACTTATGGTGGGAGGAGGGAAGGATATGTCACTGCCAACAAGGCTGGACGTTATCAATAACGAAACCAAGCACGTACCAGAGCCGGACGAGGAGCCAACTACATTCTACTTGGCGATGACATTCATAGCCCTCTTGGTACTTATCCTGTTTGCTATTGCCGTAGCGGCTATTGTCATCATCGACGGTCTCAAGAACATCAAGTTCTAAACACTGAAGCGCCACTCTGGAATAAAATCCGGAGTGGTTGCTTTTTTTATTTACTCCCCACTAAAATTACTTCTTCCACCAGCCGATTACTATAACCAAATTCGTTGTCATACCACGCCACTACTTTTATAAAATTACCGTCCATAACTTGAGTTAAAGATAAATCCACAATAGCGGAATGAGGGTTGCCGACAATATCGCTGGAGACAATTGGTTCGGTGGTTGTTTCAATGAAGCGTGAATACATGGGATTATTGCTGGCTTCAATAAAAGCATTATTGACTTGTTCAACGGTGACATTTTTTTTCAGTAAAATTACAAAATCTGCCAAACTCCCCACCGGCGTGGGCACGCGCATGGCCAGTCCGTGAAAAACTCCCTTTAGGTCCGGAATGGCCTGGGTGGCGGAAATTGTCGCTCCAGTGGACGTTGGAATAATATTTATTGCTGCCGCGCGCGCGCGCCGAAAGTCTTCAGACTTGAGGCCGGGCGGCGGTCCGTCTATTAAATTTTGTTCAGCGGTATAACTGTGTATGGTAGTCATCATGGCTTTGTCAATGCCAAATTTCAAATGCAAAATTTCTATTACCGGCGCTATGCAATTTGTAGTGCAGGATGCGTTGCTAATAATTGGCTGGCCAGTGTAGTCCCCCTCGTCCACTCCTAAAATAATAGTCGGGGTAATGCCTTCGTCCTTGGCCGGAGCGGAGATAATTACTTTTCCGGCACCGGCTTTTAAGTGAGCAGAGGCTTTTTCGCTGTCAGTAAAGTGACCAGTAGATTCAATAACTACATGGGTTTCCAGCTTTCCCCACGGCAATTTTTCCGGCTCCTTTTCCGCGAAAACTTCATATTTCTTGCCATCCACAATCAGGTGCGTTTCGTCAAAGCGCACCTCTTTTTCGTACTTGCCGTAGTTAGAATCAAACTTCAACAAATACGCCAGAGTCTCTGGACTGGTAAGGTCGTTAATTCCGACAACTTCAATTTCTTCCTTTTCCAGAGCAATTTTAAAAGCCTGCCTCCCAATGCGGCCAAAGCCGTTTATGCCCAGACGAATTTTTTCTGTTTTGTGAGCCATAATATTTTTTTAAATCTACTACTTTAATACATAACAGTATTAAAGTGTGGACGATTAATTATTAGTCTTGCTTTTTAGCAACTATTTTTTCCAATTGGCGCTTAATTTTTTCATTGGTTATAGCAATGGGGTGATAATGTTTTAATCTCCTAAGCTCGTTTTGCATTTGTCGTTTAGTAAGCAGTCCTTCTATGGGGCCAATTTTTTGCACCACGCTGCCTGCGTTCATGGGACCCCAATGCAAAGCTTCCTTATGGCTAAGTCCGTGAATTAAAGCTGCTATGTAAGCTGTAGTAAAAGCATCGCCTGCTCCGGTAGCCTCAAGACGCGGCCCGGGGTATTCGGCAATGTAAAAGAACCCTTCGTCACTAAAGCTGTAAGCACCTTTGCGGCCGTCAGTCAATGCAATCGCCCTGGGACCAAGCTTGCGCAAACGTTTACATAACTCTTCAATGTCCTCTACTTTTTTCCCCACCCAGCTTTGGGCCTCCTGTTTATTTAAGGATAATACTTCTGTCCGTTTTAACATAGACTCGTTGGCCTTAACGCCTTTGCGCAACTGAAATGTACCCGGGTTAAAACCAAGCTTCGCTCCAGTTCTATCTAAGTACCTTGCTAAATCGGGATAAATTTTTCCAAACCCCTGGGGCATACTGGTTAAATACACCCAACGACTCGCTGTTAGGCGCGGTAATTTATAGTTGCGGTGCTCGTGAAATACAAAAATAGTTCGCTCACCTTTATAAGAAAGGACTGTGTGATAATTGGTTCCGTGTTTGTTATCTATAACAATATAGTCGGTAGCAACTCCTTCTTTTCTCATTTTGTGCACAATTTCCCGACCGCCAGAATCATGAGCAACCACACAAAAGTAAGCGGTCTTGAGACCGAGCCTGGACGAGCCTACCGCATTGTTCGTGGCATTCCCCGCAACGCTTTTGTAAAATTTATCTACCGGCAGCTTGTCTCCCCAGTTGATTAAAGCTTTTTTTTGGCCTTTAACTATTTTTATTTCAATGTCGTGAATATACAAAAACGAATCAATTACCGGATCGCCTATGGAAATAATGTCAAACTTTGGTTTCATAAGATACTACGAATTACTAATGGTTTACAAATATACAAATTATTTTTGATCTGCGTTAAGAATTTGTTTAAACTTCCCTACGCTGCTTGTAAAATTAATTAATATTCCTATCTTTTCAACCTCATATTCGTATATTGGTATAAATTCGTATTCCGTAGGAGCTACTTTCTTTGTAGCACTTTTTTAATTGCTGCTTTTACGCTGTCCTTGCCCATGCCAAACTTTTCAATAAGCTCATTTGGCTCGCCGCTTTCGCCGAAATGATCTATTACCCCTACCATTTCCACTGGCACCGGGCAGTGCTGGGCCAGGACTTCCGCCACCGCAGAACCAGCGCCGCCCATAATTTGGTGTTCTTCCAAGGTAACAACTGCGCCGCACTTTTGCGCCGCCTCCACAATTGTTTCCACATCTATTGGCTTTATAGTGTGATTATTTACCACCATAACGCTTATGCCCTCTTGTTCCAGCTCCAACGCCGCCAAAAGGCCGTTATACAATACTGGACCCGAACCAATTAAGGCCACATCCGTGCCGTCTTTAAAAATTTCTGCCTTACCAACAATAAATGGTGTTTCCGGAGTTGTCATAATAGGGGTTTTTTCCCGCGCAAATCGAAAATAAGCCGGGCCAACCATAGCGCCCAAAGCCATGGTGGCTTTTTTGGTTTCCAAATAATCACAAGGCACTACCACGGTTAAATTTGGCAAGACTCTGGTAATGGCAATATCTTCCAAAGCCTGGTGCGTAGCTCCGTCTGGACCAACACTAATGCCGGTATGTGCCCCAGCAATTTTTACATTGGTTTGGCTATAACAGACTGAAACCCGCAGCTGGTCCCAGTTGCGGCCTGGAGAAAAAGTTGCGTAACTGGAAACAAAAGGAATTTTTCCGGCCAAAGCCAGGCCTGCCGCAATACCCATCATGTTCTGTTCAGCCACGCCGCATTCAATAAAGCGCTCGGGGAATTTATCGCCAAACTTTGAAGCCGTGGTAGAACCTGCTAAGTCGCCGGTTAAAACCACCACGCGCTCGTCCGTTGTTCCCAGTTCCACCAAGCCTTCACCATAGCCTTGCCGGGTTGGAGTTTGCTCAATGTCGGGCGAACCGATTTTTGGATTAAGTTTTAAGTGTGGGTTCAGCATTGAGACTTAAGTTTCCTTTAACATGTAAGATACTGATATACAAATTGTTAATACTGATGAAACGGATAATACTGATTACTTTTTCCAACGATCAATTTTAACAATACGTTTAGGCTTGATGAATTTATCTCTAAAATTTACCAAAACAGCTAATTGTAAACCAGTTTCTTGTAAGTACCGTTGAGTTTGAAAATAATCTTCTTTGATAAGTATTCGTTTCGCTTTTAATTCTAAACCAACTAAATTTTTAACAACAAAGTCCATGGTATTACCCGAATTACCAATTCTAACTTCTCTATGGTAATTAATGCCTTTTTCTTTAAACAATCTCTCTACAGCATCACCATATTGTTTCTCCCTAGCGTATTGGCTTAATTCGTTATGTGTAGAAAATAAAACCCCATTTATTAAAAATGTTAGCTCCTTGTGGATGAGATCATGACTTTTTCTATCCGTATTATCAGTATCATCCGTATTCATTAGTATATTCGTATCATAATATTATTCATGCTCACTCCTTATCCGACCTCTTAAAGTCCGAAGTTCGTTTAGAGCAATTTTTCCTTGCTCCCCTTTCGGCGGGGCGCCTTTGACATCTCCTGAATCCGGCGGGATGCCATGCCACTCAAACCGTTCTTCCATGTAGTCCACACCCTTGCCTGCAATAGTGTGAGCAATTATTACCGTAGGTTTTTCGTAAATAGCCTTGGCTTCGTTGCAGGCATCTATAATTTCCTGCAAATTGTGGCCATCAATTTCCAACACGTGCCAGTTGAACGCTTCATATTTAGCTCGCAGCGGCTCCAACGGCATAACGTCTTCAGTATAACCGTCAATTTGAATGTTGTTGCGGTCAATAATACCGGTGAGATTATGCAATTTGTTTTTGCCGGCAAACATTACGGCTTCCCAAGTTTGCCCTTCCTGCTGTTCACCGTCACTCATTATTAAATACACATGGTTCCGCAGATGGTCCATTTTTAAGGCGTAGGCCATGCCAACTGCCTGGGAGGTCCCTTGAGCTAAAGGGCCAGAAGAGGTTTCAATTCCTGGGAGGTCCAGATTATGAGGGTGCCCATGCAAGCGGGTGCCGAGTTTGCGCAAAGTAAGAAGTTCTTCTTTGGGAAAATATCCAGCTTCAGCCAAAGTGGCGTAAAGCACCGGGCAAATATGACCACAGGAAAGCACTAACCTGTCCCGTCCGTCCCAGGCAGGCTTCGCTGGGTCATGTTTTAGGACATTAAAGTAAAGCGCCGTGAACACATCGGCCATATCCAAAGGACCGGCGCTGTGCCCGGAACCCGCGGCAAGCAGCATTTTTATAATGTCCTGCCTTATGTCGTTGGCTTTGTATTTAAGTTCGTTAATTGACAGCGGTTCTGTCATTTTATATTTATTATTGCCTGTTGAATCTTTTCGAAATTAGCAGTAACATCTTCTGTTTCATAAAGAGCCGAACCAACTACTAAAAGGTCTGCTCCGGCTGATGCTAAAAGGGGGGCATTGCTCGCTTTAATGCCTCCGTCTACTTCAATTATAGCATTTGGGACAAGCTTTCTCAATTCACTCACCCTACCCACGCTCTCCGGTACAAACGAGTGCCCCTGAAAGCCAGGATGAATGCTTAAAATTAAAAATTGATTGATGCTATCGCTAAAACTCTTCAGGGCCGATACCGGCGTTTCCGGATTTATAGCCAGAGCCGGCTCCAATCCTAATTTTTTAATTTCGGCAATAGCAGAATCAATAAGCTCTTCGTCGTCAAAAGCTTCGTAATGAACAACAACGGTTTTAAAACCAGCTTTCTGGTAATCTGAAAAATTGGCTGGTGCTTTCACCATAAGATGGGCCTCCCAGTGGAAAGTGGCGTTGAGAGTTGGAAATTCGCCGATTGATACGGTTTTATGCGGCACAAACTGGCCATCTGCAAAATCCACTTGGACACGTTCTACTCCACTAATAGCACAAACTTGAAAAATCTTATTTTCCAAGTTCTCTCTAGTTTCTTCCAAAATTGCCGGAACAATGGTTACCATTTATTTTTCTAATTGGCTAATTTTTTTTACTCGGCGAATGTGCCGTTCTTGAGTGGAATACGGCGTAGTCAGCCAGACTGCAACAATCTTTTCTGCCGTATGAGGACTAATATGATCACTCGGTAGACAAAGTATGTTGCTCATATCATCATTGCGGCTAAATTTCGCTTCCGGCACATTCCAAACCAAGCCGGCCCGAACGTGTTTGAACTTGTTGGCCACAATACAGACTCCTTGTCCGCTTCTACAAACTAAAATTCCCAAGTCTTTTTTTGGATTGCGGGAAACTTTTCTTGCTACCAATTCTGCAAAATCCGGGTAGTCGTCAGTGGGATCAAACTTTTTAGATCCTAAGTCAGTAAATTTAACTTTGCTTTTTCGTAAAAAGTTTTTTAAATATTCTTTCAGTTTAAAACCGCCGTGGTCACTCGCTATGTATAACATAAAACTTATAACTTGAAACTTGTAGCATTTAACACAAATCAAAATTAAGATTCATGTTTCACTATTCATGTTTCAAGATTAATGATCTTATTAAAATCTTCCGGAATTAAGCTGGCGCCGCCGGGGAGCAAGCCGTCTATGTTCGGCTGGCTTAAAAAATCTCTGGCATTGGCGCTGTTGCTGCTGCCGCCGTAAATTACCCGCCCTGCGCCATGCTTGTTTTTTATGTAAATGGCAATTTTTTCCGCGTGCTCTGCCGTGGCAGGCTTGCCCGTCCCAATGGCCCAGACCGGCTCATAGGCAACTATAACTTTCTTGGCATCTACTCCAGTTAAACCAATTTCCAGTTGGCCTCTTAAAACGTCCACAACAGCCAAGTCGTCCTCTTCTGAAGTTGTGCCATAACCAACGCACAATACCGGAATTATCTTATATTTCAACAGTGCCTGAATTTTGCCGTTAATTTCTTGGTCAGCTTCCCCCAAAATACGTCGCTCACTATGACCAACCAAACAATACTTTATTCCCAAACTTTTTAAAGCGGCCGCCGAGGTCTGACCGGTATAAGGCCCTTTGATTTTCCAAAAACAGTCCTGGGCACCTAAATTGGGATAATGAATTTGCGACAAAAAAACCATCGGCGGACAAATTACTGTTTCGTGCAAAGGACTGCGGTCTATTTTAGCCGCCAACGCTTGCGCTTCTTTTAAGCTTATAGGATTTAACTTCCAGTTGCCAATAATCAATTTCTTCTGCATGATGGGTTTAGTTTCTCCATCCTCCGTAGCCCCGACGTTTTTTCGGGGCGGAGGACGGGCAATTACCGATGATCAACTTTTTTTGCATAGGCGATTCAGCTTCTTTACCCTCCATAGCCTCGACTCAGTCGAGGCGGAGGACGGGCAGTTGCCAATAATCAATTTCTTCATATTTTTCTAATCCAACTTTAGTCCCCGTAAAAACTCTGCGGTTATTTCTGGGGGCATGGGGTTAACCGGAATACCGGTTGCGTACTCAAACCCAGCCCAAATAGTTAGCCGGGGGAAAATAGTTAAGTGCCAATGATAACTTTGTTCTTCGTGGAAGGTGTGGCGCTCGTTCACCACTGGCATGGTGTGGGTGTAAAAATTTAGCGGCGGGTCAGAAAGTTTAGTATAAAGAATCCCTAATACCACCTTTAACACAAAAGCCAAATGAGTGAGTTCTTTCCCGCTCATGTTTTCAAAGCGCGCGCCATGCTTTTTCGGCAATATCCAGGTTTCAAAAGGGCTCCTGGAAGCATAGGCCGACAAAACTACAAAATGCTCGCTGTCGTAAACGACCCGGTCCTTCACGAGCAGCTCCTCTTTTATAATATCACAATAAATGCAGGTTCTGTTAATTTGATAGTAATGGTAGCAACCGAGAAGTTCGGCATGAATGTGCGGCGGAATTAACGGGGTTGCTAAAATTTGGTGGTGCGGATGCACGCTGGTGGCACCGGCGTCGCGCCCGTGATTATGAAACACTTGCACATAGGAAATATTTGGTTTTTCATACAGTGCCTTAATTCTTTGGGCAAAGGTTTTTAAAGTTAACTCTACAATTTGCGCGGACTGCAAAGCCACTGGCTCATTATGCTTGCGCGTAATTATAACTTCATGTTCCCCGTAACCAGCCCGCGAAACATAAAAATCTTTACTTCGGTAGACTTTGGTTTGTTCCAGTGAAGGAAATTTATTTAAAATGCCCCGAATTTCCCAATTGGGTCCGTCGGGGAAACGGTAAAAGTCCGGGTTCTTGGCTTCATTGCCCGGGCAAAAAATACAGGTTTCATCTACCTCCGGAAGCCCGGCCATGACGCTGTAAGTCTTATAATCTTCCGGGCGCTTGGAGCGCTTGGGAGCAATTAAGACCCACTGTTTGGTTATCGGATTTTGTCTAAACTCGGACATATTAATTGTAGAGCTGTACAGTAATAAAGTAGTAGAGTTACTAGTTAGGTCACTTACAACTTTTACTACATACTACTTTTTCTTGTTTAAATAATTCTGCAAAATAATTTGGGCGGCTAAGCTGTCTTTATTTATTTCTCCGCCGGGCAAGTTCTTAGTCATCTCAGTCGATAAACGTTCATCTACTAAAATAACGGGGATAGCAGTCTGTGATTTAAGTAAATCTGCAAATCCTCTGACTTCCTGGGTTTTTGCCGAATCAACTCCATCCATATTCAAAGGTAATCCTACTGCTATTTCGCCTATTTCGTTTTGCTCAATTATATTTTTGATTTCATTAAAAAATTTATTGTACGGAATAATAGTTAACTCACGGGCTAAAGTTTTTGTTTCATCGGAAATTGCCAAGCCAATTCTTTTGCTCCCGTAATCAATTCCTAGTATTTTCATATATTTCCTACGAACTTACGAATAGTTTACCAATATACGAATTGGTATATTCATAATAATTGGCATTTCGTAGTACATCTATTTATTTTGTCCTAAAGTGATGTTTAGCGTTTTTTCTTCGCCTTTATGGTAAACCTTAACCGAAATTGTATCGCCAGGGTTAAAATTCTTTAAAATTTTAGACAAGGAGTTCTTTTGGTTCACTTCCTGTCCGTTTACTTCTAGGATAATGTCATTTTCCTGGAGTCCGGCTTTGTCAGCAGGGCTCCCGGGAGACACGGCAAAATCTGTCAGGTTTTGTCCCCGCACCAACAAAGCGCCATGATCTTTAGGTAATTTTTGTTCGGAAGCGATGGCTTTATTAATTATAACGTAACGAACTCCCAAAAAAGGCCTTAAAATAGCGCCATTTTTTTGAAAGCTTTCCACAGCCTTCTTGGCGTCATTGCTCGGAATGGCAAAACCAACCAATTGGCCCTGACGGTCTATGGCCGTGTTAATCCCAACAACTTGACCAAGGATATTCAGCAACGGCCCTCCGGAATTGCCGGGGTTAATGGCCGCATCAGTTTGAATAACCCCTTCTAATTGTTCACTGCCACCGGTATCACCGCCCGCGGTAATGCTGCGCCCAATGCCCGAGACTATGCCAGAAGTAACGGTATTTTGATACTGTCCCAAAGAATTGCCTATGGCAATAACTTTTTGTCCCAGCTGAACGACGGAAGAGTCGGACAAAACTAAAGTCAGCGCATTGGTAATATCTATTTTCAAAATCGCTAAATCGTTAACCGGATCGCGCGCCAATACTTTAGCATCGTAACTTTTCCCGTCATTTGTCACAACGCTGTAACTAGCTTGATCGTCCGAAACTACATGTTTGTTGGTTAAGATTAAACCGTCCGAACTTACAAAAAATCCGCTGCCAGCCCCGACTTGCTGAACGTTAGGTGTCTGCGGTTGCTGCTGCGGGGTTTGACTCCCAAAGTCAAAAAATGGTGTGAATGGATCAAGCCCAAAAGGATTGTTCAAATTTTGCAACTTGCTTAAGTCTTTGGAAATTATTACTGAAACAACCGCTGGACTTGCTGATTTTACGACATCAATGACCACTGAATCTTCTTTGACTTGGACGGTCTGGGTCAGAGGATTAATCGATTTTTGATTGCCCGCGAACAATTTTTCCACGACAGGCAAATGCGATAAATACAGTGCTCCGTAAACTCCGCCGAACATACCGAAAACTAAGCTTAACAAAATGATCACAGCGACCAATTTAAAATAACTCTTCGGCCTGTTTAAGTCTGCAGTTAATGTTTCTGGCTGTTGTTTTTGTTCCATACCCAGTAAGACTTCTTGGTATTCTGTTTCGGGCTCGCCAAGGCGACCCTCGCAGGTGCTAATTAATTAGAAAGTTTGATGGTTTTCAGTAAAGCTCTCGCATACACTATGGTTAATCGCCATTGGCAGGAAAAGTTGCCTCTACTGGGCATAATTTTAGCTTTGGTTTGCATTGTCCCTATTTGATATTATAGCATAAATTTAAACCCCGACGTCACGTCGGGGTTTTTTATTCTTATTTAAGAGGTTAACGTATGGGTGTATTAGTCGGGGCTGGGGGCGTTTCATAGGTGGTCTGCCCCAACGGCACTATGGGGTTAATTTTTGGGGTCCGTAAACAAACATTTTGTTCTTGCAAAACCCCAATACTACCGCCCTGTCCGCTGCCTATAGCAGTAAACACGTATTTATTGACTAAGTTTTCAATAACTCCAGCAACAATTTGGGAAACAACATTTTCAGTATTGTTAATGCCCAAATTAATTGTTCCTTCAATGGCCGCCTGTTGCACACCGAAAATAGACGCAGCTGTTTTGTCAATTTGATTCTGTAAAATACTCCGGCCCGTCTTAACTCCAGGACTCAATACTTCTTTGGAAGCTGCCGCATCGGCTAGGGCCTGTGTGTGATTTGCCAATTCGTCGTAATACGAATTGTACCAAGTTTCAGAATTAGCCACTTCCGGGGCTCCATAAACGTCCAGTTTTTGCCAGAATGTGGGATCATTGACGTCTAGAACCGCCGCCCCCTGGCCTGCCAAATACTGTTTTGCCTTAGCGGTAAATATTTGCTTGAGTTCGTCTTTGTTTTTGGGGATGCAGAAATACTCAGGTAAAAAATTCTCTATAACTTTTTGGTCAAGCGGGTCCTGGACAAACTTTTTTAAGTACTCAATAGAATAATATCTGCCCAGTTCCTGGGAATAATAAAGCTGGCTGGCAATAGTAAAATTCTTTTGTATTTGCGCGACAACTTTATCTAGCATTTGAATAGAAAATTTAGCAAAGGCGCGGGCGAGCCCAATTTTAATGGCCTCTCTTATTCGGGCCGGCAAGTCTTCTACAGTAACCGTGCTTAGTTGCGCTTGCGCCGATTTGGCAAAAAAACTTGAGGCTTCTTGCCCGCCGGCCATAGGAACAACTAGTTCGGAAAGTTTATATTTACTGCTTAGTTTCAAAAACTCGGTATTTAATAAATCCACTTGAGAATTTATGATTGCGTAGTCTTTATAAATTTTTTTCCAGGCCGGGTCATCTGCAGCCAAACTATTGTCTTCTGCTATTTGGAAAACGTCGCTGTAATTTTGAAAGGCCTGAATTTGCGCTTTATGAAAAGCCACGGCATCTTTAGTGACCGGGGCTTGTTTGAGTTTGACGACTAAATTATTGGTTATTTGCGCCGCGTGAGCTGCATCACCAGGTTTTTGGTCTTGGCTAAACACTGTGGCCGACGCAGTCTTCAAACTATTGCTGTAACTAGATAGATTAGCTGCCAAGTCGATAAAATATTTTTTGGCATCTAGCGCAGTCCCTCTCGGTAAAATTTTAAGCTGGCTGTCTGGAATGTCCAGCACAACAATTTTTTGGCTTGGATCCATCGCCTGCTTTACTTCTTG
>ORMF011006493.1_pt1 | contig 18955 bp, 16 predicted proteins | sample 1779871 | NCBI WGS metagenome assembly ORMF01 (sample SAMEA104232316, study PRJEB22302) | groundwater metagenome | biome: forest; feature: aquifer; material: groundwater | place: USA | collected 2011-08-07 | depth 5.4 m | reverse complement strand
TCGCTGCACGAGCCGTCAACGTGCTCGCCGAGGAGTACGTCAACCAGAACCTCGAATTCCGGCTGCAGAACACCGACAAGACGCTGCAATGGCTGACGCAGGAAGTCGGCAAGCAGCAGAACGTGGTGCAGGCCAGTGAACGCATGCTTGCGGAGTACCGCGAGAACCAGAACGCGCTGTCGCTCGAGGACAGGCAGAACATCATCGTCTCGCGCCTCAATCAGGTGAACGACGTCGCGTCGAAGGCACGAACGTCGCGCATCCAGAAGGAAGCGCTTTACAACCAGGTCATTGCCGCCAAGGACCGGGAGAGCCTGACGACGATCGCGGCGAACCCGTTCGTACAGCAGCTCAAGGCGCGCATCGTCGAACTCGAGCGCGACCGGCTGCGCCTTGCCGAACGATACGGCGACAAGCACCCGGACCTGCTCAGGGTCACCTCGCAGATCAACGACGCCGAGCGGCAGCTCGACGAAGAGATCGCCAAGAATGTCGCCGCCATCAAGGCTGATTACCAGGCCGCGCTCGAGGAAGAGAAGCAGCTGAACTCGGACCTCGAGGCGCAGAAGGTGCAGGCCACGGATCTGAACCGCAAGAGCATCGACTATTCAGTGCTCCAGCGCGAGGCCGAGAGCAATCGCCAGGTCTATGAATCGCTGCTGCAACGCGAGAAGGAGCTTCGCGTTGTCAGCAACAGCCGCGCAAACAACGTGAGGCTCCTCGATCGCGCGGAGATGCCGGGCGAGCCCTTCACGCCGAACACGCGACGCGCATGGATGATGGCGCTTCTGTTCGGCCTCGGCATGGGCATCGCGGCGGCCTTTGCGATCGATTATCTCGACGACACCGTCAAGACGCCTGAAGACGTGGCGTGGCGGCTTCATCTCAATTTCCTGGGCCTTGTTCCCAAAGTGCACGGCGAACGGCATCCGCTGCTGTCCGGCCCGGTGCCTCACGATTTCGGCGAGGCATTCAGGGCCCTGCGAACGGCGCTCGTGGCAAGCAGCGGCACCGACGCCACGCATCTGGTGGCTATTACCAGCACGCAGCCGCTCGAGGGGAAGACCACGACGGCGGTCAACATCGCCCTCGCATTGGCGATCGGCGGCGCGCGAGTGCTGCTCATCGATGCGGACATGCGGCGCCCCAGCGTCCACAAGGCGATGCGGTTGCCCAACGACCGCGGGCTGGCCGAGCTCCTCAGCGGCAAGGCGAGGATGCGCGAAGTCGTCCAGCGCTGCGGCGACCCGAATCTGCTCGTGATTCCCGCAGGTTCCACGCCGTCGAACCCATCGGAACTGCTCGGGTCCGATCGCATGCGGGCGTTCATGCAACAGCTCTCGACGGGACCGTTCGACTGGGTCATCGTCGATACGCCACCCGTGCTCGCGGTCACCGACGCCGTCGTCCTCGCGCCGCTCGTCCACTCGGTCACGTTCGTCATTGGCGCAGAGATGACGCGGTGGCGACTGGCGGAACGAGCCATCGAAACCCTGCGGGCCGGCCATCCGACGTCGATTGCCGCGGTTCTCAACCGTGTTGATTTCGATCGCAACCGGTACTATTACTCGCGATACTACGGTCATCAGTACAAGAGCTACTACGCGGAAGCCCCGGCCGCGAGCTAAGCGCTCGCTGTCGATTCTTCCGATCCTCCTGGCGCTGCTCGCAGCCGGGGTACTCGCGGTCGTCGGCGGCGCGTATGCGTGGTCGACCCTCCCGACGCTGTTTGCCGCAGCGGCGCTCTTCGTCATCTCCGGCGCCCGCGTCTGCGTCGATCCCGTGACCCGCCATCTCGATACCGCATTGCTGGCCGCGCTCGGCGTGATTGCCGTGCAGATGGTGCCGCTGCCGGAAGCCGTGGTCGATGTGCTCTCGCCGGCAACGCGTGCACTGCAGGATTCGTATGCGCTCGAGCCGTTTGGTGGATGGCGTCCGCTCAGCATCCACCCGGCGGCGACCAGGACGGCGTTCGCGCTCGCGCTCGCCGGCGCCTTCGTATTCTGGGCGGCGCGCGAAGCGTTCAAGCGAAGCGGCAGCCGCGCCGCCATCCGCGTCCTCGCGTGGGTGGGATTCGCGTGCTCGATCGTTGCGCTGGCGCAGCGGGCAACGGCACCGAGAACGATCTACTGGGTCTGGAGCGCCGCCGACCCGCGGGCGCTGCCCTTTGGGCCCTTCATCGATCGCAATCACCTCGCAACCTGGCTCGTGCTCGCGATCAGCCTCGTCGGCGGCTACGTGGCAATGCGCGCGACAACCCACATGCAGGACCGTGGGGCACAGGGAGGGCGCGGAGTGGCCAACGCGCTCCTCGATCGGGACTCGATCGGACTCATGGGATGCCTCGCCGCGATGCTGATCACGGTCGCCGCGACACTCTCCCGATCCGGGTTCGTCGCCCTCATGGCGTCCGCAATCATTGCGGCGATCCTGGCAGGGGTGAGTCGTCGGCGCGGAGCCTCGATCGCGGCCGCGTCCGCCGTCGTAGTCGTCTTGGCCGCCGCCTGGATCAATGGTGAAGGGCTCGCGCAGCGCGTGCAGGGAACATTCGATGCGGCACCCATCAGGCGGCTGGCGATCTGGCGCGACACACTGCCGATCGTTCGCGACTTTCCCGTGCTCGGAACGGGCGCTGGCACGTTCGCAGACGCCATGTTCATCTACCAACGGACCGACAAGCAGGTGCTCTTCAACCACGCGCACAACGAATACCTGCAGCTCTCCGCGGAAGGGGGCGTCGCGTTGCTGCTGGCGGCCCTCGCCGTGTTAGTGCTGCTCCATCGCGTGGTGCGCGCGCGGCTTGCGGATGACCGTGGGCCGCACCGATGGATTCGCATCGGCGCGTATGCGGGCCTCGCCGGCATCGCGGTGCAAAGCATCTGGGACACCGGGCTGCACCAGCCGGCGAATCTTCTGCTGGCGGCGATCCTCGCAGCCGTGGCCGTCAGGCCGAACCGGGCGTCCGATCCTGCTGCGGAGGCGCCGCCACCATGAGTCTTCGCGTCGGCCTCGATGTGGACGGAGTCGTCGCCGACTTCCAGACGGCCTTTCGCGCCACTGCCGCCGCCGACCAGGAGTCGGGCGGCGCGCCGCCGCAACGCCCGCTCAACGCCGACGCTGTCAAGCGCGCCTGGGAGCGGATCGCTCGGACACCGCAATGGTGGCTCACGCTCGATCCGTTCGAGCCGGACCAGATTCAGCGTCTGTACCGGACGTCGCGGGAGCGACGATGGGAAGTGTACTTTCTGACCACGAGGCCTTCGAGCGCGGGCGAAACCACGCAGTTCCAGACACAGTGGTGGCTCGAGCAGCATGGCTTCGCACTGCCCTCGGTGATGACGGTGCCAGGCTCGCGCGGCGATGCCGCAAACGCGGTGAAGCTCGATATTGCGGTCGACGACCGGCTGACCAACTGCGTCGATATCATTGCAGCCTCGCGCGCCAAGGCGGTCCTGTTGCTCCGGCGCGACGATCCAGGCATCCGCGACCAGGCGGTGGCGCGCGGCATCGGCGTCGTCAGCACGCTCGCCGAAGCGCTCGACGCGGTGGAGGTCTTCGAGGAAGCCAAACGCGCCACGGTTGGTCGCCTGTCGCGGCTAGCGGACTGGTTCAAACCGTCCAAGCACCACGGCGCGCCACTACCGCACGACGCCCGCGCCAGCCTCGGCCCCGTGAAGCCACCACCGCGGCACCGTCAGTAGAACCAGTCGACGACCGCGTCCCGCACGCCATCGGTCACCGGCAGCACTTCGTGGAGCACGTGCGATCGGAAGGCGACGAGCGTTCCTGCCGCGGGTGAAATGTCGAGTGGCACGGTCTCTCGAGCGGGGTCGACAACGCCGTATAACCGCAACGAGCCCCCCTCGCACCGGCCCTCGCCCGCACCGCGATCTGCATCCGTCAGGAACAGCACCAGCGAGATACGCCGCGAGAATTCGTGCCCCGGCTCATCGAAGCGATCCCGATGCGGGCGGTAGAAACCGCCGGGCAGATATCTGAGGAATCCGGGTCCTTCCGCCGCGCTCAAGGTCTCCCCGAAGAAGGACGACACCTCTGCGCGTACGCCCGCAAACGCGTCCTCCACCAAACGAACGGTCCTGGAGTCGACCGCCACATCGGACGTCCGTCGTACTCTTTCGTCGACCACATAGCCGCTGACGTAGATTTCAGCCGCTTCCGCTCGGCCGCGATCCATCGCCGCGCGGAAGGCCACACACGCGGCCTTGTCGAAAAAGCCCGGCCTGGCGAAGATGCCGATCCGCAAGAGTCTTTTGGCGTCCTGTCCGTGCTCTTCGGGTACCATCAGCTATCGCAGAGACTATAGATGCGTTGGAGCATCCTCATGACGCTGGTGACCGGCGGCGCCTCGTTCATCGGGTCATCGACGTCGCCCGTGAGGTGCTCCGGTACACCGGACATCGCGCGGAGATTATGTTCCAGCCGGACATGCCGATCGGGCCCCTCACTCGTGTGGCGGACCATGCCCTGGCGACTGCGCGGCTTGGCTGGACGCCGAAGGTCAGTTTCGTGGACGGATTGCATCGGACCATCGATTGGTACTTTTCGTCGAGAAACCCCGACGTCGTGTCCGCGGACCTTGCCGCGAGGCTGACCTCGCGACAAGAGGTCGAGGGTGGGAATCGAAGATCGACGTAATCCGCGGCCTCGTCCCGCGACAGACGGCCAGCCAACAGACCTCGAGCCCATCGCGAGCCGGGTTCGAACGATGGCGGGCCTTCGCTGGCGCTGGTTCCGGGAGGCGCTTGCACACGCGCTAGGCAGACTTGGGCTCCTGGGGCGAGCGCGCCGGATTCGGATTCGAGCCGCTCTGGTGATCAATCCAGCGATTCGTCGGCTCGAGCGCGAAGAACACCGGCGCTTCATCCGGTTCGACCGAGAGTACGGCGCCCTGGTTGGACATGCCTTTGCCACCGGCGCGGGCAGGACCGCTCTGGTTGTCAGCAGCCGATGCCCCACGATAGAAGGCGAGCTCTTCACGATTAAGACGCTTCAGTCTGCCGGCTTCACGCCCGTCGTCCTGCTGGACGACGAGCGAAGAGGCCTGCGGCCGTACTACGAGAGGGCGGGCGTCAGAGAAGTCCGTCTGTGGAGCGAATTCCTCACGACATCGGACTACTCCCACACCGCAGCGGCGATCGTCGGGCGCTGCCAGTCGATGGAGGATGCCTTGGCGTGCACGCACGCCGGCGTGCGGGTGGGCATGATCGCCGTGTGCACGTCGCTTCGGCGGCTGCGAGTGGGCAACTTGGACCTCGAGATGCCCGGGGTTCGAGCTCTTCTCGTGCGTTCGATTGCGGCCAGCATGTGTGCTACGGCCGAGGCCGAGCGCATTCTGCGGGCGGTACGCCCCGCCATTGTCCTCACCGACACTGAGTACACGCCCAAGGGAGAGTTCTTCGAAACCTGCCTGAATGACGGACTCGAGGTCGTCGCGCAGGATACCGGCCACAGAACCAACACGCTGATGCTGAAGCGATACAGGCGTCACAACCGGGACGAGCATGTCACGACGCTCTCGGCGAACTCATGGGCGTTTGTCAGACGTCTCGATTGGTCACGCCACAGGCGTGAGTCCCTGGCGAGTGAGATCGAGACGAGCTATATGACGGGAGACTGGTTCTCGACTCCCTGGAACCGCGCGGACGGGCGTGCCAAGGAGCCGGCGGAATTGCGAAGGCTTCTGGGCCTCGACCCGGCGAAGAAAACGGCGTTCATTTTTCCACATATGCTGTGGGACGCTCCGGTCATGTGGGGCAAGCCGTTGTTCAGGAGCTACGAGGAGTGGTTCGTCGAAACGGTTGCCGCGGCATGCCACAATACGCGGGTCAACTGGGTCATCAAGATTCATCCCGCTCTTATCTGGAAACAGGCCGACGAGGGATATGGGGGCGATTCTGCCGAAGTGCGAGTCCTTCGCGAGCAGATTGGCCCACTTCCGCCCCACATCAAAGTGATCCCGCCTGATTCACCGTTGAGCACGTTCTGCCTGTTTGCTGTCATGGACTACTGCCTGACGGTGCGGGGGACTGTCGGCGTCGAAGCCGCTCGACTGGGCATCCCGGTGCTGACCGCCGGGCCTGCCAGATACTCGGAAAAGGGATTCACGGTTGATTCGTCGAATCGCGCCGAGTATCTCGGAAGACTTGCACGTATCGAGGAGATTCCCCCGATGTCAGACGAGGAGAGGGAGCTGGCAGGGCGCTTTGCGTACGGGCTCTTCATGCTGCGGCCGTTGAGGCTGACGACCGTGACGTGGACCGACACGTACTCCACCGGTCGGGCGAAGACCATCAATCGTAGGGCTCATGTCAACGTCCGGACTGCGGATGACTGGCGCCGTGCGGCGGACCTGACCTCGCTCGCGGACTGGTTCGTCTCGCGGGATGATGACTTTCTGGCTCCTGCACAATGACGGCGCTTTGGGGCCCGGCTGCGCAGCACAGTGAGGACGGGATGTCCGCGCGCCGGCCGATCCTGTCGTTGATCCTCTGCTCGCGGAACGACGCCTACCTTGGGAACTCCAGGTGGCGGCTGGAAACGACGCTCAACTACATTGGCGAGCGCATTCGAGCGCTGGGCCGGCAACAGGATGTCGAGATCATCGTTGCTGATTGGGGCAGCAAGGTTCCGCTGAGCCAGGTCGTGGCGCTGCGGCCGGCAGCGGTTGAGGTCGTCTCGTTTCTCTGGGTGCCGCCAACGCTGGCACAGACCCTTCAGAGAGAGAGCCCGTTCCCAGAGGTGCTCGCGCTCAATGCTGCGGCGCGTCGGGCACGCGGAGCTTTCATCGGACGGATCGATCAGGACACGCTCGTGGGCGAACGCTTTCTCCGCTGGCTGTTCGCGGCGGTTGCGCGAGGGGCCCCTGCTGATGGGACGGCGGCACCTATTCAGAGCACACTGCTGTTTGCAAATCGCCGAAGCATTCCGTACCGCCTCACCGTGCTCTCCCCTCGATTGCCGGTAATCGAGTTGTTCGTGCGGTGCTTTTCCAACCGGCTCCGCGTCGAGACAGGGCGCGTTTTTTGCAACATCGACGTCGGGATCTGGCTGCTGCATCGCGATCTGTGGCACGAGTGTGGAGGATACGACGAGCGGATGATCTACATGAACGACATGGAAATCGACATGGTGACGCGCCTCCTGTCGAAATACCCGGTCGTCGACCTGGGCAAGATCGTCGGGTTCGATTTCTATCACCTTGACCACTACCATCCCCGCGGATCCCGATCGTCAGCTACCCATCGCCATGTCAATGGTCAGCATCCACTGCCGTCGCTCGGCTTTCGCCCAAGCGGCGATGCGTGGGGCCTCGCGGCACATGCGCTCGAGCTCTCGACTCGGACGCCGGAGCCGGGCGGACCTCCCCGGGGCGCGCGCGGCTGCTCGCCACTCGACGTGCTGGTCTTCGTGGCCATGGTCTCCTATGTTGGAATGCGCCTTGTCTTCGATTGGCTGATCTATCCTTTCTATCCTGTCTGGAAGCGGAGAGCCGCCATCGCGTGGGCGACCGTGCGCGGAGAATCCGTGGCGCGGTGGCCGTGGCTGCTCAGGAAAATCTGGCTCGAACGACCCTCAGCTCGGGCCCGGTGACACGATGCAACCTGTGTATATCGGCAATCGTCTGGTCGGGCCCGGCCTTCCCGTATTCGTGATCGCGGAAATCGGCATCAACCACAACGGAGATCTCGGTCTCGCAAAGACACTTGTCGATGCGGCGGTCGCCGCCGGGTGTGACGCGGTGAAGTTTCAGAAGCGTACGATCGATCTGGTCTATTCACGCGAGGAGCTTGCGCGCCCACGGGAGAGTCCCTTCGGCGACACCAACGAGGATCTCAAGCGCGGGCTCGAGTTCGGGTACAGCGACTACGTCGAGATTGACGCGTTATGTCGCGACCGCGGCATCGCATGGTGCGCGTCGTGCTGGGACCAGTGTTCAGTCGACTTCGTCGAGGCCTTTTCCCCTCCCTGCTACAAGATCGCGTCAGCGTGCCTCGCCGATGACGACCTGCTGCGTCGCCATCGCGAGAAGGGGCGCCCTGTTCTGCTCTCGACTGGCATGAGCTCGGTCGAGCAGATCGACCACGCCGTGGGAGTGCTTGGAGACCAGGCACTGGTGCTTCTGCACTGCACCAGTGCATACCCGTCGAGAGTCAATGAGCTCAACCTCAGAGTGATCCCGTGGCTGACGGCGCGGTATGACGTCCCTGTCGGCTACTCAGGCCACGAGGTGGGCCTGGCGACCACGCTTGCAGCCGTCGCGCTGGGCGCCTGCATCGTCGAGCGTCATCTCACCTTGGACCGGGCCATGTGGGGAAGCGACCAGGCGTCGTCGATGGAACCGCAGGGGCTTGCCCGATTGGTCAAGGACATCCGTGCCATCGAGCTCGCCCTGGGCGACGGCGTGAAGCGGGTGTACGACAGCGAGTGGGCCGTGCGGAACAAGCTGCGACGGGCTGTCCAGCCGACATGAAGATCCTCCTGGTTGGTCTCGGCAGCATCGGGCAGCGGCATGCGCGGAATCTGCGGGCGACGCTGGGCGGGGACCTGGAGCTCCTCGCCTACCGTGTCCGGGGGCTCACGCACGTCATCACTCCCGACATGCGCATCGAGCCCGGCGATGTCGAGGCGCTGTACGGGCTGACGGTTTTCACGAATCTCGAGGATGCGCTCGCCGCGAGACCTGACGCGGTGTTCGTGACGAATCCAAACAGCCTGCACATGCCCGTGGCCCTGGCCGCGGCCAGAGCAGGGTGTCATCTCTTTATCGAAAAACCTCTTTCGCATGATCTCGAAGGCGTCGACGAGCTGATCGAGGAGATTGATCGCCGGCGCCTCGTGTGTCTGGTGGGTTACCAATGGCGCTTCCATCCCGCGCTCAAGCTCGTTCAATGTCGTCTGAAGGCGAATGCCATTGGAGAGTTGCTCGCCGCCCGGCTACAGTTTGGGGAACACCTCCCCCACTGGCACCCTTACGAGGACTATCGTCAGATGCACGTGTCGCGTCGCGAACTCGGCGGCGGCGTGATCCTCGCGCAGATCCACGATCTCGACTACGCCTATTCACTTTTCGGGATCCCACGTCGTGTGTTCTCGATGGGTGGGCACTTGAGTCGGCTGGACGTGGATGTCGAGGACACCGCCAGCATCCTCATGGAATGCGTCGCGAGAGGGCGGGGATTCCCGGTGCACTTGCACCAGGATTGCGTGCGTCGCCCACCCACGCGCAGCTGCGAGGTGATCGGTGACGAGGGGAAGATCCTGCTCGACCTGCAGGCCCAGACCGTTGAGATATTTGACGGGACGGGGCGGCTCATCGAAGCGCGTTCATTCGACGCGCGTGAACGCAATCAGCTGTTTCTCGACGAGCTCGATCACTTTCTGGCCTGCGTGCGCGGGGACCAACGGCCCGTCGTCGACGTGCGGGAAGCGACCATGAGCTTGCGAATGGCCGTCGCTGCCCGGGAATCGATGGAGACGGGCCGCGTGGTCCACCTCGAATGACTGCGGATCGACGTCGCCGCGAGATCCTGGCGCTGATACCCGCGCGCGGAGGATCGAAAAGCCTGCCGCGCAAGAACGTGCGTGTCGTCGCGGGCAAGCCGCTTGTCGCCCACTCCATCGAGCAGGCCCTTGCATCGCGCTGCATCACGCGCACGATCGTCTCCACCGACGACATCGAGATCGCGGAGGTCGCTCGGAAGGGCGGCGCCGAGGTGCCTTTCATGCGCCCGGCGGAGTTCGCGCAGGATTGCTCGCCGGACATCGACGTGTTCCGCCATGCCCTCGAATGGCTGCGCGACCGCGAAGGCTATCAATGCGACCTGGTGGTGCATCTGCGCCCCACCGCCCCCGTCCGTCGTGTGCCGCTCCTCGACGAAGCGATCGAAACGATGATTCGGAGCCCTGAGTCGCACTCGCTGCGCTCAGTGAGCCGACCGGTGCAGACTCCGTACAAGATGTGGCGCCTGGTCGAGGGGCATCTCGAGCCGCTTCTTCAGATCCCGGGCGTTGCGGAACCGTACAGCCTGCCCAGGCAGGCGCTCCCGGACATCCACTGGCAGAACGGTTACGTGGACATCGTGCGCCCGTACGTCGTCTTGGAGCTGGGCACCATGGCCGGGCACCATATCATCCCTTTCATCGTGACCGATCCAGTGCCTGAGCTCGACTACGAGGACGATCTCCCGCGGCTCGAGGACGCATTGGTGGCGCTTCGACGCGGCGATTGGCCAGGACTCCACGTGTCCCGCGGCGCTCATCATCCGGTGTGAGCACTTTGCCCGCGAATACGAACGAGCCTCGACTCCCCGCCCTTTTCGATTTGACGGGCCGCGTGGCGGTCATCACCGGGGGAGCTGGCTTCCTCGGGGAGCAGCATGCGGCCGCCATCGCCGAGGCAGGCGGGCATGCTGTCCTCGTTGATCTCGCCGAAGACACCGCGCAGGTAGCCGAGGGGCTGTCGGCTGCGCATGGGATCGAAGCCTTGGGAGTCCGCGCCGATATCACGCGGCCGGACGAGATCGAGGCGATGGTTGCCGACGTGATGGGAAAGTTCGGCCGGATCGACATCCTGATCAACAACGCCGCGCTGACCGTGAAGGGAGGTGGCGATCGCTCGGCCGATTATTTCGCGCCGTTCGAGGACTACCCAGTCGATCTCTGGGAGCAGGCGCTGCGAGTGAATCTGACGGGCTCGTTTCTGTGCTGTCAGGCGATCGGCAAAGTGATGGTCGCGCGACGATCGGGGGTCGTGCTGAACATCTCGTCGGACGTTGGCAACGTCAGCCCGGATCACCGCATCTATGACGGCGCCGTCAATCCATCCACGGGTGCCGCTTTCAACACGCCGATCGCGTACGCCACGACGAAGGCGGGCAGCGTCAATTTCACCAGATCCCTGGCGCCTTACTGGTCGGACAAAGGTATCCGCGTGAACTGCCTCTCTCCCGGTGGCGTGTTCAACGGGCACGATCCGCGATTCGTTGAAAGCGTCACGTCCAGAATTCCGCTTGCCCGCATGGCGCGTCCCGGCGACTACAAAGGAGCGGTACTTTTTCTCGTGTCGGATGCCTCCGCTTACATGACAGGAGCAAACCTGATTGTCGACGGTGGCCGCACTGCCTGGTGAGGGCACGGCAGGCCCGAAGGCCGTCATCGCCCGGGGACCACGTCTGCGGCCTGTGGTGGGCGTCGCGTCGTTTGGCGTACTGCTTGCGCTCACTTACTTCGTGTACGGGCGGGCGTTGGATATTCTCCCGTTTTCAAGCGACAACCTCTACATTCTGTCCTGGGTCGATCGTTCGCCCGCCTCAGCGCTCCTCCGCGTCGACCCCGACGTCTATCCCGAATGGCGGCCACTGGCGTATCTGACGGTGTGGTTCCAGTACCGCTGGTCGGGGGTCGATCAGCCGCAAGCGTACTTCACAGTGAACCTGCTGCTCTGGGCGGCGTGCGGCTGGCTGATCTACCGCATCGTGGTTCGCGTCGTCGGTAGCGCGGCGGCGGGACTCTGTGCCGCTGCGGTGATCGTGTCCGACCCCAGGGCGGCCTCCGCATTGACGTGGATCGTCGAGCGACAGACATCCATGGCGTGTCTATTTGGGCTGTGGGCGCTGCTCGTCGCTATCGGCTCTGGAGAACGTGAAATTGGACCGTTTGGGTGTATCGGCATCTGTGCGCTCCTGGTTGCGTCAGCGCTGAGCAAGGAATACGGCCTGGCCTTTGCCGCCGCGATCGCAGGCTGTTCACTGTGGGAGCGTCGTCTCCACGTCACCGCGGCGGCCATCGCAGCCATGGTCTTGTACGCCGGCGTGCGAATCGGGTTCGCCGGAGGCGCAATCGCGACCTTTTGTGAGGATATGGGATTCTTTTTCAGCATGCGCATGGTGTGCTACGACGGCTTCAACGGTCGCATCCTTGCGCAAACGGCCTACAACATCGCTGCGCTCGGCGTCGACGTCATGTTTCCCGGTGTGCTCAACGGAGATGGGCAAATCTCGTTGGCCCGTCGTTTGTTGGCGACCGGTGTGGTGTGGACGGGTGTGGCCGTGTATGGCTGGCTGAAAGGTCCGAAGGAGGCACGGGTCACGGCCTTGGTCCTGGGCGCGAATGCCGCGCTCGGCTTCATGCTTTTTCGCAATCGCAACCACTTGGTGGCGCTCTGTGCGCTGGGAGTATCGCTGGGAATCGGGCTGGCGATTGTCAACAGCACATTGCGGGCCCGCGTCCCCGCGCTGATGCGATGGTTCGCTGTCTCGATGCTCATGTGTCTCGTGATCGCGCAGGCAATCCACTCTCGGCGAGTGGTGTCGTTGGCGATCGAGAGTCTCCTTGACGAAGATACGTGCGACATCCGTCCAATGGATGTCGCATTCGCCCGGCGGATCAGGGCCGCGTACCAAATGAACCCGTCGTTGTGTGCCGCTGACGGCAGAGTCGAGCAATGAAAGGTCTGATTCTGCTCTACCACCGCATCGCCCAGCTGCCCTCGGATCCGCAACTGCTGGCCGTGACACCCGCACGCTTCGCGCAGCATCTCGACGTGCTGAGCGACTACGGCCACCCGATGTCACTGACGGACATGACGACTGCTCTTCGAGAGCGTCGTCTGCCCGATCGGGCGATCGCGGTGACGTTCGACGATGGGTACGCCGACAATCTGGAATGCGCAAAGCCTTTGCTCGAGCGCAGGGGAATACGCGCGACCGTCTTCATCACAACCTCTTACCTTGCAGGAACGCGCGAGTTCTGGTGGGACGATCTGGAGCGGCTGCTGCTGTTGCCCGGGGGACTCCCAGAGAGGCTTCGCCTGCGAGTCGGTCCGGCAGTACATGAGTGGCGTCTCGGGGACGCGGCTGAGTACAGCGAAGAGGAGTACTTGCGTCACTCCGGTTGGAACGTCGAGCGCCCGGACAATCCGTCGCGCCGCCACAACGTGTATCGCGACCTGTGTCGGCTGATGCGGGACGTGATCGGCGAGGAACGCATCGCCGTGCTCGACGAGCTGTCGAGTGTCGCCGGCGCGCGATCGACGGGCCGATCGACGCATCGCGCCTTGTCAAGTGAAGCGTTGGGCGAGGTCACGAAGGACAGCGTCTTTGACGTCGGCGCCCATACGGGGACTCATTCCCGATTGTCCGCTCTCCCGGTCGTCGTACAACGACGCGAAATCGTGGAGAGCTATTCCAGACTGCGTGAGATTACCGGGGGCGAGGTTGCTGGGTTCGCGTATCCGTTCGGGGGCCGTGCGGACTACACACGGAGGACCGTGGCGCTGGTCCGTGAAGCCGGATTTGCTTTCGCGTGCTCGAACATTCCAGGGAGCGTCCGACCGCGGAGCGATCCGTTTCAGTTGCCGCGCGTGCTGGTCATGAACTGGCACGCCGCCACATTCGCCGATCGGTTGCGGGAGTGGCTTGGGTGATTGGGCAGCGACGCTCATGGTTGAATCGGATCGCCAGGCATGTCCTTTCCACGCGGCCACGGAGTGCGAACAACTTTGGTGCGCTGTGGCGAGTAAGCCCGATCAGTCGCACCTTTGGCTTCGATCGTGGTCAGCCGGTCGACCGCTGGTACATCGAGCGATTCCTTACCGCTCATGCGTTGGACATCCGAGGAGACGTCCTCGAGATAGGCGACAACACGTACACACTGAAGTTTGGACGGGACCGTGTCACGAAGAGCGAGGTGCTGCACGTGGCCGCGGGGCATTCAGGAGCGACGATTCAGGCCGATTTGACGCACGGTGGCATGTCGGAAGACACGTTCGATTGCGTCATCTGCACACAGACACTGCAGTTCATTTACGGTGTGCGAATGGCCATGGGGACACTCCACCGCCTGCTCAAGCCAGGCGGCGTCCTGTTGATGACCGTTCCGGGCATCAGCCAGATTAGCCGCTTCGATATGGATCGGTGGGGCGAGTACTGGCGGTTTACGACGCTCTCGACACGGCGCCTGTGCGAAGAAGTGTTTCCCCCCGCGAATGTATCGGTGGAGGCTCACGGGAACGTGTTGACCGCGATCGCCTTTCTGCACGGCCTTGCGTCGGAGGAGCTCACGCAGGAGGAATTGGACCATCACGATGCGGACTACGAGCTGCTCATCACCGCAAGAATGGTCAAGTGACGAGTTCGGACAATGGTTCTACGCCTGTCACCTGATAACCGAGCCGAGCGAGTCCAAGCAGGTCGCGCCCGGCGCCGCATCCAACGAGAAGTACGCGACCCGACGGGGGCAACCACCGCCTGTAGACTCGCATTTCGAACGGATTCAGCCCTTCATCGACCTCATCCGGTGACGAGGCGAAGCCCCGGAACTGAATCCGCATTGCGGCCCGGAGATCGCGGCGGAGCAGAAGGCCCGCCGCCACGTATTCGCAGGCGCTGCCGATGTGATGAAACAGTTCGCTGCTCCGCCACAGCAATCCGTACAATCTCGAGCGGAAAGGCCCGGCGGGTCGAAACGGACGGTGGACATCGGACACCGCGACATTTTGACAGACGATCGACGCGTTTCCAGGGCTCGATGAAGCGGAGCTGGCCGCACAGCCTTCGTTTCCTGGGACCGGATGGGCGGATATGAAGCGAACAAACGCGAGTGAGGATGCGCGGTCGTGTCACGACTGGCGACCCCATTGTGAGTTGGCAGGGGCTGACGGAGTGAGACCGCTCCGCATTCTGCAAGCCGGAACCATCGAGACGGGAGGTGGCGCAGCAGCGGTTGCCGGTAATCTGCTTCGAGGCTACCGCGCGCGCGGCTGCGAGGCATGGCTGGCAGTCGGGCAGAAGGCGAGCGACGATCCGCGGGTCTTCGTCATTCCGGACGACGACCGGGCTCCGTATCGCAAGGTGGGTTATGTCTCCCTCCAAAGGCGACTTCGCCGACTCGCGAGTCGGTCACCAGGCCGGGGGTGGGGACGCCTCAGTCGATCGCTTCGATTCGCCACGCACCCGCAGGCTTTCGTCGAGACGTCCGTTGGCCGGGAAGACTTTGAGTTTCCCGGAACCTACGGGCTGCTCGATCTGACGCCCGCGCGCCCGGACATCGTTCACTGTCACAACCTGCACGGCGACTATTTCGACCTTCGCGCACTTCCATGGCTGAGCCGCCAACTGCCGACGATGTTGACGATGCACGACGCCTGGCTGCTCGGCGGACACTGTGCGCATTCATTCGATTGCGAGCGATGGAAGGCGGGTTGCGGCCAGTGCCCGGATCTTGCGATCGATCCTGCAATCCGAAGGGACGCCACCGCAGACAACTGGGCCCGCAAGCGAAACATCTACGCGCGGAGCCGCCTGTATATCGCGACGCCTTGTCAGTGGCTGCTCGGCAAAGTCGAACAATCCATCCTCGCGCCTGCGATTGCAGAGGCTCGCGTCATTCCCAACGGCGTTGATCTCTCGGTGTTCCATCCGGCGGACACGCGCGCAGCGCGCGCCGCGCTCGACCTTCCACAGGACGCTCATGTCGTTCTGGTGACGACCGGCAGTCGCGGCGGCATGTGGAGAGATCACCAGACGTTGCGAGCCGCGGCAGGATTGATTCGCACTCGCGGTTTCGGCAGAGACCTGCTCGTGGTGGTGCTGGGCGGCGATGCCACGGTCGTGCGACTGGATGGGAACAACGTGCGCGCGGTCGGGTATGAGGCGGATCCGCTGACGGTCGCGCGCTATTACCAAGCAGCGGATCTGTACGTGCACGCGGCACGCGAGGACACCTTTCCGAACACGATCCTCGAGGCTCTTGCGTGCGGAACACCGGTCGTAGCGACCGCTGTGGGTGGGATACCAGAGCAGATCAGATCGACGACGCTCGGTGTCGTTCGCAGCGGTGCGCTGCAAGAACTGAAGCGCGCGACAGGCATGGTGGTCCCCATCGGAGACGCCCACGCGATGGCCGCGGCGGCGGTCGCACTCCTCGCGAACGGCGATGTCCGCCATCTTCTTGCGCGGAACGCGGCGAGCGATGCCCGCGCTCGCTTTGATGTGAACCGCCAGGTCGAATGCTATCTCGCGTGGTACCGGACTATCATTGGCGATTCGAACGGCCATGCGATGCCCGACCCTGCACGAGATCCCGCCCGCGCATCGGGCTACACCGGGGTGGCCCCGGACCGGGGGCGCTCGACCAGCTCCCGAGACCCTGTGTGACGGCCGTCCTTGGCCACGCATCAGCATCGTCACGCCATCCCTCAACCAGGGGGCCTTCGTCGAAGAGTCAATCCGGTCGGTGCTGCTGCAGGCCTATCCAAATCTCGAGCTCATTGTCATCGATGGCGGATCGACCGATGGCAGCGTGGATACGATCAAGAGGTACGCAGCGTGGCTCGCTCACTGGATCTGCGAAGGTGACGCAGGGCCGGCGAACGCGCTGAACAAAGGATTCAGGCTTGCGTCAGGTGAGATTCTCGGATTCCTGAACGCGGATGACTTCCTCCTGCCCGGGTGCCTTGAAAGGGTGGCAAACGAGTTCCGGATGCACGAGTGGGCCGATGTCGTGTCTGGACACGGTTTCATGGCGAAGGCGTCGGGAGAGCTGGGGGCACGCATCTGCAGCGATCGGTGGGATTCCCCCCGATTTGCCCACGGTGCGTGCGTGCTCGTGCAGGCGGCCACGTTCTTTCGTCGTCGCGCGCTTCAGCGCGTCCACGGCTTCAACGAGACCAATCACACCGCATGGGACGCACAGTTGTGGGCAGACATGGCGCTTGCCGGTGCGTCATTCCACTCCATCGACGAGCCCCTGGCGGTCTATCGAGTCCACCCGGCGTCCATCAGCGGCAGCTCTCGTTTGAGGAAACAACGGCTCCACGACATAGGCGCCGTTCTTGGGAAGATGCGGGGTCGACGCGAAACCGCTCCCGATCGTCTGTATTCACTGTGGTACCGGTTCCGCAAGTTTTCCGGGCACCCGGGACGCACGCTGCAGCAGCGGTGGTTCTTCTACTCGATCCTGGGTCGGTGGTCGTTGTGACCCACCTCTGACCAACGTCGATGCTCTGGCCATCGTCCCTCAGGCAGGCGGCGCGTCATTTTCCTGAACCCGTTCAATTACTGCTCAAGCGCGGGAACGCTGCGCTTGGTCGTGATGATTGGGCAGGTTTGATCAGGCGACTGCGCGTCCGCGAACAGGACTACCTGGACCGGATCACGGAGGAGAACCGCAACCGTTCGGACCGTAAACATTTCGTGTTCTTCTCTTTCCAGCAGGTACCACCGTGGCTGGAGGTGGAATACAGTCTGGCCGCGGCACTGCGCCTCCGAGGACATCGCGTTGACGGGATCCTCTGCGACGGGCTGCTTCCACTCTGTGAGATGAATCTTGGCCGCCGCGAACGGCCGCCGTGCGGTGTGTGCGCCGGTTGGTTGTCGCGGTACGAGGAGTCTTTCGGGTTCAACTTTTCGCGACTGACACATCTGGTCTCCGATGAGGACCTCGGTCGGGCGGAGCGCGAGGTTGCTGCCACGCCAGACGCCGGGTTGGCGTCGCTTGCGGTTGATGGAGTGGACGTGGGCCGACTGGCCAGGCGGGAACTCCAGCGGTACTCTCGGGGATTCGTCTTCGAGCCTGCCAACGATCCCGCGTATCGTCGGTGGCTTGTTTCAGCGGTGCTGCTGGTGCGGCTGGCCGGCCGTCTCCTCGATCGCGACCGACCTGATATCGTCGTCACGAGCAGCGGACGTACGTTGCCGTCGGCGTGTCTGTGCGTAGTGGCTGCAAGGCGCGGCATTCACGTCGTCACGTGGGACACCGAGCCCACTCACTCCGATGGCCTCGTGTTCAGTCACAATGACGCGGCGGTCCTGATTCCCCTCGACGACGTGTGGAGCAACATGTCGCACTGCCCGCTGACCAGCGATCAGAAGCGGACTCTGCATGAGTTCCTGCGGCGCTGGGCGCGCAGCGGGATTACCCCCTATCCATACAACCCCGCCCCAATCGAAGACCATGATTTCATCCGGCGCGAAACGGGGCTGCGGGCCGGCATTCCACTCATTGTCGCGTTTGCAAACTCGGCCTGGGATATGGCCGCCGTCGATCGCGACGTTGGTTTCGAGAGCATGTTCGAATGGCTCTTCGCTCTCGTGGACTACGCAAAGGCCCATCCCGAGATCGATCTCGTCGTCCGGGCGCATCCCTCGGAAACGAACGTATCGCCAGACCTCCGGTCGCGCACCCCTGTGGGCGCGGAGATTCTGCTCCGTTACCGTGAGCTGCCGAGCAACATCAAGCTCATAGAGGGAACAAGTCCCATCAGTTCCTACGCAATGGCGGACATGGCGAACGTCGTCAGCGTGTACGCGTCCCGAATCGGTCTCGAAGTGGCCGTGGGGGGGAAGCGACCGTGGCTCGCAGGGGAAACGACTTACAGAGGGAAGGGCTTCACGCGCGACCTGGCCTCGAAGGAGGACATGACCAGTCTGCTCGAGGCCGCGACGTTCGAGAATACTCTCCCGGGCGATGCCATCGCCATCGCGGAACGATTTGCCTATCTCTGGTTCTTCCGGTACGTCACGCGAGCACCGCTGTTGCGGCCTTCAAAACGGCCGTTCGCCCTTCGGACATTTCGTCAATTGGCGGAGGACGGCGATCCGGTCGTCGACCGCGTCTGTCACGCGCTGGTGACGGGCGCTCCCTTCATCGATCTCGCGTGAGATGTACACGCCTCAGCCCTCCTGAGTCCCCACTCGAGCCAGTCCGTTCCGTTCGCGAATTGCCCTGGGAAAATTGAAGGGCGGGATCTGCTGGCGGGCGGTTACGTGGTCACGCCGTCACGAGACGGCGGAACAGCAGGCGCCGCGCCGGAGCATGGCGGAACAGTTCCGCGATGAGATGGCGATGCTGGTTGAATTTTGCAGTCCGTCGAACCAGCGGCATCACGCCGTTGGTGCGGGCGAGATCGAACAGTGAATCGATTTCCGGATCGGTC
>ORMF010377979.1_pt1 | contig 18963 bp, 12 predicted proteins | sample 1779871 | NCBI WGS metagenome assembly ORMF01 (sample SAMEA104232316, study PRJEB22302) | groundwater metagenome | biome: forest; feature: aquifer; material: groundwater | place: USA | collected 2011-08-07 | depth 5.4 m | reverse complement strand
TACGCCGTTCGCCGCCAGCACTTCGAGCGCCGTGCGCTGCGCCGGTACGGAAAGCGCGTGCGTGTCCTTGCCCATGAACAACGGGCCGTCGGTGCCGTGCGCGCGCCGGTAGTCGCAGATGGCCTGCGCGATGGCGAGGATGTGCGCTTCGCCGAACGACCCGCGCAATGACGAGCCGCGGTGACCGCTGGTGCCGAAATGCACGCGCTGCCCCGGATCGTCCGGATCGAACCGCCGCGTGAAATACTCGCGCTCGAGCTGCGCCGGATTGACCAGCATCTCCTTAGGCGCCGGTTTGCCGGCCAGGGGCGAGATCGCCATCGTTGCCGCTCCTTCCTCAGTCGATCATGGCACCGGACACGGCGTCGCATGCCAAATTTCGGCGGCGTATTGGGCGATCGTGCGATCGCTGGAAAACTTGCCGGACCCGGCGATGTTGAGGATCGCCTGGCGCACCCACAGGCTGTTGTCCGCATACAGATCGCACAGCCGCCGATCCGCATCGAGATACGACGTCAAATCCGCCAGATGCATGTAGTGATCGCCGTGCGCCAGCAGCGCGTCGTGGATCGGCGCCAAGACGCCCGGCTCGTAGCGGCTGAAATGGTCGGACGCGATCAGGTCGAGCGCGGCGCGGGTCTCCGGCTCGTTCTGATAATGCCAATGCGGGCTGTACCAGCCGCGGCTGTCGGCGACCTGCTGCGCGGTCAGGCCGAACAGGAAGAAGTTCTCCTCGCCGGCCTCCTCCGCCATTTCGATCGTCGCGCCGTCGAGCGTGCCGATCGTCAGCGCACCGTTCATCATGAACTTCATGTTGCTGGTGCCGCTGGCTTCATAGCCGGCCGTCGAAATCTGGTTGGAGACGTCGGCGGCCGGGATCAACCGCTCCGCCAGCGAGACGCAGTAATCCGGCAGGAACACGACCTTGAGCCGGCCGCGCGTCGCCGGATCGCCGTCGATCGTGCCGGCAATGCTGTTGATCAATTTGATGATCAGCTTGGCGAGATGGTAGGCGGGCGCCGCCTTGCCTGCGAAAAAGAACGTGCGCGGTTGCATGTCGAGGCCGGGATTTTCGCGCAGGCGCTGGTACAGGACGATGATGCGCAGCACGTTGAGCAACTGCCGCTTGTACTCGTGGATACGCTTGATCTGGCAGTCGAAGATCGTGTCGGGATCGACCGTCTGGCCGGTGGTCGATCTGAGCCAATCGGCAAACTGCGCCTTGGCGTTGCGCTTTGCCTTGCCGACCGCGCTGCGAAAGCCTCCATCGTCGGCGAGCGGCCGCAACCGGCGCAGCTGAGCGAGATCGGTAATCCAGGCATCGCCGATCGCCTCGCCGATCGCCCCGGCCAGCGCGGGGTTCGCCAACAGCAGCCAGCGCCGCGGCGTGACCCCGTTGGTCTTGTTGTTGAAGCGGCCGGGGAACATCTCCGCCAGGTCCTTGACGGTCATCGCCTGCAACAGCCGCGAGTGGATGGCGGCGACACCGTTGGTGCTGTGCGAGCCGACGATCGCCAGATTGGCCATGCGGACTTTGCGCGCCGGCCCCTCCTCGATCAGGCTCATGCTCTCGATCCGCCCCTCCTCGCCCGGAAAGCGGACACGCACGTCGTCGAGGAACCGCCGATCGATCTCGAGAATGATCTCCAGATGGCGCGGCAGCAGCCGTTCGAACCATACGAGCGGCCATTTCTCGAGCGCTTCCGGCAACAGCGTGTGGTTGGTATAGGCCAGCGTTCGCCGCGTCAGGTCCCAGGCCTCGTCCCAGCCGAGATGCGCCTCGTCGAGCAGGATGCGCATCAACTCCGGCACCGCCATCGTCGGATGCGTGTCGTTCAGCTGCATTGCAACTTTGTCCGGCAGCGTGCCCCAATCCGCGTTGCCGCGGCGAAAGCGCCGCACGATGTCGGCCAGCGAACAGGCGACCAGGAAGTATTCCTGCACAAAGCGCAGCGCCTGCCCCATGTTGGTCGAGTCGTCGGGGTAGAGCACCCGGGTCAGCGACTCGGCCGCCAGGGTGCCGGCCAGGGCCGCGACGAAATCGCCGCTACTGAACGCCTCGAAATCGAAATAATTGGGCGCCGCGGCGGCCCACAGGCGCAGCGTATTGATCGTCTTGCCGCCATACCCTACGACCGGCCGGTCGTAGGGTATGCCGATCACCGTGGACGGGTGGTTGGGAAGGGCGCGCAGCGTGCCGTTCTGCAGGGCGAAGGAGCAGTTGAGCGTGATTTCGACGCGCTCATTCGCCCGGACAACCTCCCACGGGTCCTGATAGCGCAGCCAGTTGTCAGGTTCCTCGCGTTGCCAGCCGTCGCGCAGCGATTGCCGGAAGATGCCGTATTCGTAGCGCAGCCCATATCCGATCGCCGGCAATTGCATCGTCGCCATCGAGTCGAGAAAGCAGGCCGCGAGCCGTCCGAGACCGCCATTGCCGAGGCCGGCATCCGGTTCCTCTTCGAGCAGGCCCAGCCAATCGACGTCGTGGCGTTCGCCGGCTCTCCTGAGGAACGGGTCGAGCCGCAGATTGGTGATGTTATTGGTCAGCGACCGGCCGATCAGGAACTCCATCGACAGGTAATAAACGCGCTTCGGGTTGTGCCGGTCGTAGGTCTGCTCGGTGCGCACCCAACGCTGCGACAGCACGTCCCGCACCGCGCGGGCGGCCGCCTCGTAGCGCTCGCGCGCGCCGGCCGCCCCCGGAGCGATGACATCGTCGAACAGCAGATGGCGCTCGTAGAGCCCGTCATTGCCGGAGAACTGGACCGGGCCACAGCCGTATTGATCGAGAAGCTCCTCCCCGGTCGGGGCCGGCGTCGCGGGCATTTCGGTGGTTTCGGCCATAATGTCCTGTCCTGTCCTGTCCTGTCCGCCGCCCCTGCGTTACCCGCGTTGCGCGACAGTTGCGTGACTGCCGCGCCGCGCCGACGCGCTACCAGCAGAGAAAAAAGCCGATATCTCCGGGCATGCCGCCGGGATAGTCGAGCACTTCGGCCTTCAACCGGAAGCCGAGCGGTTGCAGGTGGTCGCGCCAGAACTCGTAGCCGAGGCGCGGCCTGCCCTCCAGGGTCTTGTCCCAGCCCTCCTCGAAATTGTTGATCGCACGGCCGCGATCGGTGCACAGCTGGTTGGGAAAGCGATAGACCTGCACCTGCGACTCGCCGCGCTCGGCAGCCTGGTTGACGAGCTGCATGATCAGCTGCAACAGCTGGTCCGGGGTCCGGGCCGGCGGCTGGTGGAACTCGTCCATGACCGCGTTCTGCTTTTCCTCCTGCTCGCGCATGCGCTGCAGCTCTTCGGCGGCCTTGGCCGCCGCGCTCTCGTTCATGCGCCGCCTCAGGTCGTCGGCCGAGAATGTCGATGCGCCGGATGCCATGATTGTCCCCTCCCTGCTCGTGTCCGATCAGCTTGCGACGAGAGTCCGCGCGTGGCGGGCGATCATCAGGTTTTCGTCGGTGCGGATGACATAAGCGGCAACGCGGCTGTCCGGCGTGCTGATGCATTCCCGGTTTTCGCGATTAGCGTCCTCATCCAACTCGACGCCGAGCCAGGCGCAGCGCCGACAGATCATGTCGCGTACCGCCGCCGCATTCTCGCCGACACCGGCGGTAAAGACGATCCCGTCGATGCCTTCGAGCGCCGCCGCCAGCGAGGCGATCTGGCGCGCCGTGCAATAGCAGAACACATCGAGCGCAAACCGGGCCCGCGGATCGTCGCTCTCCAGCAATTCGCGAAAATCCGACGAAATACCGGATAACCCGAGCATTCCGGAACGGCGGTACAACAGATCGACCAGCGCGTCCGCCGACAGACCCTTCTGCTGGATCAGGTGCAGCACCACGCCGGCATCGAGCGCGCCGCAGCGCGTGCCCATCGGCAGGCCGTCGAGCGCAGTAAACCCCATCGTCGTCGCCACCGACCTCCCGGCGAGCAGCGCACAGGCCGAGCAGCCGTTGCCGAGATGCGCAACGACGACCCGGCCCCGCGCGATCCCGGGCGCGCGCTGCGGCAATACCGCGGCGATATATTCGTAGGAAAGCCCGTGGAAGCCATAGCGCCGCACGCCCTCGTCGAACAGCGCGCGGGGCAGTGCAAAGGCCTGCGCCACGTCGGGTGCGGTGCGATGAAAGGCGGTGTCGAAGCAGGCCACCTGCGGCAGTTGCGGATCGAGCCCCATCACCATGCGGACCGGCGCGAGGTTGTGCGGCTCATGCAATGGCGCGAGTGGGACCAGCGCTTCGAGCTCGGCAAGCAAATCCGGCGTCACGCGCGCCGGCCGCGAGTGCTGCATTCCGCCATGTACGACGCGATGGCCGAGCGCGGCGAGCGAGCGTCCGCCGAGGCGCTGCTGCATCCAGGACCATACGGCTGGCAGCGTTTCGCTCGGGGGTTGCGGCGCTGCCGGGCCGGACTCGGGCGGTGCGATAGCGGTCCCGTCCCTATCTGTCGCGCCGGCCGACGGATGCGTGCCAAGCCCGTCCACCTGGCCGGCAAGCACCCGTCTATCTCCCTCATAGACGCTGAACTTAAGCGATGACGAACCGGCGTTGATGACGCCGATCAACGGCTCGGCAGCGGCCTGCGTCATCCTCGATGATCCCCATGCCCGCGTATCGTCGCCGACATCAACATAGAGCATCGCCTACCCGATCGCCATCGTACCGGCCGGCGCATTCTCGGCCGGCCGCCTGGCACCGTCGCAATTCCCGCCGGGTTCGGCATTGATCCGTATCAAGCGACGGAACGGACGCCGCCGCATCCGCCCGGCGAGATCGATCGATTGACGCAAATCAATCGCCAATCGGCGCCGGAATGCCATATTTTCGCGCGGGCGGCGGACCGCCGGACGCAACCGACACCGGCAGAGCACCAGCGAGGATGCCATGAAGGGCAAGGAATACGCCAAGGAACTGCACCACCTGCAGACGCGCCTGTGCAAATTGCAGGACTGGGTCAAATACAAAGGGTTGCGCGTCGTTGTCGTATTCGAAGGCCGCGACGCCGCCGGCAAGGGCGGCACGATCAAGGCCCTGACCGAGCGCGTCAGCCCGCGCGTCTTCCGCGTCGTCGCCCTGCCCGCGCCGTCCGATCGCGAGAAATCGCAGATGTATATTCAGCGCTACGTCCCGCACCTTCCAGCGGCGGGCGAGATCGTGATCTTCGATCGCAGCTGGTACAACCGTGCCGGCGTCGAGCATGTCATGGGTTTCTGCACCAAGGCGCAGTATCGCCGGTTCCTCGGCCTCGTACCGCTGGTCGAAAGGATGATGATCGACGGCGGCCTGATCCTCGTCAAATACTGGCTCGAAGTGGGCAAGGAGGAGCAGGCACGCCGTTTTGCCGCCCGCATCGACGACCCGTTGCGGCAGTGGAAGCTGAGCCCGATGGATATCGAGTCCTGGCGCCGCTGGGACGATTACACGCGGGCCCGCGATCGCATGCTGGAAGCGACGGACACCACGCACGCCCCCTGGTACGTGATCCGCTCTGACGACAAAAAGAGCGCCCGACTCAATTGCATCTCGCACTTCCTGAGCATGGTCCCGTTCGAGGAGGCGCCGCACGAGAAGGTCAAGCTGCCGCGGCGGACCAAGAAGGACAGGTACGACGCCGAGGCTGGGCTTGCCGGACGCAATTTTGTGCCCGTCGCCTTTTGACGTCGCATCGACCGCAACGCAGCGCAAGCGCGACGGGCGCTTCCTCACCGACCATCCTCCAGGAACCTCAAACATGAACTTCCGTGCATTCCCCGGCAATTGTACGGAGGCCGAACAAGCCCCGCCGGCCGCAGGACTCTGGCGCCGGGCGCGGTTTGTCTGCCTCGTGCCGGGCCTGCTGCTGTCATTGGCGATTGGCGGATGCGCCGGACCGGACCGCGGCACGCCGGCGCCGGTGACGCTGTCGGACCAGATAACGGTGCTCGGCATCCCCAACGGGCGCTTCTGGCCGGATACCCAAGGGGCGGCGATGGCGCGTGAGGCAATCGAGGCGCTCAAGCGTGAGCGCGCTGCCGTGGGGCAGCCCGACGGGCGGCTGCCTCCGACGCATTTTCTGGCGATCTCCGGCGGCGGCGACGACGGCGCCTTCGGCACCGGCCTGCTATGCGGCTGGGCCGATACCGGCAAGTTGCCGCAGTTCAAGCTGGTGACGGGCGTCAGCACCGGGTCGATGATCGCACCGTTCGCCTATCTCGGCGGACCCTACCAGGGTCCCCTGCGGGCGCTCTACACGACGATCAAGCCGGACGACATCTTCGAGACGCGCGGCATCTACGGCGTTGTCTTCGGCGAGGCGCTGACCGATACGACACCGCTGTTCCGCCTGATCTCGCGCTATGTCAACGAGCAGATGCTGGCCGACATTGCCGCCGAGTACAAGAAGGGCCGTCTCTTGCTGGTCGGCACCACCAGCCTCGACCAGCAGCGGCCGATCATCTGGAACATCGGGGCGATCGCCGCCAGCGGCCACCCCGGCGCGCTCGAATTGTTCCGCAAGATACTGCTGGCGTCGGCGGCGATACCGGGGGTCTTTCCGCCGGTGATGATCGACGTCGAAGCGGACGGCAAGCGCTACCAGGAGATGAATGTCGATGGCGGCGCGGTCGCGCAGACATTTCTCTATCCGCCCGATATCGGCCTGCGGCTGGACATGAAAGCAACGCAAAACCTGCGCGACCGGCACGCCTATATCATCCGCAACGGTCGCCTCGATCCCCAATGGGCCACCGTTGACCGGCGCTTTCTGTCGATCACCGCCCGAGCGATCGCGACGATGATCCACTACAGCGGCTACAACGACATCATGCGGATTTATTCGACGACAAAGCGCGATGGAGTGGACTACAACCTCGCCTATATCGAGCCTGACTTCCCGGCCGTGAAGCACGAGGATTTCGATCCGGCCTATCTGCGCTCGCTATTCGATTATGGCTACGCGAAGGGGCGCGCCGGCTACCCGTGGCGAAAGTCTCCGCCGCATTTTGACGTAAGCGCCCCCGAGCAACCGCGGCAAGAGCCGGTCCCGCCCGCACCGGAACCAGGTCGGGCAAAGCGTTGACCGCATCGCGACTGCCGCGCCCGCGGCAGTCGAACCGAAGCGCCTTGCGTCGAGGAGATCACTCATGTCGATCGGGCAGCAATTGAGATCGGGTCTGCGCGGCGCGGCATTGCTCGCGGCGATGCTGGTCGGTCTGACCGCGGTGGCCGGCGCCGCCGAACCGGCCAAGCGCACGGTCAGCACCGAAGCGCGCGCCGCCGTCGAAAAGATGGGCAAGACGCTGCTCGCCGAGCAGTTCTCGTTCACCGTGCGAACATTGCGAGTCTATGCCGACGACAATCGGCAGCCGTTGCACATCGGCCATACGATGAAGGTGACGTTGCGCCGGCCGGATCGGCTGCGGGTCGACGTGACCGGCGACGACGGCGCGACGCAACTGCTCTATGACGGCAAGTCCACGGTGCTGTTCAGCCCCGCGGCGAACAAGTATGCGACAATCCCGGCACCCGACACCGTCGAGGCCATGATGAAGACCGTCGTCGGTAAGCTGGGCGTCGATTTCCCGCTTGCCGATTTCCTGACGAACACGCCGGAAAAATCGTTTCTGTTCGGCGTCACGTCGGGGCGCGAAATAAACACCGTGACGATCGACGGCACCCCGTGTCTCCACCTGGTGTTCGATCAGCCGGGCGTCCAGCTCGAATTGTGGATCGAAAAGAACGAGCGGGCCGTGCCGCGCCGGCTGATCGCCACCTATCATTCGTTGCCGGACCGGCCGAACTTCGTCGCCGAATTCTCCGGCTGGAACTTCGATACGCGTCCGGCCGACGCCGACTTCGCGTTTCAACCACCCGCCGGCGCCACTCCGATCGAGTTGAAGCCGGCCAACCGGGCAGCGCCGAACCGCCAGGGAGGGATCAGCCGATGAAGCGCCTGGGATCGCTCTGCCTCGGCACCTTGCTCGTCGTCACCGCCGCATCGGAGGCATTCGCCTGGGGTTCGGTGTCGGGGCCGCGCGGCGGCTCGGCCTATCGCGGGCCGATGGGGGGCGCCGCAGTCAGCGGCCCGCGCGGCGGTACCGCGGTGCGCGGTCCTGCCGGCGGCGCTGCGGCAGTCGGCCCCGCCGGCGGCACGGCCTACCGCGCGCCTGCGGGAGGCGCTTACTATGGCGGCGCCCATTACGCTACACCCTACCGGCCCTATTATCCCGGTGCCGCTGTCGCGACGGGCGTGGCCATCGGTGCGGCGACGACCGCCGCAACCTGCCCACCACCATATTATTGTGCACCGCCCCCCTACTACTACGCGCCGCCTCCCTACTAGAAACGGGCAATATCGGAATTACCCGGCCGGCCACATTCGATCCGGCCCGGCAACGGTCGTTGCCGTCGCGACGCTGCAGGCGACGGTCATGGGCTCGATCCAGCGGCAGCGCTGCCGCGATTGCGGCGCGCACCAGGCTGTTCGATCCGGATCGTTCCCGGGCGCGCGTCGAGGTGGTGGACCGACAGCCCCAGAGGGTTTCCTGTCCCGGTCGTCGCGCGGCGCGACGCACCTGATGTTGCCGTTGGCGGTGCTGCTCAGGCGATCGGCAATGGCGCGGCAGAGTGCGCGGAGCCGGCGGTTGCGGAGTGCCGCACATCCGCGACAACCGTGGCCCCGCCGCAGCACCGACGATTGAATCCGCCGATCGCGACCGCTCCCGGTGGTCGTGCCGCGGGGGGAATGATATGACTGCGCGGTTGGAGACCCGCCGAACCTCTGTGCGGCAGGTCACAGGTTGCACAACCGGCGCCGCCGAGCGGTTCCGGCCGGAGTGCGGGGGTCGCCCATGATGATGATAAAGGGGATTGCGATGCGCGAAGCGCTTGGCGTCGCGATCGTGATCGGCGGTCTTGCTGGACCGGCATTGGCGCAGCAGGCCGCACCCGCCGCCGCGGTGCCGGTCGGCACCGTGCCGGCTGAGCGCAAGCCGATCACCCGCACGGTCGATTTTGTCGGCCGGGTTGACGCGATCAACCACGTCGATGTGCGTGCGCGGGTCACCGGGTTTCTCGATGCGGTCCTCTTCAAGGAGGGCGACGTCGTCAAGGAGGGGCAGGCGCTGTACCGTATCGAGAAGGATCTGTTCAAGGCCTCGGTCGATCAGGCCGAAGGGGTTCTGGCCGGCAGCAAGGCGAAAAAATTGCTGACCGCCATCCAGTACGAGCGAGCGGACCAGCTGGTTAAGACCAATGCCGGCACGGTCGTCTCCCGCGACCAGGCGTTGACCGCCGACCGCGCCGCCGATGCGCAATTGCTGATCGACCAGGCCAATCTGGAAACGGCCAAGATCAATCTCGGCTATACCGACATCAGCTCGCCGATCGTCGGCAAGATCGGCCGCACCAAAATCACCAAGGGCAACGTCGTCAGCCCGGACAGTGGCACATTGGTAACGATCGTCAGCCAGGACCCGATGTACGTGCTGTTCCCAGTCAGCCAGCGCGCCATCATGAAGGCGCGCGAGGCCGGCAACTCGGTCGACATCTCCGGCATCAAGCTGAAGCTGCGCTTTGCGGACGGCACGACGTACGGCCCGGTCGGCAAGATCGATTTCGTCGACGTGACGGTCGATCGCGCGACCGACACCGTGCAGGTGCGCGGCGTCTTCGCGAACCCGTCCGGTGCGTTGATCGACGGGCAACTGGCCAGCGTTGCCTTGCAGACCGGCGCGCCGGAGGAACAGATCGTCGTGCCGCAGGCGGCGCTGATCACCGATCAGCAGGGCGTTTACATATTTGTCGTCGAGGAGGGTAAGGCGGCGGTCAGGCGCATCAAGACGGGCGGCGCCAGCGGCGAGGACGTCGTCGTCACCGAGGGCCTGAAGGGCGGCGAGCAGGTCATCGTCGAAGGCGTGCAGTTGCTGCGCCCCGGCATCGCGGTCAGGGCCAGCCCCGCGCAACCCGCACTAAAGCGAAGCTAAAGCGATGCTGTCCGCCATCTTTGTCGACCGGCCGCGGCTGGCGATCGTCATTGCGCTGGTGACGACGATCGCCGGGCTGTTGTCGCTGTTCACGATACCGCTCGCGCAATATCCGAACATCGTCCCGCCGCAGGTTTCGGTGACGACGATTTATCCTGGCGCCAATTCCGGGGTTGTCGATGCGACGGTGGCGCAACCGATCGAGGCGCAGGTCGTCGGCGTCGACAAACTGATCTACATGAAGAGCGTCAGCGGCGACGACGGCAGCTATACGCTGCTGTGCTCGTTCGAGCTCGGCACCGACCCCGACATCAATGCGGTGAACGTCAACAATCGTGTGCAGATCGCATTGCCCAGCCTGCCGTCGGAGGTGCAGCGCCAGGGCATTACGGTCAAAAAGAAATCGTCCGCCCTGCTCGGCGTCATCGCTGTCTATTCGCCGAAGCGCACCTACGATCCGCTATTTCTGTCGAACTACGTCACGATCAATCTGCTCGACCAGATCAAGAGTGCGCCGGGCATCGGCGACGCGTCCCTGTTCGGTCCCCAGGACTACGCGATGCGCGCCTGGGTGCAGACCGACCGGCTGACCGGCCTCAACCTGACGACCGGCGACATCATCAACGCCATTCAGGCGCAAAACGTCCAAGCCGCGGTCGGCCGCATCGGCGCCCGTCCGATCTCGGACGACCAGCAGCTCCAGCTCAATCTCCAGACCAAGGGCCGGCTGACGACGGTCGAGGAATTCTCGAATATCGTGATCCGCACCAACCCGGATGGCTCGATATTGCGGCTCGGCGATGTCGCCCGCGTCGAACTGGGCGCCGCAAACCTCGATCGTGACGCCCGCTTCAACGGCGGTGCGGCCGCCGTGGTCGCGATCTACCAGTCGCCTGGCGCCAACGCGATCACCGCGCTGAACGCGGTTCGCGCCCGATTGACGGAGGCCCAGAAGCGCTTTCCCGAGGACCTGGCCTGGAAGGTCACCTACGATACGACCGCGTTCGTCACCGCGACCATCGAAGAGGTGGAGAAGACGCTGATCGAGGCGTTCATTCTCGTCGTGCTCGTCGTTTACCTGTTCCTCGGCAGCGTGCGGGCCACGCTGATCCCGACCCTGGCGGTGCCGGTCAGCCTGATCGGCACGTTTATCGTGCTGAACGCGATCGGCTATTCCGCCAATACCGTCTCGTTGCTCGCCCTCGTGCTGGCGATCGGCATCGTCGTCGACGACGCGATCGTCGTCGTCGAGAATGTCGAGCGGGTGATGGAGGAAAACCCCGAACTGTCGCCGGCCGATGCTGTCAAGCGCGCGATGGCGGAGATCACCGCCCCGATCATCGCGATCACGCTCGTGCTGTTATCGGTATTCGTGCCGGTGGCGTTCATTCCCGGGATTTCCGGCGAGCTGTTCCGCCAATTCGCGGTGACCGTCGCGGTGTCGATGTTCCTGTCGGCGATCAACGCTCTGACCTTATCCCCGGCATTGTGCGGCGTGTTTCTGCGGCCGCGTCACGGGCCGCGGCGCGGACCTATCGGTATGGTGATGCGTGCGATCGACCGCGTGCGCGACGCCTACGGCGCCGCGGTGGCGCGCATCGTCCGGCTGTCGGTAATCGGTCTTGTGATGGTCGCCGTCGCCGGCTTCGGCACGCTGTCGCTGCTGAAGGTGACGCCGACCGGGTTTCTGCCCGAGGACGACCAGGGGGCGTTTTTCGTCGTCATCCAGTTGCCGGGCGGTGCCTCGGTCGGGCGCACGCTGGACGTGGTCCAGCAGGCCGAGGCGATCGTCGGAAAGGAGGAGGCGGTCGCGGATTTGACCTCCATCGTCGGACTCAACTTTATCGACAGTTATTCGCAGGCAAGCGCGGCGTTTATGATCGTCACGCTGAAGCCCTTCGAGGAACGCAAGGGGGCGGAACGCGGTGCCGCTGCGATCATCGGGCGCCTCGGCCCGGCGCTGCGCGGAGCGATCAGGGACGGTCTTGCCCTGCCGCTGGCGCCGCCGCCGATCGTCGGCCTCGGCACCGGCGGAGGCTTTACCTATGTGCTGGAAGATCTGCGCGGCGGCGACCCGAAGGTCATGGCGCAGGTCGTGCGCGGATTGCAGGTTACCGCCAACCAGAACCCCAAGTTGACGCGCGTGTTCAGCACCTTCTCGGCGACCAATCCGTCGATCTACCTCGATATCGACCGCGACAAGGTACAGGTCCTCGGCGTCAAGCTGAGCGACGTGTTCCAGGCGTTGCAGGCCTCGCTGGGCAGCTATTACGTCAACAACATGAATATCTTCGGACGCACCTGGCAGGTCCAGGTCCAGGCCGAGGCAATCGACCGCGCCAGCATCGACGACATCTACCGGATCAATGTGCGCAGCGCCGAGGGCAAGATGATCCCGATGCGCAGCCTGGTCGAAGTGCGCGTGACCGTCGGCCCCCCCGCGCTGATACGCTACAACAACCTGCGTGCGGTGACGGTGCAGGGCAGTCCGGCGCCGGGCGTCTCTTCGGGCGAGGCGCTGAAGGCGATGGAAGAGGTCGCAGCAAAAGTGTTGCCGCAGGGCTTTACCGGCGAATGGACCGATACCGCCTTCCAGGAAAAACGCGCCGAAGGCAAGACCCCGCTGATCCTCGGTTTTGCCGTGCTGTTCGCCTACCTGTTCCTGGTGGCGCTGTACGAAAGCTGGACGATCCCTGTGCCGGTGCTGCTGTCGGTTACGGTCGGTATTCTCGGCTCGGTCGGCGCGATCGTGCTGGCCGGTCTGACGCTCGACCTCTACGCCCAGATCGGCATGGTCGTGCTGATCGGCCTTGCCGCCAAGAACGGCATCCTGATCGTCGAGTTCGCCAAGGAACGGCGCGAGCACGGCATTCCGCTGTTGCAGGCTGCGACCCAGGGTGCACGCGACCGCTTTCGGCCGGTCATGATGACGTCGTTTGCCTTCATTCTCGGCCTGTACCCGCTGGTCGTTGCGGTGGGCGCGTCGCAATTGGCGCGGCGCGGTGTCGGCACGCCGGTGTTCGGCGGCATGATCCTCGCCTCGTTCGTCGGCATCTTTGCGATACCGCCGCTCTACGTCTTCTTCCAGGCGATCCGCGAGCGGCTGCGACCGTCGGTGCGCCCGCGGGAGCAACCGGCCCCGGCTGCCGCGGCCGAGTAGGCGCGACGGATCGGCAGGCGGCGCCGTCGGCGACACCGACAACATTTGTGCGCAAGGAAACAACTGCCGGTGCAGCGCTGCCCGCGGCGGCAGCTATCGCGATGGTATGGGCGAATTCACCGGCCGCCGCCCTCTACGACACGCTCCTCGACCTGCCGACGCCACCCAGGCCGGAACGCTGTCGCTGTCGAAGCCGCTCCTGCTATGGATCAACACCGGCCGTGCTGTTCAATCCGATCCCGCTGGGCGTCGCAGGCGGGCTATGCCTCGGTAAGCCGCTCGGGGTGATATCGGCGAGCGGATCGTCTGCGCCCGGTCGGCATGAGGCGCGACGAACACGGCCGTGATCCCCTTACCGGCAGATGCCGAGTTGGTGAAACCGTGCCGCCACCTGTCCCGACCAGGCCTCGAAGGCGTGGTGGACATCGCGCCAATTATCGAGCGTGTTAGCGGCCAGTGCGGTGGTTCCGCCGCGCTTGTCCACCGCTTCCCACAACAGCGTCCCCTTCACCGCATCCACGGCGTAACCTTCCACCGAGGCAGTGCCGGAGAAGTAGCCGACGCCCTTATTGAAGGCGAGCGATGCGGCGCTGTAGGCCGTACTGGCATAGGGTGCGAAGGTCGCGACCGTGTTGACCGCAGCGTTCGGCGTCGTAGCGTCGGTCAGCGCGATGCGCAGGCGGATCGTGCCGGGGCTCGGCGACCGCACCAGCTGACAACGGTCTTTCAGCGCGTTGTACAGGTTCCAGTAAAACGTGTTGGCGACCGCACGCCGCTGGTCTTGCGGCACCTTGTTGAGCTGCGAGTCGCGCGACGTCCAGACCACCGGCGGGTCAACCATGACCTTGCTGTAGGAAGAGAAATTTGCCGCCGGGTTGATATAGACAAGGGCCGCCTGCCCGCTCGCCCCGGGCCGCAGCAGCCTCGGACTCGGCAGGAAGCCATTGACCGGCCGTACGCCCTCGCGCATCTGCTTGGTAGAGCCGCCGACGATCCGCCCGGGGTCGATCGGCAGAATGCTGCTGTCTTGCGCGTGCGCCACGGTCGCGAAGAGCAGCAGCGGAACCGCCCAATAAAAAATCCCGCGTCCGCGAATTCGGGTTGCCATGCCGATCTCCCTGCCCGGTCGAGCCGCGCGGGTCAGCCGCACGGCGAGTTAATGCGAGGAACGCCGCACGATGATGCGAGCTTGGATGCAGCGCAATGTGCAAATCAACGCGTCGGCGCCGCAGCGACCGCGGTCAAGCGACGCGACTCGGCGCCGCGCGGACCGCCAGATCGAGAGGCGACGATGCCGAAGCCGCCTCGGCCGCCGCCTCGGCATCGGCAGCGCTCGGCGGACCGCTGCGCATCGGCGCCGTCTGCAGGGTCAGTGCACCCGAGGCAAAGATGATGCCCTTTTCGGCAAATACCTGGTAAATCCGCTTCAGGTATTCGCGCTGTATCCAGCTCGGCTTGACCGGCCGCGCCGTAAACTTGAAGCGCATGATCACCGCGTTATCGACGACCTCCGCAATGCCCTGCAATTTGAGCGGCAGCATCACCTCGGCGGCGATCTCGGGGTTCTCCTGCATCGCAATGCCGATCTGCTTTGCAGTCTTCCGGACCAACTCGACATTGGTGCCGGGCTCCAGACGCAGGTTGAATTTGATCGTCGCAAAATCGCGGCTCTGATTGGTCACCGCGCCGAGCTGGCCGTAGGGGATTGTGTGCAATGGCCCGTTGTGGTGGCGCAGTTTCAGCGAGCGGATGCCGAGCGCCTCGACCGTACCCTTGAGCCGGCCGGTATCGATGTATTCGCCGACCCGGAACGCGTCGTCCCACATGTAGAACAGCCCGGAGATGACGTCGCGCACCAGCGACTGCGAGCCGAACGACACCGCCAGACCGAATACTCCGGCACCGGCGATCAAGGGCGCGGTATCGACGCCGAGACGCGACAGCACCACCAGCACCGCCACCACCGCGATCAGCGTCCCGAACGCGACGCGCAGCATCGGCAGCATCGTCTGAAGCCGCGACCCCGGCGTCATCTCCTCGTCGTCGTCGCCCGGCAGCGCCGGCCCGCTCGAACCGGTGCGCAGGTGGCGGTCGAACGCCAGACGGCTGACCTCCCACGCGAGATAGGCGGCAAACAAGGTCAGCACTGCCGCGGTGAATGACTGACCCGAAGCCGCCGCCTTTGCGGCGCTCGGCTCGATCGCTTCCAGCCAGGTCCAGGAAACCGCGATCGCGCCGATCGCCACGACGATCGCCCGCAGCATGCGGTGGAACGCACGCGCCATCAGGCGGTCGTCGCCGCCGCGCGCGACTGTTGCCGACCGGGCATCCGCGTCATGCCAGCCGTGATCGGTCAGGCGTTCGAGCACCAGCAGCAGCAGCACGACCTCGATGGTCGTCGAAATCGCGCGGTTGTACGCCAAAAGGCCGAGCGACAGTCCAAACACGAAGAACACCATCAGCCCGGCCACCCCGCCAAGGCCGATCGGCACCCAGGCGCGCGCCACCCCGTTGCGCAGCGCGGCGATCACGCCGTCGCTGCGACGGCCGCGGATCAGCGCTTCGGCGAGGGGCCGCGCCTGGAACACGATCAGCACGTAAAGGCCGGCGATCAGGAGGGCAACGCCGAGGCCGATGATATGGGCCGCGCCGCTATCCTCATCGGCCAGGCTGAAGCGCAGGATGCCGAACAGCAACATGATCGCGAAGATCACCGCCGAGAGAAAACGCGAGAGCCGGCGTGCCTCGCCGTCGGGCAGTTCGATCAATCGGGCAACCGGCTCTTTCGGGCGCAGCAGCGCGCCGACGATCAGGACCCCGATCCGCCAGCGAACCAGCACACTGGCCGACAGCAGCACCAAGCTGACGCTGGCCCCCATATTCATCAGCCAATGCCGGCTATACACGAACGCGCCGGCCAGCACCGCGACACCGGCCGCATCGCATAGGATCAGCAGCAACAGCGCGCCGAGACCGACGCCCTCCGGCCGTGTCCGCAGGTTGCGCCGCGCCCGCCGGCTCAGCCCCCCGGCGACGAGTTTTTCCAAGCCGACTGCCACGGTGGCAATCAACACGACCCAACCGACATTGACCAGCGACCCCATCGCCGAACCGTTGCGGTCCAACAATCGCCATTCCCGCTCCAGCGCGCCCGGTGCGTCGGGCAGCATGGCGATGTCGGCGATCGCCTCGCCTTCGAGCTTCATCATGATGTTTTCGAGCCAACCGGCGGAATTCATATCGCCGGCCGCCGCGGCAGCAGGCGGGGCGGCCGACTGAGCCGATGCGCTCGGATTGCCGATACCCGGCACTCCGGCCCCGGCGGCTGCGACCGAAACCAACAGCGCGACCAGCATCGAGCGCCAGCCGCGTCCGCCCGGATTGCTCCTGCACCACAGCCGCATTTTGTCGGCCTCCCGCGTGAACTGGTCGATTCTAGGCCGATTGCATCGCGGAGGCGCGGATTTTTTACCTGTTGCGGCTCAGGTCCGCGGGGCGGACGGACGCCACAGCAGGCCAAGCCCCAGGATGCCGAATCCCGCCATGATCAGCATCGCCGCCGCCGGTCCCAATTGTTCCGATAGCAATCCGATCGCCAGGATGCCGAGCGGCCCGGTGCCGATGCACATAGTCACAATGCCCATGACGCGCGAGCGCGCCGCGGGCGGCGCCTCGGTCAGGATCAATGTCGTCTGCATATTGGAAAAGGCGGCGGTGCCGAGCCCGCCGATCAGCAACAGCACGAAGGCCAGCCCATACCACGGCGACAGCGCCATCGATACGACCCCGCCGAGGAACAGAAATGAGCCGCGTAGCAGCGCGCGCTCGCCATCGAGCTGCAGCCAGCCGGCCGACAATGCGACGCCGCTCGCGATGGCGCCGAGCGGCTCGGCCGCCGCCAAGGCGCCAACCAGGGTGGGCGACACGTGGTAAAGGTCGAGCCCGATCGGCGCAATCAACGCCGAATAGCAAAAGCCGAAGGCATTCATCACGATCGATGCCAGAACGACGGTGCGCACCGCCGGAATGCGGCGCGCGACGGCGACCCCCTCGGCAATGTCGGCGGCGATGCGACCGAAACGCAGGCGGCCGGGATCCTGACGAAAGTCGAGGCCAAGAACCGCCAGGGTCGCGGCCAGGTACAGCGCCGCCGACAGAAAATACGCGCCGGCGAGGCCGACACCCTCGAATACGGCGCCGCCGGCCAACGGCCCGAGGACGCGCGCAACGCTGTTGGTCAGCGAGTCGAAGGCTACCGCAGCAGCGACGCGCGGCGGCTCGACGACCTCGCCGATCATGCGCCGACGCACCGCCAGTTCGCTCGCCCAGGCCAGTCCGGCGACAAGGCCCGCGACTGCGATGTGCCAGACCCGCATCTGCCCGTAGAGCGCCAGCACGAACAGCGTCGCCGACACCGCCGTCATCACCGACAGCTGCGCCAGCAGCAAGCGCTTGCGGTTCAGCGCCTCGCCGATCACGCCGGCCAGCGCGCCGACGAACAGCATCGGCAGGCTGCGCGCCATCGTGACGACCGCGACGAGAAAGGCGGAGCGCGTCGCCTCATAGGTGAAGATGCCGGCAACCAGCAATTCGAGCCAACGCGTCGCATTGCCGACACCGCCCGCGAACCACAGGCGCAGATAATTCGGCGTCGCCAGCAGGCGCCGCGGCGCGACGCCCGATGTCAGGGTTTGTGACCGCATCGGCAACGCGCCGGGCGCGCTATTCGAGCGCCTTGACGATCTCCTCACACATCTTCTTGGCGTCGCCGAACAGCATCATCGTGTTGTCGCGGTAGAACAATTCGTTCTCGACGCCGGCATAGCCCGACGCCATCGAGCGCTTGACGAACAGCACGGTCTTGGCGCGCTCGACATCGAGGATCGGCATGCCGTAGATCGCCGAGGTCGGGTCGGTCTTGGCCGCCGGGTTGGTCACGTCGTTGGCGCCGATCACAAACGCGACGTCGGTCGAGGGAAAATCGCGGTTGATTTCGTCGAGCTCGCACACCTCGTCGTAGGGCACGTTGGCTTCGGCCAGCAGTACGTTCATGTGGCCCGGCATGCGCCCGGCGACCGGGTGGATCGCGTAGCGCACCTTGACTCCGTCCTTCTTGAGCAGGTCGGACATCTCACGCAACGCGTGCTGGGCCTGCGCGACCGCCATGCCGTAGCCCGGCACGATCACCACCGAGCCGGCATTCTTCAGGATAAAGCCGGCGTCTTCGGCGCTGCCCGCCTTGACCAGCCGGTCGCCGGCCCCCGGTCCGGCCGGTGCGGCACCGCTCTCGGTGCCGAAGCCGCCGAGGATCACGTTGAAGATCGAGCGGTTCATCCCCTTGCACATAATGTAGCTGAGGATGGCGCCCGACGACCCGACCAACGCACCGGTAATGATCAACAGGCTGTTCGACAAGGTGAAGCCGATGCCGCACGCTGCCCACCCCGAATAGGAATTCAGCATCGCGATGACGACCGGCATGTCGGCGCCGCCGATCGGCACGATCAACAGAAACCCGAACGCCAGCGAGGCCAGCACCAATAGGGCAAAAACCGTTCCCGACTCGGTCGCGACGAACAATGCGATCAGCACGATCAGCGCCACGCCGAGTCCGGCGTTGAGCGGATGCTGCCCGGGGAACATCAGCGGCGCGCCCGACACCAGCCCCTGTAATTTGGCAAAGGCGACAATCGATCCGGTAAAGGTGATCGCACCGATAGTCAGCCCGATCGCCATTTCGACGAGGCTGCTGCCGTTGATCGCACCGCGAATGCCGATGCCGTACGCCTCGGGCGCGGCAAACGCCGCGGTCGCGACGCATACCGCGGCCAACCCGACCAAG
>ORMF012190391.1_pt1 | contig 18964 bp, 28 predicted proteins | sample 1779871 | NCBI WGS metagenome assembly ORMF01 (sample SAMEA104232316, study PRJEB22302) | groundwater metagenome | biome: forest; feature: aquifer; material: groundwater | place: USA | collected 2011-08-07 | depth 5.4 m | reverse complement strand
GGGGGGCGTGGGGGGCGGGGGGGCCGCGCCTGACCTGCGCGATCCTGACGCGCCCGCCGTCGCCTTTAGCGGCCGAGATTCACGACCGCATGCCGGTGATCTTGCGCGAGTCAGCGCACGGGACCTGGTTGGATCCGGAAATGGAGGACGCCGCCAAGGTGGCGGAGATGATTTCGACCAAGACGCTCGACAGGGTGAAGCGCCACCCGGTCGGCACGCGCCTCAATAGCGCGAAGACCGATGACGAGACGCTGATCGAGCCAGTGATGGTCTAGCCGTAGATGATCGCACCCCGCACGCGAACAGCCCTACGAAAGATAGAGGCGGGTGCGGACGACTTGAGGAGGCTTCAATGCCTAGACTGACGGTGCCTGAATGGACCAAGCAACCGCCGACGCGTCTCGGTTATTACTGGTTTCGCATTCCGCCAAAGAAAGCGCCGCGACCGAGGAATTCACAGTCGTTTTCGGTCCGATCGCCGCTGGCGACGGCTTTTGGTCCCTCGTCGGCATGGAGAAGGATGTCAGCGCCGCAAGGATGCGGGCCGACGGAGAGTGGTGGCTGGTGCGATTGTCGCCGCCGAAGTAGCGACCCGCGATGACTAATCTGGACCGCGGCGACTTGTCGGCCTATCTGGATGCCGCAATTGCCAGCGTCAAGAGCGCTCGAAATGCGAGCCCTGACGGGTTGGTATTCGTGCAACGGGTCAATAATTGCTTTCAAAACATATGCGCGAAGAGCTTCGACAGCATGCCAGCTTTCGCCGCTACGTTATGCCTACACTCTCACTCGATGTTCCTGGCAGGGGCGTTCATCGCCCTCAGCGGGCACTCGGCGGCGGCGTATTCGATCATGAGAGCATGCCTCGAAAGCGCCCTCTATAGTTTGCACATTGCAAAGCACCCCGAGCTAGCCGCAGTATGGGCCGATCGCCGCCAGTCGAGAGAAGCGCAGCAAATGTGCCGCGAGAACTTTAGCGCGGGCAAGGTGCTCGCGACGGCTTCGGTGGCAAATCCGCGGCTCGGCGCCATTGTGCGCGAGGTGTACGAAGAACTCATCGCCTTCGGTGCTCACCCGAACGCGGTGGGCGTCTTGAAGAATTTCCAAGTGACGGAAGGCCCGATGGGAGCACGCCTCGAAATGGCCTATCTCCACGACGAGGGTGCTGCCAAGTACGAACCACTCGGCGCCGGCATGGAGGTCGCAATCTACGCAATGGCCATGATCCTCGCCGGCTTCCGCGATGGCGCTAAAAACCAGGCACTGGTGGCAGAGGTGCAGGCGATGATCAACTTGGGCCAACATCACTCCAAGCCGATCGAACCATAGCGTTAGGGGGACCAATGCCTTGGATTGGAATTGAAAAGGATCTCGGACTGTTCTACGAGGGCGCTTTCCGGCATGGTCACACGGTATCGCCGATCCCCGTAACTGCTCCTGCGGCATTGATCTCTGAGGCTGGTTTCCCACCTAAGCTGCCACCGCCAAACGCGCCTGAGCAGGTGGACATGCTCTTTCGAGAGGATAGTTTTGACGCGGTCACGCGCGTGCGGCGCGGACGACTCTACATTGCGACTCAGTCACGTCCGGAGCACTGGGAAGTATTTCCGCATCCGAACCGGCCGGCGGAAGCGAAGGAGGCCAAGATGGGGCCAGGCACCCTGACGCGGCCTCTCTATTCTTTTCAACCATTGGCCGTACCCCATCGACTGAGAGAAATTCACGCGGCTGGCGGCCGACCATTGGTGGTGATCGGGACAGATGCAAGCTTTACTATCTGGACCATTTCCTCAATCGAGGGATCAACTTCGACGGAATACCTTGTGACGCTTCGCGGCCGACAAACGTTCGGGGCGCTTCCGGATCTGAACCTAGCTGCAATTCCCCAGGCATGCCGGCAAGCGGTTCAGGAGGCCGTCGCGAAACTGCGGGACGAAGTCTTTCGAGCAGGTCCGGGATCAGTCGTCGATCGATGTCGGGACGCGGCATCGGCAGCGTTGAGCGGACACCTTCAAAATCTCGGCGCGATCGGACCCGGCAAGGAACTCGACGAGCAGATCAAGGTGCTCAATGGCTTCGAAGACGCGAAGAAGAAGCGAGTGGCCGCCGCCGCCGCTGAGATCGTGCGGGTGCTTCATTCCAGGGAGAAGCCTTCTGTCCGGGAGCGCCTGCCGGTGCCACCAGTGCGAGAGCAGGAAGCCGAATTGTCGGTGTATTGCGTTGGCAGCCTTCTCTGCGAACTCGGTTGGGCAGAGTGGTCGTAGTCCGCCCGACAAAAGTCCGCGGAAAGACTGCAGGTGAGAGTGACTGCCGAGATCACGAGCTCATCTCTTCCATACCCAGACAACGCGACGCACGAGAAGTCCGCCCAGTTGAACGCCGATCATCCGATACGGCGCCACGGTCGAAACCCCAGGTGCCCCCAGTTCGGAATGGGCTCGACGGTATTCGAAGATCTCCGCAGCGGCGGGTGACACCTTCCAGAAACGATCTTCGTCAAGGCCGAACTTGGGCACGCTGCGATTGCAGGCGCCCTGCACCTCCACTAAACAAACGTTACGCTGCTCCTGCAGCTACTTTAAGGAAGCCCAGGGGGGTCTGGAACTGCGATTTGGTGGCCCAAGGCCGGAATCGAACCAGCGACACGCGGATTTTCAGTTGTTATTTAGGCCTTAAACAGCAGTAGTTACGGCCCGTCCTCACTCTTAGAAGCTCGCCAAGGCGCGCCGAGCTTTCTACGTTTTTCCTACGTTCTCAATTCCATTTGGCTCCCGGCACCTAACGCTTCGATGTCACTCCTCGCATTGGAGACGACCTAGGTAATCAGGGTTGCATGTCATACGTAGTTTCGGCTTGTTCGCATTGGCATTCGCGGCATTCGCGGCATTCGCTCGGTTTACGGCTTGGTTACGGCGCGCGCTTTCCATCTCAAAATTGTCCTTCCATAACTTGTAGGCATCATATGTAGCGCCTTTTGTGTCTCCACTTTCTTTTAGCGCCTTGTTGCGAATACACTCCTGCTTCGCGTTCGACGCCAAGACCTTCCCTTTTTCATCCGCGTAGTTGAAGTAACGAAATTTGCACTCGGAGGGAGTCTGATCAGCTCTGTCGGGCTCTTGCGGCTTAGCCCTATTCATTATCGCCCCCACATACGATCCGACACTTCCTGGCGGGTAGGCGGGGGCGGCAGGGGCAGGCGAGGGAGTCCGAGTGACAGGATTCGTTACCCCATCCGGCTTCCGCGCGCCGGGACAATCGCTAGCTGCCCGGAACACGCCATCCTGGCAGCGGACGATCTGCGCGCTCGCGGGCGTAATGGCAAGAAAGAATAAAAGGAAGGCTATCCCTTTTATCGCGCTCATTCGATACGCTCGCGCAATTTTCACCATTCCGCCTCCGGAGCAAAAAAAAATTGTTCAGTGGCTATTTAAGCCTTAAACAGTAGTACTTACGGCCCGTCCTCATTCTTAGAAGCTCGTCAAGACACGCCAAGCATTCTACGTTCGCTTTCGTGTAGCAGACCAACAGATTAAAAGTGGAAATCTACGGTGGAAGTCATTGACGAACCGGCCCGCCCTCACCCGCCAAGGACCGCCAAGGACCGTCCGCACCCTACATTTTCTCTACGTTTCCCCTTAACGCGCCAGTCTTGGGCAAGTGTTCGAGTTATGGTCGGCTCCCCAGCCGGGGAAAATCTGGGCGCTGGGTGATATGGACGGAAGTGGATGAACGCCGCCCATCACCAGCCGCACGCCGGCGGGCATGCAATCCGGTACATGGGCTTGCTAGCAGTCATGCGTCATTGCGCTCCTTCTGGCGTTCAAACTTGTAGTCGAATAGCCTCGAAACGCGTGCCACATGCTTGGTTCGATGATAGGGCCAGGCCTGCATCCCATCGAATAGACTCACAAACAGATCACCGGCGAGCCCGAGCCCTAGCGCGTTGAAGTGCATGACAAGAACGAGATCGTAAAGCTGCGTGATCTCTTGGTTCAGGGCCTCGAATTCTTGTGCGGTGTCAAAGCCGGGACTAATCCCACGACTCAGAAGGGCAATCGACTTTGACACTTGCTCGGGCGAGCGATGGACGTATTGGCAGAGCCTTGAGTAGGTACTCGAGATTTCGTCGATGAACTCTTTATTCTGTGCAACGTCGAACCCATAGAGTGTCATGTCTGAGACGAACGCCACGGACGAAGAGGAAACAGTGCTTTCTAGAAAGGCAATCTTTTCGGAAAGCCTGGCGTTTGCATGCATGAGCTTGAGGTCCACGTAGAGATGCTTCGACGCGGCTTCGAGTAAGTAGCGCATCTCTCGGCGTGCTGGATTGTGTAGACCCTCGTTGGCAAGAGCCCAGATAGAGATGATGGATTGGAGTGTGTCGTCAACAAACCTGAAAGTAAGGAAATCATCAATGAGGCTTTGACACCGAGACGCCATCAGCCACGTTGAATGGAGCCCGAGCGCGGCACCCTCCATTAGCCTCACGCACCTCACTTGCTGCGCCTTGAACTCGGGCGTGTTGCGCAAGTCATCATGCGCTTGAATCTTCCGAGCGCGCTCTTCCTTCAGCGCTAGCGATGGGTCTGGGTCAGTCATGACTGCTAACGAGGGTGCAGAAAAACTCCGGACACTATGACTCTTAGCATTCTCACTCTATTGGGGGTATGCACCGCCCGTTATTTCTTCAGAAACAAGAACTCTAAGTAATACATGATGGCCGCAACTAACGGAAAAGGAAACACCATTAAAAAAATGCCCAACAGAAGTCTGACGTTCGGATCATGGCTATCCATTCCGATGAATACGAGCACCAAGCTCAATAACGTGCCAAACAAACACCAATGACCTTTTGCTTTCAGCGAGAGGTTCTTCCAAAATACGTTGAATTGGTGCTGTTCGATGGCTTGGCGCCGAGCATGGTCTTGCGCTTTGTTACGTTGAGGTGGAGGCTCGGCCGCGTGCGCGCGCCCCCCACCAGCAGGAGCCGCATCTCCAAAATTTGCAGCATGCATTCTCTCTTTCTCAGAACTTTTTCGTCCAAGCTCTTCGTCTTTGTTGAGGGTTTCAGTGTGATTGGAAGCCTTTGTAGCTGCTAACTCTCGGTCAATCCATTCGTCATGCTGCTTTCGAAGAATGGGGTCGGAGAGAATGGCGTAGGCCTCGTTCAGAATTTTCATGATGCGTTGCGCATCGCCCTGGGCGCCGTCATATTTGTCTGGATGGTATTTTTGCGCGAGGCCTTTGTAGGCAGCTCGGATGACTAGATCAGTAGCGTGGCGGCTGACCTGTAGGCTATCGTAGTGCGTGCGAATCATGATGGCAGGCAGCTAATCCCAACTAACGTATCGCGACTGATCATTACCCCAACCGTTCAATCCAATCTTGCTCTCCGTAGTCGTAATTCCAAGAATGCACTGGCGCTGGGCAGGATATCCGCTCAATGCGGACCGCTTGTTTTTTCAAAATGTATGGCTCAGCAAGTTGTTTCGCGTGTTCAATTGAATCCGCCATTGTGATGGTGTTGTCAACAGAGAGCGCGACAGCCATCGTTTCCTCGTCTGAAAAATGTCCCTGTTACAGTAACACGGGGGCCTAAGGTCTCATGAAAACAGCACCTTTCTTTTCATCCAATACACGTAGTTAGGCCACATCCAAATTGCTCCGAACAGAAGAAAGGCGACAGCGAACTTCGTCGCAAAATCGAGCGTGGACCCGAATTGATACGGAATCGATCCGCCGATCCACGTAGCTGCGATAATTAACCAATTCAACTGCCAGGCCCAACGGCGGCGGCGATGCAATCCATAAGCGAGACAAAAGTGCGCGCATGAAAGCGCGAGGAAGCCGTATGCTGGTGTTGGAAACGCAAAAGCCCCCAAAATACTAAGAATCCCGCCAACGGGGAGACTGAAATAGGTCCAAAACTTGATCCATTTTGTTCCTATCGCGACCGAGGCGGTCGCCGTGGCCTCGACGATTTCAATGTGTCGCGACGACGTAGTATCGAGCGTGACCAGCTTGCTGCGCTCCTTGCGTTCTCGGTACAGGGCATACGGCATGTAGATGAGCGCAAACAGCATAAACGCGATACCAAACACAAGAGCCGCGATCTGATAGAACCTGCTGCCCTCGAAAAACCACGCGAACAACTTACCCGCATCTTTGTACATTAGCGTCGCCAGGATGAGTAGACACAGGCCAAACACCATCACGCCGACTGTCTTGGCGCGTGTCAACCCGCCTAAGCGCAGAATCTTAAACTTTGCGAAAACGTACAGCGGGATCGTTAAGACGACCACACTGCAAAACCCGAGCACTGCAGTAAGGACCAGCCACATCCATATTGACGGTGCGGGTTTTCCGTCAAGCATATCTAGTGCGAACGCCGCGCAACTCAGCAGCACGCCCGGCAAGGCAAGCACCGGAATGAGACGGTCGGAGAAAATGGGTTCTTCGTTCATGACATGCTCCGCGATCACTTAAGCAGGTGACCTGCCCCCGGATGGTAGTGCCAATTTGAAGTTAGTAGATTCCGCTTGAGGTCGAAAGCGGCCACTGGTGAACGTCAACTTTCGGCTGCGGTCAGTCGATCTCCCGGTCAGCGCGCAGCAATAAGGTAGCCTTGCAAAATGTGCGGCCGCTACGTCAGCCCTGAACAAGCCGCAATTGAGCGCGCCTGGCACATCGGTCGGACGAACAGCAATCCGTTCCGGCGCCGCTACAACGTCCTCCCGACCACCCAGGTACCGATCCTGCGGCGTGCGCTCGACGCTGACGTTCTAGAGCTTACTGAGGCACGCTGGGGCCTAATCCCGCACTGGTGGTCCAAGCCGAGGCCCCCAACCTCGACCATTAACGCGCGGTCAGAGGAAGCCGCCGGCAAGCCCATGTGGCGCCACCCCTACCGGCATACGCGCTGCCTGATCCCCGCCCTGGGCTGGTACGAGTGGAAGCCGTTGGAGAGCGTAGGCGCGGCCACCGGCGAGGTCCGGACCTACAAGCAGCCGTACTACCTTCAGGCGGACCGTGAGGGGCCTATGTGCTTCGCCGGGCTCATGTCGGTCTGGACACCCGCGGGTGGCGAGCCGCGACTTACCTGTGCCATCCTGACGCGCCCGCCGTCGTCGAGCGCCGCCGAGATCCATGACCGCATGCCGGTGATCCTGCGCGAGACCGCGCACGGGGACTGGCTCGATCCGGAGATGAACGACGCGGGCAAGGTGGCGGAAATCATTGCCACCGGGGCGATCGACAGCGTGCGGCACTACCCGGTAAGCACTCGGCTCAACAGTGCGAAGATGGACGATGAGGAGCTGATCAAGCCGTTGCCCGTCACCGACTAGATTTATCTCGGCGCTTAGCGAATCGCTTTGCCACATCGGCGTAAAGGTACGGGCGGTCCTCAAGCATCGCCAGCAGATCGGCTCGGGCTGTAACAGCGCGGGCGAACGCTTCTCGCCTCCCGAACTTGCGCACCGAAAAGGACCTTGCGATGCGCTTTCCGTTTTGGAACCTGATCGCCGCCTGCCAGTAACCTCGCGGCTGCTGTGGTGTCCTGTGGAAATGCACCCCCGGCACCCCGCTGCGGTTGTTGGAGCGCCGCTGCTGATGGAACTCGGAAATGGTCAGGATATTCGCCTTCTGCAGCTGCTCGTCACGCCATGCGATTGCCTCGGCCTTGGCCTTCTTCGAGTTGCCGCAGGTGATGTCATAGAACCGCTTGGCGTACATTCTTCCGCGCCGCTTGAAATTCACCAGCCAGTACCAGGCGTTGACGGCGGCTCTATGGCGACTGATTGCGTACATAGTGCGACAGGGTGACTTACAGGCTACCGAGACTCCGGAGCGTCACATCCAGCCCCACGCAACCAGTTGCCGCAGGGGTAGACTGGAACGATGCCTGCGCGTTGGCAGTAAACGTGATGCTCGCCGTATCCAATCGAATGAGCGCAAGTTCTACAATCCCAAGTTGCCATCTCCGGTCTAAAAGGCCGAAAGTAGGTTGCTGGCTGGCTGCGGCCTTGTTCCTGGGCATGGGAGTCGCTCATGCGGCGGAGATTACCGGCATTGTCCAAGAAGTCCATGATGGAGACAGCCTGCGCCTCGCTATAGCCAATGGAAATATTGAAGTGCGGCTAGTCGATATTGATGCGCCGGAGATTAAGCAGCCCTTCGGCAAGGATTCCCGCACAAGCCTTCGCCAGATGTGCCTACTCAAACAAGCCACAGTTGAGACTCGCGCAGAGGATCGCTACGGTCGGACACTGGGACAAGTTCATTGCGGCGGGGTAAATGCCAACGCCGAGCAAGTAAGGCGCGGAATGGCTTGGGTTTTTCTCCGCTACGCGCCGAAGGACTCCCCACTTTTTGCAGTTGAGACAGAGGCAAGGTTGGCGAAACGCGGGCTTTGGGCGGATGATAGTGCGGTTCGGCCATGGGAGTGGCGACGGTCAAGAGATAAGTAGCTTTGACCTGTTCTGCATCAGTAAAGGGGGAAGCTCATGCGCACACTACCGATCCTCACGTTTCTAATACTTTTCGGTTGGTCCTCCGGCAGCCAAGCTTGGTTTTTCATTTTTCCAATACCCAACCTCGCAAAGCCAACTGGGCTCCAAAACATAATCGACGCATTGGAGAAATCAACACAGACAAGAGCATTAGCGTATGTTTCTGAGGACAAAACCTTCGGCGGCAAATATTGGGTGTGGGGTCAATATGCGGGCTACGTGAGTCAAGAAGATGCTAACAGTCAGGCGTTGACACAATGTGAGAACAACTTAGCTAGAGTAAAGGCGCAAACTGCGGGTGGTCAGCCCGTGTACGATTTTGGCACTAAGCGTTGCGAGTTGCACGAATTTACTGCTAACAACGCGCCCGTTCCTCCTCCAGTACAACCGGTGTCCGCACCGGTTCCTCCTCCAGTGCAACCAGTGTCGGACCCTGTTTCTCCCGCACCATCAGTGTCTGCGCCCGTTGCTCCGGCGGAACCAACTGCAACATCAACTACGAGCGGCGATGCAGAGGGGGTATCTCCAACAGCTAAAAAGCTTAGGGAGCTTAAATCGCTATTTGAACAGCGTTTGATTACACAAGAGGAGTATGACGAAAAGCGCAAGGCCATTTTGCAGGGTCTGTAATTCTTGCCGCCGTGGGAGTGGCGACGGTCAACTCCGCGATAGCTGCCAGGTACAAATCTGATTGCAGGGAGGCGCAGGCCATGATTCGGATACCCAAGCCCTAAGACCGGGAACATGGAACACCGTATTTCTAGTATTGCCAGGTATCAAGCGGGAGGATTTTGGTCGCTTGCAACTATCGCTTAAAACCAATCAGGTAAGTCTCAGTGGTGGGCGGTAGGAACTTACGGAGGAGTTATGCGACGACTGATGCTCGGCTCTGTGCTGGTGTTCGGACTGCTGATTGTTCCACGCCCGGGGAATGCCGAGACGGTCAACGTCAAGTATCGCGGCCAGGTTGATCTCAAACCCTTCGCCTGCGAGACGGTATCGCGGAGCAGCCTAGTGAAGCGCGTCTGCTATGACCAACGCGAACGTTACATGATCATCAATCTTCAAGGCACCTACTACCATTACTGCCAGATCGATTCGGCGTCGGTATCCGCGCTGCTGGGCGCTTCTTCGATGGGGCGCTACTACAACAGCAGGATCAAGGGACATTTCGACTGCCGCGTAAAAACAATGCCCGCATTCCGATAGTTAACAGCAATTTGGGATTCTGGCCTTAATGGGGGAAGCATGGGCGACAAAATCAAAGCATTGGGCACTATTGCACTCGGGGTCACCATTTTTGTCGCCTTGCTCGGTATCCCAGTCATCATTTTCCTCGGCATTACATGGGCTGCTACGCACTTGCTACGACCGCTAATAATCGTTGGTTGGTTCGCCTTTGCTATCGTTCTCTTAGTCTTATTGCCACTTTCTATCTTCAAAGGCTTGCGTGGATTTACTGGCACTACCATCTACATTTCATCCTACATTTTCGGCTTAATAACCTGGCTATTTGGCTTCGTTCTAACGTGGGTTCTTTGGGGGGGCTGGGCCGTAATTATCGGCGTATTGCTATTCGGCGGCGCCGTTGTACCGTTTGCTTTGCTGGCAACTCTTTTCAAAGGTATGTGGGAGCCGTTCTTCACGGTGCTAGCACTCTTAATTCTTACGTTCGGATCACGAATCGGAGGGTTTGTCATCGCAGCGTCCAGTGATAGGTAATGCCGCACAGCCGACTAAGGATCGCCAGGGTACAGGCGCGGGCCGTCAAGCGCGCCAAAGCTGACGGCCTCTCGCCTGACGAAATCGGGCGCGTGAAGCGAAGCGGTGATGCTGCGGTTGCCTTTGCGCGGCGGGTGTTCAAGGCGGGAGCGGCCCGGAAGCGCCGCTAGTGCCACCATTGCTGCGGCGCACTTTGTTTGTGCTGAATCAAGGAGTCGCGGCTTTTCGCTGGACTCTAAATCAATCTGCTACTAAAAGAGGGGTCACCTCGCCAGACGCCTTGCACTACAAGTGTTTGTTTGGGCCTTGCGAAAAGAAGCCCAGTTAACGAGTGGAGTAAACCTATGAAGCGGGTACTCGTAATCGGAATTAGCGTTTTCCTTGCTGCCTGTGCGGGACCAAATTACAGACCCATGATTGATTCGCGCAATGTTGATATGAATAAGTACGAAGCTGATTTAAGAGATTGCCAGCAGTACGCAGGACAGGTCGGGGGAGCCGGGGAAGGGGCAGCAATTGGTGCCGGGATCGGGGCGCTCCTTAGCTTTGGCTTAGCGGTAATCGGTGGGAATAGATACGATCAGGGACGGTCAGCCGCAGGCGGAGCCCTGTTGGGTGCAGCTTCGGGGGCTGGGGTAGGAGAGACAAGCCAGCATGACGTGATTAGGCGGTGCATGGCAGGCCGAGGCTATTCCGTATTGCAGTAAGGCAATTTTCTGGTCGCGTTACCGAGCGGATGGCAAGGCTAGTACGTAACCTCTAACGCGGGCGTGACCTCGCTCTCAGCGTTGGGCGCGGCCTCTGTTTACCGCTTGTTCTGAGTCGGTGCCTAGCTTAATAGGATTGGCAGCCGATCATGCCCCGGCTATCGCCCCGGCAGCAGCACTCGATTCTCGCGGGAAAAATTACAATTTTTCGGCAGAGAGGGCCATCTAGGACTCCGGGCCACAGCAGTATGGAAACCCGCTGTGTTTCGGAGCGCAAGCTGAAATAACAATCCTTTTTCTGGCCGCTAATAGGCAGACGCGATTGTTCCCCGCACAGATCGACCCGTTGGGCGCGATAGGCGAGACATACGCCCCCACAGTGGAAAGCTTACGCCGGGCAAATGTTCGTATGCCCCTCGTTGAAGGGGGGAGTGGCGCGAAAGGAATGCCACCTCCCGCGTCCTGCCGGGAGCGGAAGCGAACGCCACGCCACCCGAAAATGGGTAGCAGTATGGGTAGGAGCAAAAGCCGGGAAACGAAAATAAGTCGATTCAGGGTCTTAATGGACTTGACTGGCGGAAGAGTTATCCGATCCCGCTAAGCGAAGGCTAATTCGCAAACTTACCACTCATCAACTGCCGAGCGCTTAGCGAATTGCCTCCCACGGTAGCTCGATGTCGGTACGTCCGAAGTGCCCGTAGGCGGCCGTCTGAAAGTAGATGGGCCTCTGCAGATCCAGCTGACGGATGATGCCGGCGGGCGTGAGGTCGAATTCATTGCGCAGCACTACTGCGATCTCCGCGTTGCGGTCGGTACCGGCGCCCTCGGCATCTACCAGGAAGCTCACCGGTTCAGCCACACCGATCGCGTAAGCCAGCTGTACCAGAACGCGCTTGGCCCATCCCCGAGACACCACCTGTTTGGCAAGAAATCGCGCCATATAGGCGGCCGACCGGTCAACCTTGGAAGGATCTTTGCCTGAGAAGGCGCCGCCGCCGTGTGGTGCGGCGCCTCCGTAGGTGTCCACGATGATCTTGCGGCCGGTGAGTCCAGTGTCTCCCTTGGGACCCCCGGTAACGAATCGGCCCGTTGGGTTGATCAGTTCTCGATAGTTCGGGCTGCGCATTGCCTTCGCGATCACTGGCGCGATAATGAGTTCGCTTACCAACTCGCGCAGGGTGTCTGTGTCGATGTCCGGATGATGTTGGGTGGACAACACCACTGCCTCGATCGCCACCGGCTGCCCGTTCTCGTAGCGGAAGGTCACCTGTGACTTGGCATCGGGCTCGATCCAAGGTAGCGCGCCCTGCTTTCGCAGTTCAGCTTGACGGCGAACCAAGCGATGTGCGTACACGATGGGGGCCGGCATGAGTTCAGGTGACTCATCGCTTGCGTAGCCGAACATCAGACCTTGGTCTCCGGCCCCTATAACGCCGTCGGCGCGGTCCACCCCTCGGTTGATGTCGGTTGACTGCCGGTTGAAGCGGACCTGGACTTCGCAGGCATCGGGGTCGATGCCGGTCTCGCTACTCTTGTAGCCCGCGTCGCGCAGAACCTGGCGAACGAGGGACTCCGCTTCGCCCTGAACGGCGTCGAAGTCTTCTTTACGCCGGGTCTTGAATTCGCCCGCTACGATCACGCATTGATCAGCGAGCATGGTTTCGCAGGCCACGCGTGCATGGGCGTCACGGACTAGGAAAGCATCGAGGATTCGGTCCGAGATACGGTCGGCGAGTTTATCGGGGTGGCCTTCGGAAACGGATTCCGATGAAAAGAGGCCGTTGCGAATGGTCATGGTCAATCTCCTTTTTAGCCGCGTTAGCAAGATGCCGGGGGCGGCAATCTGGATCAAATCCCCCAGCCCGTGAGGTGGGCCACGCCATTCAGTAGTTCAAGACAACCCCTTCCTAAGGGGCAGGTCGCACGTTCGATTCGTGTCTGGGGCGCCAAACTGTTTCAATGACTTAGCTCTGTCGCAAAGGGCGCAAGTCTACCGAAAGTCCTTCTCCGTCACATCTTGGTCACAGTGACGGGATCGTAGAAATCACCTCGTTCTATTTGGTCTGCCTTCTTGACGATCATCAGTCATGCCTATAAAGCGGCGCAAGCTTACTGAAAATTGGCAATACCATCGAGGACAGGTCAGTTCTTCTCCGAGCCGTCTGACTGGTCTGCTGAATGTCGTATTCGATTCAACCCGACGTAGGTTAGCAATGTGGCAATTCCAATGGCCACGCACAGCGCAATTAGGACGAGCCCATCTATCCGGTCTTTGAGATAGAACACGAACTGAAATCCCCGGAAAGATGTGATCTTGTCGTATTGCAAGTATGTCGGAGGAAAGAAGAGCAACAACAGAATCAATGCTCCCCCGATGAATAAGACTGCTGAATCGTATGAACTAAGCCGTAAGGTAAGTCGAGCCAGTTTGTTCAACCAACGAGCTACAATTGTCGAATTATCAGAGGTAGGCGTTTGTGAGCGATATTGGCTCTCCTTTTCCCACATAGCCTTGGAGATTTCGGGGGCCAGATCGATGCCCTTGTTCTTTAGATCCGTCTGAAATTTCTCAAGGGTATACATTGAAGGTAACTCCCTTTGACGATAATACGCCCAGAGCGCTTCAGCCTCACTCGCGTTACTACACAAACCGGACTGAAGGAATTCCTCGAAAGTGGAGTACGACGCAGTAGGGTTATCGCTCTTAAGCATTTCCCCTCCTTGACCCGCTTGTCGTTATAACCGGCTGCGAGTCAAGTTGCTCTCAGCCCCTTAGTCCCAGAGTTCGCCAGGTGCCGAGTTGTCTTCTTCAAGGGACCCGCCACATCTTGGGCAAGGTTCTCCGGACTTCCACGGAGTTAATTCAGCACTCCTACATTTCGGACATTTGCCAATGTCTTCCGGACTAACGTGGTCAGCTTCCGGAACGGGATGTGATGAGTCTTCCGTGTTTCCCATAAGAACGTCGTACAACGCCTTACATTGCGTACAAAACATCGTTCGAGTAGCGATATAGAAACCTCGATCATCTCCACCGCTAACAGCTGCATCGAGACCGCAGTTCTTGCAATGGTAAGTGTTAATTTGGCCCACCTTACCTCACGTCAATTGGAGAATTGATCGCGATGTACTCGGTTGCAACCCAAAACAATATTGGCAAGGTGCTGGCGCTCCTCAAAGAGTCAACGTCACCGATGCAGAATTGTCTACCGATTTCTGATTAGAAACACCGATCCACTGCCTTGTAACGAGACCACACGTCCGTAGTACTGCGTTTCTCCTAGAACAAATGACAAATCCCGTTGTCCAGGTGAAGTAGTCAGCATGATATGGGAGTAAGAAACATCTTTCGCCTTAAAGCTCGTCCTCAACCACCGAGGAACGTCCTTCAGGGGTCGATTTTCGAGACCATGGAGAATTTTCTGAATTTTCTTGTAATGGGCGGGATTTGAGTTGAGAAGTTCTGTCATTGCACCAGCATCGCTAAGATCCACGTGCTTTGAAGGGAGCGGTCCCGCTGCAAATACGCGGCCGCAAACGGAAATGAGGAGTGCCGCTACCATCAGTCTTAGCATCATGGCTCCCAGCGAATGCACTATAGAAGCGCGCAACAGGCTATGAGATCGACATGTAGATGGAAAGTTCCGTTTGTTGGTCGCATCACTGCTCGACGAGGGTAGATCACTCAGGATCAATCACTGGTTTCGCCGTGGTAAGGTCGCGCTCGGCTTGCTCCAGCGCAGCGGCGGCTTCCGCAATCAAATCGCCCGCGTGATCTCCGCCGCAATACCGCCGCAACCTCTCCACCAACGTTGCCGCAGTCATGGCTTCGCCTTCCCTACTAAAGGCCCGCAGCCGCTTCCCCAACTCTGGTAACTCGATTACGTGTTCTGGGTAGATGCTTTCCTTCATAAAGCGATAATAGGCTTCATTTTGGTGGTCGGCCTCGCAAACACCCAGCGCCTCATGCTTATCATTTATTGCCAGCCAAAGTTTCATAGAAGAACGGCCTCATAAGTCCCTGGAAGCAGGGGATAGCACACTTGGACTTTGCTCTATCTTTTTGGTTCTTCGAATACAGCGAGCGAGATAGTGAGCTGCCCCCTTCTGTAGTGCCGATATAAGGCATTACCAATTGGCAGGTTGTTGGCCCGCTAGGACGGAATCACATTTTCTTCTTTTGCCCGCTTGATTCTTAAGTGCAGCTTCAAGGCCGTGGAGAAGTAGTATGTAAACGGATTGGCAACCACCATCTGAAACTCGTACGCGGTGATTGGCACCGTGACCCCTTTAGCCCGGTAGTAGAACTTGTCACCGTCCCTGATTGCCTCTGCCGGGTAATCATTCTCGGCCGTGGCCAGAAATTCCTTCCATCGAAGCAGCCTGATTCTTAAACGAGTAATTTTCATGGCCAGTCCCTCAATGCAAGAGGTCCAAATTCATATCGGCACTAAAGGTAATCGCGTCGGAACCGTGCCCGACCTGATAGTCGGTCACGCGGTACGCGGTAGTGATGCCTGCAGAGACTGCTGATAGCGCCAGCAAAATAACCTCCAGAAACGGAGGGTGGACGCTTCCCGCTTGGTTGCTCGCTTGGAGCCACATCCGCTTTCGCGATCCACCTTGCCCGGGAGGGGCAGGTTGGCGTGGGCGTCGACCCAACTCTTAATGACAACGAGGATTGTAAGGTAAGAGCTCGTTGGATGCCAGCCTTGCATTTCTGGCGTGGGCCGGTCCAGCAGAATTACCGGTTTTCTCCGCTCTCGAGGGCCTGCTCATGCGCCGCGTTACCCAAGCGCGACCTTGCGCAGACACGAGTTCTCGCCTTTGATCGGGTCGGAGAGCCAGGCAAGCTCCGAAAGTCCGCCTTACCGGACTAAGATTAGCTCTTGTCAAACTATTGGACGTAAGTGATATGTCTCGGCTCGCGCGTTCACTCGGCTGGGGTCTCGTTACTGTGGGTCTGTTTTTTTCAATGGCCCAAGCCGGAAAGGTTGCGGAGCGCGCGACTCCCCCCTATTGGCGGCCATGGAACGAAGTTCAAGCATATGCGCCGGATCTCGATTGGAAGGCTGGCGACCTTCCGAAGGCGGCCTTAAATGCGCTTCCGAAGTGGATGACGAGAAGAGATGCGGATGGGGAGCCAACTTGGTCTGGGCCTGTTGCCTTTGCATCAGTTGATCTCGACGGCGAGGGCAGTGACGAATTGATTGTGCGGTCGGGCGAGCCGTTTAGTGGAGGACCACAATTCGCCATTTTGCGGAAAAGCGGTAATCGATGGAGAACGATTGGCGAGATTCAGGGCGGCTTTGTGATTTCGAAGCGATCAAAAAACGGATACGCGGACATTGAGACATGGAGTCGTCACCCAGAGACCTACCACTTCTTGTGGAAGTTTTCAGGAGGACGGTACAAGGCTGTTCGAGAGGAAAAGGGACCATGGAAAGATAGAGGGCTTGACCCCCCGTATGTCCCGGGCAGATAGTTTTTGCATTGCCTCATTGATCTGGGGACGGACCGATGAACACTGAGCAGCAGAACCTCTATGAAGTTCTTGAATTGCCCCGGGACGCAGGCCGGGAGCTCATCGAGGAGCAATGCATTCGTCTTGGGGACCGGTACCGGCCAGACAAGAATTCGGGTGACTTAGGTGCGGCCCTCATGTTGGCGCCAATTGCGAAAGCCTACCAGACACTCGTCGATCCAGTAAGACGGACCGCTTACGATGCAGAGCTGCGTAGCGAAGCAATTGCTCAGGAGCATGCCGCAGGCGAGGCGATGCTCGCGTTATTCAGGACACAAATCGGAGAGGTATGCCGATGACGCCCAATCTATTGTTGCTGCGGACCGGCAAGAAGCGCCGTGCCAATTTTTTTTGTGGCGACGACAAGCTTAAAGCGATGCACCTAATAAGCCTTATGCTGCTGGCGATTGCAATCGCTCGACCCGGCACTGCGATTGCGGGCATGCCAGAATTGCTTGAGGCTGAGCGGCGCGGCGATTGGCCCTCAGTTGTGCGTGAATATGAAGCCTTGGCCCGCCAAGGTAATGCAATGGCTATGTACAACCTTAGCCTTAGCTACGCCAGAGGCAGGGGTGTCCAGCGTGATGACAGAAAAAGCTTTTTTTGGGCGACTGAATCTGCAAAGCGTGGCTTTGCACCTGCGATGCACTCGATGGGCGTTTTTTATGATGAAGGCACTGGAGGAGTACAAAGAAACGTTACGGAAGCGTTCCGCTGGTTTCTAGCAGCTGCGAACGCCGGACATCCAGATTCTATGTTTAACATTGGGCAGATGTATGTCACTGGTGAAGGCACAACCGCGAACTATGTAGAAGGATATGCGTGGACTAAGCTTACCTTGGTAACGCCCAAGGAACCGTGGTCTAAAATGGGCAGCAACGATGCGATGGCGAATATCCAGCGGAACCTAGAGGTGGCGCGACGAAGGATGAGTTCTGCTGAACTTGCACGTGCTGAGAATCTGTTTGTGCAGCGACAAGCAGCCCTACGGCGCAATGTTCAAAGTAACCGCTGAGCACGCGGCTACAGACCGGCAACTGCGTATCAGACGGTCGTGATCAAAATGGGATTTCTTCGAACTTGGTTGACAGGTAAGTACGAGGAAATAGACAAGGAATGGTTGGTGATCAATCTGTACAACCAGAGATGTAAGATTGACCCGTTGTGCAAAAATGCTCCTCGCGGCGAGCAGATTCCCAGGGCGTCAGTAATGATGTTGCCCGAATGCATCCTATTGGAAATAGTCGAGGCGTACACTGTGTTGACCTCGTGGAGCATACGGAGGCAGGAAGCGCTCGCGCGAATCGAAAGTTACCGAGTGCGATATTTCGGCGCCGGGGTCTTTCGGGAAACGCAAGACTTGGCAAGCTATCTGGAATACCGTCTGGCTGTTGAAAAGACCACTTGGCCACGTTCAGATGATCTATCGCAGCCACTCATCCGACATGCCGTAGACAGATGCGGACGCTACTTCGCAAAGTTCCCACCAACGGCGAATGGCATTTGCTGTTGGAATCCTTTTGAAACGGTAGATATCCCTAGAGCCTCGCTCCTGGCACCGATTGACGATCTAAATTCTGAACGGCGTGCCGTCGGGCCGCATGAGCGGCAGTCCATTGATCAACTGCAAACGTTTTATCTAACAGGCGACGCCAATTGGCGATTCCTTCACAATACGAAGGGTGCTAACTGGGTCTACCAGGGCTATGCTCTATTGCGTGGCGCTAGCATCGCCAAGGCCGTCATCATCTCTGAGGCTCGATACAACTTTTCGGCACAGAAACCAGCTCACTGATCAAGCGGAGTGGCCTAAGTCGTGACAGGGAAGTCCTGCTAATATGAAGAGATATCTGGTGTTCTTAACCGATATGGCTTTGGCACCTTTGGCTGGGCAGAATCCGCTAGGGGGAAAACTCGAAGAGTTCGATGATCTATCGGCAAGTCAGAAGTTTGCGGAAATCGAGAGGAGCAACTGGGACAAGATTATTGTGTTTGAGAGGATGGAAAATGGGGAACTCAACCGCCTCGAACGGTACCATAAGGGCAGGCGGTATCCTGGCAGCGGGGTCGTGAACGACGATTGACGCCGCGCGGCTAGAAATCCTAACTGTGGTGGCAGTGCAGATCGGGGGCGGGGAGGCCGCCAAAGGACGAGGCGTTCGGAGTCAGATCGCGACAACCTCGCGCCAGTGCCCAGATTCATCTCCACTGGCACGGCACTGCGTCACATCGGAGCGATGTTTCTTGACGGGCCTAGATCGCAGGGTGGCGACGAGGCCACTAGCGAAGCCATCCGAACCTGGGCGCAGGAGAAAAAAATCGATGTCGTGATCTGGACAGACCTGCCGGCTGATTTCCAGAAGAAAACCGGCATGCCCTTCTCGGTGGCTGCGGCCTGTACACACCTCCAAGGATTGTCGGCCGAAGGCAAGGCAAAAGCAGCGGAATATGTATGGCGCGCACCGGATTTCGTCGTAACCCCGCTAAGACAACGTTTGCAG
>ORMF010778278.1_pt1 | contig 18965 bp, 24 predicted proteins | sample 1779871 | NCBI WGS metagenome assembly ORMF01 (sample SAMEA104232316, study PRJEB22302) | groundwater metagenome | biome: forest; feature: aquifer; material: groundwater | place: USA | collected 2011-08-07 | depth 5.4 m | reverse complement strand
TTCGGCCAGCGCGACGCCGCGGTAGTACTGCGCGTACCCGGCGAGGGGCGTTCTGGCGAGATCGGCGTCGCTCACCAGCGGCAGACCTGCCGCGAAGTCTTCGTTGGCGATCAACGCTGCCCCTTTGGCGAAACGAAGCGCCGGATCGTTCTGACCTCGAGCGGTCGTCCTGGGGCTGTCGGCCAGTTCGGGAATCAGCCAGAACTGAGACGGATGGGACGGCAGGGACGGATGAGCTGTCGGGGCGAGCTGGACGCTTGTGCCCGGCTTGGTGTCGTACGTAGTGTCCGGCTTCAGCCGGACCGTCTCTTGCGCCGTCACGCCGTGGTTCAAGGCGGCCAGCGTGAGCGTGACCAGCGCGAGCAAGGCCGCGCGTGATCGGCAGGTCATGGCACTGGATTATACGCCTCGGTTGGTTAACCTGTTGACTTGGAGACGGTTACCCATCAGTTCTCGAGATCGGTTTCGGACGGATCAGCGGTAGAATGGATCGAGCGAACTCACCGACGGGGGGCGACTTTGGCTTCGACGGGGGTGCAGATTCGTGGGAGGCATGCCGAGCACCGTTAACTCGTAAATCTGACGGAACATCCGTTAACTGCGGATTCTAACTACGCTCTCGCAGCTTAATACGCTGTGACGTCTGCCTTGACCTCGCCTGGTGGTTGGGGGTCAGACGCCATTAAACAGGCTGGCTCCCGAATGGCGGCTCGGCGTTCGGGGGGGAGATTTACCGGGGCTGGGGTCCGGCGGGTTTTGGCCGCTTCCTCCCGCCGGACATGAGAACCCAGAAGCGGACACGCATGTAGAGTCCCACGACGACGTACTTTCGGACGCGGGTTCGACTCCCGCCGCCTCCACCATACTTAAACTACTGATTTTAAACGAGATATAAAATCAGTAGTTCTCGCTGTACCTGATTTGTCCCAAACTCGCGGTAAACTCGCGCCATGCCCCTTGCGATTTACCGGCGGCACGCGCAGACCTGCCAATTCTACGGACGTCCACGCCGCGACTCCCGCAGCCAGAAATGCCAGTGCCCGATCTGGGTGCAAGGTTCTCTCGGTCGCGAGTACCTACGCCGCAGTCTTGATCTGACGTCCTGGCAAGCTGCGCAGGATCTCGTACGGGGCTGGGAAGCGTCTGGCGAAGTCGGCGTTGTCAACGCGGAGATTCCGGGGATCGCGGACGCCGTGGAGCGATTCTTCGACGACATGAAGGCACGCGGCCTATCCAGGCGACATTAAGCAAGCAGAACGTTCTTCTGCGCAAGCAGTTCCCCCCCTGGTGTCGATCGCGCGGGTTCCACGCTCTCAAACAGCTCGGGGTTGACGAACTGACGCAGTTCCGGACGACGTGGAAGGACAGCCCGATTTCGAAATACAAAAAGCAGGAGCGGCTGAAGGGATTCTTCCACTTTTGCGTCGCACGAGACTGGATTCGGACGAACCCGGTTGCCGCCATCAAGCCGGTCAAGGTCCCGCCGACGCCTACGCTGCCGTTTGACGGCGACGACATGGAGGCGATCCTGGACGCCTGCGACCGCTACCCGATCAAAGGCATTTACAACCACGGGAACCGCCAGCGCATGAAGACGCTGACACTGTTGCTGCGGTACTCCGGACTCCGGATTCGCGATGCCGTGACCTGCGCGCGCGAGCGGCTCGTCGGATCGAAACTGTTTCTCTACCAGGCGAAAACGGGCACGCCCGTCGACTGCCCGCTTCCGCCCGTCGTCGTCGACGCGCTCAAGGAGATAAAGGGACCGAATCCGAAGTACTTCTTCTGGACTGGCAACGGGAATCCAAAGTCCGTTGTCGCCGATGCGCAGCGCTCATTCCGCAAGCTGTTCAAGCTGGCCGACGTCGAAGGCCACCCACATATGTTCCGCGACACATTTGCCGTGGAGCTGCTGAAGCAGGGCGTGTCCCTTGAGCATGTGTCCATGCTGCTCGGCCACGCGTCGATCAAGGTGACGGAAAAGCACTACACACCCTGGGTGAAGACGCTTCAGGACAAGCTCGAAGCCGATGCGATGAAGGGTTGGCCTACGCCCGCTCCGGCCAAGCGCAGCGGAAAGACTCGCCACGAACGTGCGGGACGAAACAGTGCCGGCAAGCAACCGCGCAGTCGTTAGACTGCCGACTGGAGGCTCAGCCCTCGCGAAGCACTGTAGCCGGATCGATTCGCGTCGCGCGCCACGCAGGCAACCAAGCAGCCAGTATTCCTACTGCCGCAAGTACGATGGCCGTCGCGATCAGCGTGGCCGGATCTTGTGGCTCAAGACCAAAGAGCAACGTCGCCACGAACTTCGATGCCCAGGCGCTCACGATCGCGCCCAGCAGAATGCCCACCGCGACCAGCCACGCCGTGCGTGATACGACCAGCCGGACGACACGAGATGCCGTTGCCCCTAAAGCCATCCGGACGCCGAGCTCGGTCCAACGGCACGCGATGGTGTATGCGGTCATGCCATAGAGTCCAAGACCAGCGAGCAGCAGTGCGAGCGCCCCGAAGAATCCGGACAATAGGGCGACGACGCGCTCCTGGATCACGTTCGCACTCACCTGATCCGTCATCGGCCGAAACCCAAACACCAAGTCTGGATCCGTCGCCGTGAGGGCCGCGGAAATGCTGCGCGTCAGTTGCATCGGCTGGTCAGACGCGGAACGCCGGCACGCTCGAGCTCCGCGTAGAAGACGAGCCGCCTCCCGTTGGATCCGGTCGACCGCCTCCGCTGATGCCCTCGACGATCCTTTCTTGAACTGATACTTGTGGACTTCTTCATACGGCAGATCCCAATGCGCCCCCCTATCCTCAAATGCGAGGATCTCGATGGTCGCGAGGCCAGTCTCGTCGCACACCCCTACCACTCGCACAGGCGTTCTGCGGAAATCGAGCAGTCGGCCCTCATTGCCGACGCAGAGGTGATGCAGTTCTCCCGGCTCGAAATCCGTGTCTGGGGCGCGGTTCGGGTCGAATTGGAACCACTGGGTGACATCGCGGCGACCAACTCACGATTGTGCGGAAATGGCGCCGTCCGTCAAGGCTGTGGGCCGTCGCTGCAGTTCTCCCAGCCCGACTCTGTCGGACGCCTCGCCCGATTCATCATCAATCCGAAAAGCGCCGTGGTGCTGACAGGGCCGGTTCATCAGGGCCTGTCGCGTTGTACGTCCTTGAGAATTGCCACGGCTCGCGCGAGGGCCATCCGGATCACCGAGGCGTCGCGCGCGGTCGCTTCGGATGCCTCTTGCAGTTGGCTGGCGACGACAACCGCAGGCTGTAGCGCATTCGCGATCTGGTCGAGAACCTCACGAAGACGAGTCTAATTGTCTGCCATTGCTTGTGCTCCCACGTTCGTCAGTTCAAGGAGCACCGGGTGCCAGTGGGAGCTGGATCGAGCCAACGGAGGTAAGACAGGCCCGATCTGTGCGCCAGGAACGGCGCACGCGCTCAAGAAAGAGCGGTGCAGTTCATCCACGGGTGCGGTCGCTTGTCGGCCCGCCCCCGCAGTCCAGCCACGCTGGTATCAGTACGATACCATATGGGTGAGGACTCGATCATGCCCAACCTGCTGATCCGCGACCTGGACGATGACGTGCTGCAGGGACTCAAGGCGGCGGCCAAGGCACACGGCCGGTCGCTTCAAGCCGAGATCCATGAAGTTCTGCGCCGAGCGAACACGCGCAATCTCGCCGAGACGCGTCGCCTGTCGGCGAAGTGGTTGAAGCGCCTCAGCCGGAGCGCCCACTCCGATAGCGCCGCGCTCATTCGGGAGGACCGGGACGCTCGGTGAGCGTCTTCGTCGTCGACGCCAGTCTCGTCGTGAAGTGGTTTGTTCCGGAGGTGCACTCGGAGGCTGCGCGCAGATGGCTCGACGCCTCGCACGACTACATCGCACCGGACCTCGTTTTCCCTGAAGCTGGGAATGCCATTTGGAAGAAGATCCGCCGCGGGGAGTTGAGCGAGGATGAGGGACATCGGCTCGTGGCGGACATATCAGCGGTCAGCGTCGAGGCAGTGTCGATGCGCGCACTGCTGTCAGACGCTCACGCGTTGGCAGTCGCTACTGGCGTTACCGTGTACGACGCGACTTATCTGACACTGGCCGTTCGCCTCGAGAGTCAAGTGATCACGGGGGATGACCGATTCGCGCGGAAACTCGCGGAGCATCCACTGCTCGCGCCGCATATCCGTTCGGTGGAGGACTTCGTCTCCGAGTAAGAGCCGCGTCGGCCGATTCTCCCGTGGCGCTTCATCCGATGGGGGCGCTCATGAGTCACCGACTGAGACTGATGTTGCTGGCTGCAGCCATAAGTGCCGCCTGTTCCGATCAGACGCTGACTTCCGACCGCGTCGCGACGTTGATAGGAGAGCTTGACGCATTCAAGCGTGAGGCTTTCCTCACGATCCGCACAGGTGTCCCATTTCAGTCAGCGTTCGAGTGCCAGAGCCAAGCGGATGTCGCGAGCGTGCCGTCCAATCGATTCGTGGTAGACCGCGGATGGGTGCCGTACGAGACGCGAGAGGGCTCGTTCGGTTTCGGCGCGAGGGCGCGCTGCCCCGCGATGGCGCTGACGCCGGCGGGTCAAGCTGCCTCGGCGCAGTGGACGCAGGGGCGTATTGCATCAGGTGCAGGCGTCGCTTGGAGGATCCCGATCGGGCGGCGTGACTTTGTGACTGTCAGGGAGCCGACGACCAGAGCGGATGGAAGCTCGCAGGTCGAATTCGACTGGAAGTGGACAGCGAACGAAACCGGCAGGGCACTGCAGGAATCCGTTCTGAGCGCCAAAGCCTGGTTCGACCAGCCGAGACAGGGCCGCGCGTCGTGTCGCCGCCTGGATGACGAATGGCGATGTCAACTGGCCATGTGGAGGACGCCGGCGGAGGCTGGAGGATTCCAGCCTTGAGGAGACGAAGAACCCGTGCATTGGGTGTGCCTTCGGCAGGGCGTCACCCGATTTTCGTGTAAGCGTGTTGTTACAATTGCTCCCGCCGCGCCGACCACCGCACCGTGCCGATGGATCGGAATTTCGAGACACTCAGCGCGCCACGCTCGTTTCGGGCCTTCGAGCCTGGCTTGGTCAGAGCCGTGATGACCGCCTTGCGCCTGGCTTCGTAGATCGCCGTGGCGTCGAACTTCTCGTCGAGGAGCACCATCAGGACAGCGTCCCATTTCTTCTTGATGTCAATCGAGCCGAGGCGCTGGCCAGGTTTGCAGTTGGGCGAGAGACAGCGACCCTTGATCTGTAATCGTCGCGTGTTTCCATTTCGCCGCTCGACGGCGTCGTAGCCCGCTTGTCGGGCCGGCGTGAGCTGGACGCGAAGGAGACGCGCCGCCTCGTACTCGGCGACTTCCCCTGTGATCCCCAGCGGTTTCCCAGTCAACTTGTAATACCGCCGCGCAAGGACTTTGGCTTTGCGAAGGATGGCGATCACACCACGATTGCCCACAGCTTGAGACATCGTGTTATCATATCACCAGATGATATGAATGCTCGCGCGGAGGACCACGGGCTCGAGTTCCTCCTGACCTTCAACGGCCGCATTCATCATCTGGAAAAGGGCTATTGGCTCAAGTTCGAAATCGCGCGCGTTCAAGCGACGGCGGAGCGACCGCATGGCCTCTCCTACTCGTTTACATTGCACGGACCGGACGGGAAGAGGCTGGTCGGGTTCGACAATGCCCATGACGTGCCGCCCAGGGGCTCTCGGTTCAAGCGGCGCGGCAAGGCCAGCGATCACTGGCATCGGACGGAGAAGGACGCGGGCAGGCCGTATGCGCTCAAGGACGCGGCTACGTTGATCGACGACTTTTTCGATGAAGTGGAGCGGGTCCTCACGGAACGGGGAGTGAGTCTCCGCGTCATCGGAGAAGAGGAATCAGAGAGGCTGAAATGAAGAGGGTAAAGGTTCAGAGCCTGCAAGCGCTGCGGGAAGAGATGAAGGCTGTCGCACGAGGCGAGCGGCCGGCTCCGCCTGATGCGGGCAAGCCGAGCTTCAATTCCGTCGAAGCGGTCGTCCGCCTGCTGACGCCCGACAACCGACGGCTGCTCGCCGTGATCCGTGATCGCAAGCCGCAGTCCGTCGCCGAACTGGTGGAGATCACGGGGCGTGCGCAGCCAAACCTCACCAGGACCCTGGCGAAGCTCGAGGCTGCCGGCTTCATTAGGATGAAGACCGTCGGCCGTCGGAAGGCGCCCAGCGTCGCCGTCAAAAGAATCGTCGTTGAAATCGATCCGTACTCGGATCGCGACCGGCTACGCGTGGCCTGACGGTCCCGGTTTTCGACATGGTTCGGCTGTACCTGATTTGTACCTGCACCCCGCTTTTTGAGTCATTTTGGTCATTTGAGACCTTCGTTTTTCCTAACAATTTCGAAAAACAGGCCTGTTCCGAAAACCGTGTCAAGTTCGACTCCCGCCGCCTCCATACCTCTAACTATTTGTTTTACTTGAACTTAGCAGATGCGACATTCGCGCTTGGGGGCAATTTGGGGGCGCTCAAGCGCACAATCCATCTGAGTTCGGATCATTTCAGGAATGTTTTGATGATCTGACGATCGCGAGCGAGTCTGCTCCGCCGCCTCCACCACAGATCGAGATCGGAATTATCGTCGAGGTCGCTATCATTGAAACCGATGGCTCTTGAGACGCTTCGGCGGCATCGCGGAGAAATGCTCGCGCTCGCCGCGCGCCACGGTGCGCGCAACGTACGGGTGTTCGGTTCGACGGCGAGGGGAGATGTTCATCCGAACAGCGATGTCGATTTGCTCGTTGACGTCGAAGCGGGCCGAAGCCTCCTCGACGTAATCGCGCTCGAACAGGATCTCGAGCAACTGCTCGGAAGACGTGTGGAAGTGTTGACGGACGGCGGCCTTAGTCCCTATCTGCGACAGCGAATCCTCGCCGAAGCCGCTCCTTTGTGAAGGACGATCGCGTCTATCTCGAAACATCCGCGACGCGCTGAAGGACATTGCGACTTACACCGGCGCGGGCCGCGATGCGTTCTTCGACGAGCGCATGCGACAGGACGCCACACTCCGCAAGCTCGAGGTGATCGGCCAAGCGGTCAAGAACCTCTCCGACGAAACAAAATCCCGCTAGCCGGACATCCCGTGGAAGCAGATCGCAGGGATGCGCGACAAAGTCATTCACGACTATTTCGGCGTGAACCTCGAAATCGTATGGGCTGTCGTCGAGAAGGAATTGCCGAAACTTGAACGAGCGATTCAAGCGCTGCTCGAAGCACCGCTCGGTTAGCTCCGACTCGAGCCTTTCGCGTGCATCACCGCGGTCGACGCGTCAATAACATGATGTCTTTAGATGTTATTGACACGCACCCAGCGCCGGTCGCATCCAGATCAGGAACCGTAATGGCAGCCGGCGCGCACTCACAAGACCGCTGAGGCAATAGCCTTTCCCGCAGACGATCCGGCGTGCAACCTTGAGATCCGCGCTCCCGGCCGGTCCAAAAGCCGCCCTGTCACTCCAGAGCCATTGATCCGCCACTGTGCCATCGCGCCACGGCCTCGCGTCCTCTCAGCGGGCTTCGGGGCGGCGTACGTCTCCGACGTGGCGCAGCCCGATGGCGCCCCTCTGCCAGAGCCAACCGAGGCTACGGGTGATCCTGGGTTGCACTTTTCCGGGGCGACTTCCGCCTGTATCGGTAGGGCGTCGTGCTCAGACGCCGGAGGAACCTGAAGGAGGTCGCATGAAACGGACTGGACACTTTGCACTTGTGCCATTCGCGCTCATCCTCCTGGGAGCGTGCGGCGGCTCGGGCGGCTCGCCCACCGGTCCGTCCCCCACCGCACCGACTGCATCTGGTACTCCCGCGTCCCCGGTAACGCCCGTGCCCGCATCCCCAGCGAGCGGCCGAATCACGGAGGTGTCGATCGCACCCGTCTCCGGTACGACGATGAACGTGCGGGACTGTGAGCTAGCCGATGGGGACCAGGCGCACACGTGTGTGCGCCGAGCAATTCCGCGGGCTGTTCGAGGTCGTGGCAAGCCGACGTGTCCCGTATCCAGTGTTGACCGTCGGTTTCTATAACGGCTCTCAGATGTGTGGCCGGGCGGCTGCGACGGCAGACGCCCTTGTTGCCGGAGAGCCTCTGTCGTTCAGCTCGTCGGCCATATTCCTGTCCTGGGAACAATGGGACGCGTCCGGCTCGAGGGGAATTGTCCAACCATGGGCACTCCCCCTCACGACGACCCGGATCGTCGCGGAGCTCTGGTCGGACGCAGACGACTTCTCGTTGAAACGGGAGTTTTCGAACAGCTATATCTTCCGGAGGCCGTGAGAGCTCAAGCGAGTGCCAAGCGGCGTATGACGCGATTCGACATCCAACTCGTCCGACGCTGATGCTGGCTCGTGACGATCACGCTGGCGCGACATCGGCGCAGTCAATGCGTTCACCGCCCATCGGCGCAGTGCGCTAGCGCAAGTGGAACGAGCAGTTCACCACAACCCGCATTGGGGTGCGGTCGGTCGGCCCCACCGGGTTCGCCGGTCCTCGTGCGCGACGTTCAGGAGATCGTTCGCTTCAACTCAGACAGACATCACGCAAACGCGAATCGAACACCACATTCAGCGGGAGGTATCACATGCGCCTTACTTATCGTGCAGGATTGGCCATTCTGATCGTCGCCGGGTCGGTTGTTGCGGCCAGGACCGGGATGGCGAGCGAAGACGGCGAGATCTGGGTCACCGCCCAAAACGCGAGCGAGCTCAAGATCGCCGGTCCTGGCCTGCGCGAGCACCTTCAGCGCCACATCGCGCCGCAGCCGCACATCGGTGGCTCGGTACACGTCGCCCATACCTCCACGGGCGAGCAGGCTCACGACGCGGTAAGGGCCAACGATCGAGCCCGATGGCAGCTCGGAATCCTCCTGCTCCTGCGCGAGCTCCCTGGCCTCAAGCAGCAGCGCGGGCGTTTCGAGAAATCCTTCCAGGTGGCCGCTCGCGGCCGCGAGCGCCTCGGCCTCGCCGACGAGATCGGGTCGTTCAGCAGACAACCGCGCGCGCAGGCGTTCAGCCTCGGCGGTGTCCGCCGCACGCCAGGCGTTGAGCCAATCCGACAACGTGTCCCACCGTTCAGGCGTCATGGTGATGACGAAGCGTCGCCGTCGCTGGGCGTGGGGGGAAGACTCGATTCCGCTACCTGCCCGTTGAGAGTTCGCGATAGAGCCAAGCGCGCGCCGTGTTCCAGTCGTTGATGACCGTTCGGACCGAGACCCCCAGGGCTTCGGCGGTCTCCTCGACACTGAACCCGCCGAAGAACCTCAGCTCGATGACCTGGCTCGCTCTCGCGTTCACCGCCGCGAGCGACTCGAGCGCCGCTTCGAGTGCGATCAAGTCAACATTCGGGGCAGAGGCGGCAACATCAATGCCATCGAGCGGCACGGGGTCTATGCCTTGGCCGCGCTTGACGGCGCGGCGCGCGCGTGCCGCATCCACGAGCACCCGCCGCATCATGCGTGCCGCGGTCGCGAAGAAGTGCGCCCGATTCTGCCAATGGACAGCGCGCCAATCGAGCAGACGCAGGTACGATTCCTGGACCAGCTCGGTTGGCCGCCAGCGACCGTCTCGGCGTTCGCTGGCGAGCATCCGCCGGGCGATCTCGCGCAGCTCCTGATGGACGACGGTCGCGAGAGCGGCCAGCGCGTCGCGATCTCCACCGCTCCATGCCTGGGGGAGACCCGTAAGATCCGGCTCTTGCGGCACGTCGCCGGAGTGTACCCTTGCGTGGAACAAGACGTCCACCGGCGGCATGTACTCATGCCCACCCCTGTCATCCAAGAACTGGAACATCCTCGCGCGCTATCGGCTGTGCGCGCGTGGCTAAGACACGTGCCGCTATGGGTCGTGTCCTGGCGCAAAGACGGTCTCTCTCAGGACTGCGATCATGTCGCACGGCATCACGCTCGGCTACATTGCAGAACTGGACAAACCCTAGACGCGACTAAGAACCTTGGGCGTGATTTCGCGCTCGACGAGCCGCCGGATAGGAATGCTGGAGGACGAAAAGCCGCGTCGCGTCGTGTGGCCGCCAGCGTATGATTGCACCGGATTGCCAGGAGGCGAGGATGAGAGCTCACACGGTCGTTCTGCTGCGTGCGGCTATCGGGTGGGACACCCTGGAGCAGGCCGGCCGCACGCTCAACTCACCGGCTTGACCACTAACCGCACGCCGACGCCAAGCCTCGCCAGCATGTCGATCAATGCATCGGTGCTGAACAAGTCGATGCGGCCGCGCAGGAGATCGCTGACGCGGGGCTGCGTGACCCGAAGCACCTTCGCCGCTTCTGCCTGCTTAAGACCACTTGACGCGATTGCTTTCTGAACCTGAATCAGCAGGTCAGCACGGACGAGGAGGTGCTCTGATTCTTCCTTCGAGAACCCAAGATCCCGGAAGACGTTCCCAGTGGACGTCGTAACCCTAACCGCGCTCTTCTTTGCCATGGTGCTGCCGCTCGCGTCGCCACGTAGAACACGCGGTGCGCACCGGCGATGTGAATCCGGATCTCACGCACGCCGGGTCCGACCGCCTGCATCGGCTTCCAGTCGTCCGCATCCAATCCCTGCTGGACGCGCCGCAGCTGGAAGCCAGCCAGCCGTCGTGCAAGAGCAGGAAACGCCCGAAGGTCACGCCGCGAGCTGCCGAGCCAGATGAGCGATTTGTCCGGCATCGGTCACGGTCTCTCAGTATACAAGTTTTTGTATGATCCGACCAGCTATGGCCTCCTCGGCAGATCCCTGACCCACTTGATTAGCCTGTGGCGGTCATCGAGTGAGGGCCGGCGGATACGCCGGTGCAGACCCGCGCAGTCCAAGAATCGCGACACGAGACGATAGGAATTATTAGGGCGATGATGTATGAAGGAGGCCTTATGAAGGACTCGAGATTCGATCGAACGACGATCCGCCACGTGGCAACAGTGGCGATCGCGATGGCCGTGGCGCTGAACGGCTTCCGGTTGCAGGTCGACGCGCAGCAGGGCGGGCAGAAGGGCCGGCTGAACAAGGTCATTGAGGCAATCGAACAAGGGCGAGCCGCCGTCGCCAATCAGGAATGGCGCTTCATTGACATGGAACATGGGCCGTTCTCGACCGATCGGCTGGAGTCGATTCTGAACGAGATGGGCAAAGACCGGGATGCAAACGGGCGGCTGACGCTTGCACCCCTCGTGCGAATTCCTCAGGAGGGCGACGAGGATTTCAAATGGGCCGTTAAGCAGGTCTTGGATTTGGGCGTTTTTGGCGTCATCCTGCCGCACGTGGACACCAAAACTGAGGCGGTCGAGCTGGTGCGCGCCATGCGGTACCCGCCGCTCCGAAACGCGAAGCAGCCCGAACCACGCGGGCTGCGGGGGTGGGGGCCGGGCCGTGCCGTAAAGCTCTGGGGTGTACCAAACGACAGGGAATATCATCACAAGGCCGACGTCTGGCCGCTCAATCCTGACGGCGAGCTGTTCGCGGTGGCGATGATTGAATCCGGAGAAGCCGTCAAGAACATCAGGGAAATTCTTGAAGCACCGATCAGCGCCGTACTTGTCGTACCCGGAGACATGAGTATCGATCTCGGCCTCGGACCTCGCGGAGAGAAGAACTTTCCAGAAGTTGATGCGAACTTTCAGACCGTGCTGAAGGCGTGCCTCGCCCAGAAGAGGGTCGTCTGCGGCTGCGGCGATTCGCGGAGCAACATGCAGAGCCGGCTCGCTGAAGGCTGGAAATTCTATCTGCCGCTCGGCGGCTGATGAAGAATCGCGCCGCGTACCCGCTCGCGATTGTCGCCGAAGCGATCAATCGCGAGCGATCGACTGGCTCGCTGACTGGTTGACCTACGACGTCGTACGGCCAGCGGCCTTTTTGCCAATCGCAATGGCGGCGCCAGTAGGGGAGTGTGGAGTATGTCGAAGAGTTGGGTGCTTCGGTTGTGGTCTGTGCTGCTGATCGCCGCACTGGCTTGGGTAGGCAGACCCGTTTCCGCGCAACAGCAACAGAGCCCGCAAGGTGGCGAATGGCGCTATTACGCCGCAGATGCCGCCGGCACGAAGTATTCGTCGCTGGATCAGATCAACAAGGACAACGTGAAGGATCTGCGGATTGCGTGGCGGTGGAAGAGCGATAACCTCGGGCCGAGACCCGACCCATACCTTCAGTCCACGCCGATCATGGCTGGCGGCGTCCTGTACGCCACTGCCGGCACGCGACGGGACGTCGTAGCGATCGACGCTGCGACGGGTGAAACCCTGTGGGTCTACCGATTCGATGAAGGTACCCGTGGCGTCGGAACGCCACGCTCGGCAACGGGCCGTGGCGTCGCGTACTGGACCAACGGCAAGGAAGAACGCATCATCCACGTCACGCTTGGCTATCGCATGGTCGCTCTGGATGCCAAGACCGGTCGGCCGGTTCCAAACTTTGGGCAGAACGGGATGGTCGACCTGTACGAGGGCCTTCCTCGACCCGTCCCAGAGGATGGCTTCATCGGGTGGAACTCTCCGGCGATGGTTGTGGGAAATGTTGTGGTCGTCGGGGCCGCATTCAGCACGAAAACAATCCAGACGCCACTGCCGGGCGCGGTTCGGGGATATGACGTGCGAACCGGCAAGCGTCTCTGGACCTTCAACACGATTCCCCAGCGCGGGGAAGGCGGTTCGGAGACCTGGGAGGACGGCTCACTCGAGTACGCATCGAACGTTGGGGTGTGGGCCCCGATGGCGGCCGATCTCGAGCTCGGGTATGTCTATCTCGGGGTCGAGACGCCCACTACGGATTTGTACGGCGGTCATCGCCCCGGCAACAACCTGTTCGCCGAGAGTCTCGTGTGCCTCGATGCCAAGACGGGAAAGCGTGTCTGGCACTATCAGCTCATTCATCACGGTCTCTGGGACTGGGATATTCCGGCGCATCCGATTCTGGTCGACATCACCGTCAATGGGCGGAAGATCAGGGCCGTCGCGCAGGTCACAAAGCAGGCCTTCACCTATGTCTTCGACCGTGTCACCGGTCAGCCGGTCTGGCCCATCGAAGAACGCCCGGTTCCCCAGTCGGACGTTCCCACAGAGAAGTCGTCGCCGACACAGCCTTTTCCCACCAAACCCGCTGCGTTCGATCGCCAGGGGATCAGGCCAGAAGACGTGATTGACTTCACGCCCGAGCTGAAAGCGGAGGCGCTCAAGATTCTGTCGCAGTATCGGATTGGCCCGATTTTCACACCGCCCTCACTGTTCGATCCGAATGGCACCAAAGGCACCCTCCAGCTTCCTGGCCTCATCGGTGCGGGAAACTGGCAAGCCGCAGGGTTTGATCCCGAAACGGGCATCCTGTACGTGCCGTCGGCAACCATCCCGGCGGTGGCGGCTCTTAGAGAATGCCGACCCGGCCAAACCAAAGTGCCGACCATGAAATACTGCGCGGGTGGTGGGGCGCCGCCTGGCGAGGGTGGCGGAGCCGCGGCGCTGACTGTTCAGGGGCTTCCGCTTTTCAAACCTCCCTACGGTCGCATCACGGCGATCGACTTGAACTCCGGCGACCACCTCTGGATGGTTCCCAACGCCGAGACTCCGGATTTCGTCAAGAATCATCCGGCGTTGAAGGGTGCGACGGTGCCCAAGACCGGCCGACAGGACCGCTCGGCGCTGCTCGTCACCAAGACGCTCATGTTCGCGGGCGAGGGATACGGCGGCTTTGCCGTTCCGCGAGGATCAGGCGGCCCGATGTTCCGCGCCTATGACAAGCGCAACGGGGAGGTCGTGTCTGAACTTCAGCTGCCGGCGAATCAGACGTCGTCCCCGATGACCTATATGGCCGGAGGGAAGCAATACGTTGTCGTAGCCGTCGGCGCCCCGGGACATCCGGGCGAGTTCGTGGCGTTGACTCTGCCGTAATCTAACGTCTGTTGTCACCGTTGAGCCCCCGGCGCGCGTCCGGGGCCTCAACGGGCGCGCCAGCACATCCTCAGGAAGCACGCAAGATGAAGCTCTATCTAGTTCCTTTCGCATCCATCGTCACCGCAAGTCTCGTCCTCGCGCAGCAACCGCGAACCTCGCAGGACGGCATCTACTCAGCCGCGCAGGCCACACGCGGCGAGACGACGTTCCTGCAGAATTGCGCACCCTGCCACGGAGCGGATCTCAGCGGAGCCGAGGGCGGCCCTGCACTGATCGGCGGCGAGGCGAGCCAGTATTGGAACGGTCTTAAGCTAAGCGAGCTGTTTGAGCGTATCAAGACAACCATGCCTCAAAGTGCACCAGGCAGTCTGGCCGATCGACAGTACGCCGATCTTCTTGCATTCATCCTGTCTAAGAATGACTTTCCGGCCGGTGCGACCGATTTGCCGTTCCAGCGCGAACTACTTAGCGAGATCACATACAAGGTTCCCAGCAGATAAGCGCTGTACTTAGAAATCGAAACGCACTCCGAGTTGGATCGTGCGCATGGGTCCCGCGGCGGTGGGCACTTGGAAATTCAAGGCCGCTACGTTCGTCCCGTAGCTCGTGTAGTTCACCCTGTTCAAGAGGTTGTAGGCCTCGAGCATGACCGCCGCCTCACGCCGCCCGCCTAACGTAAAGTTCTTCGACAGGCGGGTGGCTAGCGTGATCTGATTCGCGCCCCGCAGTGTGTTCTTTGTATAGCCGGGCGCGTAACATTGGTTGTAGAAGGCTGGGCATCCTGGCACGATGGCAGCGCTGGTGGTTGCCGTGTAAGGTCTCGCACTCACGAATTTGAAGATCGGCGACAAGCTCACTCCCCACCCCACGTTGGCAGTGCCCGCCAGATTGAGAACATGGCGAGCATCAATCAGGGAAGGGCCGTAGTCCACGTCAAGATCGAACGGATTCGTGATCGCCCCGGCGCTGCCCACGCCGAACTGCGCGCCAGGGACAGAGTTGTCATACGCCCACGCAAGCGTGTAGGCCGCATTCACGCTGTCTCCGCGACCGGTCCGATACAACGACTGGAAGCGCATGCTGTAGTTTTTGTACGTCCCGCCATTGTTCCATTCATTCGTGCGCGCAAACTTGGGATCGACCGGGGGCTGCAATGTGACCGGGTCGATGTTGGTATTGATCACCACGATCTGGTCGAAGCCGCGGTTATATACGAAATCTGCGGAGGCATTCAGACGGTCAGTGAACTGATGCGCAATTCCTACGCTGGCCTGTGCCGTCCAAGGCATGGTCAACTCTGGGTCGATGAGCCAGATGTCCGAAACCGGCGCTGGGAGCAACGCTCCTCCCGATCCAACGAACACTGGAGCCGGTATGGTGAGCGTGGTTCCGCCTATCGTGATGGTCTCTGTAGTACCAGGAGCCGGAAATCTCGGCAGCGTGTAATTGGCCACCGCCTTCGCGAGCACGAATTGGACATACCGCTGCAACTCTCCAGGCACCACACCCGATGAACACCGCGCGTTGCCGAAACAGTATGGATTCAGCGTTGGGCGGCGCCCGTCGATGACATACCCATCGACCCCGGGTGTGTTGCCCACGTAGGCAAGAAAATTATTGAGCTCCTGCTTGTCGTAGAACACCCCGAGCCCACCGCGGACAACAGTCTCCTTACTGTCGAACGGAGTCCAGGCGGCTCCAAATCGCGGTGCAACAGCCTTGTAGTTGTTCTGAACACGTGGGCGGTCTGCCGAGACATACTTGTTGACGCCCGTGCCGCCGAGGTCCATGTCCCAACGAAGGCCGAGGTTCAACGTGAGCTTCGGGTTGACAGTCCAACTATCCTGCACGAACAACCCAAAGGCCAACGAGGGTAGGTCAAACTCCCGTATGGTCTGATGGCGAGCCGTGTAGGCAACCGGAAGGGTCCCGGGAGCAGCCCCGCTAATCGACCCGTTTGCGAGAAGGGTCGGAGGAACGGCGGTTGCCAGATTGAATGTGAACGGAGCGGTACCATTGATGGTGACTGTAGGCTCTGATGTCGCGCTTCGGTAATCAGGGGAAGTGCTGAGGCCGTAGCGGCGCGCTCCAAAGCCAAACTTGAATTGGTGACGGCCGGCGCTGTGGAGGACATCTATATCGAAGTGGGTGTCGTAGGTAGCCTGTTCCGCGCCGGCTCCCGTGGCGCAGCGCCCCGACACACCCCCGGCCTGCGGGTAGTTGATAGCCGCCCAGTAGCCAACTGGATTACCGCCGGTCGTTGATCCTGGTTCGTTCGGGTACCCCGGATAGTTGCCCAGATAGCTCAAGCAGTTTGGAAACCTCGCCAGATTCGTATAGTTGTAATTGGCCCGCACTTCGCTGACCGTACTGGACGAAAGAAACCAGTTCCAGGCGCCTGCATAAATTTTCCCGGGCGCTTCTGTTCTCGAGCTGGCGCCAATCGGTCGCTGCAGGCCGATCGTGCCGTCCTGGCTGTGATCTTTTTGATAGTTCCATCGGCCCCAGAGGGAGTGCTGAGCATTGATGGCCTGGTTGACTTTGATCGTGGCGATCTTCGTCTTGGAGATGATCGGAAAGGTGCCGTTGATCAAGCCTAAAGGGGGGTTGACAAACGCCGCGGGGATATTCACGTCGACGCTTTCCTTGCTGTAAAAATCCTCGTACCCAGCAAAATAGAACAATCGATCCCTCATCACCGGCCCGCCGACCAGACCTCCGACTCGCCGCACGCTTGAGTCACGTTCGGACGAAAAGAACGGCTTTGCGTTGAGTGAGGAGTCCTGCAGGAAGCCATAGCCTCGTCCTCGTATCGTGTTCGTGCCGGACTTGGTGACCGCATTGACCACGCCAGAGGCGGCACCGCCGAATTCGGCGGCGGGCTGCTGCGAGATGAGCGCGAATTCCTGGATCCAATCTTGGGCGAAATTCAGATACGCCCCGCCGAACCGGAGGTTGGCTATCGGCGTACCATCAACGACGATGCCGGTCATGTAAGACGTACCGCCGCCAACCAGGATGCTTTGGCCCGCGTTGGAGCCGCCGCCCGGTTCGGCTCCCTGGACGACCCCGGCGGACAACGAAGCCAGATCGCTAAACGATCGCGTAAGGGTTGGCAGGGCATCGATCGTGGTTGGCTCAATGACTTTCGCGACCTGGCTTTGAGTGAGGTCGACGACTTGCGCGGACGCCGTCACTATGACCTCTTGCGTGACCGCGGAAATCTGCAGCGCAAAATCGATCGTCACGGTTGTGCCAACAAGCAGCTGCCGATTCTTCTGCACCGCCGTGCCGAAGCCCGAAAGCGAGGCTTCCAGATCATAAAAGCCGGGCGTCAGATTCGGGATCGTGAAGCGCCCCTCACCGTCAGAGACGGCAGTTCTCTGCTGGTTGGTCTGCGTATTGGTCGCAGTAATGGTGACCCCCGGCAGGACGCCACCGCTCGAGTCTGTAAGGGTCCCTTGAATCGTGGCGCCGCTCACACCCTGGGAGAACGCAGGGCCCCCGAACGCGACTACGAATGTGAGAAGTAGAAGGCTCCAGAGAATCCGACTCCCAACTGAACCGCGTGCCACCGTGTTCGAGTTCATGTCCAATCCTCCGGTAAGGTGGGAAATGACGGCTGTTCTAAAGACACCTCTCGCGGCCAAGACGGTGCAATCTTCGGAGTGGCACCAATTCAAGCAACGATGGCGCATTGATTCAGGTTGAGGCTAACGTATACACAGACGAAAAAGCCCGTCAAGGAATCATTCGGGGCGCGGATGCAAAAGGCTGTCTGCATCCACCGGCCTCGCTACGACCTGGAGAATCACACAACTAAATCGAGAGGATTGATCGGGCGTCTGGGGCATGTTCGTCATAAGGACGAACCTCGGCCAGTTCGGGCGCAGAATAGCTCATGGTGATCCGACCGGCTACCGAAGCCGACCGGCCAGAATGGCTCAAGATGCGACAGGCCCTCTGGCCGGAAGAGTCTGAAGGCGAACACGCGAACTTGATTGGCCGGTTCTTTCAGGGAGGGGTTCGTGACCCTCTGCAAGTGTTGCTTGCGATTGGCGAGGATGAAGAGGTCGTCGGATTCGCGGAGTTGTCGATTCGCTCCTACGCGGAAGGTTGCGAAACCGATCGCGTCGCATTCCTCGAAGGCTGGTATGTGGTGCCATGGCGCCGCCGGCGGGGTGTTGGTGCGGCGTTGATAGAGAGGGCGGTGGATTGGGCACAATCACAGGGGTGTCTGGAGTTCGCCTCGGACGCCGAACTGGATAATGCACTCGGCGCTGCGGCCCATGTGGCGCTCGGATTTGTGGAGACCGCACAACTCAGATGCTTTCGGAAGGCGCTTTAAGGATCCCGGGACAAACGCCTGGCGATGGCCACTCGGAGCGACTGCGGATAAGCTGCGGTCGGCATGACCCAGAACCGCCCGGTCGTTTGACCGGCGGCGGCGGCGGTTCGTCTGAAAAAAAGCACCGGCCGCTACAGCGACCGGTGCCATGAATGACTGAGGGCGGCTGAACGCCGCGGCCCTATTTCTTCTCCGGCTGGGCGGCCGCCTCTTGCTTCTTCTCCGCAGCAGGGGTACGTGCCGCGTACGCGCTGCCGCGCTTGAGGCCCCAGTGACGCAGGTCGTCCCAGGTGCGGAGCTTGATCGGGATCCCCTGCGCTGCGTGGTATTTCCGCAGCGCCGCCTCGGCTAACGGCTGCGCGCCGGAGCTCAGCGTCTGGAGGGGCATGGCCAACGGCGTCCAACCCTTTCCGTCGACCCCTTCGTGGAAGTTCTCGACGTCGATGTTGGCCCCTTTGCTCACGAGGAAGTCAATGACGCCGACGTTGCCAATGAAGCCGGCGCCGTGCAGGCCCGTGTTGCCTTCTTCATTGACCGCGTTCACGTCGTTGCCCAGCTCCCAGGCGAGCTGCGTCGCCGCCAGCCCGTCGGAGTACGACCCCATGTCTTCCTCGACGTTCGAGACTTCATTCCCGGCCGCCAGGATGAGGATCGTCGAGTCGTACGCGTTCCGCGCGTTCACATCCGCCCCGTTGGCGGCCAGCAGCCGCATCAGA
>ORMF010589895.1_pt1 | contig 18978 bp, 12 predicted proteins | sample 1779871 | NCBI WGS metagenome assembly ORMF01 (sample SAMEA104232316, study PRJEB22302) | groundwater metagenome | biome: forest; feature: aquifer; material: groundwater | place: USA | collected 2011-08-07 | depth 5.4 m | reverse complement strand
TCGGCAGGTCAGAATTTCAAATCCCTTTGGCTATGCTTTGCGTTCGCGATTTGAGCGCGGCCTGAGCCACCGAGAACAGTGACGGATCCGAAATTCTCTCCGTCCGGCGGGTTCAGGGTTTTGAGGCCGTCACCTTGCGCCACCGTGCTGAGAAAGTCAGGGCTGCGCGTTCCTTGCCAGGCACACGGCCAATGGAGGCAAACTCTTTTTGGCAAGAACTTCCTAAGTCCGGCAATGGCTTCACAGACTTGCTTCCTCAGGCTCCTAAACTCGGCCTCGATCATGGCAGTACTCGAAGAGAACTCTCTTCCAAGAGAGATGATGGTGCAGAACACAAGTTCGTCGCCCAGGGCGCAAGGCCGTCCGGGTTGCACTCATGGGTGTGTAGTGCGCGGCGTGCGGAGACTGTGAGCGACGAAAACGAACCGAACGAAACTCTATGCGTGCTCAATCCTTGAAAGCCTCGTTAGGCATCCTCGCCTCAGTAATCCTCGGGACCGCCGGCGCCAGCGCTGGCAGTGTCACCTACAACTTCGACACCGATCCCACCGGTGTGCTGGATATCAAAGCCAACGCGAACGACCAGCCCTGGCTGGCCACCGGGGGCAATCCCGCCACCGGCGGCTTTGTGGCGCTTAGCTACCCGGTGAACTATCAGAATACGCACATTGTTTTCCCCGACCTGGATCCGGGCAACGTCGTGACGTCATTCAAACTGGAGTGTGATCTCCGGGTCGGCAATAGTGTGGGGGACCGCCCGGCCGACGGGTTCAGCATCAGCTTTGCGCGCGCGGGGGATCCGATGCTGCAGTTGTGGGAAACGGAACCCGGGCGTGGCTACCGCGGCGATTCCATGTCGGGGGGCTGTCCCTCCTGTGAAAACGCCTCCTTGCCGGAGACCGGGACGATGACGGGCATCGCGATTTCGTTCGATACCTGGTCGGGCAACACGTTGCCGGACGGGGCGGACGTCGAAGGCATCCTGGTGGTGGTGGACAATACGACGGTGTTGCGCCAGGCGTTGCCGACCCGGCACGGGGCATGTGCCGACACGACCAGCCTGCAGACCGGGCCGCGGAACGCCGCCTACTGGGCCGGCGCGGGCGACCCGTACGCACCAGACTCTTGGAAGGACCTGTGCTGGCAGCCGCTCTCGGTCGAATTGGATGAGCAAGGCAAGCTGACTGTGAAGTGGAAGAACAACACGATCTTGGATCAGTACCAGACGACGTACTTCCCGACGCCGGGTCGTTTGGTGATGGGCGGCCGCACCGGCGGGGCCAACGAGAATACCCATATTGACAATGTGAAGCTGACTACCACGGCCGTCGCCGGAGAGAGCGAGCCGCCGACGGTCCCGGGGAATTTGAGAGCGACGCTGGTCGGCGCACGGCGAGTCGCCTTGGCGTGGGATCCTTCCGAGGACAGGCCGGATCCGCGCGTGCGGGTGGCTTACGAATTGGAAAAAGACGGCACGGTCTTGCCGCAGATCATCACCACAACCACCTACGAAGATCGGGCGAATGTCAAACCGTCCAGCGCCCACACGTATCGGGTCCGCGCCGTGGACCTGAATCAGAATAAATCCGATTGGGCTTCTGTTTCGGTGACCACCGTGGCCGAGGTTGCGGGTCATGGCTGGTTGCTGGGCCAGATCTGGGATGGGTTTAGCGGAGCCACGATGACCGATCTGCAGACTGTCGTGGCTGATCCGAAGTACCCGAACAGCCCGGACCGCGATGCGATTTATGGCAGAGGTCTGAGCTTTGGGGATCCCGCTTTCGGAAACACGTACGGAGACAACCTCCTGGTTCGAATGGCAGGCACATTGACCCCGCCGGAGACGGGTCAGTATCGGTTCTTCGTTCGGAGCGACGATGCCTCGGCGTTCTACATCAACCAGAGCGGAGCGGCCATCCCTGACGCAGCCAGCGCGACGCCGGATGCCCAGGAGCAAGGCTGCTGCGGCGGTTTCGAGGAGCCAGGCCAGGGCGACAACGGGGATGGCACGTTCCCAACGAGCGAGCCCATCTCGCTCACGGCGGGCCAGAAATACGGCTTCCTGTTCTTGGTGAAGGAAGGCGGCGGCGGTGACTGGGGTCAAGTGGCTTGGCGGATGGAAGGTGACACCACTCCGGCCAGCCAGTTGCCGGCGATCAGCGGCGTTTACATCGAGCCGGCGGGCGGTGGCGATCCGGTCGGCGCATCCGTCACGATCACCCAGCAGCCGCAGAGCACAGAAGTCATCGCCAACGAGCCGGTGACACTCAGCGCCACGGCAACCTTCACCTCGCCTTGGACGACTGTGGCGGCCTATCAATGGTACAAGGATGGCGAGCCGGTTTTCAACGCCACGTCACCGAGCTACTACGTTCGCGTGACCTCCGCGGCTGACAGCGGGAAATACAAGCTGCTCGTCTCGGTCCCGGGCGCCGAAACGCTCACCGCGGAAGCGACGCTCACGGTGACGGCCGATAACAAGCTGCCTACGATTGTCAGCGTGCATGGGAGCGACACGTTTACCGAAGCGAGCGTCCGGTTCTCAGAGCCGGTCACCGATCCGTCGGCCACGACGTCCGGCAATTACAAGCTGAGCGGCGGAGTCAACGTGACCGATGCGGCCCGCGTCGATGACTACAGCGTGCGGTTGACGACCTCCAAGCAGGCGGAGAACACCATGTACACGCTGACGGTGAACGGCGTGAAGGACAACGCCGGGAACAGCATCGCGGCGGATTCGAAGTACGACTTCCTGTCGTTCGCCTTGACGGCAGGCTATCTGAAGTTCGAGGTCTGGTCCAATATCGGCGGCACACCTGTGCAGAACCTGCTCGATGACCCGCGCTACCCGGCCAGCTCCGACTTCGTCGCAGCCACCACGAGTTTCGACACTCGGCCGGTGTACGGCGATGACAGCCACGACAATTACGGCGGCGTGCTGAGCGGCTATCTGACACCGACCGAGACGGCGGACTACGACTTCTTCATCCGCAGCGATGACGCTTCGCAGTTGTTCATCAGCACGGACGAGAAGCCGGAGAACCTGAGCACCCTGCCGATCGCCGAGGAGACCGGTTGCTGCGACGCCTTCCATGAAGTCGGCGATCCCGAGACTACTGCCGCCCCGATCCACCTCGTGGCCGGCCAGAAGTACTTCATCAAGGCGATCTGGAAGGAAGGTGGTGGCGGCGACTACTGCCAGGTGGCCTGGCGGAAAGTGGGTGACACGACCGCGGCCGCGAGCCTGTCGCCCATCCCGGGCCAGTTCCTCTCCTGGTACATTGACCTCTATGCTGGCCCGCCCCTCATCGGCAAGCAGCCACAGAATGTGGCGGTGGCAGCCGGTGGGACTGCGACCCTCAGTGTGGAAATCGCGAAAGGGGAACGGCCACTGAGTTACCAATGGCGCTTGGGCAGCATTGCTCTCCCCGGGGCCACCAGCGCTGCGCTGGTGCTGAACAACGTGGGAGCGAAGGACGCAGGTAGCTATAGCGTGCTCGTGAGCAACTCCGCTGGAAGTGTCATCAGTGAAAGTGTCGCCCTGATCCTCAACGGCACCTTCCTGATCGAGTCGGAGGACTTCAATTACGAGAGTGGCAAGACGAAGGCCGAGGCCAGTGTGATGCCGTATCGAGGCGATGCCTACCGGGGTCTCATTGGCGTGGCGAACGTGGACTTCGCCAACAGTGCGGATGAGTCAGGCGGCGACGCGGGTGTCTTCCCGGGGTACGAGCGCTTCCAGAAAACCGATCCGGCGGTGATCGAGATCACGGGCAACCTGGGCGGCCAGCTTGGCAAGTTCCGGGGGGCTTGGGACATGACCACCAACTACAGGATTGGCTGGGTGGGCACCGACGACTGGTGCAACTACACCCGCACCTTCCCGAACGCGAGCTACCAGGTGCTGGCGGCCCTGTCCTATGACGGACGCTCGGCCGACCAATTGAAGGGCAAACTCGACTTGGTGACCGCGGGAGCGACAACGACCAGCCAGACGTTGCAGGCGCTGGGCAAGTTCGCCGCGCCGGGTTCGGGTGGCTGGGGCCGCAACGAATTGGTGCGGATGACCGACGACGCAGGGGCTGTCAAGGCCGTGCCGCTGGGGGGCGAGCAGACCGTGCGGTTTACCATGGACAGTGGCGACTTCGACTACCTGTTGTTCGTGCCCAGTGAAGAAGTGCCGCCGCCGCCGAGGTTTACCAGCGCGACGCTTCAAGGCCAGAATGTCGTCGTCGAATGGACCGGCGAAGGCGTGCTTGAAGTGACGGATAAGCTCGTCGGTGGCACTTGGACTCCTGTGCCTACCGCCACGAGCCCATTCACCACACCGGTCGAGGCAGGCAAGACGTGGTTCGGGCGCATTCGGAAGTAACTCTACCGATCTTCCTGGGGCGGACTCTGTGCGAGGAGTTCAGCCCCAGGGGGCAAAGACCTTCTACCGAGTTGGGTCGGTAGGAGCGACGCATAGGGAAACACACACAAGAGGCCGGACGAGTGTCCGGTCTCTTTGTTTTGTCGAGAGCCTCAGACTCCCGGAGCCTACTGCGGGCGGATGGAGACTGCCAGAACTGGCGTGAGACTCGTTCGGTGTCCAGCCTTCAGGCTGCCCTGCGCCAGACACGCTGAAGCGTGAACACCAAACGTTTTTCGGTCTCACAATCATTCCACGGGATCAGGAAGTCTGGGGCTCACGACGGACTGGCTTGGGTCTCCACGCGTGCCTCGCCACGTCCAACGTTGCCTTCGTCACGAGCGCCCGGCTGCTCGATTGAATGGGAGACTCGATCTGTGGAACAGCCCCAATGCCGTGCTGCGGGACTGATCGTAGGTGAGCGGCTGCGCCGTGCGGTGGCGCGCTACCAGCGCGTCGCTCGCAAGAACGCGATCAAGTCTGCGAGTTCCTGTTTCGTCAGTTGCTCGTCCAGACCTTGCGGCATGATGGAGACCGTGCCAGGCCGCATCTCGACGATGTCCGAGCGGGCGATCCGGGCCTCGGCGTTCGGGCCGGTCGCGAGCACGACTTCGTCCGGCGCGTCTCTGCGCACGACGCCGCTGAAGTCTTCGCCGGACTTCGTCGCCACCACCATCGGCTCGTAGCTGCGCACGAAGCTGGCGCTGGGATAAACGACCGCTTCAAGCAGGTCGCGCTCGGTACGAATCTGGCCGATGCGCGTGAGATCAGGGCCGTTGCTGCCGCCGAGGTAGCCGATCGCGTGGCAGGCGGAGCACGCCGTCTTTTCGCTGTTGAAAACTGCCTGGCCGCGGCGGATGTCGCCGTCCTTGAACGCGGCAAGCAATTCGTCCACGTGGGCGTTCTGTTTGGCCGCGTCGGTGTTGAGCGAGGCGAGGAGGTCGTCGGCTTTTTGTTGGACGACCGACGGGAAGTTCGTGAGATGCGGCTTGAGGGTCTCGGCGCGCAGGGCCGAGGCGGCGCTGCATTGCTTGAGCGAGTCCACAAGCGTGAGACCCAATGCTTGGTCCGTGGCTTTGTCGAACGCCGAGAGCAGTCGGCCGATTTCGAGCGGGCCGACGGTCTTGAGCGATTCGGCGAGGGTGGTGAGTTGGCCAGCGTTCAGTCTGGCCTTGGCCAACACGCCCGAAGCGGAACTGCGGATGGCGACCGGCTTCGCGGCATCGAGGCTCGCACGGAGGGAGGCGAACAACTCCGGCTCGACTGCGTTCAAGCCGCCGGGCACTGCCGCCAGCGCGTCCAGCCGCATCTCCGCCGGAGCGGCGGCGCCGCGCGCCACGCGGAGGAGGGCGGCACTGAAGTCAGCGACGCCTTCTTTCGGGGCCGGCAAGGCGCGCGCCGTGATGACCGCTTGGCGGCGCAGGTCGGGGTCGCTGCCCGCGAGCAGGGTCAGGAGGGCGGTGCACCAGCCGGCGGGCGTCTCTTTCACGCCTGATTGCGCCATCGCTCGCAGCGCGGAGAGACGGGCGTCCTTCGCGAAAGCTTCTTCGCGCAGCGTGGCGGCGAGCAGTTCCTGAATGGCGGCGTCGCGACCGAATTGCGAAAGCAGCCGCTGCACATCGGCGCGCTCGGCCTCGCTCAGCCCTTTCGCCGTGAGCCGCTCGCGGAAGAAACCCGCCAGCGCGCCACCCCACTCGGGGTGATGGCTGGCGATCCACGAGGCGGTTTGCTTCAGGAGGGAATCGCCGTGCACAAGGAAGGTGGCGACGCGCTCCGGCTTCAAGCCGCCGTGGTCCATCTGGTCGAGCGCGATGAGCGCCGCGCGCACGACCGGCGAGCGGCTTTCCTCGCGGATGGCGTCTTCGACGGCTTGCGGATTGTCGATTTCGATCAGGGCGTAGATCAGCGAGTGCTCCAGCACACGGTCGCGAGTCGCGGCGGCGTCAAGCAAAGCTCGCACCGCGCGCTGGTCGCCGATACGGCCGAGCGCCTCGGCGGCCACGCGCTGCAGCGGAGCGGATTCGATCTTGAGAAGTTCAAGGAGTCGCGAAGCCGCCGTCGCATCACGCCACACGCTGAGCGAATGAACCGCCGCCTGGCGCACGGTGGGATCGACATCGCTCAACGCAGCACGAACACTCGCCCGCGCGCTTTCGCCTTCGATCCGCGTCAAGGTCCACACTGCATTGAGCCGCTTGAGCGTGCTGCTGCTCTTGAGCGCGCTGGCCAGAACAGGGGCAGCCTCGCTTGCGAGCTTGCCCAGTTCGTGGATCGCCCGGTCCTGGACAGCAGGCCGCGGATCGTCGAGGAGGTTCGCGAGTTGCGGCGCCTTCATCGTGCTCCAGGCGAGCTTGAGGCCGCGCGGGTCGGCGATTTTGAGCGCGCCTTTCTTTCGGACGCGATAGATCGCGCCGAGCACGTCGGGCTTCCAAAGCTGCGAGGTCGGGCAACAAATCTTATACCAGCCGCCGGTATCAACCACGAGCAGGCTGCCGTCGGCATCTTCGATCACTTGCGTCGGATGGAGGTCCGGATTGTCTGAGACGAAGAAGTCGGTGTCCTTCGTACGGAACGTCGCGCCGTCCGGTTCCAGCACGTGCCGCGTGACTTTGCGGAGATTGAAAAGGCAGGCGAACAGGTTGTCCTGGTAGTCGTCGCCGAATGCCCGCGAGCGCCAGCGGATGAGGTAGGTGCTGGCCGACGGGCCGTGATGCGTCATGATCGGCATGAGGTCGCCGGTCTTCTTGTGATCGTCCAGCACGTCGTGCTCCTTGCCATAGACGCCGCCGTAGATCGCGTGGATGATGCCGTCGCGCTGGCCGCCGCCCGGATGCACGAAGAACGTGCCGGTCATGATGCGCTCGCCGCCGGGCGTGAACGCGACCGAGACCGGATTATCCATGCCGCCCGTGAGCACCGGCTCGATGCCGCTGCCGTCGGGCCGCGAGCGGAAGATGTGCGAGGCGCGCGTGACGAACGGCGTCTTGCCGGGCCGCTCGTAAGTCTGTTTCGCGAACGCGCCTTTGCACCAGTAAATCCAGCCGTCAGGGCCGAGGACGGGACCGTGCAGGTCATTCGCACAGCCGGTGAGCGTCTTGCCCTGAAACCACTCCTCGCGTTGGTCCGCCACGCCGTCGTTGTCCGTGTCAGTGAACTTCCAGATGCTCGGCGGCGCGGACACGTACACCGAGCCGTCATACCAGAGGCAGCCTTCGGGGAACATCAGCTTGTCCGCGAACACGGTGCTCTTATCGAACTTGCCGTCGCCGTCGCTGTCCTCCAAGCGCACGATCCGATGCGGCTTGGCTTCGAGTTGTTTGTCGGGCTTTTCATTCGAGCCAGACGAGTCAGTCACATAAAGCCGCCCTTGCTCGTCGAAGTCGGCCGTGATGGGCCGATCCGTCAGCGGCGGCCCAGCGGCCAACTCGACCTCGAAGCCGTCAGGCACGGGGATGTTGTGCTTGGGGAATTTGAACTCGGCGGGGCGCGTGGGCGAAGTGGAAGCGAGCAGCAGGCCGCACAGCGCGAAGGGCAGGGCGTGTCTCATAGGCAAAGTTGAACCGTGGTTCATAGTTGCGTGTCGCAGGGATTGAAGCCAACCCAGCGCGGGTTGGCGATAAAAATGATGCTTCCTCGCTCCTGCCATTGGCTGCGCAGGGCAGTTGCGAACACTCAAAACTCAAGACGCGAAGCCTGGCCAAATGGATTTAACATTCTAACCTGTCCAGCCAGCAGGTTGGCCAAACAAGACCAGGTGAAAAGAATGATGCTGCCCTCAATGATTCTGCCGGCGGGGGCAGGGCGGCGAAACGGCCCAATTCGGAACGGCAGAATCATTGAGGGCAGAATCATCATTGGGTCAACGCCTTCGGCAACGCCTGAGGCCGCTCACTGCCGGGCTGTCTGGCGCGCGTTCGTGCTGATCGAGCTGCCCTGCGCCTTTGAAAAGGCCTGCTTGCGTTTGCGGTTCCAGGAGTCGTATCTTAAGCGCAGCATTTGTGACCCAATGACAGCCACGCTTGAAAAGACGGCTCGCGAGGTTTTGAAGGCGCTTGCGGCAGCGCGGGCGGACTCTGAGGTTTCACCATGAACTTTTCGCCACCGCTCCTCAGCGCCCGTGCGATCACGCGGCGCACGTTTTTCACGCAGACCGGCTTCAGTCTCGGCGGCATCGCGCTGGGCAGTCTGTTGCCGCACGATGCCTTCGCCGCGCGCAAATCGAAAAGCGGCCATCGGCCATCCGCGATTTCGCAAAATCCGCTCGCGCCGAAGAAGCCTCCATTCCCCGCGAAGGCGAAGTCGATCATTTACCTCCACATGTCCGGCGCGCCGCCGTCACTCGATCTGTTCGACTGGAAGCCGAGGCTCGTCGAGCTGCACATGAAGCCGTGCCCGGAGGAATTGCTCAAGGGCCAGCGCTTCGCGTTCATCAAAGGTGTGCCCAAGATGCTCGGCACGCCCTACAAGTTCGCGCAGGTCGGCCGCAGCGGCGCGTGGGTGAGCGAGATGTTGCCGCACTTCGGCGAGATCGCCGACGACGTGTGCCTGATCAAGTCGATGCACACCGACCAGTTCAATCACGCGCCGGCCGAGCTGTTCATCTACACCGGCGCGCCGCGCGCGGGCAACGCGTCGATAGGCTCGTGGCTCACCTACGGTCTCGGCACGGAGAACCAGGATTTGCCGGGCTTCGTCGTGCTGCTCAGCGGCGGCACGGACCCGACGGGCGGCAAGAGTCTTTGGGGAAGCGGCTTCCTGCCGTCGGTCTATCAAGGCGTGCAATGCCGTTCGGCGGGCGAGCCAATCCTTTTCGCCAAAGACCCGCCGGGCATGGATCGCGCGACGCGCCGGCGCACGCTCGACGCCTTGGACAAGTTGAATGAGATCGAAGCGCGCGAGTTTGGTGACCCGGAGACGGTCACGCGCATCCAGCAATACGAACTGGCGTATCGGATGCAGATTTCAGTGCCGGAGGTGTTCGACATCGGCAAGGAGCCGCCGGCGATCCACGAGCTCTACGGCACCAAGCCGGGCGAGGCGAAGTTCGCGAACAACTGTCTGCTCGCGCGGCGGCTCGTCGAGCGCGGCGTGCGCTACGTGCAACTCTACGACTGGGGATGGGACATCCACGGCACGGGGCCGGGCGACGATCTGCTCACGCAGTTCCCGAAGAAGTGCCGCGATGTCGATCGCGCCTGCGCCGCGCTGATCAAGGACCTCAAGCAGCGCGGCCTGCTCGACTCGACGCTGGTGATCTGGGGCGGCGAATTCGGCCGCACGCCGATGAACGAGGAGCGTGACGGCTCGAAATTCCTCGGGCGCGATCATCACCCGCATTGCTTCTCGATCTGGATGGCCGGCGGCGGCATCAGGCCGGGCATCACTCACGGCGCGACGGATGATTTCGGGTACGGCGTGGTGAGCGGCAAAGTGGGCGTGCACGACCTACAAACGACGATCCTGCATCTGATGGGCATCGACGCGCACCAATTGAGCTTCCGCTACTCGGGCCTCGATCAGCGGCTCATCGGGCCGTCGGGCGAGGGGCAGGTGGTGAGGGAGATTGTGGGGTGAGGGAAGTGCGCCACGGCTTCTTCGCCCGCTACGACAGCGGCCGCCGCGAAACGGCCGGCACTGCAAATGACCTATGGGCCGTGTGCGACGAGGCGGTTACATTTTTCTCTGGTGGATCGGGGACCATCGCCCGCGACACGTCCATGTCTTTGACAAAAACAGCAAGCTGATCACGCGGGTGAATCTTGAAACATGCCTCTCCGGTTGTCACACTTTGAACGGGTAAGAGCGCCGATTACAAGCCACGCCAGATGAGTAAGTGTGACAACCGGAGAGGCATGCTTGAAACCATGGAACCGATGGACATTCCCACTGTCGAGCGTAAGATTCTGACGTTGATACGCGAACTGCAAGCCGAAGGCCGATTATGAAAACCGCCCTCCCCAGCGCCAAAGCCCCCTTTGGCACGGCCAAGTTCTCCAAGCTCAAGAATGTCCGTTACCTGAGTTGGGAGGACGCCTTCGACGTGGAGTTCGAGGATGGGCTGTGCATCCTCGAACCGCACCAAACCATCCGCAAAGCCAACCGGATTTCTGCCAAGGCTAAATTCGATCATCTGGAAATCGAGGATTGGTGTCAGGCCGGCTTCTTCGTCCACTACGACAACGGCCAGGTGGCGGAAGTCTCCTGGGCCTTCGTCCGCGAACGCCCACCGAAACACTCCCCGAACTGCAAATGAGCACACGCATGCCGCTTCTCGACGGCTTGTCCGTTCTTCCTTCTGCCATTTTCCTCCGGCCTCTTGGCGTGGCTCCGATCCCCTCCGTCCAATACCGCTCCGTCGGCTGCGGCAGGAAGCAGTCTTCATGCGCCCGTCGGGTGGCTGGGGGTGGCCGAGGACCGGGAGAGGGGTCACCTGAGCCTCGGGGTGAACCGGGGCGATGCCCACCGCGCGACCGAGCACTCCGACTACAGCATCGTTCTCGGCAAGGTCAGCGGGCAAGACCTGGAGACCAGGATTCTGCATTTGATGGGCATCGACGCGCGCCAATTGAGCTTCCGCTGCTCGGGCCTCGATCAGCGGCTCATCGGGCCGACGGGCGAGGGGCAGGTGGTGAAGGGAATTTTGGAGTGAGTTGAAAGGCAAGTGATCACGACCCGAACAAAGCGGCTCATCCTAGCAGCGCTGCTACCCGTGCTTCTTTTGGGATTGGGCTACATACTTTGGCTTCACCCTGGGGACGAGCGAGCGGAACTGAGGCGTCTAGCCCGCCGGCTGGTCAAAATGGAGACCATCGTTGGTAAAACCCATCGTGCCGTGTGGGCGAGGCTCCCCCAAAGCGTCAAGCAACAATTTCCATACTTCGCGCCAAAACCAACCGTGTTGACTGGCTTGGAGGTAACAGCGCGGATTGCCGAACTGAAGGTGACTGAAGAGAAAGCAGTTCGCGCCTTGATCGTCGCCTTGCAGGATCCGGATGCTGAGCTCCGCGGGCGAGCAACCCTTTTGCTGACAGGATTGGGCCCGCGCGCATCGGCAGCCGTTCCTGAGCTCTTGAAGCAATGCGAGGCGTTGGCACCACCCGCCACAGGAGATCAAATCTTTGCGCTTGCGTACATTGCTCCGGCATCGGACGAGGTAATCGCGACTCTGTCAAAGGTGTTGGAGAAGAACAAGCACTCCGATGCTGGGCCTCTTTCTCAACGCGAATGGCTCGTCTGGATTCACCGCGAGGTTGCGTCTGCGGCGGCAGGCATCGGCATGCGGAACCCACGAGCACTCGAGTTGCTGGCTAAGCTGCTTGAGGATCCGGAACCGCGCTGCCAGGCCTGGGCAGCGAAGGCGTTTAAGAATCTCGGCTCACGTTGGAAGGACAGTGTTCCGCCACGCATGCCTCTCGCGCCACCCACCATCTCGATCCAATCCTTGGATTCAGGCCGAGAGACTCGCTCACCGCAATGGCGCGCGACGAAGGAGATCTGAGTGTGAGCAGCAGCAAAAAGGTCGAAATCGAATTGGAGAAGCTCACTGATAAGACTCGGCGTCTAAGCCTGAGCGCCTCACAATCCAGTTCGTGCCCGGAAATCAGGCTCGTCCCGGCGAAGTCAGTGGCCCGACAGAAGGAAAGGTGGCTTCGGGCCTTTGAAACAATCCTACACCTGGAACAGGCCGACGCAACTTGATACGCTGCTCCGAGATGCTCACTCCCAATCCCAGCCCCATGCCTACGCGCGCCGAATGCGGCGGACCGCGGGTGTCCTCACCAGCAGCGCCTGCGTCAACCGCTGAGACGCGGAGTTTCGCAGAGACTACTTTCGGTGAATCTCTGCGTCACTTCGCGTCTCTGCGGTGGTTTGTGGCAGACCGACTAATCCGAGGCCCACGGGCCAGCGGGCCTTTCAAGCGCTGGCACTCCTGCGCTACCCACTTCTTGATCCTCAATGTTGGCCTGCTTTGTCTCCTAGGCTTGTCAGCGATTGGGGCTGGCCTTCCCGACAAGGTCGATTTCAACTTCCACGTCCGACCGATCCTCTCGGACCGCTGTTTCAAATGCCACGGACCGGATGAGAAGAGTCGCAAGGGGAAGTTCCGGCTGGATGTCGCCGAGGGCGCATTTGCAGTTCGCGAGAAGAGCGGCAAGACGCCCGTCGTGCCGGGTAAGCCAGATCAGAGCGAAGTCTATCGGCGGATCACGACGACTGACGCCGACGACCTCATGCCGCCAGCGGAGAGCAAGCTCGCACTCACCGACGAGGAAAAGCAACTCATCCGGCGCTGGATCGAGCAGGGCGCGGAATACAAGTCGCACTGGGCGTTCCTTCCGGTCGGCGACGTGCGCGTGCCGAGCATCGCTGGCGACGACTTGTCGCGCAATTCCATCGACAAGTTCGTGCTGGAGCGGCTGCGGCGCGAGGGACTGCAGCCCGCGCCCGAAGCCTCGCGCGAGACGCTCATTCGCCGGCTGAGTTTCGATCTCACGGGCCTTCCGCCGTCGCTGGAGGAGATTGACGCCTTCCTCGCCGCCGAGTCGGCAGAGGCCTACGAGCGCGTCGTCGATCACTTGCTCAATTCGCCCGCGTACGGCGAGCGACGCGCCAACGAGTGGCTCGACCTGGCGCGCTACGCCGACACCTACGGCTACCAGGCCGACGTCGAGCGCGACATGTATCCGTGGCGCGACTGGGTCATCCGCGCCTTCAACGAGAACCTGCCCTACGACCAGTTCATCACCTGGCAACTCGCCGGCGACCTGCTCCCGAACGCCACACTCGATCAAGTTCTGGCCACGGCCTTCAATCGTCTGCACCGAATGACCAACGAGGGCGGCAGCATCGAGGAGGAGTTCCGCGTCGAGTCCGTCGCCGACCGCGTGCACACGATGGGCACCGCCTTCCTCGGCCTCACGCTGGAGTGCGCCCGGTGCCACGATCACAAATACGACCCGATCCTGCAGAAGGATTACTACCGGCTGTTCGCCTTCTTCAACAACATCGACGAGTCGGGCCTCTACTCGCATTTCACGCAGGCCGTGCCGACGCCGACGCTGCTGCTCTACGCCGAGGGCGCCGACGCGAAGCACAAGCTGCTCAAGGAGCGCGTCAAGGCGCATGAGGCGAAGCTGGCTGATTTCGAGCGCGAGGCCCGCCCTCGTTTTGAAAGTTGGCTCAAGTCGGGAGCCACGGACATCCCGGAGCCGCAGCCCGCCGCCGCTTTTGCTTTCGACGAGATCGCCAACAACTCCACACCAAACTCGGCGGACGCCGCGCAGCCGGCGTCGCTTCAAGAGGAACCGCAACTCGTCGAAGGCAAGTCCGGCAAGGCGCTTCAGTTCAGCGGCGACAATACCGTCACCTGTAAAGGCGCCGGCGCTTTCACGCGCACGGCGCCGTTCAGCTTCAGCCTGTGGATCAAACCGACGCAGCGGCAAGATCGCGCGATCATTCTCCACCGCTCGCGCGCGTGGACGGACTCCGGAAGTCGTGGCTACGAATTGATCTTGGAGAAGGGGCAGCCCACTTTCGGCTTGATCCATTTCTGGCCCGGCAACGCCCTCGCGATCCGCGCCCAGACGCTCGTGCCGACGAACGAATGGACGCACTTGGTGGTGACCTACGACGGCTCGAGTCGCGCCAGTGGCCTGCGCCTCTACGCGAATGGCGAGTTGCTGCCCGTCGAAATCCTCCGCGATCATCTCTACAAGGACATTCTGCATCGCAGCCAGTGGGGCGACTTCGACGTCGGCGGCATCGAGCTGGCGCTCGCCGGACGCTTTCGCGACTCCGGCTTCAAGAACGGCCTCATCGACGAGCTGAAGGTTTTTGATCGTTGCCTGACGCCGTTCGAAGTGAAGAAGGTCGCCAGCGTGAGCAACGCTTCCCCGACGGAAGCCGACTTGTTCGCCTACTACCTCCAGCGTGTCGATCCGACGTATCGCGCCGCTTTAGCCGAACTCCGCATGCTCCGCGACGAAGAAAGCACACTCGTCAACGACGTGCGCGAGATCATGGCCATGCGCGAGATGGCCGAGCGACGTCCGACCTACCTGCTCAAACGCGGGGCCTACGATGCACCGGCGGATCGAGTCGAGCCGGGCACGCCGGAAAAGATTTTCGCCATGCCCGCGGATCTCCCGCCTAATCGCCTGGGACTGGCGCGCTGGATGGTGGATCGGCGGAATCCGCTGGCCGCGCGCGTGGTGGTGAACCGTGTTTGGCGCACGCATTTCGGGCGCGGCATCGGGGCGCCCGCCGAGAACCTCGGCAGCCAGGCGCAGTTGCCGACGCACCCGGAACTCCTCGATTGGCTGGCGAAACATTTCATGGAGAGCGGCTGGGACTTGAAGGCCCTTCACAAGCTGGTCGTGATGTCAGCGGCGTATCGGCAATCCTCTCAAGCCAGCCCTGAACTCGCGGCTCGGGATCCCGACAACAAGCTGCTCGCCCGCGGCCCCAAGCACCGCCTTGAAGCCGAACAAATCCGCGACCAGGCGCTTGCCGTCAGTGGCCTGCTCGTGCGCGAAATCGGCGGTCGCGCGGTGAAGCCCTATCAGCCCGCCGGGCTGTGGGAGGAGTCGGGCACTGGCAAACACTACGCGCAGGACAAAGGCGCGAAGCTCTATCGCCGCAGCCTCTACACTTTCTGGCGCCGCACCGCACCGCCACCGACCATGCTCACCTTCGATGCGATGTCGCGCGAGGTCTGCACGGCCAAACGCGAAAGCACGACGACTCCGCTTCAGGCCCTCGTCACATTGAACGACCCGCAGTTCGTCGAAGCCGCGCGCGTGCTGGCGGAGCGGCTGGTCCGAGAGTGTGGCGATGACATCGACGGGTGCATCAAGAGGGCGTTCCGCCTGACGACCGGCCGCCTCCCTCAGCCGCGCGAGTTGGAGATTTTGCGGCAGGCTTACCAGGAACAGCTCGCCCTCTTCAGCAAGGACCCGGAGGCGACAGACAAGTGTCTCAAGGTCGGCGAGTCTCCCCTCGACAAGTCTTTGCCTGCTGACCGGGTCGCCGCGACGACTCTGCTCGCCAGCACGCTGATGAACCTGGATGAGTTTGTGACGAAGCGATGAGTGCAACCTTGCCAAAGCGAAAAACTGGTGCAACCAATCGAGCGATGATGCTCGACGAAATCCGCAGCCGTATCCGTGGTGGGCGGATGCCGTTCATCGTGAGACTCGCAGATGGCCGGAGAATCAAAGTGCCGCGTGCAGGCACAATGGCGGTAGGTCCAGACTGTGTGTTGGCTCCGAACCGAAAGCGGCTTTTTGAGCGGATCGATGCTTCACAGATCATGAGCGTCGAGGATCTGCCGGCCAGGAAACGCAAATGAACACCCCGCTCTGCACCGGTCCGTTGCCAAGCCTCGACTTGAGCCGCCGGGAGTTTTTGAATCGCTTCGGCCTGGGCCTCGGCGGAGTAGCTCTCGCGCACTTGCTGAGTCCCGGCCGTGCGTTCGGCACGCCCGCAGCAACGCAGCAGGCTGTGCGCGGCGTCCTGGAGAAGCCCCACTTCGCGCCGAAGGCCAAGCGTGTCATCTACCTCTTCATGGCTGGCGGGCCGTCGCAACTCGAAACCTTCGACTACAAACCGGTGCTTGTTCAGCGCAACGGCGAAGACCTGCCGGCGTCCATCCGCATGGGCCAGCGGCTCACGACGATGACTGGCAGCCAAGCGAAGCTCCCGCTGGCCGGCTCAATCTACAAATTCAATCAGCACGGCCAGTGCGGCGCCTGGGTGTGCGATCTGTTGCCGCACACGACGAAGGTCGTCGATGACCTCTGCATCGTCCGGTCGATGTTCACCGAGGCGATCAACCACGATCCGGCGATTACCTTTCTGCAAACGGGCGCGCAGCTCTCCGGGCGGCCGAGCATCGGCGCGTGGTTGACCTACGGCCTCGGCAGCGACAACGAGAACCTGCCGGCGTTCGTCGTCCTCATCACGCCGGGCAAGGTGGACCAGCCGCTTTACTCGCGGCTGTGGGGCAGCGGCTTCCTGCCGTCGCGCTACCAGGGCGTGCAATTTCGTTCCGGCAAAGAACCGGTGCTTTACCTCGCGAACCCGGAAGGCATTTCGCCTGAGAGCCGCCGACTCATGCTCGACCGCTTGCGCGACTTGCACGAATTCCAACGAGACTTCCACGCCGACGCCGACATCGACGCCCGCATCGCGCAATACGAAATGGCCTTCCGCATGCAGACGTCCGTGCCCGAGGCGCTCGACGTCGCGAAGGAGCCGGACAGCATCTTCGCGCTTTACGGGCCGGACGCGAAGAAGCCCGGCACATTCGCCTCGAATTGCCTTCTGGCGCGGCGGCTCGCGGAGCGCGGCGTGAAGTTCATTCAACTTTACCATCAAGGCTGGGACCACCACGGCAACTTGCCCAAAGGCATCGTCACGCAGTGCAAGGAGACCGACCAGGCCTCCGCCGCGCTCGTGCAGGACCTCAAGCAACGCGGCTTGCTGGACGACACGCTCGTGATCTGGGGCGGCGAGTTTGGACGCACCAGCTACTCGCAGGGCAAACTCACGGCGACAGACTACGGCCGCGACCATCACCCGCGCTGCTTCAGCATGTGGCTCGCCGGGGGCGGCGTGAAGGGCGGCCAGGTCTAGGGCGAGACGGACGACTTCGGCTACAACGCCGTCGTGAATCCCGTCCACGTCCACGACTTCCACGCGACGATGCTCCACCTGCTCGGCATCGACCACGAGCAACTCACGTACAAGTATCAAGGCCGCCGCTTCCGCCTGACCGACGTGGCGGGGCATGTCGTGCAACAGTTGCTGGGGTGAGCGTGTCCCGCGGCGCGCGGCGGGGGGCGCATCTGAAGTTATTGCAGCCGCGCCAAGCCACGGTATCTCGCTGTTGTCGTTCTCACCCCTCCCCATGAACCTCCCATGGGCCGCCAGGTTTTGGACTGCGCCAGTCCTCTGGCGCTTTGACAACGGGCGTGACCAGATCGACGGGCGAACCCTTGCCCTTGGGGCCATCAACACCAACGGCAAAAGCGCCAGAGGACTGGCGCAGTCCAAAAGGCTGGCGCGCACACGCAAGTTCAGGGGTTCAATGCGCGCTGTTCTCTTTCGGGGAATTCTCACCCCACTCCTCTCCCCTCAACGGCGAGAGGGCCGGTGTGAGGGGTGAGAGTGGTTGAGAAGCTCCCCACCTGGCAAGGCGTTTGAATCGATGAACCACCACCGCTGCAGGAAGCTGAGATGCGCCTGCGTTGGAGCATGAGCCGAGTTCTTTCTTGAGTTCGCGCGAGCGTGCTCAATGCTTGGCGGCATGAACTCCGTGCTGCTCGGCGTGCTGATCTACATCGTCGCGCAACTCCTCGTCGGCGTGCTGGTCTCCCGGAGAATCAAGGACGAAGCGGACTACCTGCTGGCCGGGCGAAGGCTGGGCTTGGGGCTGGCCACGTTCAGTTTCTTCGCGACCTGGTTCGGGGCGGAGACGTGCGTGAGCTCGGCCGGGTCGATGTATGCGCACGGTCTGGCAGGCGGTTCGGCCGAGCCGTTCGGCTACGGCGCGTGCCTCTTGTTCATGGGCTTCGTCTTCGCCGTGCCGCTCTGGAAGAAGAAACTGACGACGCTGGCGGACCTGTTTCGCACGCGCTATTCGCCCGGCGTGGAAAGGCTGGCGGTGCTGTTGATGGTGCCGACTTCGACGTTCTGGGCCGCCGCGCAACTGCGCGCCTTCGGCCAAGTGCTGGACGCCACGGCGGGTGTCGGTTTCATTCTGGGCACGGCGATCGCCACGGCGGTCGCGATGATCTACACCGTCTCCGGTGGCTTGCTGGCGGATGTGATTACAGACCTCGTCCAAGGCATCGCGATCGTGATTGGACTGGTCGTAATGCTGTTCGCGGTGGTCCCCGAACTGGGAGGCTTCGGTGCAGCATGGGCCTCGATCGATCCTGAACGACTGAAGTTCTTCGGCGGCGAACAGTCGTTGCTCAAAACGATCGAGGCCTGGTCGGTGCCGATCTGCGGCTCGGTCGTGGCGCAGGAGCTGGCGGCGCGAGTCATCGCCACTCGCACGCCCGAGATCGCGCGACGCTCCGCGGTCATCGGGGGCAGCGCTTACATTCTCGTCGGGTTGGTGCCCGTGTTCTTCGGTTTGGTCGGCGCGAAACTGTTTCCGAACCTGGCGCATCCGGAGCAGATCCTGCCGCTGCTGGCGCAGAAACACCTCTCGACCTTTTGCTACATCCTGTTCGCGGGCGCGCTGGTCTCAGCCATCCTCTCCACCGTCGATAGCACGTTGCTCGCGGCCTCGGCGCTCGTCTCGCACAACCTGCTCGTCCCGCTCAAGCCGGGAATGAGCGAGCGGACGAAGGTGCGACTGGCGCGGGCGGGAGTGATGTTCTTCGCGGTGGTCGCGTTCGCGTTGGCACTCCAGGCCGACTCGATTTTTGAACTCGTGGAAAGCTCGTCGTCGTTTGGCAGCGCCGGGATTTTTGCGGTGCTGGTCTTCGGGCTGTTCACAAAGTTCGGTGGGAAGTGGAGCGCGTTGGCGACGCTGACCGTCGGCTTGGTGGTGT
>ORMF012307239.1_pt1 | contig 18979 bp, 18 predicted proteins | sample 1779871 | NCBI WGS metagenome assembly ORMF01 (sample SAMEA104232316, study PRJEB22302) | groundwater metagenome | biome: forest; feature: aquifer; material: groundwater | place: USA | collected 2011-08-07 | depth 5.4 m | reverse complement strand
TGATGGCCTAAAGACCTCGGAGCTTGCTCCGAGGATGAAAGGCCAGACTAAGTGAGCGGCGGAGCCGCATCTGCTCATAAAGCAGTTGCCCCGATACTCCGCAGCTTGCTGCGGAGTCAACTTCATTGTCTAAATAATAACAAATGGCCAATTTAAATACCCCGGTAAAGGAATTGCCGGGGATTGGTAAAACTTTAGCCGGGGCTTTGGACAAGCTAAAAATAAAGACGGTCTCGGACCTGCTTTTTTATTTTCCTTTCCGGTATTTGGATTTTAGCAAATTCACGGAAATTAAAGACGCAAAAATAGGCCAAACCGTGACCCTGCGCGGGGTAATAAAAACTATTGCCAGCCGCTATTCTTTTCGCGGCCGCATGTCCCTAGCCGAAGCCATTTTTTCCGACAAGACCGGCTCTCTCAAAATTGTCTGGTTTAACCAAGCTTATGTTGCTAAATACTTAAAAGCTGGCGATGAAGTGTTGCTGTCGGGAAAAATTGAAGACTACAAGGGGCTGCAAATGAGCAATCCGGTTTACGAAAAATTTAGTGAAGAAACCACGCACACCGGCCGCATTGTACCGGTGTATAGAATTACTGAAAACCTTTACAATAAAACCCTGCGAACGCTCATAAAAAAGTATTTGTTTTTGGCCAATACTATTCCAGAAATTCTGCCTAAATTCATAATAAAAAATTATCGGCTTGCTGCGCTTCCCGAGGCCATAGCCGAACTCCACTTCCCTACTTCCTACGAAAAATTGGCAGTTGCCAAACAACGGGTTATTTTTGACGAACTATTTATTCAGCAACTGGCAGTTCTGCGCCACAAACTCCTGCTTAAACTCCTGCCAGCCCCGAAAATTTCACCCAATATTGGACTAATTAAGAAGTTTCTAGGAACCCTGCCTTTCGAGCTGACTGTTGGCCAAAAAAAGGCCCTGTGGCAAATAGTCAAAGACATGGAAATTAAACACCCCATGAACCGGCTGCTTCAAGGTGACGTTGGCAGCGGCAAAACTTTAGTGGCCCTAGTTGCAGCCCTTCTCGCCATAGAGCAAAACTTTCAGGTTGCCCTTATTGCGCCCACGGAAATTCTGGCAAAACAGCACTTGGAGACTTTTTACCAACATCTCAAGCACTATCATACAAGATTGTATGATAGTGAAATAAAAATTGGGCTGTTAACCAATAACTTCCAACTACTGGACGACAATGTATTAAAAAAAGCAGAACTTATAAAAAAAATTAAAACTGGGAAAGTTAATTTGGTTATTGGCACTCATGCCCTGCTACAAAATAATTTAACTTTTTCCAATTTAGGTTTGGTAATTATAGACGAGCAACACCGCTTTGGCGTCGCCCAGCGAGCTGTGCTCGCCCGCGGATCAATGCGTCATCCGAGTGAATCCGCGAAAGCTAATCAGCGTCAATCAGCGATTGTGCCGCACTTGTTGTCCATGTCGGCCACGCCTATTCCGCGCACCTTGGCTTTGTCCTTTTACAGTGACTTAGATGTCTCAACGCTCACCGAACTGCCGCTGGGACGGCAAAAAGTAATTACCGAGGTTGTGGAAGAAACAAAACGCGAGCAAGCTTACGCTTCCATAAAAAAACAACTCGCTCTGGGCCGCCAAGCTTTTATTGTCACCCCCAGAGTTGAAGAAAGCGAACAGTTAAATCTCAAATCCGTAAAAAAAGAATTTGAACGGTTGTCCAAAGAAGTGTTCCAAGAATTTAAACTGGATTTGCTTTACGGAAAAATGAAAGGAACAGACAAAGACAAAGCTATGGAAAAATTTAACGCTAGGGCTACACAAATATTGGTGACTACTTCGGTTATTGAAATTGGCATAGACATACCCAATGCCACGGTCATGCTTATTGAAGGAGCGGACCGGTTTGGGCTGGCCCAGCTTCACCAGTTGCGCGGCCGGGTGGGCCGGGGTCAACACCAATCCTACTGCTTCTTGTTCACCCAGCACCTGCAGAATGCTGGTGCTGGGTTCACGGACAGTTCGGAGAAAACAACATTAGAGCGTTTGGAATTTTTCAGCAAAAACCACGACGGTTTTAAATTAGCGGAACTAGATTTAGAACAACGCGGCTTCGGCAACCTGTTTGGCACGGAACAGACGGGTTTTAACTTTAAATTTTCCCAATTCCTAACCCTCAAAGTTCTGGCTTTAACCAAACAGGCCGCAACAGAGCTTATTTCCCTGGACCCGGAACTGAAAAATTCCCCTGAATTAAAGCAAAAGTCCGCCCCTTTCCTGGAACAAATGCATTTGGAATAAGGCTCCCTGTGCACAAGTCCCGCCATAGAGCGGGATTTTTTGTTGACTTTTAAAAGAAAATTTGATATAAAATACTTAATCGCGATTAAACACTGCTATTCCCATAGCAGTGCCCCCTCTCGAGAAGGTCTACCCAAAGATAGTACAAATGAAATGAGGATCCATCCCATGAGTAGTGCGGGAATTTCCGTGGCCTATGAGGCCGATACAAACCGAGGCCGGGTTATCCACCCCGACATCAAACCCCAAAGCAGTAACCGCAGCGTCCCGGAAACGAAATGTTGCGACTATATCCAGCCGCTTGCGGCTGGTACATGCTTCAACTGCGGCAAGCCTTTAAGGAAACCGCCAGACTAGAGTCCCATCTCTAGCTGAAAACCACAAATAGCGCCGCGAGTCTTCGGACCCGCGGCGCTCATCATTTTTCGGTTTTAAATTATTTTTCCAAAAATTTTATTATATCGGTAATTCTACCTACCTCCACTATCTTTAAACTACTGTTGCGTAATTTTTTTGAGTCAAACTGACCGCCAACAAACACTTTTTCAAAACCCAATTTTTCGGCTTCCTTTAATCTTTTTTCTGTTTGCCTGACTCCCCGAATTTCACCAAGCAGTCCCACTTCGCCGAAAGCCAAAGTTTTTTCCGGAAGCGCCACGCCTTTGAACGAAGACAGTATTGCCAAAACTGCTGGGAGGTCAGCGGCGCGTTCTTCTAACTTGAAGCCGCCGGCCACGTTAACGTACACGTCCTGGCTGTTTAAATTCAATTTTAAAGATTTTTGCAAAATGGCAATGAGCAATTGCAAGCGGTTAACGTCAAAACCGGACGTGGCCCGCTTCGGGTAACCAAAATTTGTGCTGCTGGTTAGGGCCTGCACTTCCAGAAGCAAAACTTTATTGCCTTCCAGAATTGCCGTGGCGCAACTTCCGGGAGGGGGTTTGTCGCGGTGTTCCAAAAATAACGAAGACGGATTGGCGACTTCAGCCAGGCCTGACTCCTTCATTTCAAACACGCCAATTTCCCCGCTGCTGCCAAACCGGTTCTTGCTGCTGCGCAATAAACGCAAATGGCCAAACCGATCCCCTTCTAAATACAAAACCGTGTCCACTATGTGTTCAATAGTTTTTGGTCCGGCCAGCATGCCTTCCTTGGTGACATGGCCAATTATTAAAATGGCGACGTGTAGACCTTTGGCCAGACGCATAAGTGAGTTAGTGGCAAAGCTTAACTGGCTGACCCCGCCGGTAACACCGTTAACTTCGCCGGAATTTACCGTCTGAATGGAGTCTATAATGGCTAATTCCGGTTGTTCTGTTTGCAAAGTAGCCAAAATAGTCTCCAGATCGTTTTCCGGCAAAACCGACAACTTTGCTTTTGGACTAATACGCTCACTGCGCATTTTTATTTGGTTACCGGATTCTTCTCCGGAAACGTAGAGAACTTTAGCGCCCTTTGCGGACAAATTCAGGGCAATTTGCAAAGCTAAAGTGGACTTGCCAATACCGGGGTCGCCGCCCAGTAAAATAAGGCTGCCCGGGACAATGCCGCCGCCCAAAACTGTGTTCAGTTCCAAAATTTGCGTATCAATGCGTTTGGCTGCGCCAGCGGCAATCTCGGATAAATTTAAAATTTGTCCAGCGGAAAATTTTTGGGAATTGGCAGTTTTGCTCGGCCGGACCTCTTCTACAAAAACATTCCACTGCCCGCATTCCGGACATTTGCCCTGCCATTTTGGACTTTGATATTGGCAGTTGGAACAAATGTAAATGGTTTTTAAATTTAGCATTTTCACCCCGTTAGAGATAGGAAGCGTTTTAAACGATTTTTGAGATAACGTTTTCCTGGTCCTGATTTTAAATATTTTTCTCTGATAAATGCATCATGTTCATTAATGCATGCTTCATAGTATATTAACAAAAAAGGTCCTCTACCTTTTGTAGAAGCGACCTTATTTATACTATGTTCCTTAAAACGCTTCCGTAGATCATTTGTACAACCAGTATACCAGTTATTATCCTTTTTACTCAACAGGACATATGTATATACCATTTTGGATCTCTAACGGGGCAAGTTTATATTATTTAGATTCAAATAATACAAGGCCCCGTCCTGAAAATTTTTGAAGAAAAGGTTACTTTGGCTGTTGTCCAAAAAGAGTTCGCGTGCGTCAACTCCACTGCCAAGATCGTACTCTTGTTTAAGGTCGCTTGTAAGTTTTAGTTGAACAATCTTGTCTGGAACAGCCGCGTAAATAGTCTGGCTGTCAGAAGACCAAACCACCTTTTCCGGAATAGTGGCAATGCCTAAAAATTTTATTTCTCCGGAAACTATATCTCCCAACCACAGTCCATATTGGCTTGTAGCAGCATCTTTTTTACCGTAAACAAACTTCCGACTGTCCGGTGCCCACCTTATTCCCAAATTATAGCCGCTGGCAATTAACTGCTTAAAAGTTTGTCCGTCTGGAACTGTCAGAAAAATGGAATTTACCGCCAAGCTGTTTTTGGTTTCGTGGAAGAGAATGCTTTTGCCGTCCGGCGACACGTAAATTTGGTCGTCGTCTTTTTTTATGTCCGCGACAGTCTTAAAGCCACTGCCATCTGCATTGGACGTCTTTAAAACCGATTTGCCATCGGCTCCCAGCCAAATATAAATAATCTTGTCGCCGCCTGGCAGCCAGTCCAAGGTGGTAATTTGTGTTGGCAGGTCGGCATATTGGGCGGTGCTGCCGTTGAAAAAACTCCAGGTTTTTTTGCCGCCGGAATTAAATTCCGCTATAAAATTGTTGCCGCTGGGAGGCCAAAGAATTCTGGCAATTCCCGATTTCAAAGGAATAGTAATTTCGCGCTTATTGGCAAGGGTAATTGTGCCGTTGGCATTTTGTAAATCGTTTTGAAACAGCTGTCCCTGCGTGTTTAAGTAAGACACTCCGTTGCCCTGATAAAATAACACCGGGGAAACAACAGCCTCGTCAGTCAATTTTTTAGCTCCGCCCGCGTTATTGCTGGCGCTATTGTCCGGAGGAGCAGGCTGGAAAGCCTGTGTATTGGAAACCGGCTGACTATTAGCTGGCGTTTGCGTCACGGGAGTTGAAGCAGACTTACGACTTCGCTGATAAATTAAAAAACCCAAAGTTCCTACAATAAGCAGGAAAATGGCGCCAAGTATGGCAATGGCTCTTTTGTTCACCCCGTTAGTCCCTTTCTTTTTGTTTTAATAATAATGAATATATTTTACCCTCCCCTGATCAATTATATCATATTATTCTAACGCAGCATCAGGAGCAGAGCGGCGCCAGACATTTGTTCGTGAGAACCCGATACTGTGCCAACATGATCACCAGTGTGATCCTAGACCTTGCCATCAGTTCCCACTTTGCCTAAAATCCCGCCCTCGGCATTGTAAACGTGGCCGTCACTGCCAAGCTTACCTAACTTATGGCCATTCAAATCAAAAATGTGACCGTCATCAGCTATTTTACCCAATTTTTGTCCGGATGGATTGTAAATATGGCCATCGTCGCCCACTGAACCCAAGGCTTGAGAAGCAGTATTAAAAATGTGCCCCATACAGTGTTGATTTAATAATTAAATTGGTTTTCAATAATAAATCTTGCTTTAATTATACCAAACTTTGCCTAAATTGTCGAGCCAAATCAAAAAAGCCTTTTTACAGGCTTCTTTTTAATAAAATTCTTTTGAACTTAGTGCTTAAAATCTACACCAACTTTAGGCGAGGCTTGGTCTATCCAGTTTTCGGCATTTTTCATTCTTCTATTTAAGACAGTACTTTCCTGTTCTCTGGTCTGTTTGTCTTTAGCAATAGCGTCAACAGAGGTTTGGAGAGTGTTTAAGCTTCCCTTCAAATCCTTAACATCTTCCTTAGTAGCAAACACGTCCTTAAATGCTACTATTTGATAATCCGTTAATTTTTTGATATCTTCGGGGGTCATAAGCTTGTTTTTTTACTTTAACTTATTTTATCCAATATTCAATATAGCGTCAAGGGAAGCTTGAAGCGCAGAAAATTTTTCGCTAATCTCTTCTTTTGTGGCAAACTTTGCGTCCATTTCGTCTTTAGTAAAAAAGACTTTCTTTTGGGCATCTAGTTGGGCATCTGTGATTTTTTTGATATCGTCCGTAGTTAACATAAATTTATTTTATCATGACATTGTGATTTCAGTATAGCAAAGATTACCGCGAAGATTAATAAACGCTATTCTGGATAGCACTATTACCTAGAACCATTATAAAAATTTTATTTAAAATACTACTTTTTGACAAAATAAATTGCTAAAAGCTCTCAGACTTATACTTAGGTTAGAGCATTACTTGAAATAAGCCTGCCAAAATGCGTTACTCCAGGTTTTAGAATCTTCATTATGTACATCGCATCCTGGATTAATATTAGGTAGTTTGTTATACGTATCATAAAAATTTGACCCTACTGCGGCGGCGGCAGTATCATTTGCTCCCCGAATGTAATTATCATAATTATTCATTATCCCTACACAAGGGTCATACTTAGGCGTGCCTACCCAATACGTAACCTTCCCTCCTGTTTGTGCTACTAAAGCGGGAATAGAATTTTTGTAATTACTATCAGGATTAGTGTTTAATACTATTATAATCACGTCTGGGTTTTCTTTAGCGACAATATCGCTCATTTTCGTAGTCGGACTACCGGGTCCTTGTTTCTGGGCTGGATGATTATTATATAAATTGCTTGGTTTAGTTTTCCCGCCATTTACCCAATCGCTAACCATGGTACCGCCGATTGAATAAGCTACCAGACTGCCTCCCGCCGTGGTCACATAATTATAGAGCGGGCCTATAAATTTTGGCATTAATGAATCTCCCACTAAGACAAACTTTTTACCAGTAGCGGTGACACTGCCCCCAAAGCTTCCGCCGGCGCCGGCGCCGCCAAAATCACCGCTGCCGGAAGTAGAGCTATTAGTTCCACCAACTATAGACTGGCAAAATGCGTAAGCAGAGCCTACCGTACTACTTATTTTAGATGCTCCATAAGCAAGATAGCCTTGAGGCCCTTTAAGCGAAACATAACAAACTCCGGCGACAATGATAAAAATGGTGACAAAAAATAACGTTACCATGGCCATGTCAGAAAAAATAATTGCCAACTTGTGCCAGGTTTTTAGCTTAACATCATTTGGGCCAACGTACTGACCATACTTATAGACTTCCGGTCCGGCGAACAAACTAACAATTAACAAAGCAGTTTTGTAAGCATATTTAGTTGATATTAGGGGAAAGTTTATTGCAAGGAGTGCTCCAGGAACAAACAAAATTCCAAATCCCTGAAAAAATAAGCTCCAACCAATCAGTGCCCAAAAAACAAAAGTGAGTGTTGCCGCAACATTCGTTAAGTGTAGTTTCTTAGAGAGCTCTTGGGCCTTGTGTTTTACAGCCGATTCCAGGGCAATTTTACCCAAGTTATCTTTAATGTCTTTGAGGCCTCCTTTTGGAGCCCCAGCACCTTTCAGTGCACGATTGGCTGATTTATCAAATTTGCCTTCCGCGCCAAAACCTGCACGATGGGCCGCATCACCCAAAAAAGATTTGCCATACGAGCCGTGTTTGTCCCCCCCCGCACGGCCCGCTGCGCTTCCCTCTTCGCCTGCAGCTCCTTCAGGTCCTTCCACACCTTGCTCTCCTTGTTTTTTATCCTGGTCTCCTTGAGCGCCTTGTTCCACATTTGGATTTTTCTCTTCTCTAATCCCAGGCTTTGGATCTACAAAAGCGCCAACAGGAGATTTCCTAAGTCCCTCAAAACCTGGCCTAGTGGGTGAAGCCGACATAACTCCTGCTATATCTCCTCTCCTCGCCGCTTTTCGCATTTTCGGATTCGTCGCGAGCTGGATGCCGAGACCTGCGATTGCTCCAACCTCTGGACCACCTAACATACTTGCTTGGGAAGCGGCGGCGCCGGCACTTTCCACTGCTCCAGCCGCGGCTCCCCCAGCCGTGGCCGCAGCTGATCCTGCTTTTGCTGCCTCACCAGCGGCCGCTTCTGCCCCTTCGCCAACCGATGATCCAAGCGCCGAATCAGCACCCCCCGGTTTAGGAGTAGAAGTGCCCGGACGGGACAGACTTTTAAGAGTCCGATAATTACTTGCACCACGGCGTACTTGCCTGCCTAAACCGGGCTTGTTTTCATCTTGTTCTTCATCCGGCGGAAGCGGTGCCTGATACGGAGTATTTGGACCGGTTGCGTCCAAATTTGAATTTAAGCCGGATCCACTTGGATTCCGGCTTTCAGAATTTACACCCTTGTCATTTGCTGAATTTGGTTTGTTAGAGTTAGGTTCCGCCATAGCAATATCTTATTAACCAGAAAATTATTCTTTGCTTTGATTTATTTCCAAAAGCTCCTTAAGTTCTTCATTTAAAATTTTGTCTATGCGCCGTTTATTTCCTTCATCCAAATCATCATAAACTGTAAGCCAAAAACCTAACTCTTCGGCATCTTCTCCCAAGGCAATAAGTTTATTTACAATTGTTATTAATTCATCTTTGGTCATAAATGTTATAAGTACTTAAGTGTTAGCCTTTTCTGCTAAATTTGCTTCAACCTTTCTGACTAAGTCGTCGTGCCCTTTCATAAATTCAAAAAGAGCACTTGTTATTCTATGTCCCTTTTCCGATTTGCCAGAGTCTTTCATGAGGGTTGCTAAATGTCCTACCGTTTCGGTGCTTGTTGCTAAAGTACTTGCTTCACTGGCTTCCCCTCCAGAAACATAATCTTTCACTAGCCTGGCAAAAGAAGACCCGGCCATCACAAGTCTTTCTTTGCCTTCAATTTTTCTTCCGGTGAGGCGGTCCTTGCCCCATAGAGCGTTGCCTAATTCTACTGCCGGCCCAACTAAAGGAATGCCGGGAACGATTTCTGCTAATTTTTGGGTAAGCGCTTCCCACAATACTTTTATTCGCTCCCTGCTATACTTACCCAAGGTCATTTCTTTTTGTTCATTGAATTCTTTAAGGTCTTGAGAAATTTCACGACCAACAATAGTGCCCGCTCCCCCTTCTTTAGATATTTTTCGAGTTATTCCATTTTTTATCTCCACTAATTTGCTTTTTATAGACTCAGTTATATTTCCCAATCGCTTCCCTATTTGGCCTAATGAATTATCTAAACCACTTTCGCTGCGAGCGGCTTGCACTTCTTGTTTACTAGCCGCCAAAACCTCCTGCGCTTCAAGAAACGCATTATTCTCGCGTTCCGAAAAGGTTTTTTGGGCCTCGGCAGACTTTTTATCCACTACTCCTTCGGCTCGGGTTATTAGTAATTCGGGGCTCTCACCTGTTTCCGGCAATTCAGGCGATGATGTAATTTCCCTACCATTTTCTAATACATCAGGGTTATTTTTTTCTTGTTCTATCATAGTTGTATTGTGTCTAGGAGCCTAAAGAATCTTTAAGCTGCTTAATCTTTTTTTGAGTCAGCAGACGCCTAAAATGTTTAATAATATTTCTATGCTCCAAATCCAACTTCATTAATTCACGTAAATAATTGGCAACAATTTCGTCAACTTCTTTCTTTATTCTGTTTGTTTCCTGCTGGTCCATAGGTATACTATCCAGAAAACTCTTCTTTGCTTTGCTTTATTTCCAAAAGCTGCTTGGGGTCAGTGGTAATAATTTGGTCTTCCACGTAAGAAGCGTAAATTTTAATGGCGGCGTGTTTCATTCCGGCAAAAAATATTCCTTCGCCCACGTCGCTTTCCAGCAGCAAATATTTTTCTCCTTCGGTCAAAAAGAAAGTTTCTGCCACAACGTCAATGGCGGCAGGGCTTTGCTTAAGCAATAACTGAATGGAAGAGTTGGTAACTATGGGCTTGCCATAAGCACTGCTCATGAAGTCAGCCACGTCCTGGGTAATAGTGGTAAGCCCCAAATAATACTTGCGGGCTCTTTTGGCAATGCCAAAAACAAACCGCGCCGAATCTTCGTGTTGCATGAGCACCCAAGCTTCGTCCAAAACTAAAATCCTTTTTTTCAGCTCACTCCGGACTACGTTCCAAATGTGGCCCAAAATAATATACATGGCAATGGGCCGAAGCTCATCTTCCAAATCGCGGATGGAAAAAACCAGCAGCTGGTTGTTAAGTTCCGCGTTGGTTGACTGGTTCAGGAGCCCGGCGAACGTGCCCTCGGTAAATTTATTTAACCGATTAGCTAAACTCTCCGCCCCCACTGTCCCGGCCAGAATTTCTGTAAGGTCGCTCATGACCGGATATTCCACGGTCTTTAAGTCGCTGTTTTCCGTAATATCTTTTTTAGCATAGGTTTGCCACAGGGCTTTATCCAGCAGCGCTTCTTCGTTCGGGTCCAGCTTGCCCAAAATTAAATTCATTAAGCCAATTAGGTTAATAATGGCGCTGCGCAGGACGTCGGCTGTGCTTTCGTCTTCGTTGGCAACTGGCAAGTCAAACGGATTAATGCGGTAATCAGAATTTAGAGAAATATTCAAATAAGTGCCGCCAACAGCGTCGGAAAGATGCTTATATTCATTTTCCGGGTCCACAACAATAACATCTGTTCCAACCATAAGCGAACGTAATATTTCCAGTTTTACGGCGTAAGATTTCCCGGCTCCGCTCTTGGCAAACACTACCGAGTTGGCATTTTCCATTTTAAAGCGGTCAAATAAAATGAGGCTGTTGTTATGGCGGTTAATGCCGTAAAGAATGCCGTCGTTGCCGGTTAAATCGGAAGAAACAAAGGGGAATGTCGTTGACAGCGGTCCGGTGTTTAAATTATTGGCGACATTTAGCTCGTCTAGAGCCAGCGGCAAAGTGGAATTGAACCCGGCCTCGGTTTGCAAGAGCGCGCGTTTGGTCACTACTAATTTGGCGCCAAGTGCGCTTTCCAGCACCGTAGAATTTCTGTCCAGCTCCTTTTCGTCATCGGCATAAATAGTAAAGTACAGAGCGAAGCGGAAGTATTTTTCCGTACCTTGCTGGAGGGAGTCGCGCAAATTTTCCACATCGCCGTAAGCAGTTTGCAGCATCGGGTCGCGGACCAAACCTTTTTCCTCATTTATGGAAATTTGCGAACCAATTTCCCCGACTTTAGACTTCAACTTTTTCAAAATAGTTGCCGAGTCAATTGGATAAATAAACATGGAAACGTCCAGCGCGCCTTCGGAGTTAATAATAAAGGACAGCCAGTTAGTAGCCAAAAAGCGGGGATAGGCCAGCACAAAAAAACTGCGCGCAAATTTATCGTTGAGCACAAACTGGGAAGTTTCAAACTTCAACGCTGCCGGGGCGAGCAAATCCTTTAGAGTTGTAACTCCTTCGCGGTAGTGCTTTTCTAAAATAGCAATCCGTTTTTCCGTGTCTAACTGGCCTTTGAGCTGCTCCAACTCCAAGCGCTTTTCCGCTACCTCTTGTTCATCTATGTTTAATATGGGCATAATAGAAAGTTTAAAATGTAAATATCAAAGTGTAAAAATATCAAATCTGCAAATATGACAAATCTGCGGATGTCTACAAATATTATGTCAAGAGAAAATCCGTAGATATTTGTAGATTTGTTTTCATTCGTAGATTTGAAATGTTGTTTTGCACTTTTAGCTTTTCGCCTGCCCGCCTGCCTGTCCGGTAGGCAGGGCAGGCAGGCTTTACATTAGGCTATTCCTGCGTTTCATCGGTAATGGTAATATCGGAGAGTTGCGTGGCGTCAATTTGCGGAGCAGCGGCAAAATTATAGGAATTATATAGTAATTCAATTATTTGCGGAGAATTCAACCGGACCACCCGAACCCCTATGCTGGAAAGGGTACTCATGACGCTTATGACGCGCTGGTCAAGCAACACCCTGTATTTAGCGAAATTAGTCAGACGCTGGTTCAAACTTTGGCTTTTTGGCGCAAGCAAACGGGATAAAAATCCGGTAGAAGCAACGTTGATGCTCTGGTCGTCCGGAACAATACAGTAGAAGTTCTTGCTCATGACGTTCGCCGACTCCACTAATCGGTTAATAAACTCTATATATTCCGCTGTCTGCACGCGCAGTAATTCGTTGGCCTGCTTGTCCAGCAGTTGCTTGAGGCTTTCGGTATACTCGCCAATATCCATTTTCCGGCTTTGCATTAAAATTTGTATATGAAATTGCAAGGAATTTACAAATCTTTGGTAGCCAAAAATAATGGCATTCTGTTCATCCTGATTTTTCAGGTCAAAATTCGTACTGGATACGGCAATTACCGCCCGCAGGGTGCCGTCGTCCATAATTATGGTGTCGTCGCGAATTTCCGCAATTCGTAAAAACGATTGCGTAGTTTTGGCCGGCGCCTTTTTAGAATGAGTTTGATCTTTTTTAAACAACATAATCTTTGGCTGATTCTTTGGTTTTTTTCTTCAACAGCGCTTCTTCTTCGCCGAGCTGCTGCTGCAGCAAATATTGCAATTGCTTTAGTCTGCCGACTCGGTTGTCGTCTTTGCCAGTTACCGGCTCTGTGCTCGGTTCCAACGTATGGGCGCTTTGAATTTTGCTGTTAATGCCTTGTTTATGAAATATGTAGGTATTTCTTCCGCTCAATATTTGCGGCAATAATGTCCAGCTGCTATATAAAGGCCGGCCATTGAGCTTGCCAAAAGTTACGGCTAAACCGGGCAGGCCTAAAATTATTGCCAAAACAATTGTGGCAGCCAGATTTTTACTCACGGTATAAAAAGCAAAAATAATAATACCGACGCCAAAAATAATGCCAAATTGCTTTATGCTTAAGTTGGCTATGAGCTTATCCTCTACGTCGGTAAATTGTGGAACAGGATACTGCATGTTAAATAGAATTAAGAGTTAGGAATGAAGTTGACTCCGCAGCAAGCTGCGGAGTATCGGGGCAACTGCTTTATGAGCAGATGCGGCTCCGCCGCTCACTTAGTCTGGCCTTTCATCCTCGGAGCAAGCTCCGAGGTCTTCAGGCCATCATAATAAAGAATTAAGATTTTTAATCACTGTAATTATATCACACTTTATAATGTTGGCGTTCACGAAAATGTCTTTGATTTTTTGATAAGGCCGTTTGTAATTTTACTAACTTCAATCGTTTTATCAGCAATACTATTAAACTCATTTTTCGTTATGTATCCAATATCCCTGGCTATTAAAAGCTGGTTTTGAGCTTCTGTGAGTGACCCCAATGCCATGGTATAAAAATGCAATTTATCCTTATAAGAATTGCGGCTGAATCCTTCGGCGACGTTCGAGGTAAATGATACTACTGCTCTTCTTAGCTGGTTTGTTAATCCAAATACTTCTTCTTTCGGAAACTGTTTAGTGATTTCGTAAACCATTAAAGCCAATTTATGTCCTTCCTGCCATGCACGCAAATCGGTAAAAGATGTAATTTTATCTGGTTGCAATTGTATTAGCTTAATTCTTACTTCGTACTTCGTACTTCTTAATTCTACTATCAGTTCACCTGTATTTTTCTAAGTAAGTCTGTCACGCTTTCAAATTCCTCTTTGCTTAACAGATTTTTTGCTAAAATTTTCTGCTCGGTCCCGGGTCTTTGCTCCACGTCCTGTCCTCCAAGCATATTTTTGCCGGTTTCTAAATAAAGTTTGTAAAGCAGACTTTGTTCAAAGGCAAACAAGACATCAAAATAACCCTGAGAAATAACCATATTTTTTAGCTTGGTTATTAAAGAAGCAACTCCATACGATCGCAAATGCTTTGCTTCAAGCTTAGCGAGGTCAGCTAAATTGTTTAGGTTCAGCGCGGCATTACTATCTGGCGCAGCAGAAGGCAAGCTTCCGGGAGCCTGCGGAACCGGCGGCCGAGGCGGTGGAGCTTCCACTGGTTTGGCAGCTAAAGACGTAAACTGATTTTCGGTTTTTCTAATACCGCTAAACTGGTTTGTCGTGTTTACCGGTGCCGGAGCCGATTGCGGACGAGGGGCTTGGATGGTCGGAATGGCTTGCGGCAGATTAATACTGGAAGGCAAGTTACTGATATGCCGGAGCGGCGGCATGTACGGCTTTGGCGGCAACGGAGAAGCAACAAAGCTTTGTTCCGGTAAAGACAATAAAATTTCCTCCAATTCCGAAACCTGCTTATCGTTCATGAGCGTGATAAGCTGCAGCCAATCTTCCCGTTCGGCTTCCTGGAGTATCGGCGAACTTCCAATAAGAGCTTTAATTTTTTCTATCTTATTAATATCCATTTTAAATTCTAAATTTTGTCCTAAATATGAGGGAAAATGATTGATAGACTCGCTCTTGACAAAAAGGTTTTTACGATATATGCTATATTTAGTTTAACAGAACGCTCCGAGCAATCGGGGCGGTTTTTATTAAATTTTTTACTTTATCAATTTTGTCAGGAGACATATGAAGTAAGAATCAAAGATTATAGGGTTTAGGGTCATAAAATTCCTAATTTCTAATTGCTCTAATTAGTCGTAGCTTGATGTCATTCCGAGCGAAGTCCCGCTAAACGGGACAGAGCCGAGCCTGCCTGTCGGCAGACAGGGAATCCCTTAGCTTTACTTCCAACCATCGCTGAGGTCTCGCCAGGAAGGATTCATATTACGGATAAGTCTTTCCTTTTTCTCTCTTCTCCAATTTTTGATTTGCTTTTCCCTGGCAATCGCTGAAAGTACATCGGGGCATTCTTCAAAATAAACTAATTTATGGCATTGATACTTTTTTGAGAATCCTTCTAGCAAATCGTTTTTGTGCTGGTATACTCTTTGGACTAAATTATTAGTAACTCCTGTGTATAGCGTGCCGCTATTGCTGGCCATCATGTAGACGAAGTAACTGTGGTCTTTCATATTAAGGGATCCCTCCACTGCGGTCGGGATGACAAATAGGTAAATACTGTGCGCTCTTCCAAATCATATTTCTTTGATAATTTGTTCATTGAAAATTGCGAATTGAAAATTTACATTCTACTCTAAACCCTAACCGCTAAACGCTTGTCTTCCGCTTTTTTAATTCCTCCAATTTTTTGACAATTTCAACTTCTGTTTCCTGGCGTTTTTGTTCCACGTTCTTTTTCACTTCCCCCAAATCCACGTTAGTAGGCTGTCTGTCCCAAACTACGCCCCCGCTTTTGCGCGAATCCATGCGCTCATTCAAAATATCCTGCAAGTTCACATTGCTCCTTCTAGCTAACGGCGGCGGTGCTAGCGGGACAACGCTTGGCGGCTTAACTTCAGTTTTTGGCGCAACTGCCGGCGGTTTTGGAGCAGGAGCGAGATTAGTCGGTTGGGGAGTATTTTTAGACTCGTTTGCTAAAATAGGAGTGGCGGTTGGAGTGGCTGAAACTTGTCTTGTTGGTAATTCGTTAACAAGTGGAATATTGGTTCTAATTTGACCAGGAAATAACAGCCAATCGTACAACTCAATAAGTTTAAACAACACTGTCTGTTCTGTTTTAGTCAAAGTTTGTATATTTGGAGAAGTACTTAAATATTTTACTTGTTCATAATGACCGCGGGTGTTTTTTATATTGTTAAATTGAGAATAGCTATTATAGTCCGTTAACCAATTTTTTACCAAGGGTTGAGCTTTTTCTTTGTTGCTTATTAAAATCATACTCGTCCCTAAAAATTCGTCGTTTGTTTCCAAAAAACGGGCCAGTGCCTTTCTGTTTTCCATATCCGGACCAATTATAAATTCAAAAGCGTCTAAATACTTTTGCAAATAGTAACGAGTATTTACATTATTGGTAAGCGCTAAAATTACATTATGAGTTAAGGCCTCTCTCCGCACTTGAGCAGGAAGAGCTGATATAGCCTTCCACATAACGCTATTTAATATAATAAATAACTGATTATAAATTTGCGGATTGTTTTTTAAAGTCTCCGAATACTTTGAAAGTAGCGCGTTTAAATTCTCATAAAAATCCCTGGCTTGACCCGGTTCCAGGTCAAACAAGCTATCTTGAGTCAGTTCTACCAGTTTTGCTATACATGCAGGACTTGTCAAAGTCTCTGCGTCCAAAAGACCTAGGTCCTCAACTGTTAAATTTTGAATTAAGCTTGAATTAATCATTAAGTCGCTGGCATTATATGGTTAGTAAATTGGTCAACGTCGGCGGGAGTAATTTCGTCATAAACTCCACCAGGCTTTGCCGCTTTTAACGAACTTACTGCTGCGTCAACTCGAGTTCTAATGTAAGATTTATTGATTACATCATCGGCTACTTTAGCATCTTCAAAAGCGGCTTCTGCAGCTTTACTAAGCGCATCTGTTAACTCACCCATCTCAAGATTATTCATTGGTTTGCCTTTATTTCTTAACCTAACATCAATCTTTGAAATTACTGGTCCTGGGTTATAACGCTCTCTGTATTGCTTCCCAATCCTGGAATACACTTCTCCAGCCATTCCCCTGGCCAAGGTGCCGGAGCTGCCAGATATATTCGTATTAGGGGAACTGGAATACTGAGCCGCGAGTTCTCCTTCTAAAGCATGCTGATTAAGTTGGCCTTTGTATACCTTCCCAATATATCCACTTACGGTATCAACTATTTCTTTCTGGGCTTTATCGTCATAACTTCTCAAACCTGCTAAATTACTTTTTGCGATTTCTTCCGCCACCACTTTAGAAACCGGGTCTGGGGTTAATTCTTTATCTCCAAAATCCAAAGTGGACAAAGTTTTGTTCCCAGCGGCATCCACTTTGGCCACTTTGATACCCTTAATCTCTCCAATCTTTTGCGGCTCCAAACCAATAGCTTGAGCGTACATGGCTTTAACAAATTCAGGGTTTTTCTCCCACAACTTTTGAATTTTCTTCTCTCCTTGTTCGTCCACAGTAATTTGCCCGGTATTTAAGTCTACGTCGCTAGACAAAATCCAGTTCTTAGTGCGGCCTTGAGCAAAGTGAATATCTCGTAAAGTAGCAGAATCCATAAGCCTCAAAATAGCAGAATTATACTCGTCCGGCGTGCCATCTTCACTGCCAAAAAGAACTTCTTTAATTTCATTTCCTGTTTCCTTTAATTTTCCTGTTGTGGTGTCAATTTCAGCCCGGAGATTCACGAAATTATGTGGGGCAATTTGGGCGCGCTGACGGCCACCAACTTTAGCCAACTCTCCCGCTGCGTAGCTGGCTTGCCAAGTGTTTTTGAGCTTTTGTACCTCGCCACCCCCCAAACCTGTATCTGTTCCTACTACTTCCATACCCCGGGCAAAAGTTTTCTTTTCATTATCGTAATAAGCATGGCCCAAATATTCATAGTGCCCAGTGTCCTTGCCCAATTGTTCCATGTCTTCTGCCATAAAGCGCAAGGATTGTTCGTCTTTACCAAGATAATCGTATAAAAACCTGTTTAGAACTTCAGCGCTGTAAATAGTACCGTCTTTATCTCCATATTTTTCGGCAAAATGCCTCATTCTCAAAATATCATCCAAATAGCCGTTCTGGGCGGCAGCCTTAATTATGGATCTGCGTCTAACTTGTCCTTCAGCTCCGCCTAAACTTTCAACAGATGCAGCCGCGGCCATTAAGCTTTCTTTCTTCATGTTGCCATATTCTTTGAGGTAGTCATTCTCTTCCTGGCGCTCAACGAATTGACGGTGAGGGATTCTCAATTTGCCTCGGGTCAACAGTTGCTCGGCCATTTCTCGCCCGCCGGCTTCAGTTTCGCTCCCTACCATCTTTTTTAATTCTTCGCTTCTAGCCTGCCAACCTTTGGCAAAAGCCTTAGGCTGAAGAACTGCAAAAGCGGTTTTTCGCAAAAAGCCAGGAGGCGGTTTACCTTCATGCTGTTCCAAAATCTTATTGGTTGCTTCATTATATCTTCTTAAAGCATATCCCCCAGCGCGCTTACCCAACCAACCTGCTCCTTGAAACGGCGCCCCCGTAGCTTTCTTGACAAAGCCAACCAAAGCTTCGGCGCCAAATGTGCCGGAACTTTGGGCAATCTTTAGACCAATTAGCAGGAACACCATAACCATAATGTTGCTGGCCGCTCCGGCTGCCGCGTTGGCCGTGCCGGCAAAAAAACCATTGCCGCCGAAATCTACACCCTGCAAGAAGCCCTTGTCATTGGCGAACAGCGCCGCAATGTTTAAGAAGAAAGCCAGCACCGGCACTAAAAATGCATACTTTAAAAACATCTCCCACCACTGCGTATAATACTTTTTTGTTTCCGGAAGTATACTTGCCACATAGGCTATGGGCGAAAGCATGAGCAGTATCCACAGCGCCACCATCCGGATAACCAAAAATGCCGCAATAATTACAAAAGTAAAAAACGCGGCTAAAGTCAGCACTAACAGGAAAAACGGCTTGACCAGGTCACCAAAAGTTCCGCCCGAAATAGAGGGGTCAAAAACAAATGTAGAAACCGGGTCTACCATTAAACTTTTAGCTAACGTTCTAATAACTGCCTCACTATTGGGCAAAAACTGGTTTTGCACGGTTTCCGCTAAGCCCAAAACTGCCTGGCCAATGACCAAGCTAAAATTTACAAATAAAGCGGCGACAATTAACTTTACTAACAGCTGCTTGTAATTATAGCTTTCCACCCGGAAAATGGTGGCCATGGCGATAACCAGCAAAATGACAATAAAGAAAATGTTGGTAAAGTTGCGCAAGATTTGCCAGCCCGGATAAATTACGTTGACAAATGAATCTTTGTAAGTATGAATGGACAGCAGGGCTTCTATTAACGGCGCAATCAGAAAAG